>Ga0310345_10000036_pt1 | contig 364114 bp, 323 predicted proteins | sample HC15DNA20500_MG_FD_204667 | JGI IMG/M metagenome (GOLD analysis project Ga0310345, IMG submission 204667) | Marine microbial communities from station ALOHA, North Pacific Subtropical Gyre - HC15-DNA-20-500_MG | ecosystem: Environmental > Aquatic > Marine > Oceanic | place: Pacific Ocean... | reverse complement strand
AGCGCTTCGACTTCAAATGCCCCATCGAGGTGATGGGAGAGGTCATGCAAAATGCCATGGCGATGCGGCATGATGCTCCGGCTTCAATTCAATAACCGTGTTGCACTCAGCTCCTGCAACCGCCAAGCTTTTGCCGAGGGTGGATGGCAGTATTTCTCGCGAAAAACTTAAGCACCCAGTAACTCCTGGGGTACTTTCCATGAATGGTTATTTTTTGGGCGGTGTCGAATGGCCGCCTGCGCCCGAGCTGGTTCCTCTGTTTTTTGCTTTCCATGTAACTCCGGGCTCTGTTGCCAAAGTCTGCTCTGCAGAGGGTATCGCTTATCTCAAGAAGCACGAGCCGATTGGTTGCAGGGATCGAGGAACAATGGAATTACTACAACGCCATGGTGTGGACGCTTTCTATAGTAAGTGCGTGACTTTGACACTGCCTCGCAGAGAGCGGGAGCCGGAGAACGGGCGAGTCTATATGGTTGGCTTGAGCAAGGGGGCGGAGTCCACCGTGCCGCGCAGTATTCGTCGCCGTGCAATTGTAGTCGATCAGGCCAAGCTGCGACTGCCGGCTCTGACTCCAATATTGAAGGAGGAGTTGTCCCAACATTTGCTTGATACATACAGCCGAACGGCTTCGCTCGTCATTACGTCAAAAATCCATTGTGCGATGCCCTGCATTGCTATGGGAATTCCCGTAGTATTTCTTTATGACAAAAATAAAAAAGATGATTATCGGGTGGGTGTAGTCAAGGACTTGATTGGCATCAACTATGTAGGAGAGTCTTGGCTGGATCGGACTGTGTCTAACCGCATGCGTGCGTTGAAAATTAATTGGTCTCCGGCGGCGCTCGAATTTGAGAAGGAAAAAAAGAATATAAGGGCGGGCTATCTTGATGCTCTCGATCGGGCAAGAAAAAGCTTTGAAAGCATAAGCGGACTGCCTTGCCGGTCTGACGCGGCTGCGCTTTCTTAGTTTTATTTTCTTTATATCCTATGCTTTGCGTTATATGCGGGAGGGGATGGTGTTTCTCGGAAATAAATAACTTATACCTCAGTGCGGAAGAGGGATTGGTGGGGATAAACAAACCAAGTCATCGCGTCCAATCACTGATTGTTGACAACACGGAGACGACTCAAATGCTGGCGCGGGGGCTCCATGCAGCGGAGGAAATCTGTCCAACAAGGGAACTGCCAGCTTGGCTCAAAATGGTTTTCGTTCAGACATCAACGGGCTGCGTGCTTGGGCCGTCGTCGCGGTGGTGTTGTATCACTTCTTCATTCCCGGTTTCGGCGGTGGCTTTGTCGGGGTTGATGTGTTCTTCGTCATCTCCGGCTTCCTCATGGCGGGGATTGTCGTTGGGAAATTGCAGTGCGGGCAGTTCAACCTAGCGGATTTCTACTTGGCACGAGCCCGGCGCATTCTGCCTGCGCTACTGGTCATGGTCGCGACGGTGTTGTTGGCTGGCTGGTGGCTGCTGACTCCAAGTGACTATCAGGTGCTGGGGCGGCATGCTCGGGAGAGCGTGCTTTTTACCGCCAACGTGCAGTACCTGTCCGAGTCAGGCTACTTCGATGCTGTATCTCATGAAAAATGGTTACTGCATACTTGGTCGCTTGCGGTGGAATGGCAGTTCTATTTCCTGTATCCGCTGGGCCTAAGTTTGCTCCATCGTCTTGGCGCCGGCTGGCGTGGCCTTCTGACCGTCCATGTAGCTGCGCTTATGTTTTCGTTGGGACTTTGCATATGGTGGACCTTGTCGCAGCCAGACAGGGCTTTCTATCTTTTGATTCCCCGTGCTTGGGAGCTGCTGGTGGGTGGCTGCGTGTTTCTCGTTGCTCAGAGGTGGAGTCCCTCGGCGCTGCTGGCACGTACCCTTGAGCTAGCAGGGTTGTCGGCGATCGCTCTGAGTGTTGTTCTGCTGGATGCCGATTCCGCTTGGCCTGGTGCTTGGGCGTTGGCACCAACATTTGGGACGGCAGCGGTACTGCTGGCCAGACGCGAGACGTCGTGGACTGGCTCGCGTCTGGCGCAGTGGTTGGGCGCGCGTTCTTATTCCATCTATCTGTGGCACTGGCCGCTGGTCGCTGGTGTGGTGTATTTCGACCGGCAGCAATTGTGGTGGTGGGTGGCGGCAGGTTTGCTGTTGTCGCTGTTGCTGGGGGGGCTTTCCTATCGTTTGGTTGAAGTGCCGAGCCGCCGCTGGCTAACCACTCGTTTGCGTTGGGTTGAGTTAGGCTGGCTGCTGCTGGGTCTGCTGGTAGTTGCGTTGTCCGCGCAGGCGGTACGCCGTAGCGGATTTCCCGAGCGTCTACCGGACGCCTTGGCGGACATTGAGAGTCAGCGGCACGACAAGAATCCTCGTCAGAACGAGTGTCTCAGGGCTGGCGCTCAATGTGCGTATGGTGGTGGACAGGTAAGGGCCTTCGTAGTTGGCGATAGTCACGCTGACGCTATTGTCACTGCCGTTGCTGCAGCGTTGCCGCGAGCTGAGGATGGCCTTTACTTCCGTGGTGAAAGCGCCTGTTTGTTCGTGGAGGGGGCTCGCTGGGCGGGTAGAGAAAGACGCGAGGACTGTGAGCGCCTGCTGTTTGAGGTTCGGCAGGAGCTAGCAGAGGCAGATCCTGAGCTGCCTCTGATTCTAATCAATCGAACCAGTAATTATCTTTTCCCTCAAGCTCGGAGGGGGGCGGCGGGTCAGGCTATGCCGTCGATATTTTTCAGTGAGAGGCGATCGGGCAGTGATCCACTGTTCCTTGCCGAATTCCGCCAGCATTACCTAGACACAGTTTGCAAGTTGGCTCGTCAGCGTCCGGTCTATCTACTGCGCCCCGTGCCGGAAATGCCAGTACACGTACCGAAAGCAGTGGGCAGGGCAACGATGCGTGGCCTAGCGAGTGATGTGTCGCTCAGCCGTGAGCAGTACCACGAGCGTCATGCGTTCATCTGGGCTGTGCAGGATGAGGCCGCCAGTCAATGCGGGGTACACGTGCTAGATCCCTTGCCGTATCTGTGCGATGGGCGATTTTGTTATGGCAGTGTCGAAGGTGTATCACGTTATGTGGATGCGGATCACCTGAGTGAGCGAGGGAATCGATTGCTCACTCCTTTGTTTGCCCCAATCTTCTCTAGAGCGAGAGAGGTTGATCTATAGTTGCCGGCAATATAGTCAAAGGGTTTTCCTTTACGATGGCAGATGTTCGATGTCTTCAAAGTCACTTATTTTATCGAGGTTGAGTGCTTAGCTGATTGCTTGATTGGTGAGTGAGGTTTGAGGCATTGTAAGCGTCGGAAGGCAGGATTCATTGGCTGTTTGAGCTATCTTTATATAGCTTAAATTTTTGGAATTTTCGATGTTGCTATTTAAATCCTTGATAAGCGGTAGAGCTGTCCTTGCATTATTTTTTGGACTGTTCTGCCTTGCTTTTTATTCTCCGCTTTCGTCCAAGGCGGTCAATAATATTTTCTATGTCGGGCTGGCGCTGCCTATGCTAGTGTGGGTCACGGTCCGCCCGAAAGCGTTCTGGGAAAAAATGTACCCGCTGTCTTGGCTTTTCGCCTTGCTGCTTTTGATGGTTACGCTGGATGCGGGGGGGGTGGCTGATTTAAAGAAAGCGCTTTACTTGTCGATGTTTTTCTTTTGTTTGTTATATCTCTCTTCTGATTATTGGTCTTTGCGTGGACCATTGTTGATATTTTCTGCTGGTAGCGTTGGTATTTTAATTTTCGCTTCTTTCGATTGGTTATTGTTAGGGGTTGAGAGCGGGCGGTGGGCCCGGTATGAGTATTTTTGGGGTGAGGCGATAAATCCAGTCTACTTTTCGTTATTAATTGGATTTGCTTTGCTTTACCTGTGGGTTTTTCATGTTGCTGAGCATCTTGAAAAGCGTTCGCCTCTGTTTTTTCTGACAGGGCTTTTTTTTGTCAGCCTGTTGCAGGTTATTAATGCAAGTGTCTTTCAGTCTCGCTCAACGCTGCTTGGGTATGGGTTGTTTTTCATTTTTTTTCTCGTCTTCAAAAGAATGCTTTGGTTAGGGTTGGGCGTGATCATGGCGTTGTTTGCCTTGGGTGTCTTGGTTGGTATAGACGATCTGCTTTTGCAGCGAGGACTAAGTTATCGCCTAGATATCTGGCAGGCTGCATTGCAGCGTTTATATACTGACTGTAGTCTGTGGTGGGGTTGCGGTAGGGATCAAGGGCTATTGCTAGGTCGTTTCTATCACCCCCATAGTGGCTATGTGGCTATGCTCTATCGCAATGGGCTAATTGGAGCAGTGCTCTTGGCAATATTTGCTGTGCTCTATCTGTACAATGCTCGCAGAGAGGGGCTGCCGTGGTTGCTATTGTCGCTCTTTGGATGGGGGAGTCTGTTGACCACCACCAATGGTGTCTTCACGACGCCGCAACCTCTCTGGGTATATGTCTGGTTGCCGACATTTATGGCGATTATTGCGGGGCAGCGGAGGGTGGTGCAGCAATATCTGCTAGGTCGCTCTCAGTCAGCGCGTTCGTAGCAGCGAAGCAATTCGTCTAGTGGGAAATTTTCTAATCGTCTGCGCTTTAGATAAATGCGCATGTGCTGGAAGTTTCGCTTAATTAGCCACTTGTTGAGCGGTCTGCGCTTGAGTCGCAGATCAAGTATATCGATCAATCCAAAGTCGCCAGTAGCTAAACACAAAATATTACCTAAGTGTAAAGAGCGGAAGTAGATCCCCTGCTGGTGCAGGCACCGTATGAAATGGGCTAGGGAGTCCAGCATTTGCATAACGTGCCGTGGATCGCTGTTGAAAAGCTGCTCTATCGATTGCCCTGGAAGGGGTCGATAGAGGCAGCCGCTTAGGCCTCGAGCGCGATTAATCCAGAATAGGTCTACCACATGAGGTGCAGCTATGCCCAGCCGCTGGAGGTGCCGTGCATTCTTATCGAATCTTCGCGCGGCGGGCTGCAGACGAGCCAGTATGGGATGGCGACGAGTATGGAATATCTTTAAGAACAGGCCGTTTTCAAGCGCGACTACCTTTGGGCCACGGCCATCCTTTTCCAACACGCTACCGCTGGCCAGCCAGCTTTCTAGTTCCTGCGCTGTTACAATCCGCATCTTGTTCCTCTAGCCAGTCGTATGGGGCTTGCCGAATGGCCAATTCTACCCAGCAATCGAGTGTGAAGGTCTATTTGCGGTTGCTGCTCTATGTGATCCCCTATTGGGGGCTATTCGCAATGAGTCTCCTCGGCTTCCTGCTCTTTGCCTCCACTCAGCCAGCGCTGGGCTACATCCTGAAGTTTTTCGTCGACGGGTTGAACAACCCGGACGCGAGTTTCTTCGCCCAGGTGCCGCATCTCAACGAGGTGCAGTGGCTGGCCGAGCTGAAACTGCTGCAGGCAGTGCCGCTGTTGATCATCCTGATCGCGCTGGTGCAGGGCATTGGCTCGTTTCTCGGTAATTTCTTCCTGGCCAAAGTTTCCCTCGGGCTCGTGCACGATCTACGCGTCGCGCTGTTCAACAACCTACTGACCTTGCCCAACCGCTACTTCGACAGCCACAACTCCGGGCATCTGATCTCGCGGATCACGTACAACGTGACCATGGTCACCGGCGCGGCAACTGATGCGATCAAGGTCGTGGTGCGCGAGGGCATGACGGTGATCTTCCTCTTCGCCACGCTGCTGTGGATGAACTGGAAGCTGACCCTGGTGATGCTGGCGATCCTGCCGGTGATCGGCTTCATGGTGTCGAGTGCCAGCAAGAAATTCCGCAAGCAGAGCAAGAAGATTCAGCTTGCGATGGGCGATGTGACGCATGTGGCATCGGAAACCATTCAGGGGTATCGCGTGGTACGTAGCTTCGGTGGCGAGCCCTACGAGCGGGATCGCTTCTTTGCGGCAAGCTCGGAGAACACGGCTAAGCAGCTGCGCATGGTCAAGACCAATGCGGTATACACGCCGAGCCTGCAGCTGGTGATCTACAGCGCCATGGCAGTGCTGATGTTCCTTGTGCTGCTGCTGCGAGGCGATGTGTCGGCTGGTGATCTGGTCGCCTACATTACGCTGGCCGGGTTGCTGCCCAAACCGATTCGCCAGCTGTCGGAAGTCAGTTCGACCATTCAGAAAGGTGTCGCTGGCGCCGAGAGCATCTTCGAGCAGCTCGACGAGCAGCCGGAAATAGACAGTGGCACGCTGGAGCGCGATGCGGTCAGCGGACGTCTGGACGTGCGCAACCTCAATTTCGTCTACCCGGGCAGCGACAAGCCAGTGCTGCACGACATCAGCTTCACCGTGGAGCCCGGGCAGATGGTGGCGCTGGTCGGTCGGTCCGGCAGCGGCAAGTCGACACTGGCCAATCTGATTCCGCGTTTCTATCACCACGAGACCGGCCATATCCTGCTCGACGGTGCGGATGTCGAGTCCTACACGCTGCGCAACCTGCGCCGGCATATTGCCTTGGTGACGCAGCAGGTAACCCTGTTCAACGATACCGTGGCCAACAACATCGCCTACGGCGATCTGGCCGGCGCGCCGCTGGACGATATCCGCCGTGCGGCCCGCGATGCCTATGCCGACGAGTTCATCGAGCAAATGCCCGAGGGCTATCAGACTCTGGTCGGGGAAAACGGTGTGCTGCTCTCCGGCGGGCAGCGGCAGCGTCTGGCGATTGCTCGTGCACTGCTCAAGAACGCCCCGGTGCTGATTCTTGATGAAGCGACTTCGGCGCTGGACACCGAGTCCGAGCGGCATATCCAGGGGGCTCTGGACCATGTGATGCAGGGCCGCACCACGCTGGTCATCGCGCACCGCTTGAGCACCATCGAAAAGGCCGATCTGATTCTGGTGATGGAGCAGGGCCGCATCGTCGAGCGTGGCACCCATGCCGAGCTGCTGGCGGCGAACGGTGCCTATGCGAGGCTTCATGCGACGCAGTTCCAAGACGACGTATCGGACGAGCAGGGCGCCTGATGCTGCAGTTTTTGAGGAGCTGGCGTGAGCGTGGCTGGTCCGAGATCGATGCCGACACCTATGCGCAGATCTGGCAGCGCTACGGCGGCAGCGTTGCCACTCACCCAGCCGTCGTCGAACGCCTGGCCAGCCTTGCCGGGATTCCGGTGCGCTATCTGGCCTGGGAGCGGCAGGGCGAATTGATCGCCGCGGTTCCCTGCTGGGGGCGCCATCTGGCGCCGTCCAAGGACGTATTGAAAAAGGCCGGCAAGCGCGGGCTGTTCGATCTGGGCAATGCCGAGATCATCCTGCCCGTCGCCGAGCAGGCGGCGATTCCGGTCCGCCAGTGCATGCGCTACGTGTCAAAGCTCAATGCGGGCGCGATCAGCACCTTGCGCGAGCAACCGGAGGGTCTGGCGCTGGCGCGCGAACCGGAGGCGTACTCGAAGAAGTTTCGTTACAACCAGCGCCGCGAACAGCGTTTGCTGGAAGAGGCGGGCGGTGCGCTTCGCCCCATGCTCGATTTCTCTGCGGCGGAGCAGGCGACGATGTACGCCGAGTTGTTTCAACGGCGCTGGAATTTCGAGGCGCCGGGCAGGGCGCATCTGCATGAGGTGTTCGAGCTGCTGCGCGAGTTCATGACCGGCTCGGTGGTGTTTCTCGACGAGCAGCCGATCGCCATCCAGGTTCTCTATCGGGTCGAGTCGCCGAAGTGGGTGTCCGTCGAGTACATCAATGGCGGTGTCGACCCGGTGCAGCGGGACTTCAGCCCAGGCAGCGTGCTCAGCTTCGTCAACACCCAGACGGCCTGGGCCGAGGCGCGGGCGCTGGGCAAACCGCTGCGTTATTCCTTTGGCCGGGCGGATCGCGAGTACAAGGATCGCTGGTGCAACCGAGTTCCGGTCTATCAGGTGTAAGGATGAGTACACGCAAGCAGCAACTGCTCCGTCAGCATCGTCGTAGCAAGCGCGTTGTAATGATCACGGCGTTCGCCATCCTCCTCGTTGTGGGGATAGTGTTCAGCTTCTGGTGGATACCCTTTTTGCTGGTGTTGGGATGGGTTGCCCATGAGGCCTGGTTCGCCGATCACCTGTTTTACTATCCCGATGAAGATTACCGTTACGACTTCCCCGACGATGCTCAGCGGCTAATCGGACGTATCGAGAATGGTTGTCTGCAGCTCTCGGGTGAGTTGCCTGATGCCGACACGCTGATTCTCGAAGTGATGCTGCGTACCACTTGGCTCGGTAGGCTCCGTGACCCACGCGTTTATGCAGCCAATGATCGTCAGGATTTCGAGCGGGGCGTGCGCGGGCGCCGCTACGTGAATCTATCGGGACAGCAAGACGCACTGCGTGCCGGGACGCTTCGCCTGGATTGCCGCTATTGCCGGCTAGATGCAGAGGTTGTGCTGCACGTGATGCGCAATTCTGACTATACGCAACGGCGAATTCTGATCATCGCGCCCCATGCGGATGTTGCCGAGTTAGCCGCCTTTGGCCTATATAGCCGGGCCCGTGAAGTCGCCATCGTTACGCTGACTCAGGGAGAGATCGAGGCCGACAACTACCGTCGACTCGGTCTGGATAGCGCTGCCGCAGCGAGGCTGAAGGGGCGCCTGCGCTCCTGGGGTAGCCTGGCGGTGCCGCTCTGGGGAGGTGTCACGCAGCAATCGTGCATACAGCTGGGCTACTACTGCCTCCAGTTACCCCTTATGGCTGCAGATTCAGAACGACCCTTCGGCTCGCGCGAGGCAGGAGAGTCGGACATCCGCAGTGCCCGCAATCGCAACCACTTGCCTTTGCCTGGGGATACAGACGGCCAACCCACTTGGTTAAATCTGCAAGCCGATCTGCGTGCGCTTTTGATGCACTACCGCCCGGAAGTAGTGGTGACACCCCATCCGGAACTGGACCCTCATGCGGACCATGTCGCCGCCACACAGGCTGTGCGGCAGGCGATCGAGGAGGGCGAGTGGAAACCGAACACGCTTCTGCTTTATGCCAATCACCTGCACGACAATGATCGCTGGCCGATGGGACCAGCGGGGAATGGGGTCGCTCTACCGCCAGCCATCGAACCACTCCCGGCCGATCGCCTGTGGAGCCCGACTCTGAACTCCGAGGCTCGGCTGAACAAGGCCATGGCGCTGGCTATGCAACACGATTTGCAGGTGCCGCTACCCTTGAAAAAGCGTCTGCGCCGCCACGTCCAGCGGACGCTTGCCGGTCGCCGCTGGCCGGCCACCGGCGATGACGAGTTTTTCCGCAAGGCCGTGCGCAGACACGAGCTATTCTGGGTGCGCAAGCTCTAGCAGCCTTGTCGCGCTGGCCGGACCAGCGCGAGCTGCATGCTATGATCGCCGCCGTTTTCTGTTTGTCATCGGAGCCCCAATGAAGCTGTCCATGCCCCGTTTCGACCAAGCCGCCGTACTGGTGGTGGGTGATGTCATGCTCGATCGCTACTGGCATGGCGGCACGTCGCGGATCTCGCCTGAGGCGCCGGTGCCGGTGGTCAAGGTCGAGCAGATCGAGGATCGCCCAGGCGGTGCGGCCAACGTCGCGCTGAACATCGCGGCGTTGGGGGCTGCTGCGGCGCTGGTGGGTGTGACCGGCGAGGACGAGGCGCGTCAGAGCCTGGCTGACAGCCTCGCCGCTGCCGGTGTGCAGGCGCATTTCCAGTGCATCGATGACCAGCACACCATCGTCAAGCTGCGGGTGATGAGTCGCCATCAGCAACTGCTGCGCATGGATTTCGAGGAGCCATTCAACACCGATCCAGCCGCGCTGCTGGCCGAGGTGGAAGGGCTGCTGGCGGGGGTCAAGGTGCTGGTGCTGTCGGACTATGGCAAGGGCGCGCTGAAGAACCATCAGGCGCTTATCCAGGCGGCGCGACGCCGTGGCATTCCGGTGCTGGCCGATCCCAAGGGCAAGGACTTCGACATCTACCGCGGTGCCACGCTGATCACGCCGAACCTGGGCGAATTCGAGGCGATTGTCGGGCATTGTGCCGACGAGGCCGAGTTGGTCAGCAAGGGGGCCGAGCTGATGAGCCGGCTCGAGCTGGATGCGTTGCTGGTCACCCGTGGCGAGCACGGCATGACCCTGCTGCGCCCTGATCACGCACCGCTGCATCTGCCGGCCCGTGCCCGCGAAGTGTTCGATGTCACCGGTGCCGGCGATACCGTCATCTCGACCTTGGCCGCTGCGATTGCGGCCGGCGAGGAGCTGCCACAGGCCGTGGCACTGGCCAACTTGGCAGCCGGTATCGTGGTCGGCAAGCTGGGCACCGCCTGCATCAGCGCGCCGGAGCTGCGCCGCGCGGTGCAACGCGAGGAAGGCTCCGAGCGTGGCGTGATGACCGTCGAGCAGCTGCTCACCGCGGTCGAGGATGCCCGCGCCGAGGGCGAGAAGATCGTCTTCACCAATGGCTGTTTCGACATCCTGCACGCCGGCCATGTGACCTATCTCGAGCAGGCCCGTGCCCAGGGCGACCGGCTGGTGGTGGCGGTGAACGATGATGGTTCGGTGAGCCGCCTCAAGGGCCCGGGCCGGCCGATCAACTCGGTGGACCGCCGCATGGCGGTGCTCGCCGGTCTGGAAGCGGTGGATTGGGTGGTGTGCTTCGCTGAGGACACGCCGGAAAACCTGCTGGCCCAGGTGCGTCCCGATGTGCTGGTCAAGGGCGGCGACTATGGCGTCGATCAGGTCGTCGGTGCCGATCTGGTCAAGTCCTACGGCGGTGTGGTGAAGGTGCTGGGGCTGGTGGCAAACAGCTCGACCACTGCCATCGTCGAGAAGATCCGCAGCCGCTGAGTCCTTTGGATACGCCTACCGCGTATCGCGTCAGTAGGTGGATAGCCGCTTTGCGCGGCTACCCACTACCTCGTTAACGGGCGGCCGCCATCGGCCGTGCCGCCCACCAATCCCGCCAGCGAACGCGCTCGTCGCGCACCACCCAGCCTTCCTGCGGCGCAAAGCTTTCCGATAGCCACAGGCCTCGAGTGTTCACCGGGCTGAACTGGCCATTGCGCAGTTGCAACAGCTGATCCTGCGGCTGGCCCTGCTGCAGCGGTAACAGGTAGATGTCGGGCCGGCTGCGCTCCAGACGCGCAACCAGTTGTCCGTCTTCCAGGCGCTCGTCGACATGGAACAGGCTCAGCTGACGCGCCTCTTTCGGTAGTTCCATGCGCATGTCATAGACCAGCTGAAGCGATGCGGTCGGCAGGTGTACATAGGCGCGAGGACGCTCCATCAGCACCATGTTGCCGCACTGTACCGGGCGCGTGGCGCCGGATTGCGAGGCGAGCTTGAAGTGCACCGCCTCGCGGTAGTGCAGGCTGGCCTGGTACGGCGTGGGCAGCCAGGTATCGCCGAAACGACCGGCGAGCCAGCCTTCAGGAGTTTCCAGCAGGCATTCTTCGGCAATTTCCTGGATGGCGGTGAGCAATGGCAGGTTCAGCTCATGGGCCGGGATGTAGCCGGAGATCAGCTTGAGTACAACGTCGCCGCGGTCCGGCCGCTGCTGACGGACCAGCACCCAGTATTCGCGGCCCTGCCAGCTCATGGTCAGACGCACCGAGACGCCGAGATTGGCCAGTTCGATGGCAAAACGGCCCGGATCGGACACCTCCACCGGGCGGCGGCGCTCGATCACTTCGCTGAAGTTCAACGGCCGGCCCAGACTCTGGTAGCTCAGGTTGTCCTGGCTGGCCTCGACGTAGAGAGGCAGGGTCTTGAATGCGGCAGGGCTCTTGCGCACCAGAACTCTTGGCATTCGGTTTCTCCTTGCGGCGAAGAAAGTAACCGCGCGGCATCAGCGTAATGCGCTTCCACGCAGCGGATGAACGTGCCGCCAGGACCGTTTCAGTTGCCGGTCAGAACGGCAGCAGCAGTCCGTACGTTAGCCGTCAAATGCTGCGGATTGATAGTGCCGATGATCGCGCCGCTGACACCTGGGTGACCGAACAGCAGCTCGAAACTGCGGCGGACCGGATCGTCGCCTGGCTTGAGACAGGCATGACCGCTGGCCAGGGCTTTCTTGATCAGGATGCCCTTGCCGTGTGCAGCAGCGTAGTCGAGGACTGGCCGTTCGGCCTGCTCGTTGAGGTTGTAAGTGACCATCGCGCAGTCGCCCTGCTGCAGCGCAAGCAGCCCACCGTCCACCGTCTTGCCGGACAGGCCGAAGGCGAGGATCTTGCCCTCGCGTTTGAGTTCGGCCAGGGTCTGGTAGACCTCGGTGTGCTGCAGGATATCGAGGTCGTTGCCGTCCGAGTGCACCAGCACCAACTCGATGCGGTCGGTACGCAGGCGTTTGAGGCTGCGCTCCACCGAGAGGCGCGTGTGGGTGGCAGAAAAGTCGAAACGCGACTGGCCGTTCTCGAACTCCTCGCCAACCTTGCTGACGATCACCCAGTCCTCGCGCTGGCCTGCCAGCAACGGGCCGAGCCGTTCTTCGCTGACGCCGTAGGCCGGCGCGGTGTCGATCAGGTTGATACCCAGTTCGCCGGCGAGGCTCAGCAGCTGGCGGGCCTGGTCATCGTCGGGGATGGCAAAGCCGCTGGGGTACTTCACGCCCTGGTCGCGACCCAACTTGACCGTGCCCAGACCCAACGGCGAAATGCGCAGGCCGGTGCTGCCCAGTGGGCGGTGCAGGTCATGCAGCGTCGCGCTCATGGCAGCAGCCCCTCCCAGAACGGCCCGGTCAGCGGTGGGCGCGGCAGTTCCGGTAGCGCAGGATGCTGGCCGGGGCGAATGCCATCGCGGGCGAGAGCGGCTTCGACGCGGTCGGAAAAGTCCGGTGACAGCGCCAGCTTGGTCGGCCACCCGACCAGCAGTCGGCCCTGGTCGGCAAGGAAGGCGTTGTCCGGACGGGCGAGTGCCGATTGTGCAGGCTCGGCGCGGTCGATACGCAGCGTGGCCCATTGCGCGGAGGACAGGTCGATCCAGGGCACCAGTTCGGCCAGTTCCTTTTTCGCGACCGCGATCTGAGCGGCTTCGTCGCGTGCCACGCCATCGGCTTCGGCCAGGTCGCCGCCGAGATACCAGACCCACTCGCCGTCCGCTGTCGGATGGCTGGTGACCGTGATCCGCGGTTTGGTGCCGCCGCCCAGGCAATGGGCATAGAGCGGCTTGAGCGTGGGCGCCTTGACGATAACCATGTGCAGCGGCCGGCGCTGCATCGCCGGTTGTTGCAGGCCGAGCGACGCGAGCAGCTCGGCAGTCCCGCCACCAGCGCTGAAGACGATGCGCTGGGCGCGGATCTCGCGACCATCGACGCGCAACCCGACCAGCTCGTTGTCGTCGAGCAGTGGTTCGATCTGCTGGCAGGCCAGCAGGCTGTCACCAGCCAGCTCGGCCAGCCGGGCGATCAGGCTGGGCACATCGAGCACCAGTTCGCTGAGGCGGTAGACCTTGCCTTTGAATTTGGGGTGCTGCAGCGCAGGTGGCAGCTCATTGCCCTTGACCTGGCCGACCCTCGAGCGCACTGCCTTGCTGGCGAAGAAGCTGGTGAGGTTGCCGGCCAGGGTGCCTGGCGACCACAGATAGTGTGCATCGGACAACAGGCGCACGCCGCTGAGGTCCAGCTCGCCCTTGCCTTCGAGCGCCTCGCGCCAGCGCCGCGGCATGTCCGCAATCGCCTCGGAGGCACCGGTGAGCGCACCGCTCAGCGCGTACTTGGTGCCGCCATGGATGATGCCCTGCGACTTCACGCTCTGCCCGCCGCCCAGTGTTCCCTTGTCGACCAGCAGGGTGGCAAAACCCAGTCGGCGCAGGCGCGCGTTCAGCCAAAGGCCGGCGACGCCGCCGCCAACGATCAGGACGTCGGTGCTGAGGGATTCGGGCATGTGCAGACCTCATTGGGTAAACGGTCGCGCAGTATAACTGCAGTCCGCCGGCAGCTTAGTGGCCTGCGCTGCGGGAGAACAACTGGATGACCACCACACCGGCGATGATCAGCCCCATGCCCAGTACCGCCGGCAGGTCCAGGTACTGACGATAGAGCAGCGCCGCGGCGACGCTGACCAGCACGATGCCGAGCCCGGCCCAGATGGCATAGGCGATGCCCACCGGGATGGTCCGTACCACCAGCGCGAGCATCCAGAACGACAGGCTGTAGCCGGTCACCACCAGCAGCAGTGGCAGCGGGCGACTGAAGCCGGCCAGCGCCTTCATCGAGGTGGTGGCGACCACCTCGGCGCAGATGGCGATGGCGAGGTAAACATAGCCGGACATGGTGAGATCCTGATTATGGGCGGGCAACTTTGTTCGGTTCCGACCTCGCCAACAAGTTCGCCGGCAGGGCGGTTATGGCTCGCGAGCAGGCAGCTTGCTAAGCTCCGCGCCCATGAATCGCACCCTCTATACCCTTCTGTTCCACCTCGGCCTGCCGCTGGTGTTCCTGCGCCTGCTGTGGCGCGCCTGGCGCGCGCCGGCCTACTCCCGTCGTATCGGCGAGCGTTTTGCCTTCGGTTTGCCGCTGCTGCGTCCGGGTGGCATCTGGGTGCATGCGGTCTCGGTGGGAGAAAGCATCGCCGCGGCGCCGATGATCCGCGAGCTGATGGCGCGCTACCCGCAGTTGCCGATCACCGTCACCTGCATGACCCCGACCGGCTCCGAGCGCATCCACGCGCTGTTCGGCGACAGCGTGCAGCATTGCTACCTGCCCTATGACCTGCCCTGGGCGGCGGCGCGCTTTCTGAATTGCCTGCAGCCGAAGCTGGCAGTGGTGATGGAGACCGAGCTCTGGCCCAACCATATCCATCAGTGCGCCCGGCGCGGCATACCCGTGGCGCTGGCTAATGCGCGGCTGTCCGAACGCTCGGCCCGCGGCTACGCGCGCTTCGCCCGGCTGACCGCGCCGATGCTGGCCGAGCTGAACCTGATTGCCGTGCAGACCGAGGCTGAAGCCGAACGTTTTCGCCAGCTCGGCGCACGCCACGAATGCGTCGAAGTGACTGGCTCGATCAAGTTCGACCTGACCATCGACCCGGCACTGCTGGCGCGGGCGACCGATTTGCGCGATCAATGGGCGGCGCAGGAGCGGCCGCTGTGGATCGCCGCCAGCACCCATGCCGGCGAGGACGAAATCATCCTGGCCGCGCACCGACGCTTGCTGGAGCGGTTTCCGCAGGCCCTGCTGCTGCTGGTGCCACGGCATCCGGAGCGCTTCGTCTCGGTGTATGAACTGGCAGGCAAGGAGGGCTTTGCCGCGGTGCGCCGCTCGACGGGCGAGGCTGTTGGCGCCGGCACGCAGGTGCTGGTCGGCGACACCATGGGCGAGCTGCTGTTTCTCTATGCCCTGGCCGACGTGGCCTTCGTCGGTGGCAGCCTGGTGCCCAATGGCGGACACAACCTGCTGGAGCCTGCGGCGTTGGGCAAGCCGGTGCTCAGTGGCCCGCATCTATTCAACTTTCTCGAAATCTCCGCGCAACTGCGCGATGCCGGCGCCCTGCGCGAAGTACAGGATGCTGGTCAGTTGGCTGATGCTGTCGGTGAGCTCTGGCGCGATCCGGCTGTCGCGCAACGGATGCGTGACGCCGGGTTGGGCGTGATCAAGGCCAATCAGGGCGCCTTGCAGCGTCTGCTGACAGGGCTGGCGAGGCTGCTTGGCTAGCAGGTGCGTCTGGCCCGGGAGGAAACCGGATCAACTGCCTGCCTCAGTGCGCCTCCTGGGGTGCGGGCGCCTGGTGGGCCTTAGCCCACCAAGCCACGGTTCAAGCGAGCCCCCTGCTCAATAATCCACCCGCACCGGCTGACCGATGGTCTGTGGCAGATCCGGCGGCAGGAAGTCGGTGTCCGGGTTGTAATCGGGTTTCAGGTAGGCCGCCAGCTGCTGCAGGTCGTCCGGGTTCAGCGTGCCGGCCGCCTGCTTCAGGCGCAGATTGTCGAGAATGTAGTCGTAGCGGGCATTGTTGTAGTCGCGCACGGCGGCATACAGGCGCCGCTGGGTGTCGAGCACATCGACGATGTTGCGGGTGCCGACCTGATAGCCGATCTCGGTGGCTTCCAGCGCACTCTGGTTGGAGATGATCGACTGCCGGCGGGCCTGGACCTGTTCGATATCGGTGTTGACCGCGCGGTGCAGGTTGCGCGTGGCTTCCACCACCTGGCGGCGCAGGCTTTCGCGCTGCTGCTCACTCTGACTCAACTGGTAATAGGCCTCGCGGCTCTGCGAGGTGGTCAGCCCGCCGCTGTAGAGCGGGATGTTCAGCTGCAGGCCGATGCTGCGCTGCTCGACGTCGCCGGTATAGCGCGGCATGTCGAAGCCCGGGATGCTCTGGCTGTTGCTGAAGCCCAAGGCGTCGTTGTCGCCCTTGCGGTAGGAGGCCACGGCGTCGAGCGTCGGCGCATGGCCGGCGCGGCGCTGGCGCAGGGTCTCCTCGGCGGCGGTCACGGCGTAATTGACCGCCAGCAGGTTGAGGTTCTGCCGCGTCGCCGTATCGACCCAGGCCTTGGCCTCGTTCGGCACCGGCGCCAGCACCGGCAGGGTGTGGCGGATGCCTTCCAGCGCCAGGTATTCGCGGTTGGTCAGGGTGTACAGCGCCTGGAAGGCGTCCTCGACCTGGCGCTGGGCGATGGACCGATTGGCGCGTGCGGTATCGAACCCGGCCTGGGCCTCGAGCACGTCGGTCTTGTCGGAAAGACCGACCTCGAAGCGTTCGTTGGCCTGGTCGAGCTGGCGCTTGAACGCAGCTTCCTCGGCCTTCACCGCAGCCAGGTTGTCCTGCGCGCGCAGCACGGCGAAGTAGGCCTGGGCGCTCTGCAGGATCAGGTCCTGTTCGGTGATGGAGTATTCGATTGCCGCCTGCTCGCTCACGGCTTCCGCAGCCTTGAGCTGGAACCAGCGGTCGGCGCGGAAAATTGGCTGGCTCAGCGTCGCCTGATAGGCGGTGCCGCTGCGCGACAGCGAGGTGGAGCCCATGCTGGTGTTGACGTCCGTTTCGGTGTCGCTCAGCTCGGCGCCGGCACTGAGGTTGGGCAGCAGGCCGGCCCGCGCCTGCGGCACGATTTCCTGGCGGGCGCGAAACTGCGCGCGCGCTGCAGCCAGATCGGCGTTGTTGTTGACGGCTTGCTGATAGACGCTGACCAGATCGGTCTTGCTGGCGAGGGGGATGGTCTCCTGCGCCCAGGCCCCTCCGGCAGTGAGGGTGGCCACGGCGAGAGCCAGGGGGAGTCTGCGCAGCATGTTGGGTCCATCCTGAATAGAGCTGATGGGCAAGGCTAAGCGGCAGCTGTCAGGGGGTCAAGGCGCGCGTGCGCCTGCTGTGTGGTGCCTGTGGCGGTCCGGTCAAATGACCGAACGGTCGACTAGTTTCGCCATTGCCATGGTGTTCGCCCAAGGTCTTGATTAGACTCGACGGCGTTCTTGTCGGGGTGCCTTGAAGCGAAGGCTGAGATCGGAAAGTTCCGGATCCCGTTGAACCTGATCAGGTTAAGGCCTGCGTAGGGAACAAGATGTCCTCGTCTAGAACGTGACGAGTCTCTCCACCGCAGTTGCGGTGCCCGACGCCCTTGATCCGCCGTGTTGCTCAGGTTCGCTCCGACACATCCCAGGAGAAGCCGATGAGCGTGCAAAGCAACAAGAACCTGAGTGAATCCGCCCAGGTCGACCAGCAGTCCATTCAACCCTTCCCGCGTTCGCAGAAAATCTATGTGCAGGGTTCGCGCCCGGACATCCGCGTACCGATGCGCGAGATCAGCCTGGACGTGACGCCCACCGACTTCGGCGGCGAGATTAACGCGCCGGTTACCGTCTACGACACCTCCGGCCCCTACACCGACCCGAATGTCACCATCGACGTGCGCAAGGGCCTGGCCGACGTGCGCAGTGCCTGGATCGAGGACCGCGGCGACACCGAGAAGCTGCCGGGGCTGACCTCCGAATTCGGCCAGCGTCGCCTCAACGATGCCGAACTTTCCGCCATGCGCTTCGCTCATGTGCGCAACCCGCGCCGGGCCAAGGCCGGGCACAACGTCAGCCAGATGCACTATGCAAAGAAGGGCATCATCACGCCGGAGATGGAGTACGTCGCCATCCGCGAGAACATGAAGCTCGCCGAGGCGCGTGAAGCCGGCCTGCTGGTCGAGCAGCATGCCGGGCAGAGCTTCGGCGCGGCCATTCCCAAGGAAATCACCCCCGAATTCGTCCGCTCGGAAGTCGCCCGCGGCCGCGCCATCATCCCGGCCAACATCAACCACGTGGAGCTGGAGCCGATGATCATCGGCCGCAACTTCCTGGTGAAGATCAACGGCAACATCGGCAACTCGGCGCTCGGCTCCTCCATCGAGGAAGAAGTGGCCAAGCTGACCTGGGGCATCCGCTGGGGCTCGGACACGGTGATGGACCTGTCCACCGGCAAGCACATCCACGAGACCCGCGAGTGGATCATCCGCAACTCGCCGGTGCCGATCGGCACCGTGCCGATCTACCAGGCGCTGGAGAAGGTCGGCGGCATCGCCGAAGACCTGACCTGGGAGCTGTTCCGCGACACCCTGATCGAACAGGCCGAACAGGGCGTGGACTACTTCACCATCCACGCCGGCGTGCTGCTGCGCTACGTACCGCTGACCGCCAAGCGCGTCACCGGCATCGTCAGCCGCGGCGGCTCGATCATGGCCAAGTGGTGCCTGGCGCATCACAAGGAGAACTTCCTCTACACCCATTTCGAAGACATCTGCGAAATCATGAAGGCCTACGACGTCAGCTTCAGCCTCGGCGACGGCCTGCGTCCGGGCTCGATCGCCGATGCCAACGACGCCGCGCAGTTCGGCGAGCTGGAAACCCTCGGCGAACTGACCAAGATCGCCTGGAAACATGACGTGCAGTGCATGATCGAGGGCCCCGGCCACGTGCCGATGCAGATGATCAAGGAGAACATGGACAAGCAGTTGGAATGCTGCGACGAAGCGCCGTTCTACACCCTCGGCCCGCTGACCACCGACATCGCGCCGGGCTACGACCACATCACCAGTGGCATCGGCGCGGCGATGATCGGCTGGTTCGGCTGCGCCATGCTCTGCTACGTCACGCCGAAGGAGCACCTCGGTCTGCCGAACAAGGATGACGTGAAGACCGGCATCATCACCTACAAGATCGCCGCGCACGCTGCTGATCTTGCCAAGGGCCATCCGGGTGCGCAGATTCGCGACAACGCCTTGAGCAAGGCGCGCTTCGAGTTCCGCTGGGAAGACCAGTTCAACCTCGGTCTGGACCCGGACACCGCGCGTGCCTTCCACGACGAGACGCTGCCGAAAGAATCGGCGAAGGTGGCGCATTTCTGCTCCATGTGCGGGCCGAAGTTCTGCTCGATGAAGATCACCCAGGAGGTGCGCGAGTACGCTGCCGAGCACGGCCTGACCGACGAGCAGAAGGCCATCGAGGCGGGTTTCGCCGAGCAGTCCTCGCGCTTCAAGGACGAGGGTTCGGTGATCTACAAGCAGGTGTGATCGGCGAGGTGTGACCGACTGCCTGTAGGCGAGTCGAAGCGGGCCGGCGGATGCCGGCCCCCGTCCTATCCTCAGAGATATTCGGCTTTCAGAATGCCCTTGAGCTGTTCGTGGGGAATGAACAGCTCCGGGTGACCGCTGGAGTAGGGCGCAATGCTGTAGACGTCGTACTTGAGCAACACGCTGTCTTTCAGCAGCGCAATATTCGGCGTCTGCTGGAAGGGCCAGAAGTCGACGAACTCGGCGTCCTGATCGTGTTCGTTCTCCACCAGCCAACGCTGGTGCGCCTGGCGTGCGACGCGCCAGAAGTTACCTTCCTGCCCCGGAATCAGCAGGTCCTCCAGGCGCAGCTCGCGGTTCTGCTCGCGATCGTAGTTGATGAAGCCACGTCCGGGCATGCCGTGGGCGCCGCCGACATACAGGTAGCTGGAGAACTCGACCACCAGGATGTCGCCATGCTGCTCGCGCAGCTTGGCCTGCAGGTAGCTGCTCCAGCCCGGCTCGGCGGTGCTCAGAAAGCGCTGCTGGTAATCCTGTAGCGACGCGGGCAGACGGTCATCCGGGCCGTTGATGGTCATCCGCCGCAGCCGTGCATCGATCAGTCGATCGAGTTCAGGTTCGTTGGCGAAGGTCAGGGTATCGATGTTCACCAGTGGGCAGCTGTCGCCCTCGCAGCCTTGGGGGCGATGCTCGGTGACGATTCGACTGACTTCGACGGGGCGTTCGGCGACTAGGTGCTGGCAGCCGCCGAGCAGCAGGAGAAGGCTGCCCAGCAGGATGAGGTGGCGGATGGATGCGATTGAATACATGGTTGGTCCAGGCATGACAGTGCGCTTTCGATCGCCGCGCTTGCGCGAAGTTCGTGCGCTGGCGGCAGTGGCGCGATCTTCGGTTACGGCGGTCTGCAAAGGGCTGCGTCAGAGACAATGCCGCGTTAGGATGACCACAAAGCCGCTCACGACGTGACGGTTGCAGTCATTCGCCGCCGGCAAGGCGCGAATCAAACCGATATGAGTGGTACCCATGAGCGAGACCTTCAAACCCGGTCCGGATGATGTCCAGATCCTCCGTCGAGAGCAATGCTTCAGCGGTTTCTATCGGCTGGAGCGCGTCCACCTGCGCCACCGTCAGTTCAGTGGTGCCATGGGCGCCGAGTTGAGCCGCGAACTGTTCGTGCGCCACGATGCCGTATGCGTGCTGCCCTACGATCCGCAGCGCGATCGCGTGGTGCTGATCGAGCAGTTTCGCGTCGGGGCGCTGGGCAAGGTCGACAACCCCTGGCTGATCGAACTGGTCGCCGGGCTGATCGACAAAGACGAGGCGCCGGATCAAGTCGCCCGTCGCGAGGCGGTGGAAGAGGCCGGGCTGGAGCTGGGCGAGTTGTGGCCGATTACGCGTTACTTTCCATCGCCGGGCGGCAGCGACGAGCGCGTACACCTCTATATAGGCCGCTGCGACAGCGAAGGGGCCGACGGTGTGTTCGGGCTGGCCGAAGAGGGCGAGGACATCCGTGTGCATGTCTGGTCGTTGCAAGAGGCACTGCGCGCCATTTCCGACGGTCGAATCGACAACGCGGCCAGCATCATTGCACTGCAGTGGCTGGCCTTGAATCGCGAGCAGGTGCGGGGGGAGTGGGCATGAGGAAGACGCGCGAGCGATACCGAGTCGATCTGCTCGAACTGCAGGCGGCCTGCGAAGCCAACTATCTGCGTCTGATGCGTCTGTTGCCGGGCATGCGCCGCGGCTGCGAAGCGCGGCGCATCGCCATCAGCCAGGGTGACCTGCTGCTCGGCGTACTGGTACTCGAGGTGCTGGAGAGCTGCCCTTACACCACCACCGTGCGGGTGAGCCAGGAGCACTGCCTGACCTGGTTGCCGGTGCCGAAGATGGAAGTGCGCGTCTATCACGATGCACGCATGGCCGAAGTGGTTCGTGCCGAGAATGCCCGGCGCTTCCGCGGCATCTATCACTACCCCAACGCGCAGATGCACCAGCCTGATGAGAAGAACCAGCTCAATCTCTTCCTCGGCGAGTGGCTGGGGCACTGCCTGGCCTGTGGCCATGAGCTGGAGCCCGTGCTCTGAAGCCGTTGATCTATTGACGAAGCAGGCACACGGCATCGCAACGCGGTTCTGTGACCCAGGCCCACAACCCGAGGTTTACCCTCCGGATGGGCTCCTACCATAATTCCGTTGCGATTTCGCTCAAGGAGAAGGGCCTTGCCTGGTGCGCCCCTGACTGCTGTTGAAGATTCGGTTCTGCTGGTGCAGCTCACCGATAGCCACCTGTTTGCCGAAGCGGACGGCAAGCTGCTGGGCATGAATACCTGCGACAGTCTGAAGCGGGTGGTCGAGCTGGCCATCGAAGAGCAGCCGCGCATCGACCTGATCCTGGCTACCGGTGATCTGTCCCAGGACGGCTCGGTGGCGTCCTACCAGCGCTTCCGCCAGTTGGCCGGGCGCATCGAGGCGCCAGCGCGCTGGTGTCCCGGCAACCATGACGATCTCGGCGCCATGCGCGAGGCCACCCGTGGCAGTGAGCTGATGGAGCCGGTGCTTGAGATCGGTGGCTGGCGCGTCGTGATGCTCGACACCCTGGTTGCCGGCTCGGTGTATGGCATGCTGCGTGGCGATCAACTCGAGCTGCTGGATCGCGCCCTGGGCGAGGCGCCCGAGCGGCATCACCTGGTCTGTTTGCATCACCATCCCGTATCCATTGGCAGCCGCTGGATGGACAGCATCGGGCTGCGCAATCCCGAGGCGCTGTTCGAGGTGCTGGACCGCCACGACAACGTGCGTGCGCTGCTTTGGGGCCACATCCATCAGGCGTTCGATCAGTCGCGCAATGGGGTTCGGCTGCTAGCCACGCCGTCGACGGGCGTGCAGTTCACGCCGCAGAGCGAGGACTTCCAGGTCGATAGCGCGGCACCGGGTTATCGCTGGCTCCGTCTGTATGCCGACGGGAGACTGGAAACGGCTGTGTCGCGGGTCAGCGGCATCGCCTTCGAAGTGGATTACAGCGTCAAGGGCTATTGAGCGTACTGCAGCTCGCGCTGCATAACGTTTGGTCGGTGGATCGGTTCGGGGCAGGGATAAGTAGCGTTCGTCCCCGGGCGGTTCGCTTGCAGTCGGCGGTATGCGCCTTGTAGCCTTGCGGTTTTTCAACGAACTGTATTCATGTCCAGTTACCCGCCCTCGATACTCTATCTCCATGGCCTCAACAGCTCGCCGCTTTCGCAGAAGGCGAGCCAGCTGTCCGCTGCGTTGGACCAGCTTGGCCTTGCCGATCGGCTGCGGGTGCCGGCGCTGCATCACCACCCGCGCCAGGCCATCGCCCAGCTCGAAGCCTGCATCGCCGAGCTCGGCCGGCCGTTGCTGGTCGGCAGCTCGCTCGGCGGCTACTATGCGACCCACCTCGCCGAGCGCCATGGCCTCAAGGCGCTGCTCATCAATCCGGCGGTGATGCCGCATCGCCGCTTCGACGGTTATCTCGGGCCGCAGACCAATCTCTACAGTGGGGAAGTCTGGGACCTGACCGAGGACCATGTGGCCGCACTGGCGGAGCTGGAGACCTCGTCTCCCGAGGACGCCGAGCGCTATCAGGTATGGCTGCAGACGGGCGATGAGACGCTGGATTACCGTGACGCGGCGCAGTTCTACCGTGGCTGTGCGCTGCGTATCCAGGCGGGTGGCGACCACGGTTTCCAGGGGTTCGAGGAGCGCCTGCCGGCATTGCTGGCCTTCGCCGGTTTCGACCCGCAGCTTTGGTTGGGGCGGCTCTGACAGCGTGTCGCGGCGGCAACGGTAGCGCGAGTGCGCACTGGCGATACCGCATGACTCGCCGATTATTCGTGGCTCGCATGGGCCGATTGTTCAGAACATAAGGACAGTGCCAGACAGATGTCTTATACCGCAGAAGCCATCGAGGTTCTTTCCGGCCTCGATCCGGTGCGCAAGCGCCCCGGCATGTACACCGACACCTCGCGGCCCAACCACCTGGCCCAGGAAGTCATCGACAACAGCGTCGACGAAGCCCTCGCCGGCCACGCCCGCTCGGTCCAGGTGATCCTGCATCAAGACAATTCGCTGGAAGTGATCGACGACGGCCGTGGCATGCCGGTGGACATTCACCCGGAAGAGGGCGTGCCGGGCGTCGAGCTGATCCTCACCAAGCTGCACGCGGGCGGTAAGTTCTCCAACAAGAACTATCAGTTCTCCGGTGGTCTGCACGGCGTCGGCATCTCGGTGGTCAACGCGTTGTCGACGCGGGTCGAAGTGACCGTCAAGCGCGACGGCAACGAGTACCGCATGAGCTTCGCCGATGGCTTCAAGGCCACCGACCTGGAGGTCATCGGCAGCGTCGGCAAGCGCAACACCGGTACCAGCGTGCGCTTCTGGGCCGATCCGAAATACTTCGATTCCCCCAAATTCTCCATCAGCCGGCTCAAGCATGTACTCAAGGCCAAGGCTGTCCTCTGTCCGGGGCTGAGCGTCAGCTTCGAGGACAAGGCCAGCGGTGAGAAGGTGGAGTGGCATTACGAGGATGGTCTTCGTTCGTACTTGGTGGACTCGGTCAGCGAGTATCTGCGCCTGCCGGACGAACCCTTTGTCGGCGCCCTGGCCGGCAATACCGAGGCGGTGGACTGGGCGCTGCTGTGGCTGCCGGAAGGTGGCGAGAGCGTTCAGGAGAGCTACGTCAACCTGATTCCCACGGCTCAGGGCGGTACCCATGTCAATGGTCTGCGCCAAGGCCTGCTGGACGCCATGCGCGAGTTCTGCGAGTTCCGCAACCTGCTGCCGCGTGGGCTGAAGCTGGCGCCGGAAGACATCTGGGAGCGCATCGCCTTCGTCCTCTCGATGAAAATGCAGGAGCCGCAGTTCTCCGGGCAGACCAAGGAACGCCTGTCGTCCCGCGAGGCCGCCGCCTTCGTCTCCGGCGTGGTCAAGGATGCCTTCAGCCTCTGGCTCAACGCCCATCCGGAGCTGGGCATGCAGCTGGCGGAACTGGCGATCAGCAACGCCGGGCGCCGGCTCAAGGCCGGCAAGAAGGTCGAGCGCAAGAAGATCACCCAAGGCCCGGCGCTGCCCGGCAAGCTGGCCGACTGCGCCGGGCAGGACCCGATGCGCGCCGAGCTGTTCCTGGTCGAAGGCGACTCGGCCGGCGGCTCCGCCAAGCAGGCACGGGACAAGGAGTTCCAGGCGATCATGCCGCTGCGCGGCAAGATCCTGAACACCTGGGAAGTCGACGGCGGCGAGGTGCTCGCCAGCCAGGAGGTGCACGACATAGCCGTGGCCATCGGCGTCGACCCGGGCGCCACCGATCTGGCCCAGCTGCGCTACGGCAAGATCTGCATCCTCGCCGATGCCGACTCCGACGGCCTGCATATCGCCACGTTGCTCTGCGCCCTGTTCGTTCAGCATTTCCGCCCTTTGGTCGAGGCCGGCCATGTCTATGTCGCCATGCCGCCGCTGTACCGCATCGACCTGGGCAAGGACATCTTCTATGCGCTCGACGAGGCCGAGCGCGACGGCATTCTCGAGCGGCTGGTGGCCGAGAAACGCCGCGGCAAACCTCAGGTGACGCGCTTCAAGGGCCTTGGTGAAATGAACCCGCCGCAGCTGCGGGAAACCACCATGGACCCCAATACTCGCCGCCTGGTACAGCTGACCCTGGATGATTTCGAGGGTACCCGCGAAATCATGGACATGCTGCTGGCGAAGAAGCGCGCCGGCGATCGCAAGAGCTGGCTCGAGTCCAAGGGCAACCTGGCGGAGGTGCTGGTTTGATCCGTCGCTGGCTAGCGCTGCTGAGTCTGGCCTCGGCACCGCTCTGGGCCAACGAGCCGGCGCCCGAGCTGAAGCTGTTGAGCGAGCACCCGGTGATGGGTATGAGCGGTGGCAACCTGTCCGGAATAGCCTGGTGTGGCGATGCGCTGTGGGCCGTTTCCGACCGCGAGGATGACGTTCTCTATCGTCTGGATACCAGCGTATCGCCCTGGCAGGCGGAGCCCGAGCGCTTCGAAGCCGGCCCTCCGCCGGATAGCGGTTTGCCTTGGGGCATGCGCATGCGCACCTGGCTCAGTGGCCACGTACGCGGTGGTCACCTGGATTTCGAAGGGCTGAGCTGCGACAGCCTGGGCAATCGCTATCTGGTCAGCGAGGCGCATGCCGCCGTGCTGCGGGTGAGCCCGGCGGGCACGGCGGAGTGGCTGCGCTTGCCCGAATCGCTGGTGCGCCAGGCGCGGGCCAGCGGCATGCTCTGGCATTTCAATGCGTTGTTCGAGGGCATCGCCGTCGATCCGAAGGCCGAGCGCCTCTGGCTCGCCGCCGAGCGTGAGCGCCGAGGGTTGCTGGTACTGCATCGCCAGCAGAGCAGTTGGCAATGCACGGGCGGCTGCGTGCTGATGGCCGAGGGTGGCGATCAGCCGCCGCCCCCTGCATTGGGCGATGCACCGCTGCCAAAAAGCTTCTCGGCGGTGGCGTTCTTCGGCGACAAGGTCTTCGTGCTGGAGCCCTCGGCCTACCGCGTCTGCCGTCGCAGCCTCACCACTGGCGCGGTCGAGCGCTGCTGGTCATTTGCCGAGGAGGCTTTGACCGAAGAGCGCCGTTACGCAGAGCCCTACGGTAATGCCGAAGCGCTGTGGATCGACGAAGAGGGCGCCTGGATTGGCGTCGATAACAACGGCAAGGCTCGCGGTGACGGCGAGAAGCGTCCCATTGTCTGGCGATTCTCCGCGCCGAAAGGCGGCTGGGGTGCGAAGCCTTGAGCCAGACGGCCGGGCGTCGTGCCGGGCGGGTGATGCTGGTGCTCGCCTGGGGTATCGGGCTGTTTCTGGCTACACGCTTCTTTGCCGCCTGGGAGGCGGATCGCGTCAACCCCAACCGCCAACCGGTATCCCAGCTGCAGGGCGAGCAGATCGAGGTGCAGCTGGCTGGCAACGTCCAGGGACATTTCGTTGCCAGCGGCAAGATCAACGGCGAGGCGGTCACCTTTCTGCTCGACACCGGCGCCACTGATGTCGCGGTGCCGGCCGAACTGGCCGAACGGCTGGGGCTGGAGCGTGGCGCACCGGTGATGCTGCACACCGCCAATGGCCAGACCACCGGCTATCGCACCGTGCTGCCAAGTCTCGAACTTGGCGAAATCAGGCTGCGCGATGTGCGCGCCATCGTCGCCCCCGGCTTTCGCAGCGAACAGGTTCTGCTCGGCATGAGCGCCCTGAAACAACTTGAATTCACCCAGCGCGCCGGCACTCTGGTGCTGCGCCAGCATGTAACGGATCGACCATGAGCGAATCCCTCGACCTGAGCCTCGATGGCGTGGAGCGGCGCTCCCTCGCCGACTTCACCGAGCAGGCCTACCTCAATTACTCCATGTACGTGATCATGGATCGCGCGCTGCCGCATATCGGCGACGGCTTGAAGCCGGTGCAGCGGCGCATCGTCTATGCCATGAGCGAGCTCGGCCTGAACGCCGATGCCAAGCACAAGAAGTCGGCGCGCACGGTCGGCGACGTGCTCGGCAAGTTCCATCCGCATGGCGACAGTGCCTGCTACGAGGCCATGGTGCTGATGGCGCAGCCGTTCAGCTATCGCTACACGCTGGTCGACGGTCAGGGCAACTGGGGTGCGCCGGACGATCCCAAGTCCTTCGCCGCCATGCGCTACACCGAGGCGCGCCTGTCACGCTATTCCGAGGTGCTGCTGTCCGAGCTGGGGCAGGGCACGGTGGACTGGGTACCGAACTTCGACGGCACCCTCGACGAACCGGCGACCCTGCCGGCGCGTCTGCCCAACCTGCTGCTCAACGGCACCACCGGCATCGCCGTGGGCATGGCCACCGACGTGCCGCCGCACAACCTGCGTGAAGTCGCCACCGCCTGCGTGCGTCTGCTCGACGAGCCGAGTGCCAGCGTCGAGCAGCTCTGCGAGCATGTGCAGGGGCCGGATTTCCCGACCGAGGCCGAGATCGTCACGCCGCGCGCGGACCTGCTGAAGATCTACGAAACCGGCCGCGGCTCCGTGCGCATGCGTGCGGTGTACCGGGTCGAGGACGGCGACGTGGTGGTCACCGCGCTACCGCACCAAGTGTCCGGCTCCAAGGTGCTCGAGCAGATCGCCGGGCAGATGCAGGCCAAGAAGCTGCCAATGGTCGCCGACCTGCGTGATGAGTCGGACCACGAGAACCCCTGTCGCATCGTCATCATCCCGCGCTCCAACCGGGTCGATGTCGAGGCGCTGATGCAGCACCTGTTCGCCACCACCGATCTGGAGTCCAGTTACCGGGTCAACACCAACGTCATCGGCCTCGATGGGCGGCCGCAGGTGAAGAACCTGCGCACCCTGCTCAGCGAGTGGCTGACCTATCGCATCGGTACCGTGCGCCGTCGTCTGCAGTTCCGCCTGGACAAGGTCGAGAAGCGTCTGCACCTGTTGGAAGGCCTGCTGGTGGCCTTCCTCAATCTGGATGAGGTGATCCACATCATCCGTACCGAGGACCAGCCCAAGCCGGTGCTGATGGCGCGCTTCGCGCTATCCGAACTGCAGGCCGACTACATCCTCGACACCCGCCTGCGCCAGCTGGCGCGGCTGGAAGAGATGAAGATCCGCGGCGAGCAGGACGAGCTGGCCAAGGAGCGCGAGCGGCTGCTGGCGCTGCTCGGCAGCGAAAGCAAGCTGAAGAAGCTGGTGCGCAAGGAGCTGATCGAGGACGCGGAAACCTACGGCGATGACCGTCGCTCGCCGATCGTTGAGCGTGCCGAGGCCCGTGCGCTGTCGGAGAACGAGCTGCTCCCGTCCGAGCCGGTCACCGTGGTGATCTCCGACAAGGGCTGGGCGCGCTGCGCCAAGGGCCACGATGTCGATGCCAGCGGCCTGTCCTACAAGGCCGGGGATGGCTTCAAGGCGGCTGCGGCCGGGCGCTCGAATCAATATGCGGTGTTCATCGACTCCACTGGACGCAGCTATTCGCTGGCGGCGCACTCGTTGCCTTCGGCACGTGGCCAGGGCGAGCCGCTCACCGGCCGGCTGACCCCGCCGCCAGGCGCCAGCTTCGAATGCGTGCTGTTGCCCGATGACGAGGCGCTTTATGTGATCGCCTCGGATGCCGGCTATGGCTTTGTCGTCAAGGGCGAGGATCTGCAGGCCAAGAACAAGGCCGGCAAGGCACTGCTCTCGCTGCCGACCGGCGCCCGCGTCGTCGCCCCGCGCCCCCTGGCCAATCGCGAGGAGGACTGGCTGGCTGCCGTGACGACCGAAGGCCGCCTGCTGGTGTTCCCGGTGCGCGATTTGCCTCAGCTGGGCAAGGGCAAGGGCAACAAGATCATTGGCATTCCCGGCGAGCGGGTGGCCAGCCGCGAGGAGTATCTGGTCGATCTGGCGGTATTGCCTGCCGGTGCGACGTTGCTGTTGCAGGCCGGTAAGCGCACGCTGTCGCTCAAGGCCGAAGATCTCGAGCATTACAAGGGCGAGCGCGGGCGGCGCGGCAACAAGCTGCCACGCGGCTTCCAGCGTGTCGAAGGGCTGCAGGTCGAGGTCTGACAAGCGCATTGGCGCTGGAATCGACGGCCGCTTTCACGGAAGATAGCTGCCTTTCCAGCCTGCGGCATGTCTCCGGTGCTTTTCTTCCGCGTCGCTTATTCGTTTTCCGGCGCGCTACATATGCACGAGGCATTGCTGGCCGTAGGGCCGCAGGCGGCCAGAAGAATTATGGTGTTATGACGGTAATGAAGAACTTGCTGCGTGTTCCGACTGTTTTGTTGCTGGCCAGCATTGGCTTGACAGGCTGCATCGGGCTCAAGCCGGCGCCGATGTATCGGCTCGACAGCGGTACGACCGAGGTGCCTGAAAGGACCGATGGAGCGTCCGTGCTGCTGGCGCCGGTGGCGTTGGCCGACTACCTGCAGCGCGATGCTCTGCTGCAGCGCCTGGCCGATGGCAGCCTGGCTGCCGATGATCAGCAGGCACGCTGGGCGGGAAGCCTGAAGGGTGACATCGAGCAGCTGTTGCTGCGTCAGCTGGCCTGGCGCCTGGACACCCAGAGCCTCGTGCTCGGCCCGGCTGAAGAGGGTTTCGCGGCGGAGGTACAGATCGAGCTGTCGATCTCGCGTCTGGATTCCGGTCCGCAGTACCCGGCGGTGCTCGAGGCGCAGTGGCGGCTCAGGGACAAGGCGGGCAAGCATCTGGGCACTCGCCTGGTGCGGCTGCAGGAGGAGCATCAGGGCACGGCAACCGACCAGGTACGTGCGCAGAGTCAGTTGCTTCAGCGACTGAGCGAGATGTTGGCGCAGGCGATTGAGCCGACCCTGGTGGCGAAGACGGCGCCCAAGCCTGCGCCGGCCAAGCCGCCGGTCAAATCTGCCGAAGCGCCGGCACCGCGGATCCCTGCCGCCGAACCCATTCGTACCGATATGGAAGTGTTCCGCTTCTGACCCTGTTGCGGCGGCTGTTGCAGCCCGTGCTATGACAAAGCCCGGCCAGCGATCTGGTCGGGCTTTTTCGTTCTCTCGGGCTGGTTGCCTCTGCGGGCATGCTCGCCGCGCGACTCGCTTGAAAGCGATCGTATGGCTTGCGTCAGTGGGTGCGGCTACGTAGCTCGTGCATGCGTGCGAGCTGACGCTCCAGCAATGACGGGTAGGGGTCGAGCAGGCGCTCGACGCAGCAGGCGCCTTCCGGGCTGGCGATCGGGCGGATGCGGGCACGTTGCTGGATCAGGCGGTCGTCGCTGATGCTGCGCTCGACCAGCAGCAGATTACGGCTGTGCAGCGACATCTCCAGTGCGGCCTGTGCCGCTTCGCTGAGCAGCAGGTCGCCCTGGCCGAGATCGAACAGGTTGTCGCCCTGGGTCAGGCCCAGCTGCAGCTGCAGGGTGATACCACTGTCGGCGAGGTCGATCTGCAGGGCATGGCCAAGCGCGCGCATCAGCTCGCCGCAGCAGATGGCATGGGTGAGGTAATTCTGCTCGTCGTCCTGACTATGGAACAGCATCAGACTGCTGCCGTCGTTGAGCGTATGCAGCTCGGCCTGGTAGAGCGTCGCCGCCTGCTGCAGGCAATCACGATAGCGTTGCAGCAGTTCGGTCAGGCGCTCGCGCGGCAGGCGGCGCAGCTGATCCTGATTGCCGAGCTGGATGGCCAGCACGGCGCTGCGCGTCGAGCGTGGCGCGGCCGTCGGCTGCGGAGCTCGGCTGGCGGGAGCGGGGCTGTCGAATGGCGGTTCGTCGTGCGCTATCTCCAGATCATCGTCGGTGCTCGCCGACAGCCGCACCTGACGCTGCGGCTGGTCTTCGTCCAGGTCGACCTCGAAGCGCTCGGGGCGAGACAGGCTCGGGCTGTCATGGCTGGTGCGGTCTTCGTCCTGCTCGAAATAGTCCTCGTCCAGTGCATCACTGAGGTCAAGCTCCGGCTCGGGTTTTTCCGGCACCAGACGTGCCTGGAGCTGCCGGGCAAGGTCGCCGATTTCGTCCTGCCGCCCGGCGCCCGGTGCCGGGTCGTCCGGATCGCGCAGCCAGAGGCGCATCTGCATCAGCGGCGTGGATAGCTGGCGGCCGAGGCGCATGCTCAGGGTAAGGGTCAGCGCCAGCAGAATCAGGCTGAGCAGGCCCATGCTTTGCAGACTGATGGTCATCGGCTGCTGGAACTGCTGCATGTCGAGGCTGACACGCAGGTGCCCGGCGATCACCTCCTGAAAGCTGATCGGCGTCGAGTAGAGGCCATTGTCGTCCCCTAGCAAGCCCTGCTGTGGGCGCGTGCCGGACTCCGCCAGCACGCGATTGTCCACGCTGTAGATCGCCGCATGGGCGACCAGCGGGTTCTTCACCAGATTGCTCAGCAGCACGTTGAGGCTGAGGATGTCGTTGGCCACCAGCAGGTCGGTGGCCGACGCCGCCGTCTGTGTCACCAGACTCTGGCCGAGGGCATCGGCCTGCTGTTCCATGGCGTGCTTGAACTGCATACCGATCACCCAGGCATAGATGATCAGCGCCAGCGCCACCAGCAGCAGCGTGTGGCTGGCGATACGCAGCACCAGTGGCACGCGATGCTGGCGCACTGCGCGGTAGAGCATGAGAAAGAAGTTGTCGGGCTTTACGGATGCGGGCCGGTTCACAGAGCGCGGCTCTTCTCGTCGGGAAATTGCCGAGCAGTATACGGAAAGCACGGTGGGCGCTGAAGGTCTGCAGCTATCAGCTGACGAATTGCGTGGGAGCGTCTAGCTAAAGAGGATGCGGCACACAGGGCTTGCTGGCGAAGTCGTAGGACGCTGTCCTGGCGCCTGGCGAGCTGATGTAGAATGCCGGCCTTCATTGCCTGTCATGGGAGCTGCGCCTTGCGCGAAATCGTCCTGATCAACATCACCGGTGAAGACCGTCCGGGCCTGACCGCGGCCATCACCGGCGTGCTCGCCCAGGGAGGCGTGAACATTCTCGACATCGGCCAGGCAGTGATCCATGACACTCTGTCGTTCGGCATCCTGATCGAGATACCCGACAATGAGCGCGCCTCGTCGGTGCTCAAGGACGTGCTGTTCATGGGCTACAAGCACGACCAGCAGGTGCGCTTCACGCCGGTCTCCGAGGCCGATTATCAGCACTGGGTGGCCGGCCAGGGCAAGGCTCGGCACATCGTCACGCTGCTGACTCGCAAGGTCACCGCCGAGCAGCTGCAACGGGTCAGTTCGATCACCGCCAAGTATGGCCTCAACATCGATCACATCGATCGTCTGTCCGGACGCATGCCGCTGGACATGCCCGAAGAACAAGGTAAGGGCTGCATCGAGTTTTCGGTGCGTGGCGAGCCTGCCGACACCGCCGCATTGCGCGCCGAGTTTCTCAGCGTGGCTCAGGAGCTGAACGTCGACATCGCCTTCCAGCGCGACTCGGTCTACCGGCGCAACCGCCGCCTGGCCGTGTTCGACATGGATTCGACGCTGATCGAGGCTGAGGTCATCGACGAGCTGGCCAAGGCCGCTGGCGTCGGTGAACAGGTGTCCGAGATCACCGAGCGCGCCATGCGCGGCGAACTGGACTTTCGCGCCAGCTTCAAGGAGCGCCTGGCGCTGCTCGAGGGGCTGTCAGAGAACGTCCTCGCCGATATCGGCGCCAGCCTGCGGCTGACCGAGGGTGCCGAGGTGCTGTTCGCCGAGCTCAAGCGTCTGGGCTACAAGACCGCGATTCTGTCCGGCGGCTTCAGCTACTTCGCCAAGCAGCTGCAGGCCAAGCTGGGCATCGACTACGTATTCGCCAACGAATTGCAGATCGAGAATGGCAAGGTCACCGGCGTGGCGGTCGAGCCCATCGTCGATGCCCAGCGCAAGGCCGATCTGTTGCGTCAGCTGGCCGAGCAGGAAGGGTTGTGTCTGGAGCAGACCATTGCCGTTGGCGATGGCGCCAACGATCTGCCGATGCTCGGTCTGGCCGGCCTCGGCGTCGCCTTCCGCGCCAAGCCGCTGGTCAAGCAGTCGGCCAAGCAGGCGATCTCCACGCTGGGGCTGGACGGCATCCTCTATCTGCTGGGCTTCCGCGATCGCGAAGGCTCCGAGTGACGGCGACGGGCTGATACTGCGGCATCAGCCCGTCGCGGTCAGGTCTCAGGGCTTGATCGCTACCTTCAGTACCCCGTCGCGCTGGTTGGCGAAGAGATCGTAGGCGTCATTGATATCGGCCAGCGCATACTGATGGGTCACCAGCGGGCCGAGATCGACTCTTCCTGAAGCCACCACGTTGAGCAGCCGGCGCATGCGCTCCTTGCCGCCGGGGCAGAGCGAGGTGACGATCTTGTTGTCGCCCAGGCCGGCGTGGAAGGCGCCGAGCGGAATGGTCAGGTCACTGGAATAGACGCCGAGGCTGGACAGCGTGCCGCCCGGCTTGAGTACTCGCAACGCGCTCTCGAATGTCGATTGCAGGCCCAGCGCCTCGATGGAAGCGTCGACGCCGCGGCCGCCGGTCAGCTTGAGCACCTCGTCCACCACGTCGACATTGCGGAAGTTGAGCGTCACATCCGCACCCATCTTCCGCGCGATATCCAGCCGCGCATCGACGCCGTCCACTGCGATGATGGTGCCAGCGCCACGCAGCCTGGCTCCGGCAGTAGCACACAGGCCGATGGGGCCTTGGGCGAAGATCACCACGATGTCGCCGATCTTGATGTTGGCGGCCTCGGCGCCGGCGAACCCGGTGGACATGATGTCCGGACACATCAACACCTGCTCGTCTGTCAGGCCGTCCGGCACCGGCGCCAGGTTGGCCTGGGCGTCGGGCACCAGCACGTATTCGGCCTGGGTGCCGTCGATGGTGTTGCCGAAACGCCAGCCGCCCATGGGCTTGTAACCGTGGCACGAGCAGCCGCCATCCTGCGACGGCAGGCCGTCCTGGCAGGCGTAGGAGGTGAAGCTCGGGCAGATGGCGCCGGCGATCACGCGCTGGCCCTCCTGGTAGCCCCTGACATTGCTGCCCAGCTTTTCGATGACGCCCACCGGCTCGTGGCCAATGGTCAGTCCCGGGGCAACCGGGTACTCGCCCTTGAGAATGTGAACATCGGTGCCACAGATGGTTGTCGTGGTGATCCGCAACAGTGCATCGTTCGGGCCGATCTCGGGTATGGGTTTGTCCTGCAGTTCGATGCGCCCGGGTTCGACGAACACGGCGGCTTTCATCATGGCCATGGCACGACTCCTCCTGAAAGTGAAGACGTCCGGACACTCTAGCCCAGCGTTGCGGCCAGCAGATGACCACGATCAACTCAGGGCGAGTTGGCAGGAGGAGTCTGTCTTGGCCGCTGGGCCAGCCGGGCTCACTCCTCGTCGGAGGAGAAGTCGTAATCCATCGACTGGCTGGGGCCCTGCAGGTAATGCCCCTGGATATAGCTGACGCCGGCCTGCCAGAGCGTGGCGAGTACCGTGGCGCTTTCGACGAAAGGCACGATGCTCTGCTTGCGCTGCTCGTGCAGCTCGGCCAGCAGCGTCTTGAGCGCTTCCTGATTTTCCTGGCGGCTCAGATCCTGGGTATAGGAGCCGTCGACCTTGATGAACTCGGCATCCAGGTGTTTGAGCGTGTTGAAGGGGTTCAGCACGCAACCGAACTGGGCCAGGGCAATTCGGCAACCGAGGCCGCTCAGGCCCTGTGCTAATGCCTTGGCTGGTTTGAGATAGGCGACGGCATCGGCTTCGCCGAACTCGAAGGCCAGTGAGTCGCCGGGCAGGCGCGAGGCCTTGAGTACGACGCCGAGCCAGGGCAGCAGACTGGCGTCCTGGATGCTGGCCGCGGACAGGTGCAGGAACAAGCGGGTGCTATGGCCCTTGGCGCGATGTTCGGCGAGCAGCTTGATGGAATTGAGAATGACCCAGCGGTCGATCTTGCTGGCCAGGCCGGCCTCGCTGGCGGCGCTGAGAAACTCGTTGGGCGGTACCTCCGCGCCTTGGGGGTCGAGCAGTCGCAGCAGGACTTCGTAATGCTCGAAGTTGTCGCCGCGCAGGCTGATGATCGGCTGGAACAGCAGCCGGAAGCTGTTGTTCTCCAGTGCCTGCTTGAGCATGGCGGCGATATCGCCGCGGTTCGCCGCGGCGGCCAGCTCGTCGGCGGGGTTATAGATCTTCAGCGCATTGCCGTCGCTCAGCTCATCGGCGCAGCGGTGCGCGCGCTCGATGGCGTCCTGGGCCTTGGCGGTCTTTTCGTCGAGGCCGGCGACACCGATGCTGAGGGTGACCTGCACCGTGCGCCCGCCTACATCGAGCAGATGCCCTTCGACCTTGCCAAGCAGCGCACGCAGTTCCGCTTCGGCCTGCTGCGGTATGACGCCGGGTTGCAGCACGGTGAACACATCATCGGCGAAGCGCGCCAGCTGGGTGTCGCTCGGGAAGTGCCCGCGCAGCAGGGTGGCCAGCTGGCTGAGCAGCTGGTCGGAGTCGGTCAGGCCGATATCGGCCTGCAATGCAGCGAAACGGTCGATGCGGATGTATGCCAGGGTCGCGCTCTGGCCCGCGTTGACCGCGCGCTCGACGGCGGTATCCATGACTTCGACAAAGCTGTTGCGGTTGAGCAGGCCGGTCACTGGATCCTGGCTGCTGATCTCGCGGAGCTTCTGCAGTTCGGCGCTGTCGCTCTCGGCGCGGATCACCACCTGGATGCAAGGCTCGCCGTCATAGGCGGCTGGCGAGAAGCTCATGCGCATCTTCAGCGCTTCGCCGTCGGCGCGAACCCCGCCGCAGGCCAATTCGGCGCTGCCTTCGAGGGTCTGGTAGTTTTTCAGGAAGGTCTTGAACCGGCTCTGGTCGGCACCGCCGATCAGGTCGATCATCGGCATGCCTTCCAGATCCTCGACGTCGTCGTAGCCGAACAGCTCGAGGTAGGCGCGGTTGGCATAGATATGCATGCCGTCGTGAACGTAGGCGATGGCGTCGACGGAGCTGTCGAGCAACAGCTGGCAACGTTTCTCCGCCTCGCGCAGCGCGACTTCGGCCGAGCGTCGGGCGCGTCGCTCCTCGAGGTTGGCCAGTTCGCGGTTGGCCACCAGCAGCAGCCATTCATCCTCGCCCTGTGGCAACGCGTCCTGGGCGCCGAGCATCAGCGCATCGGTGATCGCTTCGGCGTCGTTGCCGGCGGTCAGCTGGATGATCGGGATGTCCTTGGCCTGCCGGCGAATAGCGCTGATCGCCTCGCTGGGGTCGAGATTCTCGCTCTGCGGCGCACTGATCAGCAGATCCCAGATTTGTTTCAGGGCTTCGGCCAGATCGTCGCTGGAGGTGAGTCGATGCACCCGGGTCGCCTGTCCGGCATTGCGGAAGAGGCTGACCAGGCGCTCGGCTTCGTTCTGCGAGTCTTCAAGAATCAGCAGGCGGATGGTTTTCTTTTGCAGGGCCATGGCAACAGCTTAAGTGCGCGCCGGTGCGGCGCGGGCAGGCAAGAATGCGAGAATCGGCAATCTACAGCGACTTCCAGAGTGAGTCAAAATCTTCATCCCCGCCGCTCGTGTGGGCTTTCCAGCCTGTGAACGAGGTCTCTCGCTCCGGTGCCAGCTGGCCAAGCGAGCGATACTCGAACTGGTTGTAGTTTCCGCTGTTGCCACGGCGTCGGTGCAGAATGGCGCGCTGTTCCTCGCCGTTGTGATTGATCAGGACCTTGTGCCCCTCCTGGAAGGGCAGGCGTGGCGCAATTAGCATCGCCGGCTGGGAGATGGCGCCGATCTCGGGCAACAGCAGGGCACGAAGGTACTCGCTACCCTGATCGACCTTGCGCAACAGGCGCAGGCCGCAGGGTTGGGCCTGTGGTGCGATCAGCTGGACACCCATCTGCGTGACGCCCCCGCGGATCTGGCGAATCCAGCGCACCACGGCGATGCTCCAGCTCTGCCCGTCACCTTCGCGCAGCCCCAGCAATTCGCCGGTCTGCAGCAGGCCGGGTACTTCGCCTTCCCAGGCCAGGCAGTAGCCGCCCGGGCTGTGATCGACCAGCTGGACCTGATGAATCGGGTGGCTTTCGCATGTTGTCGATCTGCTTGCCGGGACCGGATCGGTGTTGTTTGCGCGAGCCGCTGGAGTGGGAGTGGCGCGTGCGCGGGTAGGGCTGATGAACTCGATATGATCCTGGTCCGGCGGCAGCTCGGTAGCGGTGCTCTGGGCATCGAAAGCGCTGGCCCAGACATCTGTTGCGCCATTGTGCAGCTTGAATACCGCGCGGTTCGATGCGTCGGGCTGCTCCAGTACCTCATTGAACGGTCGCTGGCCGGCTAGCTGAAAATGCAGCGCGGTCATGCCGATGCACAGGCTGAGTACACCCTGTGCCGGGGTGCGCTGGAAGGTGCGTTCGGAAATCGCGCCCCAGGCCGAGCTCAGATGGCGCAGCAGATCGTCATCGAGACCGTCAGCCGCCGGGAGGTTGGTCAGCTGGCGGTTTTCCGGAGCCAGGCGCAGGTGTTCCTCGATCAGGTCGACCAGTGGACGGGTATCGATACCGAGCAGATGCAGCTGTTGTGCATCTGGCAACAACGAGCGATAGCGTGGTGGGCCGTCTACCGTCGGGGAAAACAGGAACAGGCTGCTGGCCAGGCTGCCGGCCTGGATCAATGGCAGCGCGCTCCAGGCTTCGAGCGCCGCGGCCAGCTTGATGATGTTTTGCTGACGCATCTGGTTGCAGCGCGCACAGCCGAGCAGCAGCGCGGCGATATAGCTCTGCTCGGTGCTCAGGCCGGGGCCGTGCTGCGCCAGCGGATCGCGGACCAGGAGACGCTCGACGCCGTGTTCGACCGCCAATTGATAGAGCTGATGCATCTCCAGCCAGAGACCGGGTGCGGGCGGCCCGTAGAGTTGAGTCGAGCGCACGAGCAGCGCGCCCAGACTGTGAACCGCACGCTGCAGTGCGACGGAAAACAGCTGGTGGCGGTCGCGGTTGGGTTGGGAGACCACGCGAACGACGATCAGCTTGTAGCCGACCGCCAGGTGGTTCTGCAGTGCCTGGCAAAGGCCGGCGACCTTGCGCGGGCGCTCGGCCAGCACGATTGGCTGGTTGACGTAGTGCTTTTCCAGCTGCCGGCAGACGAAGTGCACGTCCGGGCGCAGCAGCTCGAGTATCTGCAGCCTGGTTTCGGACCCAATGGGAAGCTGGTTGAGCTCGATCAGGGCCTGATACAGCTGACGTGCGGTCTCACCGATGTTGGCTTTGGGCAGCCCGGCGAGCCAGGCGGATACGCCGCGCACGCTGGCATCGCAGAAGGACAGGCTCTGCCGAGTCGGTGCGGGTGCGCGCAACAGCAGATGATGGCTCTGTCTATCCAACGATGGCTCCGCAGCGATTTAAGGCATGAGTAATGAGAACTCTATCAATATCTGCCGCAGCGGGCAGGACTGAATAATGGCCTGGTGATATTAGCCGACATTCGGCAGCGGCTGGCGGCCGAACGTCGGCTGAGGCCGTTAGAGCTGGTCGAGCGGCTCGGTGACCGCTGCGCTCGATTCCGCCTGCCCCAGTGCCTGGCCCATGCACACGGGACTTAGCGGGCCGAGCTGCTCGGCCCAGCGGACACGGTCCGGACCGAACAGCAGGATGACGGTCGAACCAAGCTTGAAGCGCCCCATCTCCGCCCCCTTTTCCAGGTGGATCGGTGCGCGCGCGGTTTCGTCGTAACGGAAGGTCCGGAGGCTGCGCTTGGGCGGCGTGACCAGTCCGGCCCAGACCGTTTCGATGCTGGCAACGATCATCGCGCCGACCAGCACCATCGCCATCGGCCCATGCTCGGTATCGAACAGGCAGACCACCCGCTCGTTGCGCGCGAACAGCTCCGGTACCCCCTGGGCGGTAACGGTGTTCACGGAGAAAATCCGTCCCGGTACATAGACCATCTCGCGCAGCGTGCCGCTGACCGGCATATGCACACGGTGATAATCCTTGGGCGACAGGTACACGGTAGCGAATGCGCCGCCCATGAACGGCGCCGCGCGCTCATGATCGCCGCCGAGCAACTCCATGGCGCTGAAGCTGTGCCCCTTGGCCTGGAAGATGCGGCCCTGCTCGATGCGGCCTAGCTGGCTGATGGCCCCGTCGCAGGGGTTGAGGATGGCGCCAGGCGTGGTGTCCAGTGGGCGCGCGTCGTCTTTCAACGCGCGGGTGAAAAAGGCGTTGAAATGTTCGTAGGCCGTAGGTTCTTCCGTCTGGGCCTCGCGCATGTCGACTTGGAAATGGCGGACGAACCACTTGATGAAGGTGTTCTTCACCCAGGGCAGCCGGCATTCAGCCAGGCAGCCGGCCAGTCGTGAGATCAGGTGATGCGGCAGCACGTACTGGCTGGCGACGAACAGACGTTCTTTCATGTTGGTCCTTTTCATTGCTGCACCGGGGTGTCAGGCAGGTTGCCCCATTCGGCCCAGGAGCCGGCGTAGCCTTTGACGCGCGGATAGCCCAGCGCCTTGGCTATCAGGTAGGTGAGGCCTGAGCGATGGTGGGTTTGACAATGGGTGATGATTTCCTTCTCCGGCACGATCCCGAGTGCCCGCAGGTGCTCGGCGATGTCCTCGCGGATGCGCAGCGAACGTGCTGGGTCCATGGCGGCGGTCCACTCGAAGTTGACCGCCCCGGGGATGTGGCCACCGCGGGCGGCGAACAGCTTTTCGCCGCGGTATTCAGCCGGTGAGCGAGCGTCCCATATAGCCAGATCGTCCGCGCCGAGGCGGCTCTCGATGTAGGTGCGGGTGGCGGTGGGTGCTTCGTCGAGCGTCAGGCTCGGGTGGCCGGCGGCGGCCGCGGGTACCTGCTGGGTGAGTGACCGACCCTCGGCCAGCCAGGCGTGCAGGCCGCCGTTGAGGTAGTGGTAGTGGTGATGGCCGATCACATCCAGCAGCCAGACGAAGCGCCCGGCCCAGCCGCCGCCCTCGTCGTCGTAGACCACATAGACCGCGTCGGGGCGATGTCCCAGTGCGCCGAACAGCTGCTGCAGCTGCGCGATGTCGGGAAGCAGGCCGGGCGCTGGCGGTTGGCCGAGCTGGGTCTGCTTGGGGTCGACGAAGCGAGCACCCGGCAGATGGCCTTCGGCATAGCGAGCAGCACTGGTCAGATCGACCAGAATCAGTTCCGGCGCATCGAGGCGAGCGGCCAGATCGGCAGGCTCGATCACCAGCGGCAGGTGGGAAAAGACGGACACGGCGGGCCTCGACTCAGTCATGGAAGGGACGAAGTCTAGCGAAAAAGATCAGCCCCCGCGCCTGCTGAAATTGCTCAGCGCGCGCTCGATGCACTGGGATGTTTTAACGAATGTTTGCAGTACCGTGTCCGACATGGGCGCGCCGTTCTGATCGGCAATAATGAGCATCAGCACTCGCCCGTCGATTCCCAGCGAGCGCAACAGCAGGTGCTCGCCGGCGAACAGTTTCTTGAGCGTGCCGGGCAGGAGGGCCGAGAACTGCGCCATGTTGGATGGTTGCAGTCGCAGCTGGGCAGGTTTTTCCAGCAGGCGCCGAACAATCTGACTCTGCTCCGGAGCCAGCGTCAGGCGCGTGGCGTCGGCAGGCAGGCCGTTGCCCTGCTGGCTGAGCAGGCGATTCTGCTTGCGGTCGAGCAGCATCACCAGTGAGCGCTGAAGGCCGGCGCAGGTCAGTGCGCGGCTGGCCGTGGCAGTCAGTTGCAGGATGTTGCTGAACGGTGACGGATCGCCCAGGAGGCGGCGACATTGGTCGCGCCACTCGGCCAGGTCGGCCGCGCTCGGGGTCGGTGCTTCGCGCAGGGCCTGAAAGCGGCTGCCGGTTGGCCACAGCAGGCCCTGGGCCGGGTGCCAGAGGTCGGTCGGGCCGAACTCGCGGGCACTGATGACCGCTTGCTGGTGCACCATTTGTTGCATCTGGTCCAGCGGCACCTGCAGGTACAGTCCGGCCAGCCGCTGCCAGCGCAGGCTGTGCACGCCGCTCCAGCTGTGGTGTGCCGATAGCGCCAAGCCGTTGGCCAGCACGATGGTGTTGCTCGGCAATGTAAGCCAGCGGCGTAGCTCGGGGTCGGCGTCGAGCATCTGCTGCTGGTGCAGCGGGTGTTCGTTGTCGTGGGCGATATGCAGGGCTCTGATCAGCCGGCGCCGATCGGCACCGAGCAGACGATAGCCCTGAGCGATCCAGTCGGGCAGACGCCAATGCTCGGCAAGTCGGAGGCACAGCTCCAGCAGGGAAACGCCGAGCAGTTCGCGCTCGACGCGGCTGGCTGGTTCGCCCTTGACCAATACCCGCTGTTCCCAGCTCTCCAGCAGGTGCGGATAGGTACCGATCAGTGCCCAGGCCGGCGCCAGAAACAGCAGGCTGCCCCAGTGGATGTCCTGCCACAGCCGGGCCAGGCGGGCGGCGAACAGTCCGTTGGCCTGCTGGCTGGCATGGCGGCTGATCAGCACCAGTTGCCGCAGCGGTCGCGGCATGTCGGCCGCCTCCATGGCCGGAATGCGCGCCAGCAATGCTTCGGCGCGCTGCACGCCGATGCGGCTGAGCGCGACCTCCAGGCTTTCGGCCGGCTGGCCATCGCCGATGCCGCGGTTGGCCTCCTGAATGAAGCGCAGCGCCAGCACCGGGCTGTCCTGGATGAGTTCGGCGATCTGCCGCATCGACTTGCTGCTATCGCGCAACGCCAGGCGAACCCGTTCATGAACGGCAGCAAAGGCGGGCAGGGGAGCATCGTCGAGTGCCTTGATCCAGGCGGGCAGGGTGCGTGGTAGCGGGGGCGTGGTGGTCATGGCCGAACTAGCTTTTCATCGGGATGGCCTTTAGTCTGGCGCAAAAGTTCCGATAACCAGAACAATTCTTCCAACATTCCTTTTGCAAGGTCGTCTGGTAACGACTCGGGGCGCTGTTTTGCCCTGATCCGGACGGCTCGTAACCAGGTTTCAGACGTACCTCCTATGGTCAAGATAATCGGCATCATCGTGGTGTTCGCCAGTGTGCTGGGCGGATTCGTGCTTTCGGGCGGCAAGATCGGCGCACTGATCCATCCATTCGAGGTGATGATCATCGGCGGCGCCGCCCTGGGTGGCTTCCTGCAGGCCAACCCCGGCAGTACCACCAAGATCGTTTTCAAGAAGTCGCTGAAGATGTTCAGCACGCGCTTCACCCATACCTACTATCTGGAAGTGCTCAGCCTGCTCTATTCGATCCTGAACAAGAGCCGTCGTGAGGGCATGATGGCCATCGAGGCGGATCTGGAAGATCCAGCCGCCAGCCCCTTGTTCAGCAAGTACCCGGGCTTTCTGAAGGACGAGCGGATGACCGCCTTCACCTGCGATTACCTGCGCATCATGTCCTCCGGCAACATGGCGCCGCACGAACTCGAAGGCCTGTTCGACATGGAGCTCAACAGCCTGAAGGAAGAACTGGAGCACCCATCTCATGCCGTCAGCAAGGTCGCTGATGGTTTGCCGGCGATGGGTATCGTCGCGGCGGTACTGGGTATCGTGATCACCATGTCGATCCTGGCTGAAGCGAACAACGCCGAGATTGGCGAAAAGGTCGCTACCGCTCTGGTCGGCACCTTCCTCGGCATCCTGGCTTCCTATGGCTTCTTCAGTCCGCTGGCCGCGGCGCTGGAGCACGACGCCAAGGAAGAGCTCAACGTCTACGAGGCAATCAAGGCGACGCTGGTCGCCTCGGCCTCGGGCATGCCGCCGAGCCTGGCCGTCGAGTTCGGCCGCAAGGTTCTCTATCCGGCGCACCGCCCGAGCTTCTCCGAGCTCGAGCAAGCCATGCGTGGCAGCTAAAGGTTCGCCATGGACAATACCCAACCGATCATCGTCAAGCGGGTCAAGAAGGTCGCTGGCGGTCATCACGGTGGCGCCTGGAAGATCGCCTTCGCCGACTTCGCCACGGCGATGATGGCGTTCTTCCTTGTGATGTGGCTGATGAGTTCGGCCACGCCGGAACAGAAGAAACTCATCTCCGGCTATTTTCAGGACCCCATCGGGTTCACCGAAAGCGCCAGCCCCCATGTCATCGATCTGGGCGGCACGCCGACGCCTTCGCCGGACCGCACCCTCAATCCCGAGCTGGAGCCGGCGCAGAGCGAGGCGCAGATCGACGCCCAGCAGGCCGAGACGTTCGCCGAGCAGATCGAGCGCGAGCGGCTGGAGTTGCTGCTGCAGGAACTGCAGAACAAGGTCGACGAGAACCCCGAGCTGCAGAAGTTCAAGGACCAGATCCTCTTCGAGATCACCCAGGATGGCCTGCGCATCCAGATCATGGATGCCGAGAACCGACCGATGTTCGCCCTCGGCAGCGCCCAGCTACAGCCTTACTTCGAGGACATCCTGCTGGCGCTGGTGGACACCATCGCCGCCGTGCCGAACAAGATCAGCATCAGCGGACACACCGACGCCAAGCCGTTTTCCGGGCGCGGCGATTTCGGCAACTGGGAGCTATCGGCCAGCCGCGCCAATGCCGCGCGCCGCACGCTCGTAGCAGGTGGGTATCCCGAGGAGCAGATTGCGCGGGTGGTGGGCTATGCCTCATCGGCACTGTTCGATCGCAAGGATCCGTTCAACCCGGTGAACCGTCGCATCGATATCCTGGTGCTGACAAAGAAGGCGCAGCGTTCGATCGAGGGCGAGCAGCCCGGCGCGCAGCGCGACGATGAGGGCGGTGCGGTGCCTGCCCAGTCTTCGCCCGGCGCGACAGCACCCGTCGAGGAGCCGTTGCAGCCCGAACAGCTGCGCGAGCGGCTGAACATCTTTGAAGACGGGGTGCTGCAATTCGGCCAACCCGACGGTCGCTGACCGGCCGGGATGAACTCAGTAGTCCGATTCCGGCAGGCTGCTGAGAATATGTCGATAGCTGGCCATGCGCTGTGGCTGGATACGCCCCTCTTCCAGAGCCTTGAGCAGCGCGCAGCCCGGTTCGCGATCGTGCTTGCAGTCGCGGAAACGGCAGTGCCCGAGTAGATCCTGGAATTCGATGAAGCCTGCTTCCACATCGGCGCGGCTGACGTGGCCGAGGCCGAATTCGCGAATGCCGGGTGAGTCGATCAGCTCGCCGCCGCCGGGGAAGTGGAACAGCCGCGCGGTGGTGGTGGTATGCGTACCCTTGCCGGTCATTTCCGACAGCGCGCCGACACGGGTATCGACGCCCGGCAGCAGGCTGTTGACCAGCGACGACTTGCCAACTCCGGACTGCCCGACGAACACGCTGACGTGACCGTCGAGGCGCGCCTTCAGCTCGTCCATGCCGGCGCCGCCATGGGCCGAGACCTCCAGCAGCGGATAATCCAGCTGGCGATACACGTCCAGCAGGCGGTTCAGTGCTGCCTCGTTCTGCTCGTCGATCAGGTCGGCCTTGTTTAGCAGCAGCAGCGGCGCGATGCCAGCGTGCTCGGCTGCGATCAGATAGCGATCGATCAGGTTGGCGTGCGGCTCGGGGAGCGGTGCGAAGACGATGACGATCAGGTCGACATTGGCCGCCACCGGCTTGAGCTGGCCACGCATGTCCGGCCGGCACAGCTCCGAATGTCGCGGCAGCTGCGCGACGATGACGCCGATGCCCTGGTTGCCCGGGCGCCAGACCACGCGGTCGCCGGTGACCAGTGCCGGCAGGTTGGCCCGCAGGTGACAGCGGAACACCTGGCCGCTGTGTTCGCCCTCCAGTGCCTCGACCTCGACCTGTACGCCGAAATGCGCGATGACCAGCCCGGTCTGTTCCGGGCCGAGGTCGCCGCCTTCCAGCTCCTCGAGGGCACGGCTCTCACGGCGTGCGGCACGGGCGGCGCGCTCTTCCTGGATCTTCTCGATGCGCCAGCTCTGCCGGCGGTTGAGTTGGCGTTTGGCCATGGGTGGGGGTTGTCTCGCAGTTTTGGTGGGCGAGTCTAGCATGCCGGCTGGCTGCGGCCTGTATGGCGCGTCGGCAGACGGTTAGACTGGCCCGCCCTGGTTCGACGATCGCTGACCATGTCCGCCACCACGCTTACCCGCTTGCCTGTTCTGCGCGCGCTGCTGGCCCAGTTGCTGGCGCTGCTGCTCGTCTGGCTACTGGCGTTCGGCTTGGCCTGGGGCTTTGCCGTGCGCCCGGGGCTGATCCCCACCGCGCTCGCGCAGGGCGCTCTGGCCGCACTGATCGGGGCGCGACTCGGCCTGTCGGTCTGGTGGCTGCCGATCAACCTGCTCTTCGTGCCCGGTCTGCTGCTGTTCCGCGACCTAGACGTGCCGGCATGGGCGCCGCTGAGCGGCTTCGCGCTGCTCTTGCTGCTCAACTGGAACGCCTTCGGCGAGCGGGTGCCGCTCTACCTGACCGGCTCGCAGACCGAGCGCCGGTTGCGCGCGCGGCTGGCGGTGTTGCCGACGGATTTTCGCCTCATCGATCTGGGCAGTGGGCTGGCCGGTACCCTGGTGCGGCTGGCACGGGCATACCCGGCGGCGCGCTTCGTCGGAGTGGAAACCGCACCGCTGACCTTCGCCCTGTCCTGGCTGCGCTGCCTGCCACGGCGCAACTGCCAGGTCCAGCCGCTCAGCCTGTGGCGCGTCGATCTCGGCGAGTACGATGTTGTCTACTGCTTCCTGTCACCGGCGCCCATGGCGGCGCTGTGGGAAAAGGCGCAAGCGGAAATGCGCCCCGGCGCGATGCTGATCAGTAACAGTTTCGCGGTGCCCGGTGTCGAGCCGGCTGAAGTGCTGCCGATCGGCGACTGGCGCGGCTCACGCTTGCTGATCTGGTACCCGGCCGGCCCACCTGACGACGCCGGCGCGAGCGGCTAAACTGCGCCGCACAGCCAAGGAGCCCCTCATGCAGAACCCGCAGAACCTGATCTGGATCGACCTGGAAATGACCGGTCTGGATCCGGACAACGACGTCATCATCGAGATGGCCACCATCGTCACCGACAGCCAGCTCAACGTGCTGGCCGAGGGACCGGTCATCGCCGTGCACCAGAGCGACGAAGTCCTCGCTGGCATGGATGAGTGGAACACCCGCCAGCATGGCGGTTCGGGGCTGACCCAGCGTGTGCGCGAGAGCCGGATTTCCACGGCGGAGGCCGAGCGCCTGACCCTGGAATTCCTCGAGCAGTGGGTGCCCAAGGGCAAGTCGCCGATCTGTGGCAACAGCATCTGCCAGGACCGTCGTTTCCTTTATCGGCAGATGCCGACGCTGGAAGCCTATTTCCACTACCGCAACCTGGATGTCTCGACGCTCAAGGAGCTGGCGGCACGCTGGGCGCCACAAATCATGGAAGGTTTCAAGAAGGGTGGTACTCACCTGGCGCTGGACGACATCCGCGATTCCATCGCCGAGCTGCGGCATTACCGCGAGCACTTCATCAAGGTATGAGTAGCCACTAAGGCTCGCGCAGCCTCGCTGGGTGGATCGCGCGGCACCGATCCGCCCGGCCGGGCTAGCCGGAAGTAAATAGCGACATCCGCGCTACGCCTGCGAGCCGGCAGCAAGCCGGCCCTCGCGACGCTCACGGCCAGAAGTCCGGCCGAAAGCTACTTGCCCAATTTGCGCAGTTCGTCCGACTCGACGATGCGCAGGCCGTCGCCTTCTTCCAGCGCCAGGCGCCAGAGCGCTCGCGCCAGCGTGCAGGCCTCGATTCCGTGGTACTTGCCTGGAAGCAGCTGCGACAGCGGCGCGGCGATGCGCTCGCTCAGGCGCGACTCCAGGCGTGGGCCGATGAGTTGTGAAGGGCGCGCGATGGTCAGTTGCGGCCAGTCCTGCTGCTGTAGTGCGGCCTCGGTCTCGCCCTTTACCTTGAGATAGAAGATCGAGCTGTCCGTGCTGGCGCCCAGTGAGCTGATCACCAGCAGATGGCGGGCGCCCATTTCCTTGGCGCGGCGGGCGAATGCCAGCACCAGGTCATGATCAATGGCACGGAAGGCTTCCTGAGTGCCGGCCTGCTTGAGTGTGCTGCCCAGGCAGCAGAAGGCCGTGTCGATCGCGCCGCTCAGAGTTGGCAGCACTGTTAGCAGCTCGCCGACCGGGTTTTCCAGGCGTGGGTGCGCGGCCAACGGCTTGCGCGTCGGCGCCAGCACGCGTTCTACGGTGGGTTCGTTGAGCAGTCGATCGAGCAGGTGCTCGCCAGTGAGTCCGGTGGCGCCGGCAAGCAGAATGCGCTGTGGCGTCAAATACATGGTTGTGCTCCTGTGGCGATCATTGGGCGGCGCGCCGCTGCTGCAGTTCCTGCCAGCGTTGGACGACCGGTTCCGGCGCCCATAATTGCGGTTCCGATGCCTAATAGTCGTCGGCCTGCTCGCGTTCGGCAACCTTTGCCGCCGCCAGCGTGAAGGCCTGCACGATATCGTCGGTTTCCTGCAATGCTTCGGCGAACAGCGCGCGGCCGAAGTAGGTGAAGTCGCTCTGCTCGGAGCAGCCGAACGACACCCGGTCGGCACGCGCGGCAGTCATGATCAGCGTCTGCTGGTTCTTCAGCGGCTCGATGAAACCACCGGAGTAGCAGGCGGATATCACCACCACCGCCTTGCGCCCGGCCAGCGGCGTGAGCAGTCCGGCAAGGTCGCCGGCGGGCAAGTCGTCCAGGCTCAGACGCGGCTGGCTCAGCACCAGTTCGTGCTCGGCCGAGCCGTGGCTGGTGAAGTAGAGGAAGATCAGGTCTTCCTCGCCGCTGCGCTCGGCCAGGGCACGGATGGCCCGCGCCAGGTTCTCCCGGGTCGCCAGCGGGCGGTCGGCCAGGTGGTCGCGATGGTTGACCAGGCTGAGCTGGCCGCGGGCCTCGAAGCGCTCGGCCAGCAGCCGCTGCACGTAATCCGCTTCGCGCATGAACACGCTCTGGCGACCGTCGCCGGCGAACGTCAGCGTATAGAGTTCGGCCGCCGGGGTGGATGGCGGCAGTGCCGCGATAGCGCTGTCGAGCAGGTCACCCTGCTCCAGCAGGGCGATCTCCAGCGGGTCGGGCAGGGCGTGGCCCTGTTCGTCGCGGATGCGCCGGCCGTTGCGCCAGGTGCCGCGCAGTTCGCGGCCTTCGGTGTCGGTCAGCGCACCCTCGCCGGCGAAGCGTCCCTGGCGGAAGCCGCCGGTGTAGAAACTGCCATCGGCACGGTCGAGCCGACCCTGGCCGTGGTAGCGCCAGCCGCGGAACTGGCCGACGTAACGGCTGCCATCGCTGGCGAGGTGGCTGCCGGTGCCACTCAGTTCGCCATGGACGAAGGTACCGCTCCAGACGTTGCCGTCGCTGTCCTCGTAGCGGCCCTGGCCATGGAACTGGTCATTCTCGAACTGGCCGCTGTAGCGTTCGCCCTGGCCGGTCACGTAGCTACCTTCGCCGTTCAGGCTGCCGGCGCTGAACTCGCCGCTGAGCTGGCCATCGACGTCGCTGCGGGTACCAGGACCATCCGGCTGGCCTCGGCTGAACTGGCCCTGATGGACGTAGCCATCGGCATACTCGAGCTTGCCTTGGCCGTGGTAGAGATTGTTGCGGAACTCGCCTTCGTAGACCGTGCCGTCCTGGCTGAAACGGCCGTGGCCGTGCATGCGACCGGCCTGGAATTCGCCTTCGTAGACGCCGCCCTCGGCGTAGCTGAAGCGGCCGAGGCCGTCGAACAGGCCATGCTTGAACTCGCCCTCGTAGCGATCGCCGGTGGCGCCGTTCCAGGTACCGAAGCCATGCCACTGGCCGTCCTTGAACTCGCCGAAGTAGTAGCTGCCGTTCGGGTAATCGATACGTCCGCTGCCCTGCAGCAGGCCGTCGACGATCTCGCCGCGGTAGCGGCCGCCGTCCGGCAGCACGCCATCGGCAGGGGTGAGAGGCTCGCCCTCGCCGCAGGCGGTGAGCAGACCGAGTAACAGGAAGGGAATAAGACGCAGCATGCGGACATCCGCTCAGGCAGGACGTCCGCAGTATGCCGCAAACCGGGCGGGCTGCGACAATCGCGCAGGGTTGCCGCTCAAAGGACGCACAGAGCCAGGGTTTCGGCGATGTAGGCCGGTTTCTCCGAGCCTTCGATCTCCATCACCGCGCGCGCCTTGAGCAGCCACTGACCGGGATTCTTCTCGTGGGCGTCGATCAGCGTCAGCCCCAGCCGCACCCGCGAGCCGACGCGTACCGGTTGGATGAAGCGCAGGCTGTCCAGGCCATAGTTGACGCCCATTCGCGTGCCTTCGGGAACCACCATCAGGTCACCGGAGAGCATCGGCAGCAGCGACAGAGATAGGAAACCGTGGGCGATGGTGCCGCCGAACGGGGTCTGGGCAGCCTTCTCGGCGTCGACATGGATGAATTGGTGATCACCGGTGCAGTCGGCAAACTGATCGACACGCTGCTGGTCGATGGTCAGCCAGTCGGAGTGACCGAGTTCCTTGCCGATGAAGTCCTTCAGTTGTGCGACGGGTACCTGTGGCATGAATCCTCCGGGTTGTTCTTGTGATTGCAGGATGAGCGGCCATGGGCAGTGGGCGACTGCACCGGGGCTAGATCAGCACGTGCACCAGCAGCTGCAAACCAGCATCGGCAGCGCGAATGGCCCGTCATAGCGCCGCGCGGGCAGCTGACAGCATTGGCCCTTATACTGTCCGCATTTTTGCAGGAGGCTCCCATGCTGCTCAGAGGCCTGACCTGGCTGGTCGCATTCCAGCTGCTTGGCACCGTGCTGAACGTGCTGTTTCTGCCCATGCTGCCAGGCCCGATCATTGGAATGGTGTTGTTGTTCGCTGGTCTGCTGGCGCGTGGCAGGGCAAGCGAATCGCTTCAGCTGGCGGCGAGTAGCCTGCTGCGCTATCTGCCGCTTCTGCTGGTGCCCCCGGCAGTGGGTGTGATGGCCTATACCGAGGCGATCCTGGACGATTTCTGGGCCATCATCGGCGTGCTGGTGATTTCGCTGGTGATCTCGCTGGTCTTCACCGGTTGGCTGATGCAGGCGCTGATCCGGCGCAAGCAGCGCCGTCAGGAGGGGGCATGATCGAGTTGCATTGGTATGCGGCCTGGCAGGCGCTGATCCACCATCCGCTGTTCGGCGTGGGCATCACCCTGGCGGCGTTCCAGCTGGCATTTGCCGCCTACGAGAAGACTCGCTGGGTGTTTCTACAGCCGGTGCTGGTGTCGATGGCGCTGGTGGTCGGCATCCTCTTGGCATGCGGTATCGCCTACGAGGAGTACCGCATCAGCGCCCAGTGGCTGACCATCCTGCTGGGGCCGGCCACCGTGGCCCTGGCCGTGCCGCTTTACCTCAACCTGCGGCGCATCCGCGAGCTGTTCGGGCCGATCGTGGTCACCCTGCTGGTCGCCGGCATATTCGCCACGGCGCTGGGCATGGCCCTGGCCTGGGCGTTCGGCGCCGACGAGATGATCCTCATGACCCTGGCGCCGAAGTCCGTGACCTCGCCGATCGCCATGCTGGTCGCTGAACAGATTGGTGGCGTGGTGGCCCTGGCCGCGGTGTTCGTGATGATCACCGGTGTGCTCGGCGCGATTATCGGTCCGGAACTGTTGCGTCGGTTTGGCGTTCAGCATCCTGCAGCCCGCGGCATCGCGCTGGGGCTGACCGCTCACGCCGTGGGCACGGCGCAGGCGCTGCAGGAAAGCGACGAGTGCGGTGCTTTCGCGGCGCTGGCCATGAGTCTGATGGGGGTACTGACCGCGGTGCTGTTGCCGCTGGTGGTCGCCCTGCTGCTGTGATGGAGTCCGCATGAGATTGCCGCTGTTCCCGCTGGATACCGTGCTGTTTCCCGGTTGTGCCCTCGAATTACAGATATTCGAGGCGCGCTATCTGGACATGGTCAGCCAGTGCTTAAAGGCTGGTCACGGCTTTGGCGTGGTGCACATTCTGGATGGTCGTGAAGTCGGCGCGGCGCCAACGGCCTTCGCCAGCATCGGCTGCGAGGCGCATATTCGGGACTGGCAGCAGTTGTCCAATGGCCTGTTGGGCATACGCGTGGAAGGCGGGCGACGCTTCGACGTTCAGTCGTCCGAAGTGCAGGACGACCAGCTGACCGTCGCCCAGGTCGCCTGGCGCGCCGAGCCCGCCCTGCAACCGCTGAACGAGCGGCACGCCGACCTGCTGGTACTGCTCGAAGCGCTCGGTCAGCATCCGATGGTCAAGACGCTGGGGCTCGGCGGCCCCGTCGACGATCAGGCCACCCTGGCCAATCAGCTGGCTTACCTGCTGCCATTCGAGGCCACGCAGAAGATCGAGTTGCTGAGGCTGGACAAGCCGGATCTCCAGTTGGAGCAGATTCAAAGCCTGCTCGAGCAATTGCAGGACGGGGCTTAGGCCTGACGCCCCGAGTGTTGGGCGACTTGACCTGGAGCCGCACCGGCCAATTGGTGTCGCTAGAAAAGGGTCGGCTTTGTCAGTGCGGCTTTTGTGCCAACGACACCGTAAAGATCCCCCAATCGTCTATGCGCTGGGTGATTTTAACCAGGCCTGCCGCTGCTACCAATTGGTCCATCTCTGCTTGGGTACGCCGCCGCATCACCCATGCCTGTCCATCTCGGTGACTGGTCAGCACTCGGGCGATGAGATTCAGCTGTGGGTGCCAGGGTTGTCCTGTGTAAACGATGTAACCGCCCGGTTGCAGTGCTTCGGCGATGCCGGCCAAAGAGCGGCTGATCATCTGATTGTCGCCGAACAACTCGTAGAGTCCCGATACCACTACAAGCGTTGGGCGCGGCGAGAGTGAGGCCAGACTGGCCTGATCGAATGCGTCAGCCTTGATGAACCGAGCGACGTCTTCGAAACCCTTTGCCTGGATCAGGGCGCTACCATCGCGTACGTTGATGTCGCTGTAATCGCGTAGAACAATCGAAGCAGGGCGCTCTTCGAGACTCTGTACTGCCTCAAGAATGTAGCGACCGTGGCCGGCAGCGATGTCTACGATATGTACTGGCTGATCGGTGCTTCGCAGCCGACTTATCGCTCCGCGTAACAGCTCTTCTACATGCGCTTTTCTCGGGCGTATTGCTCGCCAGCCTATGGAATTCAAATAGAGCTGGTCGATCTTGCGCCCTAGCAGGGTCAGGCCTGCTGGTTCGTTTCTGTAGACATAATCGAGCGTGCTGCCGGAATCGAAACCGGTCTCGAAGCCGAGCTTCATTCCATGGGAAAGCCGGGCACCAAGGCGCATTCCTGCACGCATGGCGCGCCAGTAACATTCTTGTATTGAGTTTGGGGCAACAGGGGCGGCCAGTGCTTCTGCTTCTGCTCGCATCGGGCCTATTCGGTCCGCATCTAAGAGCGATGGAGGTGCCGTTGGCGTTTCAAAGTTGTGAAGAATGAAGCGACGGGCCTGGCTTACTGCCCGTTCACGATCTCGCTCACCAAGCGTGTCGTGAAAGAAGCCGGGGAGAAGGTGTTTTTCTTTCCGTAAGCAGCCGAGTCTTTCGAAAAACATCACCTGCGGTTTGCGCTCGACGACGAAGTCTGCGCCTGAGATGAGGAGCTGCGTCGGGATTTGGATCGCCTGCGCATCTGCAACCACGCGCCGCGCCGCTTCATGCAGTCCAAGGAGCATGTTGACGGAAATGGCCTTGGTAATAAGCGGGTCCTGCTGATAGCTCTGAATCCGCGCGGGATCGTGCGTCAGGAAGCGTGCCTTGACGTAGCTGTCAACGAAGAAGTTGCCGCGAAATGCTCGTATCAGCCTCAAAGCCGCCCGTGCGAACGGTACGTACAGCTTCACGCTGAACGCCGGTGAGGCCAGTATCAGCGCGCGAACTTTGGGCGCATAGTCGTGGGCCCATGTCGCAACAACAACCGCCCCTACGCTTTGCGCAACAATGGCTAAGTCCTTCTCGTCGAAGTTGTGGGTCGAGCCGATGTGTTCAATGAACGTTTGCACATCTCGCACGCTCGTCACGAAGCTCGGGCTGTCTCCGCGAGCGCCAGGCGACAGACCGTGCCCGCGCGCATCCCAGGCAAAGAAATCACAGTCAGGAAGGTCGAGTTCATCAACGAGGTGGGCCAGTCGACCCGAATGCTCATGTCCTCGATGGAACATTACGACGGCCCGCCTTTTCGTTGTCTCTACCGACAAGAGCGCGGGCCAATGGCGGTAGGAAAGTGCTACGGCATCGTGGCTGCTGAATGTTAGAAGGTGTGACTCTCGCATCGGACTAATCCTAGTTCCCTGGACACTTATTGAGTTATCCGAAACTCAACGTCGGAAGGTTGCTCGGCGCTAGATGCGCACTAACCACGGGTGGTGTGATATGCGCAACGACACGTCGCACATTCTTGGCTCGTGACCAGAAATCTAGCGGATCACACCTTCGCTAGATGCTCACTGGTACCGATACATTTGCATCGCGGCCGGCAGCGCCCACACGCTGAACGCGCCGATCAGTCCCAGGCAGGCGGGCAGGATCAGCCACCATACCTTGGCTGGTAGTGTTGCCATCGGGGCGCGCCATTGCACCAGGGTCAGGCTGAGCGCGCATATGCTCGCCGCGAGCAGTGCACCGGCGGTGACGTCGGTCATCCAGTGCACCCCCAGGTAGACCCGTGACAGCGCGATCGCCGTGGCCGGCAGGCTGGCCAGCACCAGCCAGGCCAGGCGTAGGCGCGGTGGTTGGTCGCGACCGGCGAGTACGCCGAGGGTGAGAAAGAAGGCAAACGCGGCCGAGCTGTGGCCACTGGGAAAGCTGTAGCTGCTCAGCGGCTCCATCAAGACCTCTGGTCGAACGCGGGCGAAGGAGGCCTTGAGCGCACCGTTGGCCGTGGCCGTGCCCAGCAGCGTGAGGATGGAAAAGATTGCTGCACGCCACTGGCGCAGCATCAGGAGCAGCACGCACAGCAAGACGCCGGCCCAGAGCTGGGTGTGGAAGTCGCCTAAGCGGGTGATGACCACCATGATGCGATCGAGCATGCTGCTGCGCTCGCTCTGGATTACCGCGAGCAGTCCTTCGTCGAGCTCCTTGAAATGTGGCCAGCCGAAAAACAGCCCGAGCAGGATCGCTATGCTGACTGCTGCCGACAGGGCACTGACCCAGCGCAGCTGGCGCAGGCTGCCGTACGCGGTACTGGCGGCCAGAACCAGTAGGCCGCCTGCGACGATCGCCGCCTCGCCCCAGAAACCTTCCTGCAGCGGCAGGCGCATGGCCGCGCCAGCGCTCCAGCCGGGCAGCAGATAGGCCATCGACCAGCCAGCGGCGGCGCACAGGCTGACCAGCAAGAAGCGGCCGAAGGGCATGTCGAGCATGCCAGCGGTCATCGGTAGCATCGGTCGCAGCGGCCCGATGAAGCGGCCGACCAGCAGGCTGGCAACGCCGTAGCGCTGGAAGTAATGCTCGGCGCGCAGCAGCCACTCGGGATGGTTGCGCAGGCCGGGCAGGCGACGTATGCCCTGATGGTATCGACGGCCCAGGCCATACGAGAGCAGGTCGCCGATCAGGCCGCCAATGAAACCCAGCAGCAGGGTTTCGCCGAGCGTGAGGACGCCGTTACCAGCCAGCAGGGCGATGGAAAAGGTCAGTACGGTACCCGGGATCAGCAAGCCGACGACTGCCAGGCTCTCCATGCAGGCAACGAGCAGCAGTGCCAGGCCCAGCCAGTGCGGGTGGCTTGCCAGCCATTGAGTAAGGGGGTCGAGCCACTGGCCCATGCATGCTTCCTTGGATCGGGGTCGCCTTTCGACCTGACGAAAGGGCGGCGGGTTTCCTGTGCGCCGATAATACCCCGCTGGTGTCATGCAGAGCGGGCGCGATCGGAGCCCTTTCGCCCCGTCGTCGCTGTGCGTAGGCTGCCGGGACGGCTATAATCAGCCGCTTTCCCTTCAGTCAGGCCAGCTAGATCCATGACCGAGTCCGTACTCGACTACATGACCCGCCTGGGCCGCGCCGCGCGCGAGGCCTCGCGAGTGCTTGCGCGTGCCAGCACAGCGCAGAAGAATCGTGCCCTGCAGGCCGCTGCCGCGGCGCTCGACGCTGCCCGCGACGAACTGGTGCGGGCCAATGAGCTGGACCTGGCCAGCGGTCGTGCCAATGGTCTGGACGCCGCCATGCTCGATCGCCTGGCGCTGACGCCAAAGGTGATAGACGGCATGATCGAGGGCCTGCGCCAGGTCGCCACGCTGCCTGATCCGATCGGCGCGATCCGCGACATGCGTTACATGCCATCCGGCATCCAGGTCGGCAAGATGCGGGTGCCGCTGGGCGTGGTGGGCATCATCTACGAATCGCGGCCCAACGTGACCATCGACGCGGCCAGCCTGTGCCTGAAGTCGGGCAACGCGACCATCCTGCGCGGCGGCTCCGAGGCGATCCATTCCAATCAGGCGATTGCCCGCTGCATTCAGCTCGGCCTCGCCGAAGCCGGATTGCCGGCTGCTGCCGTGCAGGTGGTGGATACCACTGACCGCGCCGCGGTGGGCGCCCTGATCAGCATGCCGGAATATGTCGACGTGATCGTGCCGCGTGGTGGCAAGGGCTTGATCGAGCGCATCAGTCGCGACGCCCGGGTGCCGGTGATCAAGCACCTGGACGGCATCTGCCACGTCTATGTCGACGTCGCGGCGGATGTGGACAAGGCCATCCGCATCGCCGACAACGCCAAGACCCAGCGCTTCGCGCCGTGCAACACCATGGAAACGCTGCTGGTGCACCAGGGCATCGCCGAGCAGGTGCTGCCGCCGCTGGCGGCCATTTATCGAGACAAGGGCGTCGAGCTGCGTGGCTGCCCGCGCACGCGCGCGCTGCTCGGCAGTGATGTGCTACAGGCCAGCGAAGAAGACTGGTCCACCGAGTACAACGCGCCGATCCTGTCGGTCCGCATCCTCGACTCGCTGGATGAGGCGATCGAGCACATCAATCGCTACGGCTCGCAGCACACCGATGCGATCGTCACGGAGAACTTCACCGACGCCCGCCGCTTCCTCACCGAGGTCGATTCGGCATCGGTGATGATCAACGCCTCGACCCGCTTCGCCGATGGCTTCGAGTACGGGCTGGGGGCGGAGATCGGTATCTCCACCGACAAGCTGCACGCGCGTGGTCCGGTCGGCCTGGAAGGGTTGACCAGCGAGAAGTACGTGGTCTTCGGCGACGGTCACGTCCGTACCTGATGAATCACGCAGGCGGCGCCCGGCGCATCGGCATTCTCGGTGGCACCTTCGATCCGGTGCACATCGGCCACCTGCGCGGCGCGCTCGAAGTGGCGGAAATGTTCGGGCTCGACGAGCTGCGGTTGATACCCAATGCGCGGCCGCCGCACCGCGATACGCCCAATTGCTCGGCACAGGATCGCCTGGCGATGGTCCGCCTGGCGGTGCAGGACCTGCCGCCGCTGTGTGTGGATGCACGGGAGCTGGAGCGCGAGAGACCGTCCTACACCATCGATACGCTGATTTCCTTGCGTGCCGAGCTCGGTGCCGACGACCAGCTGCTGCTGGTGGTGGGCTGGGACGCCTTCTGTGGTCTGCCCACCTGGCATCGCTGGGAGGAGCTGCTCGATTACTGCCATATCCTCGTGCTGCAGCGGCCGGATGCCGGCACCGAGGCGCCGCAGGCACTGCGTGATCTGCTCGCGGCGCGCAGCGTGACCGATCCGCAGGCGCTGTGCGATGGGGCAGGGCAGATCGCTTTCGTCTGGCAGACGCCGCTGGAAGTATCGGCCACACAGATTCGCCAATTGTTGGCCAGCGGCAAGTCGGTCCGTTTCCTGGTTCCCGATGCCGTACTGGCTTATATCAACGCGCACGGACTGTACCGGGCGTCGAACTGAGGTTGTTTTCACGTTATGCAAACTGAAGCTTTGGTCCAGCTGGCGGTCGCCGCCCTGGAAGATCTGAAAGGCCAGGACATCACCACTATCGATGTTCGCGGCAAGACCAGTGTCACCGATTACATGATCATCGCCAGCGGCAGCTCCAGCCGGCACGTCAAGTCGCTGGCCGAGAACGTTCTGGAGAAGGCCAAGGAGCAGGGCGTGCGCCCGCTCGGCAGCGAAGGTCTGGATGGCGGCGAATGGGCGCTGCTCGACCTGGGCGATGTGGTGGTGCATGTGATGCAGGTGCCGACCCGCCAGTTCTACGACCTCGAGCGCCTGTGGCAGGGCGCCGAGCAGAGCCGCGCGCAGCACGCCCACGACGCGGAGTAAGCTGTGCGGATCAAGCTGGTCGCGGTTGGCTCGAAGATGCCGCGTTGGGTCGAGGACGGTTGGCAGGAATACGCCAAGCGCCTGCCCTCCGAGCTGCCGCTGGAGCTGCACGAGATTCCGCTCAACACTCGTGGCAAGAACGCTGATGTGGCGCGGTTGATCCGCCAGGAAGGCGAGGCCATGCTGGGCAAGGTGCAGCCGGGCGAGCGCATCGTCACGCTCGAGGTGCACGGCAAGCCCTGGAGCACCGAGCAGCTGGCCGCCGAGCTGGAACGCTGGCGGCTCGATGCGCGCAACGTCAATCTCATGGTTGGCGGCCCGGAGGGCCTGGCACCCGAGGTCTGTGCACGCAGCGAGCAGCGCTGGTCGCTTTCGCCGCTGACCCTGCCGCATCCGCTGGTGCGTATCCTCATTGGCGAGCAGATCTATCGCGCCTGGACGTTGCTGTCCGGTCATCCCTATCACAAGTAGTACGCGAACACTTCCGACATGCCGCAACCGATTCAGCTCAAGGATCACGAAAAGGACGCCGTGCTGGTACGCCGACGCGTGATCGTGGGGCTTGCCGTCGTGCTGCTGCTGATCGGCGTGCTGGTGGCGCGCATGTACTACCTGCAGGTGGTGCAGTTCGAGCATCACTCGACGCTGTCGGAGAACAACCGCGTCCACGTTCAGCCGATCCCGCCCAACCGCGGGCTGATCTTCGATCGCCAGGGACGGGTCATCGCCGACAACCGGCCGAGTTTCAGCCTGACCGTGACCCGCGAACGTGCCGGCGACTGGCGGGTCGTGCTCGGCTCGGTGGTGGAGATTCTCGAACTGGGCGAGGAAGAGCGCGGATTGTTCGAGAAGCGCGTGCTGCAGGGGCGGCGGCCGTTCGAGCCGGTGCCGATCATGTATGAACTGTCCGAGGAACAGATCGCCCGTATCGCGGTGAATCAGTTCCGTCTACCCGGCGTCGAGGTCGCGGCGCAGCTGGTGCGTCATTACCCGCAAGGGCCGCATTTCGCGCATTCGGTCGGCTACGTCGGGCGGATCAATGAACAGGAGCTCAAGCAGCTCGATCCGGTCAACTACAGCGGTACGCACCACGTCGGCAAGACCGGAATCGAGAAGTTCTACGAGGACGAGCTGCACGGCCAGGTCGGTTACGAGGAGGTCGAGACCAACGCCCGTGGGCGGGTCCTGCGCGTGCTCAAGCGAACCGATCCGATCCCGGGCAAGGACATCACCCTGTCGCTCGACCTGGATCTGCAGGAGGCGGCCGAGGCGGCCCTGGGCGGGCGCCGTGGCGCCATCGTCGCGCTGCTGCCGGACACCGGCGAGGTGGTCGCCATGGTCAGCCAGCCGAGCTTCGATCCCAACCTGTTCGTCACGGGAATCAGTTTCAAGGACTACGGCGAGCTGCGCGACTCGATCGACCGGCCACTGTACAACCGCGTGCTGCGCGGCCTGTACCCGCCGGGCTCGACGATCAAGCCGATGATGGCGGTGGCCGGGCTCGATGCCGGGGTGATCACGCCGTCCAGCAGGGTGTTCGATCCGGGCTTCTTCCAGCTGCCCAACGTCAAGCACAAGTACCGCAACTGGAATCGCAGTGGCGACGGCTGGGTCGATCTCGATCTGGCCATTGCCCGTTCCAATGACACCTACTTCTACGACATGGCGCACAAGCTGGGCGTCGACCGCATGCACGACTACATGACCCGATTCGGCCTGGGTCAGCGGGTATCGCTGGACATGTACGAAGAGACCGCAGGCCTGATGCCCTCGCGCGACTGGAAGCGGGCGCGCTACCGGCAGCCCTGGTATCCCGGCGAGACGGTCATTCTCGGCATTGGTCAGGGCTACATGCAGGCCACGCCACTGCAGCTGGCCCAGGCCACGGCGCTGGTGGCCACGCGCGGTAAATGGATTCGTCCGCATTTGGCGCGCAGCATCGGTGGCAAGGCGCCGGTGGACCCGGAACCGATTCCGGACATCCAACTGCGCGATCCGCGGTTCTGGGATTATGCGACCCACGGCATGGAGCAGGTGCTGCATGGCGCGCGCGGTACGGCGCGCAAGGTCGGAGACGATTCGGTCTATCGCATCGCTGGCAAGAGCGGCACCGCCCAGGTCGTGGCGATTCGCCAGGGCGAGAAGTACGACAGCGCCAAACTGGCCGAGCGCCATCGCGACCACGCGCTGTTCGTCGCGTTCGCGCCGGTGCACGACCCGCAGATTGCCGTGGCGGTGATGGTGGAAAATGGAGAGTCCGGTTCCGGTGTTGCCGCGCCAGTGGCCAAGCAGGTCATGGATGCCTGGCTGCTGGACGAAGACGGCAAGCTCAAGCCCGAGTTCGCACCGCCGCTGACTGCCGAAGGGAAGAAGCCATGAGCGGCAATTTCGACCGCACCCTGTCCCGCGAGGATGTATTGCGCCGCCGCGCCAGCCTGCTGCAGCGCCTGCACATCGACGGGCTACTGCTGGTGCTGCTCTTGATACTGGCCGCCGGTAGCCTGTTCATCCTTTATTCGGCCAGTGGCAAGAACTGGGATCTGGTGATCAAGCAGGCGACGTCCTTCGGTCTCGGCCTCGGTGCCATGCTGGTGATTGCACAGTTCGAGCCGCGTTTCATGGCGCGCTGGGTACCGCTGGGCTATCTGGGCGTGGTGGCGCTGCTGGTCGCGGTCGAGGTGGTCGGGCACACGGCGATGGGCGCCACGCGCTGGATCAACATTCCGGGGGTGATTCGCTTCCAACCGTCGGAGTTCATGAAGATCATCATGCCGATGACGATCGCCTGGTACCTTTCGACCCGCAGCCTGCCGCCAAGTCTCAAGCATACGGCAATCAGCCTGTCGCTGATCTTCGTGCCGTTCGTGCTGATCCTCAAGCAGCCTGACTTGGGCACCTCGCTACTGATTCTGGCGTCCGGCGCGTTCGTGCTGTTCATCGCCGGTCTGCGCTGGCGCTGGATCATCGGTGCGGTGGCGGCGGTCGTGCCCATCGCCGTAGCGATGTGGTACTTCGTCCTGCACAACTATCAGAAGCAGCGCGTACTGACCTTTCTCGATCCGGAAAGCGATCCGCTGGGCACGGGGTGGAACATCATTCAGTCGAAGGCCGCGATTGGCTCGGGCGGTGTGTTCGGCAAGGGCTGGCTGGCCGGGACGCAGTCGCACCTGGATTTTTTGCCGGAAAGCCACACTGACTTTATCATCGCCGTGCTTGCCGAAGAGTTCGGCCTGGTCGGTGTCTGCTTGCTCCTGCTGGTCTATCTGCTATTGATCACGCGTGGGCTGGTGATCACGGTGCAGGCGCAAACATTGTTCGGAAAACTGCTGGCTGGCGCCTTGACGATGACATTCTTCGTTTACGTTTTCGTCAATATCGGTATGGTCAGTGGGCTGTTGCCCGTGGTGGGGGTGCCGTTGCCCTTCATCAGTTACGGTGGAACTTCATTGGTGACCCTGCTGTCAGGGTTCGGGGTTTTGATGTCGATCCACACCCATCGCAAGTGGATCGCACAGGTTTGACGAGAGTGAATTTGTTGACTTCATTACGGCGTGGTTGGGTGGTGCGAATGCTGGGGGGCGTGGGCTTGGCTGGTGCCGTGCTGGGAAGCCTGCCGCTACAGGCCGCTGACTACGTCGGTCCCAACGTGGACGAGTTTGTCGCTGAAATGACGCGCGACTACGGATTCGCCAGCGAGCAGCTGCACGAGCTGTTCGCAAAGGCCGAACGTAAGCAGGCCATTCTCGATGCGATTTCGCGGCCAGCCGAACGAGTCAAGCCGTGGAAGGAATACCGGCCGATCTTCCTCACCGACTCGCGTGTCGCCCAGGGCGTCGACTTCTGGCGCGAGAACGAGGCGGCGCTGGCCCGTGCCGAAGCCGAATACGGCGTGCCGGCCGAGATCATCGTGGCGATCATCGGCGTGGAAACCTTCTACGGGCGCAACACCGGCAGCCATCGCGTGATCGATGCACTGTCGACGCTGGGTTTCGACTATCCGCCGCGGCAGCCTTTCTTCCGCCAGCAGCTCAAGGAGTTTCTGCTGCTGACGCGCGAGGAGCAGGTCGACCCACTGACGCTCAAAGGATCTTACGCCGGAGCCATGGGCCTGCCGCAGTTCATGCCAAGCAGCTTCCGCGCCTACGCGGTGGACTTCGACAGTGACGGTCATATCGACATCTGGAACAACCCCACCGACGCCATCGGCAGTGCCGCCAGCTACTTCAAACAGCATGGCTGGGCTGCCGGCGAACCGGTGGTGGCGCGGGCCAAGGTCTCCGGCGAGCGTGTCGAGGAAGGCCTGACCGTTGGCCTCGAATCACAGAAGAACGCCGGCGAGATGCGCGCCCTGGGTTGGCAGTTCGACAAATCTGTGGCCAACGAGACCGCCGTCACGGCGTTCCGTCTGGAAGGTGCCGATGGCGATGAATACTGGCTGGGCCTGCCGAATTTCTACGTGATCACCCGCTATAACCGCAGCGTGATGTACGCCATGGCCGTGCATCAGCTGTCCCAGCAGCTGGCTGAAGCGCGAGGCGATCAATGAGCCTTCTCTGGACAAGAGTGTTTGCCCTGAGCATGACGGCAGCACTGCTGGCGAGCTGCTCGTCGACTCCTGCACCGAGCACTACGCCTAGCAAGGGCAGCGGCATCAGCGGTCCAGGTGATTACGCTCGTCCGCACAAGGATGGCGCGCCCTGGTGGGACGTGGACGTCTCGCAGATTCCGGACGCGGTGCCGATGCCGCATTACGGGCCATACAAGGCCAACCCGTATACGGTGCTCGGCAAGACCTATTTCCCCATCAGCGACGGACGCCGTTATTCGGCGACCGGGACGGCGTCCTGGTACGGCACCAAGTTTCACGGGCAGCCCACCGCCAATGGCGAGAAGTATGACCTGTACGGCATGAGCGCAGCGCACAAGACACCGCCATTGCCGACCTATGTAAAGGTCACCAACCTGGAAAACGGACGCACCGTGACGCTGCGCGTCAACGACCGGGGGCCGTTCTACTCGGACAGAATCATCGACCTGTCGTTTGCCGCTGCAAAAAAGCTCGGCTACGCCGAACGTGGCACCGCCAAGGTCAAGGTCGAGGGGATCGATCCGCAACAGTGGTGGGCCGAGCAGGGCCGACCGGTGCCCAGCATGATGGCGCAGCCGCAGGTTGCCGCGGCCAAGCCGGCCAGCAACATGGCGCAACCGATCGAGCAGTACACCCCGCCGCCGCAGCAGCACGCCGCGGCGACGGTGCCGCTGGAAATCGAAGCAAAAAAAAACGCTTCGCCCGCAGCCTCTGGCCTGTTTCTCCAGGTTGGCGCCTTCGCCAATCCGGATGCGGCGCAGCTGCTCAAGGACAAACTGAGCGGCGTGGTGTCTGCACCGGTGTTCATCAGCTCGGTGGTACACAACCAGCAGACCCTGCACCGGGTGCGGCTGGGACCCATCGGCACGCCGGATGAGGCCTTGCAGCTTGAGCAGAGCGTACGCCTGGCCAATCTCGGACAGCCGCGCCGCGTCGCGGTCGACTGAGCCTTTTGCAATTTTTGCCTTGTTTTACCTGACTAACTTGAGATTCGGATGAACATCACCAGCCTCGTGCAACGCTCCCTAGTCCTGATTCTGCTGGCGGTCGCTCCGACCGTCTGGGCGGCGCAGATCCTGCCGTCGCCGCCACAGCTGGCGGCCAAGTCCTACATGCTGATGGATGCGGCCAGTGGTGAGGTGCTGGTCGAGCACAACGGTGACGAGCGCCTGCCTCCCGCCAGCCTGACCAAGCTGATGACCGCCTACATCGCCACCCTGGAAATACAGAAGGGCCAGATCAGCGATAGCGACATGGTCACTGTCAGCGAGAAGGCCTGGCGTACCGGTGGCTCCCGGATGTTCATCCAGGTCAATACCCAGGTTTCGGTGGATGATCTGTTGCACGGCATCATCATTCAGTCTGGTAACGATGCCAGCGTGGCAATGGCCGAGCATATCGCCGGTAGCGAAGAGGCTTTCGCTGACCTGATGAACGCGACGGCTCAGCGCCTGGGCATGACCAATAGTCATTTCATGAACGCCACCGGTCTACCGGATCCGGAGCACTACTCCTCGGCGAACGACATGGCCAAGCTGGCCCGCGCGATCATCTACGAGGATCCGGCGCACTACGCCATCTATGCGCAGAAGGAGTTCCTCTGGAACAACATCAAGCAGCCCAACCGCAACCTGCTGCTGTGGCGCGACAAGACCGTCGACGGTCTGAAGACCGGTCATACCGAGGAGGCTGGCTACTGCCTGGTGGCCTCTGCGGTGCGTGACAACATGCGTCTGATCTCGGTGGTGTTCGGCACCGACAGCGAACAGGCGCGTGCGGCGGAAACGCAAAAACTGCTGACCTACGGCTTCCGCTTCTTCGAGACCCGCACCTTCTACCAGAAGGGCACCGAGCTGGCCGAAGCCCAGGTCTGGAAGGGGCAGCAGAGCAAGCTAAAGGCCGGCCTGGCCCAGGACCTGACCATGACGCTGCCGCGCGGCCAAGTCGAGAAGCTGCAAGCCGTCATGAGCTTCAACGGTACGCTGACCGCGCCGATCCAGCAGGGCGATGTAGTTGGCAAGGTCGAGGTCAAGTTGGATGACAAGGTCGTGCGTAGCACCGACCTGGTGGCGCTGGAAACGGTCGAAGAGGGTGGGCTGTTCCGCCGTTTTTGGGATAGCATTCGCCTGTTCTTCTACAGCCTGTTCAACTGACCACGCTCGCGTGCGCCGCGGCTGATCCCGCCGTGGCGCACGTGCGGATCACGAGTCCGTTACGCCATGACCGATAATCAAGATGTCGCTGCACCCAAGATCGACTTTCCCTGCGAGCGCTACCCGATCAAGGTGATCGGCGACGCGGGCGAAGGCTTCCGTGAGGTGGTGATCGAAGTCATCCAGCGCCACGCGCCGGACTTCGACGAGACCACCGTGGTCACCCGTGACAGCCGCAACGGACGCTTCCTTTCGCTGCAGGTGCTGATCACCGCCACTGGCGTCGAACAACTGCAGGCCATCCATGTCGACCTGCGGGCCACTGGTCGTGTCCACATGGTGCTGTGATGACCCACGAAGTGGGTGTGCGTGAGCTCGGCCTGATCGAGTATCGGGCGGCCTGGCAGGCCATGCAGCATTTCACCAATACGCGCGATGCCGCCAGTGGCGACGAAATCTGGCTGCTGCAGCACCCGCCCGTGTTCACCCAGGGCCAGGCCGGCAAGGCCGAACATCTGCTGTTCCCCGGCGATATTCCGGTGGTGCAGGTGGACCGCGGCGGTCAGGTGACCTATCACGGGCCCGGCCAGCTGGTCGGCTACCTGCTGCTGGATGTACGCCGACTCGGTATCGGTGTACGGGAGCTGGTCAGTCGCATCGAGCAGAGTCTGATCGATCTGCTCGCCGGCTATGGCATCGAGGCGGCTGCCAAAGCGGATGCGCCGGGCGTTTACGTCAACGGTGCGAAGATCGCGTCTCTGGGCCTGCGCATTCGCAATGGCCGTTCCTTCCACGGCCTGGCGCTGAACGTGGACATGGATCTCGAACCTTTCCGGCGCATCAACCCCTGCGGTTATGCAGGGCTGCCCATGACCCAGCTGCGTGACCTGATCGGGCCGATCGACATCTCTGAAGTGGCCGATCGACTGCGTGATCATCTGGTCCGGCAGCTCGGATACGCGCAACAGAAGACCCTTGCGGGCGGAATCGAAGCTTATGAGTAGTGTAGAAACGGCAGGCAAGCGCCCGGCCAAGGTAGAGGCTGGCGTCAAACTGCGCGGTGCCGAAAAGGTTGCGCGGATTCCGGTGAAGATCATCCCCACCGATGAACTGCCGAAGAAGCCCGATTGGATCCGCGTGCGCATCCCGGTATCGCCGGAGGTCGACCAGATCAAGCAGACCTTGCGCAAGCACAAGCTGCACAGCGTCTGTGAGGAGGCGTCCTGCCCGAACCTGGGCGAGTGCTTCTCCAGCGGCACCGCGACCTTCATGATTATGGGCGACATCTGCACCCGTCGCTGCCCATTTTGCGACGTCGGCCATGGCCGGCCGAACGCGCTGGACCCGGACGAACCGAAGAACCTGGCCCAGGCCATCGCCGACATGCGCCTGAAGTACGTGGTGATCACCTCGGTGGACCGCGACGACCTGCGCGACGGCGGTGCCCAGCATTTTGCCGACTGCTTGCGCGAGATTCGCAAGCTGTCGCCGTCGATCCAGCTCGAGACCTTGGTGCCGGACTATCGCGGACGCATGGAAATCGCCCTGGATATCACTGCCACTGAGCCGCCGGATGTGTTCAACCACAATCTCGAAACCGTACCGCGGCTGTACAAGTCGTCGCGGCCGGGGTCGGATTTCGAGTGGTCGCTGGATCTGCTGGAGAAGTTCAAGCAGCGCGTGCCGGGCGTGCCGACCAAGTCGGGACTGATGCTCGGTCTTGGCGAAACCGATGAAGAGGTGATCGAGGTCATGCAGCGTATGCGCGAGCACGACATCGACATGCTGACCCTCGGCCAGTACCTGCAGCCGTCACGCAATCACCTGCCGGTGCAGCGTTTCGTCCATCCCGACACCTTCGCCTGGTTCGCCGAGGAAGGCATGAAGATGGGCTTTAAGAACATCGCGTCCGGCCCGCTGGTGCGTTCCTCGTACCATGCCGATCAGCAAGCCCACGGTGCTAAGCACGACTGATCCGTACCGGCGTTCTGCCGTTGAAAAGGAAGCCGCGAAGGTAATCAAGATTGCCTCCGCGGCTTTTTTTTGCCCACACACTGGAGTCGGCGAAGGCTGCAGCCGAAGCGTTGGCAGGAAAATTGCGGCATTTCACCGCATTAGACTTTGGTCTATAGTGGCCCGGTTTACACCACGAGGCCAACCGAGGGCCACAGCAGATGAACGAACCCCAGTTGAAGAACCTGCTTGATGATCTGGATGCCGCCAAGGTCGAGTGCGACGCGATGAGCCGTCTGGTGGTGACGCGTCTGGCCAAGCAGCACATTCCATATCGGGCAATGTTGGGGCAGGTGGAGTTGGACGGTAAGGTGCTGTCGCCACACTTCTGGGTCGAGGCTGATGGCTGTGTGATCGATTACCGGGCGCGCCAGCGGCTGGGCGGCGATCAGCGTGTGCCCCATGGCGTCGTTCCGCGCGAGGCTGTCCAGGCGCATTATCAGGGGCAGCAAGTGGTCATCGATCCGCTACCGGACTACCTCTACGAGGTGGCGGTCAAGCACTGAGACGCGACCTGCCATAACGAAAAAGCCCGGGCATCATGCCGGGCTTTTTTGTTTGCCGAGTTTTCGCCCCGCTCGAGGCGCAGGCTGCGCTCAAGGCTGGGCGCGTAGCCGACCGAGCAGCTCCTGAGTGGGATGGCCGTCGGCCGGCCAACCCAGCTGCTGCTGGAAGCCACGAATGGCCTTGCGTGTATTGGCGCCGATGATGCCGTCCGGCGTGCCCGGGTCGAAGCCTTGGGCGACCAAGCGCTCCTGCAGCTCCAGGCGTTCCGAGCGGCTGAGCGGTTGCTCGCCACGTGGCCAGCTGCCGGCTACCTGGCCCTTGCCCTGAAAATTCTCCGACAGCAGACCGATGGCCAGCGCATAGGCCGAGGAGTTGTTGTAGCGCAGGATCGCGCGGAAGTTGTCCATGATCAGGAACGCGGGGCCGCGGTGGCCGGCAGGCAGCAGCAGACTGGCATTGGCCTCGTCTACTCCTTGGGGCAGTCCGCGCAGGCCGAGGCGACGCCATTCGGCCAGCGGCTTGCGAATCTCGCTATCGGCCAGGGAATAGTCGAAGCCACTGGGCAGCTGCACCTCGAAACCCCAGGGCTGACCTTGCTTCCAGCCGGAGGCCTGCAGGTAGTGCGCAGCGGATGCCAGGGCGTCGGCCGAGCTGTTCCAGATATCGCGCTTGCCGTCACCGTCGAAGTCCACCGCATGGGTGTTGTAGGTGGTCGGGATGAATTGCGTCTGGCCCATGGCGCCAGCCCAGGAACCGCGCATCTGCTGCGGCGACACGTCGCCGTGCTGGAGGATTTCCAACGCGGCGATCAGCTGGCTCTTGGCAAAGGCCGGACGGCGTCCTTCATGGGCGAGGGTGGCCAGCGAGCGGATCACCGACTTGTCGCCCATGATCTGGCCGAAACTGCTCTCCAGGCCCCAGACGGCAACCAGGGTCTCGCGATCGACGCCGTAGCGGGCTTCGATGCGGTCCAGGGTCGCGGCGTGCTGGTTTAGCAGGCGTTGTCCGCTGCGGACTCGCTGGGCTGAAATCGCGCTTTCCAGATATTGCCAGACGGGGCGCGTGAATTCCGGCTGGCTGCGATCAGCTTCGATCACCGCAGGATCGGGCTGCACGCCGGCGAAGGCGCGGTCGAAGGTCGTGGCGGAGATGCCCGCTTCCAGGGCTTCGGCACGGAATTGCTCGCGCCACTGGCTGAAGCTGAGATGAGTGGCTTCTGCTGGCGCGTCGACGACGGGCTTGTCGCTACGCTGGACAGAGGGCGCGGGTGCGTTGCTGACAAGGGAGGACTGCGCAAGGGGTTCGGCGGCACAGGCGACCACCAGGCTCATCGCCGAGGCGGCGACCAGCGTTCGCAGCAGCAGAACGGGAACGAAGGTGTAAAACATGCACCACTCTCGAAAGGTGTCGTCGGCCGCAGACATTATCACGCTTTCGGGGTGTTGGGTTTTCAGGCCGCCAGAAGGACCGAAGCCTCCCAGTTGGTGGACTGGGAGGCTTCGCGGCGGTAGCTGCCTTTGCCTTTCTTTGGCGTTTCCTGGCGCTGGCGGAACAGTGGTTGCGCGACCAGGCGTTTGGCCTTGTTCGTTCTTTTCTTGCGTGTGCTCATGACGTATCCCTGAGTAGCCCGGTATCGGACAGCGGCATCATAGGGTTTGTACAAAAAATGTCCAGCAGACTGGCGTTGTCAGCTTGCGCCCAGCCGGCGACCGCTCAGCTGCAGGCAGATATTGGCCAGCCCGATCCAGGGATCGCCTTCGGCCTGGCCTTTGATCTGCTCGTCTATGCGCTGTGCAGCCATCAGCAAGCGGCTCCAGCCGGCGGCGTCGTGCCGTTGCAGTGCCTTGGAGACCAGCGGGCGTCGTTTGTCCCAGACCGGCGGACGTGCCTGGCTGAAGGCGCGCTCGAGCGGAACGCCCTGCCCGTACTGCTGGGCGATATTGGCCAGCAGGCGCAGCTCGCGCGCCAAGGCCCAGAGGACCACCGGCGCTTCCACGCCCTCGCCACGCAGGCCTTCGAGCATGTGCAGCGCGTGGGCGGCCTGGCCCTGGAGCGCCGCGTCGATGAGGCCAAAGACGTCGTAGCGGGCGCTGTCGGCGACGGCGGCTTGCACAGTGTCAGCACCGATCTGGCCGGCGTCGGCCAGCAGTTTCAGCTTTTCGATCTCCTGCGCGGCGGCGAGCAGATTACCCTCGACACGTGCCGCGATCAGCTCGACGGCTTCCTGATCGGCGGACAGACCGGCCTGGGCCAGCCGCTGGCGGATCCATTGCGGTAGTTGCGCGGCGTCTACCGGCCAGATCTGCAGAAACTGCACGTCCTTGCCGTCGATCAGCGCCTTGGCCCACTTTGTCTTCTGCGTGCTGCCATCAAGCTTGGGCAGGCTGATCAACAGCACCGTGTCTTCGGCCGGGCGCGCCAGGTAGTCCAGCAGCGCCGCGGCGCCTTTGTCCCCCGGCTTGCCATTGGGAATGCGCAGTTCGATCAGACGTTTCTCCGCGAACAGCGACAGGCTGGCGCCGGCCTCGATGAGCTGGCCCCAGTCGAAGCCGGTCTCGACGTGGAAGACCTGACGCTCACTGAAACCCTGCGCGCGGGTTGCCGCGCGAATCGCATCGCAGGCTTCCTGACACAACAGGTGCTCGTCACCGCAGACCACGTAGATGGGCGCAAGGGTGCCTTGCAGATGCTTGCCGAGTTGAGCGGGAGAGAGCTTCATGGGTGCGGAAACGGGGGCGCGTGGCCCCCGTGCAGACTCAGCGGACGGGTAGCTGGATGGGCGACTGCTGCGGTTGCGCATCCTGGGCGCGGCGGGCGGCTTCGACGGCCTCCGCTTCGGCACGGGCCTTGGCTTCTGCTTCCTGCTGCAGGCGGTCGAGCTGTGCCGGGGTGATGCGTTGGATGCGCAGAACGAGCTGCTGAAGCAGCTCGCGACGCATTTCCTGGCGCAACTGGTCGCCTTCCTGGGACGAGCCGATCAGGTTGTTGCTGTCGTGCACGTAGACCTTCTGCACCTCGATGCTGTCTTCGAGCAACAGCAGGTTCCGCGGGCCACGGAATTCATAATCGAGTGTGCTGGTCAGCTCGTACTCGGCGCTGCGTGCCGAGCTGGTGTAGCTGGCGGTGCGCTGGCGGGTCTGCTCGCGGAGCAGGTTGAGGCTGTACTTGGCGCCCGGGTAAACCCGCACGTCGTTGCTTTCGAGCAGCGCTTCGAGCTGCTGGACCGTCTCGCCATAGCTGTTGCGGGCCTGCAGATCGATTTCCTTGAGACCGAACTCCACATCACCGGTGCCGCGCAGCTGGAAACCGCAGGCGCTCAGCAGCAATGTCAGACCCAGCACCACCAGATTCCGTTTGTTCATCTTGTTATCCCCTTGCAGGCCCGGCGCAGGCGCCGGGACCGAATCAGTTAGCGACGATGTTGACCAGCTTGCCCGGCACCACGATGACCTTGCGGATGGTCAGGCCTTCGGTGAAGCGCAGCACGTTCTCGTTGCCGCGCGCGGCGGTCTCCACCTCTTCGCGGCTGGCGCTGGCCGGCACTTCGATCTGGCCACGCAGCTTGCCGTTGACCTGCACTACCAGAGTCAGGCTGTCCTGCACGAGAGCGGATTCGTCGACCTTCGGCCATTGCGCATCGATGATTGCGCCGCTCTTGCCCAGCCGCTGCCAGAGTTCGTGAGAGATGTGCGGGGTGATCGGGGCCAGCAGCAGGGCGACCGTTTCCAGGCCTTCCTGCAGCAGGGCACGGTCCTGCTCGCTGGCGGTCGGCGCCTTCTCCAGCACGTTCATCAGCGTCATGACCTGGGCGATGGCGGTATTGAACTTGTGATGCTGGCCGACATCAGTGCTGGCCTGCTTGATCGCCAGGTGAATCGCGCGGCGCACGGCCTTCTGCTCGTCGTTCAGCGCGGCCAGATCGAGCGTACCCGGCAGCCCGGCGCTGACATGCGCATGGGCCAGACGCCAGACGCGGCGCAGGAAGCGGCTGGCGCCCTCGACGCCGGAGTCGGACCATTCCAGGCTCATGTCCGGCGGCGAGGCGAACATCATGAACAGGCGGCAGGTGTCGGCGCCGTAGGCATCGATCATCGCCTGCGGGTCGACGCCGTTGTTCTTCGACTTGGACATCTTCTCGGTGCCGCCGATTTCCACCGGCTGCCCGTCGGTCTTCAGCCTGGCACCGATGACCTTGGCCTTGGCATCACGCTCGACCTCGACGTCGGCAGGGTTGAACCAGTCCTTGCCGCCATTTTCCAGGGTGCGGTAGTAGGTTTCGGCAACCACCATGCCCTGGGTCAGCAGGTTCTTGAACGGCTCGTTGGAGCTGACCAGCCCTTCGTCGCGCATCAGCTTGTGGAAGAAGCGTGCGTAGAGCAGGTGCAGGATGGCGTGTTCGATACCGCCGATGTACTGATCCACCGGCAGCCAGTGGTTGGCCGCCTGCGGGTCGACCATGCCCTGGTCGTAGTTCGGGCTGGCGTAGCGGGCGAAGTACCAGGACGACTCGACGAAGGTGTCCATGGTGTCGGTTTCGCGCTTGGCCGGGGCACCACATTTGGGGCAGCTGCACTCGTAGAACTCGGGCATCTTCGCCAGCGGCGAGCCGGCGCCATCCGGCACCACGTCTTCGGGCAGCACGACCGGCAGCTGGTCTTCCGGCACCGGCACGTCGCCACAGCTGTCGCAATGGATGATCGGGATCGGGCAGCCCCAGTAGCGCTGGCGGCTGATGCCCCAGTCGCGCAGGCGGAACTGGGTGCGCGCCTGGCCGAGCCCTTTCTTCTGCAGCGCCACTTCGATGGCGTCGAAGGCGCCTTCGAAATCCAGGCCGTCATAGATGCCGGAGTTGATCAGCTGGCCGTGCTCGCCGTAGGCGTCCTGCCAGGGGGCGGACGTCTCGTCGCCGGCACTGGTGCGCACCACCGGCTTGATCGGCAGGCCGTACTTGCTGGCGAATTCGAAGTCGCGCTCGTCATGCGCCGGCACGGCCATGACTGCGCCCTCGCCGTAGTTCATCAGCACGTAGTTGGCGACCCATACCGGCAGCAGCTCACCGGTCAGCGGATGCTGCACGCGCAGGGAGGTGGCCAGGCCTTTCTTTTCCTGGGTGGCGATGTCGGCTTCGGCGACGCCGCCGCGCTTGCACTCGTCGATGAAGGCCTGCAGCTCGGGGTTGTTCTGCGCGGCGAGAGTGGCCAGCGGATGTTCCGCTGCAACGGCCACGTAGGTCGCACCCATCAGCGTATCGGGGCGGGTGGTGAAGACCTTCATCACGCCTTCGCTGCCGATGCTGGCGACGTCGTAGGGGAAGCTGATCTCCATGCCGCGCGACTTGCCGATCCAGTTGCGCTGCATGGTCTTGACCTGCTCGGGCCAGCCGTCCAGCTCGTCCAGGCTCTCCAGCAGCTCGTCGGCGTAGGCGGTGATCTTGAAGTAGTACATCGGGATTTCGCGCTTCTCGATCAGCGCGCCCGAACGCCAGCCACGGCCGTCGATGACCTGCTCGTTGGCCAGCACGGTCTGGTCCACCGGGTCCCAGTTCACGGTGCCGTTCTTGCGATAGATCACGCCCTTTTCGTACAGGCGGGTGAACAGCCACTGCTCCCAACGGTAATAGTCGGGCTTGCAGGTGGTGACTTCACGGGTCCAGTCGACGGCCAGGCCCAGGCTTTTCAGCTGGGCCTTCATGTAGGCGATGTTCTCGTAAGTCCACTTCGCCGGCGCCACCTGATTTTTCATCGCGGCGTTCTCGGCCGGCATGCCGAAGGCGTCCCAGCCCATGGGCTGCAGGACGTTCTTGCCCTGCATGCGCTGGTAGCGGGCGATCACGTCGCCGATGGTGTAGTTGCGCACGTGGCCCATGTGCAGCTTGCCGCTGGGGTAGGGGAACATCGACAGGCAATAGAAGGTGTCCTTGCCGGGCTGTTCGCTCACTTCAAAGGATTTCTGCGAATCCCAGTGGGATTGCGCGGCGGCTTCGATCTCGCGGGGCTGATACTGTTCGTGCATGGCTACTGGCGTTGGATAGGGGCTGGCTCTCCGCGAATGCGCTGGCGCAGGCTCGGCTGGCAGGTCGGAACGACCTTGTGCAAACGCGACCCGGCGGGTGGCGGACGGAGGCATGGAAGCGCCGTAGCATACATGACCCCCCGCAGCCTAGGGAAACCCGATTTGCCGTCAGCGCCGAGGGTTCCGTCTGTCGCGTCCGGCTTGAGCGAGCCAGGCTGAGCTACGCTTGATCCAGGGGCGGGACAAACGCGAGGTATGTCCAATGGAAAGAGAGTCGCAATCAGAGGACAGCAGTCTGTATGCGCGGGTCCTGCAGCGCTTGAGTTCGGCGCTGCAGGAGGCAGAGCGTGGCGGATCAGGTGCCGCTGGCGAACTGGAGGTCGGCGGGTTGACGCCGGCGGAATTCGAGTTGATTCGCGCCTATCTGCAACGTGATTCCCAATGGCTTTCCGGCTGGCATGCGGCTGCCGAGGAGCAGGCTCATCTCACGCGCCAGGCGATGCGGCCAGTCGTGCGTGGTGGCGGGCGTCAGCGCCATGGCGCACGCCTCAGGCATGCGCCGCTGCACCTGCAGCAGAGCCTCAGTTGCGCACTTTGCAATACCAAGGTGACCTGGCCGGAAGGTGCCGGGCCTGCGATGTGTCCGGCCTGCGGCTCGCAGCTGCTACGTGCACGGCAACGTCTGCAGACCTACCCGCGCCACTGAGCGCCCCCTGCGCCGACAAATCGGCCGACAGCCGCTAGAGTGTCGACCTTTGCCGGAGAGCTGGGATGCCCATTCGTTATTTCTTCAAGCAACTGCTGTTGCCGCCGGGGGGACTGCTGCTCCTGTTGCTGCTGGGCTGGTGGCTGCGCCGCCGCGCGCCGAAGCTGGCGGCGCTGTGTTTCGTCACCGGCTTCGGTGGGCTCTGGCTGATGAGCCTGCCGATCGTCGTCGAATGGACGGCGCGCGCGGTGGAGCGCGAGCCGGCATTGGCCGAGGCGCGCTGGCCGAAATTGAGCGGGCAGGCCGGTGCCATCGTGGTACTGGGCGCCGGCCGGGAGCAGAACGATCCGGCCTGGGGTGGAGATCAGCCAGGCTACGTAGCGCTGGAGCGCCTGCGCTATGCCGCGCGCGTCGCCAAGGCATCTGGCCTGCCGATTCTCACCAGCGGGGGCCTGCACTACGGCCAGCCGCCCAGCGAAGCTATGCTTGGCGCCGAGGTGTTGCAGCGCGATCTAGGCGTCGCCACGCGCTGGCTGGAAGAGCGCAGCCGTACGACCTGGGAGAATGCCGTGTTCAGTGCCGAGATGTTGCGCTCGGCTGGCATCGAGCGGGTGGTGCTGGTCACCTCGGCCGCGCACATGCCTCGTTCGCGTTGGTGCTTCGAGCAGAACGGCATCGAAGTGATTGCCGCGCCAGTGGGCTTCATGGGTGTGCCCAATGGCCGCCCTTTGAACGGCTGGCTGCCGGAGGCCAAGGCTTACTGGCAGAACGGCATGCTGCTCAATGAAATCGTCGGCATGGCGGTGTACCCGCTGGTTTATCGCTCGGCGAACGATTGAGCGGAACGCTTTCATTCGTAGGGGCTTAGGGTGCCCCTATGCGGACTTGCGTCTGACCAGCGCCCAGCCGAGCAGCAACACGCATGCCGCGATCAGCGGCCAGGAGCGCCAGCGCAGGTAGGGCGTCAGCCCCTGCATCGGCGAGACCTCGCCATACAGCACAGCCTGTTCGAACTGCGGAACCTGCTCGGTGATGCGCCCATAGGGGTCGATCAGCACGGTGATGCCGTTGTTGGTTGCGCGGATCATCCAGCGTCCGGCCTCCAAGGCGCGCATCTGCGCCATCTGCAGGTGCTGCAGTGGGCCGATGGAGCGGCCGAACCAGGCGTCGTTGCTCACCGTCAGCAGCAGGTCGCTCTGCGCCGCGAGGCCCGCGGCGAACTCCGGATAGACCACCTCATAGCAGATGTAGGGCGCGATCTGCAGGCCTCTGGCCTGTAGCAGCGGCTGGCCGGGTTCGCCGCGGGCGAAATCGGACATCGGCAGGTCGAAGAAGGCGATCAGCCCGCGCAACAGTTCCTGCAGCGGCACATACTCGCCGAACGGCACCAGCTTCTGCTTGAGGTAGGTACCGGCACCCTCGCCAGCGGTGGTCAGGCCGTTGTAGTAGCGCAGCTCGCCCTCGGCGTTGGGCTGGCGCACCGGCACGCCGGTGATGAGAGCCGATCCGCGCTGCTTGGCGAAGCCGGCCATCATTGTCAGGTAGCCTTCGGCGTGTTCCTTGAGGATCGGCACGGCGGTTTCCGGCCAGACGATCAGGTCCGCCGGACGGCTGCGAAAGGTCATGTCGCGATACAGCAGCAGCTGCATCTCGAGCTTCTTCGGGTCCCACTTCATGCTCTGCTCGACGTTGCCCTGCACTGCAACCACGCTCAAGGGCTCGCCCTTGTCTTGGGTCCAGGCGCGATCCTTGAGTGCCAGGCCGGTCAGCCAGGGGGCGATCAGCAACAGGACGCCGGCCAGCAGGCGCGGCTTGTCGGCACGCAGTCGCGGCAGCGCGACCAGCAGGGTGGCGCTCAGGGCGATAGCGAAGCTCAGCAGCCAGACGCCACCCACCGGCGCCAGCCCGGATAGCGGGCCGTCGAGCTGGCTATAGCCGATATAGAGCCAGGGAAAGCCGGTGAGCAGCCAGCCACGCAGTGCGTCGAAGGCCAGCCAGAGCGCGGCGAAGGCCAGCGCGTCACCGAGCGCGGAATGGCGATTGCGCAGCAGCCGCACCCAAAGCCAGCCGAGCAGGGCGAAGAACAGCGCCAGGCCGGCGACGAAGCCGAGCGTGAGCAGGCCGGCCAGTGGCGGCGAGGCCGCGCCGAAATCATGGATGCTGACATAGACCCAGCTGACGCCCGAGGCGAACAGGCCAAAGCCGTAGCACCAGCCGCGTTGCGCCGCCTGCTTTGGCCCGGTTTCGCACAGGCCGAGGTAGAGCAGCGCGACCGACAACAGGGCCAGTGGCCAGATGTCGAAGGGCGCCAGGGACAGGGTGGTCAGCGTGCCGGCCAGCAGGGCCAGCAGATTGCCCGGCCAGCCGGGGCGGGTGAACCAGTGCATGGGGTTTCCTTGCGCGGGGATTGCGGCGCAGGCTACGGGCAACGTCGCGATCGGGCAAGCTGCCCGGCGGCTCGCCGCCCGTAGGCGGGCGGCAAGTCGCAGGTCATGCGCTTTCCAGGCGACTCAGGCGCAGCATGTGCACACGGCGGCTGTCGGCGTTCAATACCCGAACGCGGAAGCCGTCGATCTCGGTCACCTCGTTGCGCTTGGGCAGATGGCCGAAGGTGCTCATCACCAGGCCGGCGACAGTATCGAACTCGTCGTCGGGAAAGGCGCTGCCGAAGTACTCGTTGAAGCTGTCGATCGGTGTCAGCGCCTTGACCAGGAAGTCGCCGCTGGGCAGCGGGCGGATATAGCTGTCTTCCTCGACGTCGTGCTCGTCCTCGATGTCGCCGACGATCTGCTCGAGCACGTCCTCGATGGTCACCAGGCCGGCCACGCCGCCGTACTCGTCGATGACGATGGCCATGTGATTGTGGTTGGCGCGGAACTCGCGCAGCAGCACATTGAGACGCTTGGATTCGGGCACGAAGGTGGCCGGGCGCAGCAGGTCCTTGATATCGAAGTTGTGATGCTCATCCTTGAGAATCAGCGGCAGCAGATCCTTGGCCAGAAGCACGCCGATCACCTCGTCGAGGCTCTCGCCGACCACCGGGTAGCGCGAATGCGCGGCGGCGATGATGGCGGGCAGAAATTCGCGTGGCGACTGGTCGGCCTTGATGCTGATCACCTGCGAGCGCGGCACCATGATGTCGCGTACCTGCAGGTCGGCGACCTGGATGGCGCCTTCGACGATGGCCAGCGCCTCGTTGTCGAGCAGCTTGTTCTGGTGGGCCTCGCGCAGGATTTCCAGCAGCTCCTGGCGATTCTTGGGTTCATGGGCAAAAGCCTGGGTGATTCTTTCCAGCCAGGTCTTCTGCCCGCTGATCGATCGATCTTCGCTCATGTCGTTTGACTCAAGAGTCCGTGCAAATGCCCGTTTCGGGCGAATCTTCAGCATAGGGGTCGGGATGCCCCAGTTCGGTCAGCAGCTTGCGCTCCAGCGCTTCCATTTCCTCGGCTTCGGCATCCTCGATGTGATCGTAGCCGAGCAGGTGCAGGCAGCCGTGGATGACCAGGTGGGCCCAGTGCGCGTCGAGGGCCTTGCCCTGTTCCGCCGCCTCGCGCTCGACCACCGGCACGCAGATCACCAGGTCGCCGAGCAGCGGGATGTCGAGAAACTCGTCCGGCACATCGGCCGGGAACGACAGCACGTTGGTGGCGTAGTCCTTCTGCCGCCAGGTGCGGTTCAGCTCGCGGCCCTCGGCTTCGTCGACCAGGCGAATGGTCAGCTCGGAGTCGCCACTGCGCTGGCGCAGCGCCAGTTCGCACCAGCGCTGCAGGTCTGCCGCAGCGGGCGTGGCGCCATCGCTGGCGCATTGCAGGTCAAGCTCAATCATCGGCGGCGTCCTGCGCGGCACGCTTGCCGGCCGGCGACTGACGATCCTCGAACGACTCGTACGCCTCGACGATGCGTTGCACCAGCGGGTGGCGCACCACGTCCTTGGGCTTGAAGTGGGTGAAGCTGATGCCGTTGACGTCCTTGAGCACCTCGATGACGTGCGCCAGGCCGCTCTTGGTGCCACGCGGCAGGTCGACCTGGGTGATGTCGCCGGTGATCACCGCGGTGGAACCGAAGCCGATCCGTGTGAGGAACATCTTCATCTGTTCCTGGGTAGTGTTCTGACTTTCATCGAGGATGATGAAGCTGTTGTTCAGCGTGCGCCCGCGCATGTAGGCCAGCGGGGCGATCTCGATCACCTGTTTCTCGATCAGTCGCGCCACGTGCTCGAAGCCAAGCATTTCGTAGAGCGCGTCATAGAGCGGGCGCAGATAGGGGTCGATCTTCTGCGCCAGGTCACCGGGCAGGAAGCCGAGCTTCTCGCCGGCTTCCACCGCCGGGCGCACCAAGAGGATGCGGCGCACCTGCTCGCGTTCCAGCGCGTCTACCGCGCAGGCCACCGCCAGGTAGGTCTTGCCGGTACCGGCCGGGCCGACACCGAAGTTGATGTCGTTGTCGAGAATGGCCTTCACATAGCGCTGCTGGTTGGCACCGCGCGGGCGGATCATGCCTTTCTTGGTGCGCAGCGCCACGCCCTGGTGGGCGTTCGGGTTGGCCAGTTCCTCCATGCCGGATTCCTGCAGGTACAGGTGCACCATGTCCGGGGACAGCTCGGTGGTCTTGGTCTCGCGGTACAGGCGGCGCAGGAGATTCTCGGCGGATTTGGCCACGTTGCTCGGGCCGACCAGTTCGAACTGATTGCCGCGGTTGCGGATTTCCAGCTCCAGACGTTGTTCGATCAGGCGCAGATGCTCGTCGAACTGGCCGCAGAGATTGGCGAAGCGACGGGCTTCAAAGGGTTCGAGGGTGAAACGATGCGGTTCTATGGGTGCGTTCAAGGGCTTTTATATGTGGCCGATATCGGCGAAATGATGAAAGAAGAATAGCGCTGCGGGCGCGAAGCGAAAAGCGCAGTCGCGGCCCCGATGCATTCACATGGGGGTCGCATTCCGGCTTCTCAAGCTAGCAAGGTGCCACGCAGCGAGTGTGGCAGCGCGTCATCGATGTGTACGTCGACGAACTGGCCGATCAGTCGCGGGTTGTCGCAGCGGAAGTTGACGATGCGATTGTGCTCGGTACGGCCCTGCAGCATGCCTGGGTCCTTCTTCGAATAGTCGCTGACGAGGATGCGCTGGGTGGTGCCGACCATTCGTCGGCTATTCTCGAAACCCTGCTGATTGATGCGCTGCTGCAAGATGGCCAGACGCTGCTTCTTGACCTCTTCCGGCGTGTCGTCGGCGAGGTCCGCTGCCGGGGTGCCGGGGCGTGCGCTGTAGACGAAGGAGTAGGAGAAGTCGAAGCCGACGTCCTCGATCAGCTTCATGGTCTGCTCGAAGTCCTTATCGGTCTCGCCGGGGAAGCCGACGATGAAATCCGAGCTGATCAGGATATCCGGCACGGCGGCCTTGAGCCGACGGATGCGCGACTTGTACTCGAGCGCGGTGTGGTTGCGCTTCATCGCCGCGAGGATTCGGTCGGAGCCGGCCTGCACCGGAAGGTGCAGGTACTTCACCAGCTGCGGGATGTCCGCATGGGCCTGAATGATGGCGTCGGAGAACTCCAGCGGGTGGCTGGTGGTGTAACGGATGCGACCGATACCTTCGATCGCCGCTACCGCGTGCAGCAGGTCGGCGAAGTCGTGGCCGTCGTGGCGATAGCCGTTGACGTTCTGCCCCAGCAGGGTGACTTCCTTCACGCCGTTCTCGGCCAGGTGCACGATTTCCGCCAGCACATCGGCCAGCGGCCGGCTGACTTCCTCGCCGCGGGTGTAGGGCACCACGCAGAAGGTGCAGTACTTGCTGCAGCCTTCCATGACCGAGACGAAGGCGCTGGGGCCGTCGACGCGGGGTTCGGGCAGGCGGTCGAATTTCTCGATCTCGGGGAAGGAAATGTCCACCTGTGGCGTCTTGGTTGTGCGCGCGGCGTCGATCATTTCCGGCAGGCGGTGCAGCGTCTGCGGGCCGAAGACCACATCGACGTAAGGCGCGCGGTCGCGGATCGCCGCGCCTTCCTGGCTGGCGACGCAGCCACCGACGCCGATGACCAGTTGCGGATTGTCCTGTTTCAGTTCGCGCCAGCGGCCCAGCTGCGAAAAGACCTTTTCCTGGGCCTTTTCGCGGATCGAGCAGGTATTGAGAAGAATCACGTCGGCTTCTGCCGGATTCTCGGTGATCTCCATGGCCTGGTGTTCGCCCAGCAGGTCCACCATGCGCGAGCTGTCGTACTCGTTCATCTGGCAGCCGTGGGTTTCGATGAAAAGCTTGCGGGTCATGTTACGGGCCGGCGTTGTGCAAAAAATGACCGGCGATTATATGCCCATGGCCGGGCAGGGGAAAGCGCGGACGGATGCCGCAGGGGTGCACCGGTTTCTCAGGGGATCTGTGGGGTGTCGGCCGCCTGCAGCTGCATCAGGTAGTCGCGGAAGATCTGGCCGAGCACCTGGCTGGCAATCTCCAGCTCATCCCGGCGCATCTGCGCGGAGACGCGGTCGGCGGTATCCAGCGCTTCGTCTTCGCCGTTGACCGCGGCCATCTTCAGCACAATATAGGCCTGCACATTGTTGGCCTTGACGCCTTCGCCGCGGAAGAACATCACGCCGAGGCGGTGCTGCGCCGCCGCATGGCCGCGCAGCGATGCCTGTTCGAACCAGTACAGCGCCTTGGCCAGATCGCGTGGCGCACGTTTGCCGTCGTAGTGGAATTCGCCCAGCTCGTAGGCGGCCTGCACGTCGCCATCGCTGGCTGCCTGCTGGCAGCTGCGCAGCGCTTCAGGCAGTTCCTCGGGCAGCGTATCGAGGGCACAACGGGCGGTCGCCGGGATCAGCAGGGTGTTCCCGCCAGCCAAAGCCGTGAGAGGCGAGAGAAGCAGCAGACAGCCCAAAGACAGGATGCGGCCGGTGCGGATCATGAAAATCTGGCGCCTCGAGGAGCAGGGCGATAATGAAAGGCTGGAACGAGCCAGCCGTCACATTATGGATAAGCTGCAGTCTGCTTACAAAGGCTTTAACGGCCTGCCATCGGCTTTTTATGCGGCCGTTGGCTGTTGCTCGCGCGCGCTGCCCGGTAACCGCAGCAACAGAACTGCCAGCAGCGGACTGGCGATCGCCAGCAGCAGCGGCTCTGCCCCGGCGAACGGGTTGCCGATCGCCATGCTGCCAGGCAACGGCAGCATGAGCAGCAACAGCACGCCTGCCGCGACGCCAGCACCGCTCGGCAAGCGCTCCGGCCATTGCAGCATGGCGGCATAGATCACCAGCAACGCGCTGGCGAGCAGCAGGCCGAGCGCATAGGGCTCGCTCCAGCCGAGCTGTCGTGCCAGTTCGAAGAACACGCACAGGCCCAGCACCACCCGGCCCCAGTTCGGCCGGCTCCAGACCCAGCGTCGTGCCAGGGTCAGTGCGGCCAGGGCGAGCAGCGGCAGACCGAGCAGCAGGGTGGCGCGTTCCAGCCACTGCTGGGCCTCGGCCAATCCGCCGGCGAGGCCGGTCGCCCCGCTGGCTGCGGCAAGGATGAAGGCGAGCATCGCGCTGAACAGCGCCGGTTGATCAGCTTCGCCGTAACGGCGCCGGGCGCGACCGACAAGGATCGCGCTGGTGGCCGCGGCAACTGTCAGTAGCAGGGCCTGCAGCAGTTCCATCGGCGTGTTCACTTGAGCTTGGCGAAGGCGCGCTCGGCGGCGTCGAGGGTGACGGCCAGCTCCTTATCGCCGTGGGCGATGGAGGTGAAACCGGCCTCGAACGCGCTCGGCGCCAGGTACACGCCGCCCTCGAGCATCAGGTGGAAGAAGCGCTTGAAGCGATCGGCATCGCTGGCCATGACGTCGGCAAAGGTCACGATGTCGTCGGCGCCGCTGAAATACAGGCCGAACATGCCGCCGACCTGAGTGGTGACGAAGGGAATGCCGGCGGCGTCGGCGCGATCCTGCAGACCCTGCAGCATGCGGCTGGTATAGGCGCTCAGGGCATCATGGAAGCCGGGGCGGCTGATCAGCTCGAGGGTGGTCAGGCCGGCGGCCATGGCCAGTGGGTTGCCCGATAGCGTGCCAGCCTGGTAGACCGGGCCGAGCGGGGCGATGCGTTCCATGATGGCGCGCTTGCCGCCGAAGCAGCCGACCGGCATGCCGCCACCGATGATCTTGCCGAAGGTCGACAGGTCCGGCGTCACGCCGTAGTAGGCCTGGGCGCCGCCGAGGGCGACGCGGAAGCCGGTCATCACCTCGTCGAAGATCAGCACCACGCCGTGCGCGTCGCACAGGCGGCGCAGGCCTTCGAGGAAGCCCGGCGCCGGCGGCACGCAGTTCATGTTGCCGGCGACCGGCTCGACGATGATGCAGGCGACCTGCTCGCCCTTTTCCTTCAGCGTGGCTTCGACTTCGGCGAGGTCGTTGTAGGCCAGTGTCAGGGTGTGCTTGGCGAAGTCCGCCGGCACGCCCGCTGAGCTGGGTACGCCCTGGGTCAGGGCGCCAGAACCGGCTTTCACCAGCAGGCTGTCGGAGTGGCCGTGGTAGCAGCCTTCGAACTTGATGATGGCGTCGCGCCCGGTGTAGCCGCGGGCCAGGCGGATCGCACTCATGGTCGCTTCGGTGCCGGAGCTGACCATGCGCACCATCTCCATGGACGGCACCAGGCGGCAGACCAGTTCGGCCATCTCGGTTTCCATCGCGGTCGGCGCGCCGTAGGACAGCCCGTGCTCGAGCTGGCGACGCACCGCATCGAGCACCTGCGGATGGCTGTGGCCGAGGATCATCGGGCCCCAGGAGCCGACGTAGTCGACGTAGCGCTTGTCGTCCTCGTCGATGACATAGGCGCCTTCGGCGTGCTTGAGGAACAGCGGGGTGCCGCCGACGCTGCGGAAGGCGCGAACCGGCGAGTTGACGCCGCCGGGGATGTGGGTCTGGGCGCTGGCAAAGAGGGTTTCGGAACGGGACATGCGGGCCTCGCAAAACAGGGGCGGGCCGGCATCAGCGACCCACCGTGGCGGAATCAGGGCGTGTTGAACAGTTGGCTGAAGGCCTGGGCGCGACGCTCGACCTCGGCGGCGCTGTCGGCGGCGAACAGGGCGTGGATCACGGCGATCATCTGCACGCCTTCAGCGATCAGTGATGGCGCGGTGTCCAGCGTGATGCCACCGATGGCGACGATGGGCAGGCCGATACGGGCGCGGGCTTCACGCAGCAATTCGTGATTGGCTGCCGGTGCGCCGGGTTTGGTGTGGGACTGGAAGAAACGGCCGAAGGCGACGTAGCTGGCGCCGTCACGCGCCGCCTGCTCGGCCAGCGGCAGTTGCGCATGACAGGTGGCACCGATGATCGCCTGGCGGCCGAGCAGGGCCCGGGCGGCTGCCAGCGAACCATCTTCCTGGCCCAGGTGCAGGCCAACGCCCAGGCGCGCGGCCAGCTCGGCATCATCGTTGATGATCAGCTGAGCACCGTGGCGGGCGCAGAGCTCCTGCAGCGCATCGGCCTCGCGCAGCCGCCGCGCTTCGTCGCTGGTCTTGTCTCGATATTGCAGCAGGCGGGCGCCGCCCTTCAGTGCCGCCTCGACATAGGGCAGCAGGCGGCCATCGGCCAGCAACTTGCTGTCGGTGATGGCGTACAGGCCGCGCAGGCGGGACGATTCCTTCATGCGCTGGTCTCCAGTCAGGCCAGGTCCAGGGGCAGGCGGCGCGGCACGTACTGGCCGTGGCCGGGGGCCTCGGCATCGCGCAGCGTGCGCCAGGTGTAGTCGAGCGCCGAGCGGACCGCGCTGGTCAGCTCCTCGCCCAGTGCCAGACGACCGGCCAGGGCGCTGGCAAGCGTGCAGCCGGAGCCGTGATAGCTGCCCGGCAGGCGCGCGCAAGTGAAGTCGTGACGACTGCCGTCGCGGCAATACAGGCGGTTGTGCACTTCGCTCTCGTCGCCATGGCCGCCGGTGATCAGCAGGTGGCGGATATGCGGCAGCAGGCGCTCGGCACACTCGTCGGCGCTGCCCTCCGGCAGTTCGGCAAGGATCCGAGCTTCCGGCAGATTCGGCGTGGCGATGGTGGAAACCGGGAACAGCCGCTCGCGCATGGCATAGCCGACATCCTCCTTGCCCAGCGCACCGCCACCGCCGGCGCGCAGCACCGGGTCGCAGACCAGCGGCACACCCGGCAGCCGGGCCATGATCTCGAGCACCGTCTCGACCATCTCCACCGAGCCGAGCATGCCCAGCTTGACGGCGGCGATGGGCAGGTCGGCGATCACTGCGTTGGCCTGGGCGAGTACCCACTCGCGGTCGAGCACGCGGAAGTCGGAAACGTTGACGGTGTCCTGCACGGTGAGCGCGGTGACGGTCGGCGCGGCGTGGCAGGCCTGTGCCAGCAGGGCTTCGATGTCCGCCTGCAGGCCGGCGCCGCCACTGGGATCGTGGCCGGACAGACAGAGGACGACGGGACGGGAAGTGAAGTTTTTCATGGCGTGCGAGCTTATCACCAAACAGAGGCGGCGGGACGCGGCAGTTGCAGGTCGAACGGTCATCCGGCGGTGCCTGCCGGCCATCGGAACGATCGCGACGCTGCACGTCCGCTTTTCCGGCTGGCCCAACTGCTGTGGTAGATTGCTGGCACTTTGATTACGGTCTGGGTGGCGGAGTTCATGGGACATGAGCTCGTTTTCGGCACTCGGCCAGCACGAGGCAACATGCGGCACGTCTTCCTGTTCATTCTGGCCTTCCTGCCCGTCCTGGCCGTTGCCGTCGAACTCGACGAAACCACTCGCCATCTGCCGCTCGGACGGCACATGCAGGTGTTCGAGGATCCGCACGGCCAGCTGCGGATCGAGGATGTCGCCGCGGCGGCTTTCGAGGAGCGTTTCCAGGCGCATCGCAAGGATGTGCTGAACGCCGGTTATTCGCGCTCCGTGCATTGGGTGCGTGTCGATCTGCACTATCGACCGCAGTCGTCGCCAGACGCGCGGCGCTGGTTGCTGGAGGTGGCCTATCCACCACTCGACAGCCTGCAGTTGTATCTGCCGGACGCTTCCGGCTCTTACCGCCTGGCTCGCGACACGGGCGACATCCAGCCCTGGGCCAGCCGCGAGATCGGGCAGGGCAATTACCTGTTCGAACTCGAGTTGCCGGCCAACCAGACGCAGCCCCTGTATTTGCGCGTGCAGAGCGAGGGGTCGGTCCAGGTCCCGCTGAGTCTTTGGTCGCACCACGCCTATCTCGAGGCGCAGCCCGGGCGACTCTATGTGCTCGGCATGATCTACGGTGTGCTGCTGGCGATGCTGGTTTACAACCTGTTCATCTATGTCAGCATCCGCGACCCCAGCTATCTGTATTACATCCTCTACATCGCCGCGTTCGGCCTTTATCAGGTCTCGGTGAACGGCGCGGGCGTGCAGTTTCTCTGGCCTGATCGACTTTGGTGGACCAACGCCGCGACGCCGCTGCTGATCGGCGCGACCGGCTTGTTCGGCTCGCTGTTCACCCGCAGCTTCCTGCGTACGGCCGAGCACAGTCGCTGGATCGACCGGCTGCTGCGGCTGATCATCGGTTTTTCGGTGGTGGTCATGGTGCTGGCGCTGACCACCGACTATGGCCTGTCGCTGCGCCTGGCCACCGCGCTGGCGCTGCTCTTCACCCTGGCGGTGTTCGCCGCCGGCATCCTGGCCTGGCTGCGCGGCATGCGTGTGGCGCGCTATTTCATCATTGCCTGGAGCGCGTTGCTGGTCGGAGGGCAGATCAACACCCTGATGGTGCTCGGCCACCTGCCGCACAACTTCCTGACGATGTACGCCAGCCAGCTGGGGGCGGCGCTGGAGGTGGTGCTGCTTTCGATGGCGCTGGCCGATCGCATCAACGCGCTGAAGGACGAGCGGGCAAAGATCCTGGAGAACGCCCGCTCCGACCTGGAACAGCTGAACCGCGAGCTGGCCGAGAGCAACCGGCTCAAGGACGAATTCCTCTCCAACATCAGTCACGAGCTGCGTACCCCAATGATGGGCGTGATGGGCGCGCTCGAGCTGCTGCCTACGTCAGAGTCGGCTGACGAGCTACAGCAGTACCAGCACATCGCTACCGGCTCGGCGCGCGACATGATGCGTCTGGTCAACAACATTCTGGCGCTGAGCGAGCTGCGTGCAGGCAAGTTGCGGCCCCGTATCGGAGAGTTCCGCCTGCGCCAGATGGCCGAGCGCTTGCACCAGCAATTCGCTCCCGCGGCGCAGGAAAAGGGCCTGGAGTTCGAGCTGGAGGTCGCCGCCAACCTGCCGGACCGCGTCTTCGGCGACGGCGAAAAGCTCGAACAGAGCCTGACCCACCTGCTCGACAACGCGCTCAAGTTCACGTCGCGCGGACACATCACGCTGCGCTTCGGTGGCGAACCAGGGCAGCATCACCTGCTGCTGCAGGCCGAGGTCATCGACACGGGCATCGGCTTCAGCGACGCCGATGAGGCGTTCCTCTACCACCAGTTCCGCCAGGTGGATGGTTCTATGACCCGGCGTTATGGCGGCCTCGGCATCGGCCTGGCGATCAGTCGCGGTCTGCTGGAAGTGATCGGCGGACAGCTCGACCAGCAGTCGCGTCCCGGCCTGGGCAGCCGTTTCCGCATCAGCGTTCGCCTGGCGCTCATCGATCCGCACCAGGCGATTGCCTGACGCGCGGACCTTTTGGCCGATACCTCGCTTCAACCGTCGCGTCAGCACATGCTTCACTGCCTGTGCGTCGCCGGTTGCCGGCTACGCTTGCTGGCAACCGCCGCATCGGTCAAGAAGGAGGACGCCTGGATGAATCCGCAAAGCTGCGCCGAAACCCACGAGGTCACCAACCAGGTGCCGCCCCTCGACGGCGCCAACCTCTACCGTCTCGACCTGCCGCTGCAGCAATGGGTGCAGCGCTATCATGCCAGCTGGGCGGCGGAACGTCTGGACGCCTACGGTGCGCTTGCCGGCGGCCCGTTAATGCAGGCCGGTTTTCTCGCCAACGAGAACAGGCCGGTGTTCAAGAGCCATGACCGCTACGGTCATCGCATCGATCTGGTGGAGTTTCACCCGGCCTATCACGAGCTGATGCGTGCGGCTATCGAGCACGGCATCCCCTCGCTGCCGTGGACCGATCCGCAGCCCGGCGCGCAGGTGGCGCGCGCCGCCCTGATGTACCTGCACAACCAGGCCGAAGCCGGCAGCAGTTGCCCGCTGACGATGACCTACGCCAGCGTGCCGGCGCTGCGCCTGCAGCCAGACCTCGCCGAGCGCTGGCTGCCGAAGATCCTCGCCACCGAATACGACCCGCGCAACCTGCCGATGGAGCAGAAGGCCGGCGTCACCATCGGCATGGCGATGACCGAGAAACAGGGCGGCACCGATGTGCGCGCCAACACGACCCGTGCCTTTGCAGTCGGTGCCGGGGGACCCGGCCAGGCCTACGAGCTGACCGGGCACAAGTGGTTCTGCTCGGCGCCGATGTGCGATGCCTTCCTCACCTTGGCGCAGACCGACAAGGGGCTAACCTGCTTCCTGCTGCCGCGGCATCGCCCGGACGGCACGCGCAACCAGTTCTACATCCAGCGCCTGAAGAACAAGCTGGGCAATTGGGCCAACGCCTCCAGCGAAGTCGAGTACCGTGGCGCGCTGGCCTGGATGGTCGGTGAGGAAGGGCGCGGCGTGCCGACCATCATCGAAATGGTCTCCTCGACCCGTTTCGACTGCATGATCGGCTCCAGCTCGCTGATGCGTCAGGCACTGACCCAGGCCCTGCATCACTGCGCGCACCGCCAGGTCGGCGGCCGGGTCCTGCTAAAGCAGCCGCTGATGCAGAACGTGCTGGCCGATCTCGCGCTGGAAAGCGAGGCGGCGCTGGCGCTGACCCTGCGCATGGGCCGCGCCCAGGACAATCGCCACGACGAGCACGAAGACAAGTTCGCCCGGCTTGTCACCGCCGTTGGCAAATACTGGATCTGCAAGCGCGCACCGAACATGATCGCCGAGGCCAGCGAATGCCTGGGTGGCGCTGGTTATGTCGAGGAAACCATCCTGCCGCGGCTGTACCGTGAGGCGCCGGTGAATTCCATCTGGGAAGGTTCCGGCAACGTGCAGTGCCTCGACGTCTTGCGCGCGCTATCGAAGGCGCCGGGCGTGCTGGAGGTGCTGTTCGCCGAACTCGGCGACGGCCACGGTGATGCACGGCTGAAGGCGCATATCCAGCGTTTGAAGGCGGCCTTCGGCGACACCGGGGACATCCAGTACCGCGCCCGCCAGCTCACCGAGGACGTTGCCGTTGGCCTGCAGGCCAAGCTGCTGCTCGAAGCCGGCAACGCGGCCGTATCCGATGCCTTCATCGCCAGCCGCCTTGCAGGGCACGGACGGGTCTATGGGACGTTGCCGCGCGGGCTCGACATCGACGCGGTGCTGGCCCGGAGCGCTCCGCAGCTGTGATGGGGGACGTGGGACTGTGCCGTTGTAAACGCCCGGCCGGGTGCGAGCATGGCGACGAAGACCTGCTCGGGAAGTGACGGCGGTGTCCGGCTCGTTTCCAGATTTGACAGAGGTCGGGCGGCGCTTTGAGCGCGGTGACAGACCGGGCGCCCCGATTCCACGGCGTACGGCGGCGGGTGAATGCTGCACAGTCGGCCGCTCGTGGTTGCGCTGGGCGCGGATACCGGCTATGACCTCTCCTGTGCGGCGGCCTGCTAGTACCTTTGTATAACAGCCAAAAGAGCTGGTGCTCCTAGAATGGGGCGAGCGACTACGTTACGGGGTTGCAAGTGCCGCATGATTTTTGAGGTTCGATATTGAGCGGCAAAAGACATGGGCGCTTTGTCTCCGGACATCAAGTGGCCGTCTCCCTGCCTCGTCAGGCCTGGCGAATTTCTTTGCAGAGCCTTCACGGACGAGCATTCGATGAGTTTCTGAGGTGAGTTCATGGCAACCGATCTAAACAAGTACATCCGCAACGCAGCGTTTCTCGACAAGGTCGTCTCGGCAGAAGAGGCCGCGTCGTGGATCGAGGACGGCATGACGCTGGGCATGAGCGGCTTCACCCTGTTCGGGGAGCCGAAGGTGTTCCCGAAGGCGCTGTCCGAGCGCGGCCAGCGCGAGAAATTCAAGGTCAACCTGTTCACCGGCGCGTCCATGGGCCCGGCGGCTGACCAGTCGATGGCCGAAGCCGGCATCATCAACAAGCGCATTCCGTATCAGGGCAACCCGGTACAGCGCAAGAAGATCAACGCCGGCGAGGTGCTCTACATCGACCAGCACCTGTCGCACACCGCCGAGCTGCTGCGTCAGGGCGTGCTGCCGCAGGTCGACTACGCCATCATCGAGGCGGCGGCCATCACCGAGGACGGCCAGATCATCCCGACCGGTTCGGTCGGTAACTCGCCGATCTTCGTGCAGAACGCCAAGCACGTGATCATCGAGCTGAACACTTCTGCTCCGCGCGAGTACGAAGGCATGCACGACATCTACATCCCCGGCCCGGCTGGCGAGGATTCGCGCAAGGACATCCCGGTCTACAACGTCAGCAAGCGCATCGGCTCGATCGGTATCCCGGTCGATCCGGCCAAGGTGCGCGGCATCGTGCTGTCCAGCGAGCCGGACATTCCTTCCCCGCTGTTCGAGCCGAACGCCGAAACCCAGAAGATCGCTGACAACCTGCTGGACTTCCTGCGTGAAGAAGTGCGGCTGGGACGCCTGACAAACAGCCTGGCTCCATTGCAGTCCGGTGTGGGTTCGGTGGCCAACGCGGTGCTGGCGGGCATGAAGACCTCCGAGTTCAAGGACCTGACCGTCGCCTCCGAAGTGCTGCAGGACGGCGTTTTCGATCTGATCGACGCCGGCGTGGTGAAGTTCGCCGCCGCCACCGCCTTCTCCCTGTCGAAGAAGCGCGTGGACAACCTGGCCTCTGACCTCGCCAAGTACGCCGGCAAGGTTGTGTTCCGTCCGCAGGAGATCTCCAACCATCCGGAAGTGATCCGCCGACTGGGGATCATCTCCTTCAATACCGCGCTGGAAGCCGACATCTACGGCAACGTGAACTCCACGCACGTCAACGGCACCCACATGATGAATGGTATCGGCGGCTCGGGTGACTTCGCCCGCAACGCACGTATCAGCATCTTCGTGACGACCTCGACGGCGAAGGACGGCAAGATCTCCTCCATCGTGCCGTTCGTCACGCATGTGGATCACACCAACCACGACGTCGACGTGATCATCACCGAGCAGGGCTATGCCGATCTGCGCGGTCTGGCGCCCGTCGAGGCGGCGGCGCGAATCATCAACAACTGCATGCACCCGGATTACAGGCCCCAGGCGCTCGCCTACCTCGAAGAGGCGAAGCAGCGTGGTGGCCACACCCCGCACGTGCTGGAAAAAGCCTTCTCCTGGCATGCCAACTTCGCCAAGAACGGCACCATGCTGCTGGACAAGTAATCGGTAGGAGCCTGTGCGGCTGATGCAGCAATGCATCGGCGGCGGGCTCGAAGCGGTGCCCAAATCCGACGCCAGGCGCTGGCGTCGTATTTTTTTTGCCCGTGACGGTGCACATTTGCAGCGCGCCGACGTCTCTGATGCGGCTCCATCCGCTCGGCTGCGTATACATCCGTCACCAAATGCGGCCAAGATAGGCCGATGTGTTAAGCCAGGATGAGCCATGACTTCCAACGAATCCAGATCCTTCACCGTCGCCACCTGCGCTGAGGAGGCGGTCGACAAGCTGGCCGAGCTGCACGCGCAGGCCACCGCAGCGCTCAACCAGGCGCTCAAGCGCTACGTGGCCAGCCGCACCGAGCCGAGCCTGCAGGAGCGCAGCCTGTTTCGCTATCCGCAGCTGCGCCTGACCTATGAATGCCATGGCGAAGTGCCGGCCTCGACCCGCGCCTACGCCAAGGTGCAGGCACCCGGCGTGTACAGCGTCACGGTGACCCATCCGGCAGCGTTTCGCGCCTACCTGCTCGATCAGCTCAAACCGCTGATCCAGGACTTCAACGTCACCGTTGAGGTCGGCATGAGCGACCGCAACATTCCCTATCCCTATGTGATCGAACAGGGCGACGAGCTGGCCGGCACCGGCGTGACTGCGGCCGAGCTGGCGCGGGTATTTCCCAGCACCGACCTGTCCGCCGCGACCGACGACATCGCCGACGGGCTCTACGACTGGGAGCACGCCGACCCCTATCCGCTGGCACTGTTCGACGGCGCACGGGTGGATTTCTCGCTGCGCCGGCTGGTGCACTACACCGGCAGCGACTGGCGCCATGTGCAGCCGTGGATCCTGCTGACCAACTACCACCGCTACGTCGACCAGTTCATCCGCCACGGCCTGGACATGCTGCGTGACGACACCCGTTTCACCCGCATGGTGCTGCCGGGCAACGTGATCATCGAACGTGGCATGGAGGAGGGCGAGGCGCAGGCGATCATCGGCGGTGTGCTCTGGCACCGCTACCAGATGCCGGCTTATCACCTGATCGCCGACGATGGCCATGGCATCACCCTGGTCAACATCGGCGTCGGCCCGTCCAATGCGAAGAACATCACCGACCACCTGGCGGTACTGCGACCGCATTGCTGGCTGATGATCGGCCACTGCGGCGGGCTACGGCAGTCGCAGTCCATCGGCGACTACGTGCTGGCCCACGCCTACATGCGCCGCGACGGCATCCTCGATCGCGTGTTGCCGCCGAACATTCCGCTGCCGGCCCTGGCCGAGGTCCAGCAGGCGCTGCAGGAGTCCGCAGCCAAGGTCACCGGCGAGCAGGGCGAGGCGCTGAAGAAGCGCCTGCGCACCGGCACCGTGCTGACCTACGACGACCGCAACTGGGAACTGCGCTGGGCGCAGGAGCGGCCGCTGATCAACCTGTCGCGGGCCGTTGCGGTGGATATGGAGAGCGGCACCATCGCCGCCCAGGGCTACCGCCTACGGGTGCCCTACGGGACACTGCTGTGCGTATCGGACAAGCCGCTGCACAGCGAAATCAAGCTGCCCGGCTCGGCCAACGCGTTCTACGAGCGGGCCGTTACCCAGCACCTGAAGATCGGCATCACCGCACTCGAACTGCTGCGCAACCAGCTCAACTCGCTGCACTCGCGCAAGCTGCGCAGTTTCGACGAGCCACCATTTCGCTAGTCACTCCTCCAGCGTTTCGGTGGAGCTGGAGTCCCCCGGGGTGGGCAAGCTGTAGACCACCAGGTAATCGCCGATCTTGGTCTCCATGAAATGGTGACCGCCGGCAAAGATGGCCAGGTACTGGCGTCCGTTGACCTCGTAGGTCATCGGCGTCGCCTGGCCGCCAGCGGGCAGCACGTCCTGCCAGACCACTTCGCCGGTATCGATATCGATGGCGCGAATGAGGTCGTCCGTAGTGGCGGCAATAAAGATCAGCCCACCGGCGGTGATCACCGAGCCGCCATTGTTGGGCGTGCCGATGGTGAAGGGCAGGCGCGAGGGGATGCCGAAGGGGCCATTGTTGCGGGCGGTGCCCAGTGGCTTGTCCCACAGTACCTCACGGGTGGCCAGGTCGATGGCCATGATTCCGCCGTAGGGTGGCCGGGTGCAGGGGATACCGGTCAGGCCGTTGCGCCATGGCTTGATCGAGATGGCGTAAGGAGAGCCTGCCTGGGGCACCGGCCCGCCGGAATCGGTCGTCCCACCCGGCTCGCCCAGCGGCACCATGCCTTTCTCATCAGCCTCTTCGCGACGGATGAGCTGATCACGCATCGGCAAGTCGGTGTAGTTGGCGACAAAGATGCCGCGCTCGGGGTCCAGCGAACCACCGCCCCAGTCGTTGCCGCCGTTGTAGCCGGGGTATTGGATGAAGGGCCGCTCGACGCTCGGCGGGGTGTACATCCCCTCGTAGTCGGACTGCAGGAATTGAATCCGGCACCAGAGCTGATCCAGGGGTGAAAAGCCCCAGGCGTCGCGTTCGGTGAGCTTGGGCTTGGCGAGTGTCGGCATGCCGACCGAGAAGGGCTGAGTCGGCGACAGCTGTTCGTCGGGCAGCTTGCTGGCCGGCACCGGGCGCTCCTGCACCTCGGTGAGCGGCTCGCCGGTGCGCCGGTCAAGCACGAAGATATCGCCCTGTTTGGTCGGCAGAATGACAGCCGGGACGCTCTGGCCCTCTCCCATGGGAAAGTCGGCAAGCGTGCCCTGCGAGCCCAGGTCATAGTCCCAGACATCGTTGTGCACCGTCTGGAAAACCCAGGCGACTTCGCCGCTGGTGATGTCGAGCGCGACCAGGGCGGTGGAGTAGGGGTGCTCGTAGTCTTCTCTGTTGCCGCTGAAGTAATCCACAGCCGAATTGCCCATGGGCACGTAGACCAGGCCGAGCTCGTCGTCGGCCGAAAAGGTCGTCCAGGCATTGGGCGTGCCGCGCGTGTACTGCTCGCCCTCGGCCGGCATGCCCGTCTCGCCCGGACGCCCCATGTCCCATGCCCAGGCGAGCTCGCCGGTTTCGGCATCGTAGCCGCGGATCACCCCGGATGGCGCATCCTCCTTTTGCCCGTCGAGCACCTGGTGGCCGACCACGACCACGTTACGCACGATGGTCGGTGCCGAGGTCACCGCGACGTAGCCGGGGGGCGAATCGCCCATCCCTTCGAGCAGATTGACCTGCCCGGAGTTGCCGAAGTCCTCGCACGGCTGGCCGGTGTCTGCATCGACGGCGATCAGCCGCGCATCGAGCGTGCCCTCGATGACGCGCCGCGCGCAGGCCTGGGCCGGCTCTGGATCGGGCACCTCGTAATAGCTGACGCCCCGACAGGCTGCTGAATAGGGGATGTGATCGATCGGCACCTGTGGATCGAAGCGCCAGCGTTCGCGACCACTTCCGGCATCGAGCCCGATCAGGATATTCATGGCGCTGCACAGGTACAGCGAGTTGCCGACTTTCAGCGGGGTGTTTTCCGGGGCCCACTTGTCGTCCACTTCCGGTGGCGGCATGTCGCCGGTCTGGTACACCCAGGCGGGCTCGAGCTGGTCGACATTGTCGCGCGTGATTTGCCTGAGCGGCGAATAGCGGGTGGCTGCGTTGTCGCGGCCGTACGACGTCCAGTCCGAAGGCGCGGGGGAGGCCGCTGTCGCCCGTTCGGTGGTCGGGCTGTTCTGAGCCTGGGCGTGGTGAATGTCGGGCAGGCTTAATGTCAGCGCGGCGAGCGCGATCCAGAGGCGCATAGGTCTACCTCAATTCGAGTGGCGGCGAACCGTGGGGATGAACAGCAATGTAAGCAGCGCGATGACCGCGGGCGCGACCAGACGGGGTACCAGGGGCCAGGGCTCGAGGCCCACTTCCCAAAGTGCCCAAACCAGCGTGGCCACGAATACCAGCCAGTAGAGCCACACGCCTTGAATGCGCATGAATAACAGCAGAATGCCGGAGACCAGCATGCCGATACCGGCGGGCAGGTAATACCAGGAGCCTCCCAGCGTCACCAGCCAGAGGCCGCCCGCCGCCAGCGCCAGGCCATAGAGTGCGAGGACGATGGCAAATGCCTTCAGGGCCCAGTAGGCAAAGCCGTGCGTAGAGTAGGTGGTCAACAGCATCGCTCCCTTGTCAGTGGGTAGCCCGTTCTGCGGTGCGCTTTAAAGGCCGCACCGTAGAACGCGTCCACTAGCTTTGGTTTGTGCTGTCGCCGAGGGTTCCCGGTGATTCAGGATGGGACTGGGTTATAAGCGAGGGTTATTGTGGGCATGCCTGTCACCTATCAGGCGACCAGCAGCCAGGCGCCGGTAACCGCCGATACGGCCCCCGCGATGCGAACCAGCGGCGCTGCGGCCTGCGGCAGGCCGCGCACCAGCCCGTAGCCCAGGGCATGCAGCGCAGCGGTGGCCGCCACAAAGCCGACGGCGTAACCCCATGGGCTGGACAGCTCCGGCAGTTCCAGTCCGTGGGCGACGCCATGGCTGGCGGCGAACAGCGCGGTCAGCGCTGCGGCGACGACCAGCGGCGGGCGAATTGCCAGGGCTACCAGCAGGCCGAGGGCCAGAACCGAGCCGGCAATACCGGTTTCCATCAGCGGCATTTCGATTCCGGCGAAACCGGCCAGGCCGCCGAGCAGCATGGTGGCTACGAAGGTCAGCGGCAGCGCCCAGCGCGCCTTGCCAGTCTGTTGGGCGGCCCACAGTCCGACGGCAACCATCGCCAGCAGGTGGTCGAGGCCGAAGATAGGGTGGGCGATACCGGACATCACGCCGGCATGGTCATGCCCGGGGTGAGCCAAGGCCAGTGCCGGGCTGAGCAGCAGGAGGGTGGCGAGCAGTGGTTTGCGCAGGTTCATAAAGACTCCTTGGGATGAGCGGTCGGACGTCAGGCGGCGCTGAGCATTCCCTGTTTTTCGATAAAGGAGATGATTTCCTCGAGACCCTGGCCGACCTTCTGGTTGCTGAAGACGAACGGGCGCTCGCCGCGCATCTTGCGGGCGTCGCGATCCATCACCTCCAGCGAGGCGCCGACCATGGGTGCGAGGTCGATCTTGTTGATCACCAGCAGGTCGGACTTGCAGATGCCCGGGCCGCCCTTGCGCGGCAGCTTGTCGCCAGCGGACACATCGATCACGTAGATGGTCAGGTCCGACAGCTCCGGGCTGAAAGTCGCCGAGAGGTTGTCGCCGCCGGACTCGACGATGATCAGGTCCAGGCCGGGAAAGCGCCGGTTGAGCTGCTCCACGGCTTCGAGGTTGATCGAGGCGTCCTCGCGGATCGCCGTGTGCGGGCAGCCGCCAGTCTCCACACCGATGATCCGCTCCGGCGCCAGGGCCTCGTTACGCACGAGGAACTGGGCGTCTTCCTGGGTGTAAATGTCGTTGGTCACCACGGCGAGGTTGTAGCGGTCGCGCAGGGCCTGGCACAGGGCGAGGGTCAGGGCGGTCTTGCCGGAACCGACCGGCCCGCCAATGCCGACGCGCAGGGGTTGGGTGTTCATGGGTGTTCTCCTCTGGAAGGCGGTGTGACTGCCTTGGGGTTGATGCGAAGGTGGGCTGCCGGGTGGGGCAGGGGATAGGATTCGTCGGGTGAGCTTGTTTGCCGCTTGCGGATGCAGTGCGTGTCGGCAGTGGCTTGGGTGCATCTATGAGGCGCCGCGCTTTCCTCGGCGCCACCTACAGGTTGCGCCTCGCACGGCGCGTCACTTTTTCTTGTGTGGCCAAGAAAAAGTAACCAAAAAGAAGGCCACCCCTGCATCCGGGTTTTGCTTCGCAAAACTTCCCTCCCTCCGGTGCTGCTCCGGGGGGCGTCGCGAAGGGACATCCATGTCCCATCACTCCTCGCTCGGCATCCATGCCTCGCGTCCCCCTGCGCAGCACCTACGCTCGGCCTCCTGAAGGGGAATCGAGCCCGAGTTGTCTGAAAGTTGTTAAGCAAGAGAAACCAAGCGCTTCGCTTGTTTTCATGCGTGCGGACTAACAGACGACGCCGAACGCTCCTTTCAGGAGGCCGAATGGATTCGGCGCGATGGGGCGCGAGGTCTGTAGGGTGGGTAACGCGAAGCTTACCCACCGTTTTGCAAAGTAATCCGCCATGGCCCGGCGAGAACTTGCTTGTAGCCAGCGGTGGAAAATGCTGCGCAGTTTTCCACCCTACATTGCGGGCGAGAGATAGGGGCAGGGCCGTCTGTAGGCTCCAGGCGGTAGCGTCAGCTTGGTTCTTCTTATACGGACGAGCAGGCGACACCAATCGCCCCTTCAGGAGGGTGAACGGAGTCGTCGTGGAGAGGGGTGAGCGGCATGGATGCCGCGAGAGCCGTAAAGGGCCATGGATGGCCCTTGTACGGCGACCCCCGGAGCGGCGGCGGAGAGAGCGAACCCAGAGCGAAGCGATGGGCCGGATGCAGGGGCAAGCGTTTTTGCTTACTTTTTTCGCGTCTGAAAAAAGTGAGTCGCCCAGCAGGGCGAAACCTAGGGCCAGTGCCGACAACCGGGCCGAGCCGTCCTGGGCAAAAGGTGCCGCCAGCACCCGCGTGCCAACACCCCTCATGACCTAAACAACCGACTGTACTGCCGCTCATGCGCCATGCTGCTCAGCACCAGCCCAAACGGCGCACTGCCCCATTCCCGCTCCGGCAGCTCGCTGGCTTCCCGCTGCGCCTGGCTCAGGACCGGCAACAACTGCGAGGTCAAGCGCTGCGCCGCCTGCTGCCCCAGCGGCAGGGTCTTCATCAGCACCGCCAGCTGATTTTCCAGCCAGCCCCACAGCCAGGCGGCCAGTGCATCGGCGGGTTCGATCCGCCAGGCGCGGGCGGCCAGCGCCCAGGCCAGGGCCAGGCCGGGCTCGTCGGCCGCCGCGAGGCAATCGCGGGCCGGCTGGTCGAGTTCCGGCAGGCCGTCGAGCAACTGCGCGAGGGAATAGCCCATCTGCCGGCTTTCCAGCTGCAGTTCGCGGGTTTCGCGGCTAGCGCGGTGTTCTGCGGCCAATTGCAACAGGCGCGGCCAGTCATCCCGCTCGGCCGCTTCGCAATGCGCGAGCAGCAGCGGTGCCTCGAAGCGGGCGAGGTTGAGCAGCAGTTGATCCTCCAGCCAACGCCGGGCGCTGAGCTGGTCGCTTACCTGGCCGTGCTCTACCGCCATCTCCAGCCCCTGGGAATAGCTGTAGCCGCCGATCGGCAGCTGCGGGCTGGCCAGCCGGAGCAGCGCCCAGGCCGGGCCGAGAGTAGCGGTCGCGTTCACGGGCGCACGCCGAACTGGTGCAGGCGCGGTGCGTAGCTGAACTCCGCTTCGCCGGCGTGGGAATGGTGATGGCCGCCACCGTAGGCGCCATGCTCCGGCTGGAAGGGCGCCTCGATGTGTTCAACGCTGGCGCCCAGCTGCAACAGCATGTCCTTGAGTACATAGTCGTCGAGCAGGCGCAGCCAGCCGTCGCCGACCTGCAGGGCGACATGGCGGTTGCCCAGGTGATAGGCCGCGCGGGTCAGTTCAAAAGCGCTGGCGCAGGTGACGTGCAGCAGCTGCTCGGGGCGTGCGCGTACGCGCACGACACGGCCATCACCGGCGAGCAGGCATTCGCCATCGTGCAGCGGCGGCTGGCCGCGTTCGAGAAACAGGCCGACGTCTTCGCCGCTGGTACTGAAGCAGCGCAGGCGACTCTTGCTGCGCGCGTCGTAGGTCAGTTCGAGTTCGGCCTGCCACTCGGGGCGGGCGTCGATGCGTTGGCGAATCACCAGCATGTGCAGAGTTCCGGTCGGATCGTTTCCGGAACAAGAGCAAGTGGCTTGCCAACCGAGCCCATGTATCGCGATCACTGCGGCTGTCGGGCCTGCGTGCCTGATAATGGGGCTTTGGGCGCACCTTCACGGTGCACGTGTCGGGGGCGGGTCTGATGCGTGCGCCTTACTGGTGCAGATCGCGCACCATATACACCGCCGGGATCTGGTAACTGGCCAGGTTGCCGGCCTGCGGCGGGTCGAGTTCGTCGTGGGCTTCGTAGCCCAGGCGCGACCAGAAGCCGGTGGAATCCTGCACCGAGACCAGTGCCGAATAGCGCAGCTGTGCGGCGCCGGCCTGTTGCAGGTTGTGCCGCACCAGTGCCGGGCCGATGCCGCGGCCGGCGGCTCGTCCGGCCACGGCCAGATCATGCAGGTAGAGGCAATCTGCGTCGCCGTCGGTGCAGAACTCCCCATCCAGCGGGGTCACTTTGCCCAGGCGCGAGTGATAGGCGAACAGGTAGGCGCATACGCCCTCGTCATCCTCGGCCACCCACGCCAGCTGTGGAAACGCCGCCAGACGCGAACGGATCACCGCCTCGTCTTCGAGGACCTCGGCGGCATAGGATTCTTCCTGGATCGCCAGGACGGCAGGGATATCGCGCTCCTGCATCGCTCTCAACTGGTACATCACGACTGCACTCGAACGCCGCGAAACGCCGCGCGGCTCGGCAAAAAGCCGGCGATCATACGCGAAATGCCGGCGTTCCGCTTGTCGTCGGGTGGCGTATACGCGCCCCTTCAGCCCACCCAGCGGGGCGGACAGGGCCGTGGCGCCTCCGTCCGGACTTGGCTGAAAGGTTTCAGCCGATTGGTACAGCGGTGCGACAAGATGACAGGCATAATGGTTAGCCTGCTAACAAGTGGTTTGAGGCCTGCGTTGAACGATCACCATCACCCGCTCTACGGCGTCCTGCTGATATTGCTGTCGGGTCTGTTGCTGGCCAGTCATGACGGGCTGGCCAAACACCTCTCGGAAATCTACCCGGTGTTTTTGGTCATCTGGGCTCGTTACGTCGCGCAGACGGTGCTGATGACCGCGCTGTTCGTGCCGCGCATGGGCCAGCGCGTATTTCGCACCCTGCGCCCGTGGCCACAATTGCTGCGCGGGCTGAGCCTGGTCAGCGTCAGCCTGCTGTTCATCAACGGCCTGCATTTCATTCCGCTGGCCGAAGCCACTGCGGTGATCTTTCTGACCCCGGTGCTGGTAACCATCGCCTCGGCGCTGCTGGGCGAGCGGGTCAGTCGCAGCCAGTGGCTGGCCGTGGCCTTTGGTCTGCTCGGGGTGGTGATCATCGTGCGCCCCGGTTCGGCGCTGTTCACACCGGCGGTGCTGTTGCCCTTCGGCGCGGCGTTGTCGTTCACCGTGTATCAGCTGGTGACCCGGCGCCTGGCCGGCACCGATCACCCGGTGACCAGCAACTACCTGACCAGCCTGGTCGGTTGCGTGACCCTGAGCGTGCTGGTGGTCTTCAACTGGCGCACGCCAACGCTGCACGACGCGCTGCTGATGGGCGCGCTCGGTGGCATGGCGATGCTCGGGCACCTGCTTCTGACCAATGCCTTCCGCTTCGCCAGCGCGGCGACGCTGGCGCCGTTCACCTACGGGCAGATCGTGTTTGCCGGGGTGGTCGGCTATGTCGCCTTCGATCACGCGCCGGATGCCGGAGCGCTGTTCGGTATGGCGGTGATCATCGCCAGTGGCCTGTGCATGGCTTATGTGCAGCGCCGCCAGGGGCCGGTCGAGGGATAACCAGCGAAAATGTGCCATTCGGCCGACCAGGCAGCTTCTCAACAACACTGAAATGAAAAGACAGGGCGAATCGACCCTTGCGTGCACCCTTGGAGCCTATATGCCGCGACTCTCTCATCACGACCTGCGCCGCAACTTTCGCGAGCTGCTGAACGCCGACCGCTGCTTCCACACCGCCTCGGTGTTCGACCCGATGTCCGCGCGTATCGCCGCCGACCTCGGCTTCGAAGTGGGCATCCTCGGTGGCTCGGTGGCCTCGCTGCAGGTCCTCGCCGCGCCGGACTTCAACCTCATCACCTTGAGCGAATTCGTCGAGCAGGCCACGCGTATCTGCCGTGTCGCCCAGTTGCCGGTGCTGGCCGACGCCGATCATGGCTACGGCAACGCGCTGAACGTGATGCGCACCGTTTCCGAACTGGAACGCGCCGGGATTTCCGCGCTGACCATCGAGGACACCCTGCTGCCGCCCAAATTCGGCCGCCGCTCCACCGACCTCATCGGCATGTTCGAGGCCGTCGGCAAGATCCGCGCGGCGCTGGAGGCGCGAGTCGATCCGGAAATGGCCATCATCGGCCGTACCAATGCTGGCGTGATCGGCTTCGAGGAAGTCATCGCCCGCGCCCAGGCCTACGAAAAGGCTGGTGCCGATGCCATCTGCCTGGTCGGCATCGAAGATTTCGACCACCTGGAGAGCATCGCCAGCCAACTCAGCAAGCCGCTGATGCTGGTCACCTACGGCAACCCCAACCTGCGCGACAACGCGCGGCTGGCGGCGCTCGGCGTACGCATCGTGGTCAACGGTCACGCGGCCTACTTCGCGGCGATCAAGGCGACCTACGACTGCCTGCGCGAACAACGCCAGGTCGATGCGCTGGACCTGAACGCTTCGCAGCTGTCGGTCAAATACTCCACGGCCGATGAATACGTCGTCTGGGCCGAGGAGTACATGCAGGTCAAGGAATGAGCCGCGCTCAGAACAGCTGCCGCTCGGCACGGAAGGTCAGCAGGCCGTCGCAACGCGGGTTCTGTCCCGAGTAGGCGCTGCAGGCCTGGCCGCTCAGGCTGGAGCCGCTGTAGGACAGGTTCAGTTGCAGGCCCAGCCAGGGCCGCGAGAGGTCGAGCGACCAGTCGCTGAACATGTCCACGCTGCCGCCACCGTCGAGATAATGCGGTGTGGCCAGCGCGTGGCTCGAGTACTTCACGCGGACGCCGACGGCGAATGGCGTCACCGTGCCCAAGTCCAAGTAGAAGGTGCTGTCGGTGCGCCCGGCGGCACTGTTAAGCGCCGCACCGAGGCGGCGATCGCCCAGCGTCAGGCCACCGTAGTATTCGTGTCGATCCCATTCGGGCAGTTCCGGAAAGCTGTAGCGCATCAGGCCGATCTCGTAGCCGAGTTGGCCATGATCGTTCTGCTGTGCGTAGCCGAGATAGGAGTTCACCTCGAGTTGCCTTCCCTCGACCAGGCCGACGCTGGGGGACCACTGCCCGACATACAGCCCGCTGGCATGGGTGAGATCGAGCCCGCCATGGAATGCGTTGCCGGTACTCGGTTGCACCAGCCCCTGAGCCATGCTGCGGGCGGGCTCGGTGCCCAGCTTGAGGTCGAAGGTGCCCAGTTCGCGTTCGAGCACCTGTGGTTCGCTGGCGCAGCCCGCTGCCAGGAGCACGCTGGTTATGATCGGTAAGATGCGCTTCATGCTGGCTGCCCTGCCGGTTCGCAAAGGCCCGAGGCGCTGAGCCGTCGGCGTGAACCGGGGCAGGATAGGGGACTGTGCCGCTCGGGCAACGCCATCCGTCGATTACCCGGCGTCATTCGATGGGCGGTATCGCCTGGGGTGAGCGTCTGCCCGCGCAATGACTCCAAAGCAGAACAGCATCGAGCCGATGCGGGAGGTGAGCAATGGCGACAGGTTGGGCAGGTGACGGTGCCGTCCAGGAGCAGATCGACAGCACAGTCGAAGACGCGGTGCAGCGTGCCCGCAGCAAGCTCGCCCGCGGCGAGAGCCTCAAGCATTGCGAGGAGTGCGGCGCGGCCATTCCCGAAGCACGGCGTCTAGCGGTACCCGGCGTCAGGCTGTGCATCAAGTGCCAGGCCGAGCAGGACAAGGAAGACGCCAGGTTCAGCGGCTACAACCGCCGTGGCAGCAAGGACAGCCAGCTGCGCTGATCAGGCGCGCCGCAGCGGCATGCGGAAGGTGAAGGTGGTGCCGGCTTCGGCGCTGGAGGTCACCTGCATGCCGCCGCCATGGGCTTTGGCCACCTGATCGACGATGAAAAGCCCCAGTCCAAGCCCGTTGCGCGAGGTGTCGTCTTCCTGGGAATAGGCATGGAACAGTTGTTCCAGCCGCTCTGCCGGGATTGGCGTGCCGCGGTTGTGCACCGCCAGCTGGAAATGCTCGTCGACTACTTCGGCCTGCACGATCACCGGACCGGTGCTGGCGCCATGATGCAGAGCATTGGTGACCAGGTTGGCCAGCAGCTGGGCGATGCGGTCCGGGTCGCATTCGAACACCGGCAGCTCCGGCAGCTGTTCGAGCAGCACACGGCGTGGATGGGCGGTACGCAACTCGTTGACCACCTGCGAAAGAACAAGGTGCAGGTTGGCCGAGGCCATCCAGTTCAGCGGTATGCCATTGCCCAGCTGGCCGCGGGCGAAATCCATCAGGTCATCGACCAAGCGCGAAGCGCGCTGGCTGGAGGTACGCACATGTTCTGCAAGCTGTTGCGTGCCGCGTTCCGTCGAGCGCCGGACCAGCAGATCGCTGGCCGCCTGGATCGAGGCGAGCGGGGTGCGCAGGTCGTGCCCGAGCAGGGCGATGAACTGCTCGCGCTGGTGGCCAGTGATGCGCTCGTCGGCCAACGCTGCACGGGTGGCCTGCTGCTGCTCCTCGGCTTCGATCTGCAGGGTCAGCAGGCGCGCGAAGGATTCGAACATTGCCCGCGTTGCCGGGCTGGACAGGTCGCGTGGCAGTGGATCGAGCGCACAGAGCGTGCCGAAGAAACTACCGTCGGCGCGCAGCACCGGCACCGAGATATAGCTTTCGAAGCCATACATCTGCGGCGTGTGATGGTTGCAGTAATCGGGGTCGGCGCTGACCTGGCTGATGATGATCGGCTGGTGCGAGGCGTGGATCTCGCTGCACAGCGTCGTGGTGATATCCAGCTCGCCACCGACCTTCAGGCCGAACTCGATGCGATCGAGCACGGCGCATGCGGTCCAGTTCGTCTCGGTGACGCGGGCAACCGCAGCGAAGCGCAGGCCGGTGGTTTCGCTGACCACCTGCAGGATGGCCGGGACGGCGCTGATGCGCTGGACGGTGAGCAGGTCGTCGAGGATGGATCGCACCATCTGCAGGCCCTGAGCGGCGAAAAAAGGCCGGCCACTTTAACATGGCCGAGCTCTTCTGCAGGCGGCGCTCAGCCGAGCGGAGCGGGTTGCGTTGCCTGGGCCGGCAGCGACCGGTTGCGCATCAGCGCGTAGTGCAGCACCCCGCCGAACAGCGCGCCCAGTAACCAGGCGAAGCCGGACAGGCTCTCCAGGCCCGGTACCCACACCGAGGCGACCGAAAACACCGCGCTGACGCCAAAAGCGATCATCGCCTTGCGGTTCCAGCCGGCATTGAAGTGGTAGATCCCGCTGCGCTCGGTGGAGAACAGCTGCTGCAGGTCCAGATGTTGACGGCGAACCAGGTAATAGTCGGCGACGATGATGCCATACAGCGGGGCCAGCACTGCGCCCAGGGTGTCGACGAACGCGGCGATACCCACTTCGCTGATGAAGGCCACCCATAGCGCGCCGATGAAGAAGGCAATGCCTGCGGTGATGAAACCACCGGTACGGGCGCTGATCTTGGCTGGCGCCAGGTTGGCGATGTCGTAGGCCGGCGGGATGAAGTTGGCGACCAGGTTGATGCCGACCGTGGCGGCAAAGAACGTGATGGCGGCCACCACTGTCAGGGTCACGTTGTCGATGCGCGCGACGATGTCGGTGGGGTTGGTCAGCGTTTCGCCGAACACCACCACGGTCCCGGCGGTGATCACCAGCGCGATCAGCGAGAAGATCGCCAGGCTCACCGGCAGACCGAGGAAGTTGCCGATGCGCATCTGCCGTTCGCTCTTCACGAAACGGGCGAAGTCGCCGTAGTTGATCACCACGGCGGCGAAGTAGGCAACCATGGTGCCGACCACCGCGGCGAACGCGGCGATCGGTCCGCCGGCGTGCTCTCCGCTGCCGCTGAAGATGTCGCCGAGGGCGCCGAGCAGGCTCGGGCCGGCCTGATACCAGATGGCGATCATCAGCACGATCATCACCAGGTACACCAGAGGCCCGGCCCAGTTGAGAAAGCGCGTTACCCAGTCGACGCCACGCACGAACAGCGCCACTTGGAACACGCAGACGATCCCGTAGGCGGCCCAGTCGATGGCCGTCAGGCCGAGCAACGTGGCCGCCTCTGGCTCGCTGCCGAGCAATGTCCGCAGCAGCAGGGCCACCGCGGTCGAGGCGAAATAGGTCTGCACGCCGTACCAGAAGATGGCGACGATGCCGCGTACCACTGCCGGGAAGTTCGCGCCGCGCACACCCATGCTCGCCCGCGCCATCACCGGGAACGGGATGCCGTACTTCACGCTGGGCTTGCCGGTGAGCTGCACCAGGCCCATGACGATGAAGCCGGCCAGCACGATGCCCGCCAGCACCGCCCAGCCATTGAGGCCGTAGCTGATGAACAGCGTGGCGGCGAGGGTATAACCGAACAGGCTGCAGAGCTCGCGAATTTATCGGCCGTGGCGTAGCGCGCCACTTCGCCAACCCCCCTGGATTCTAGGCGCTCCCAGACAGTTCGCCTGGATTTTTTGTATACAGAAACTGATGCGGATTTAGCCGGGGATGAGTGCAAGGGCCTGTCTACGGGTGCGCCGCTCGAGAGCCTTAGGTGCGTGCAATGCACCAGCAGGGTGCTTTCCGATGGCGCATAAAAAAGCCAGGCCCTGCGTGGGGGCCTGGCTTTCCGACCGAATCGGCCGATGGACGCGATTACTGCTGGGTAACGATCGCGGTGTTGTTGCTGCCGGTCTGGCTGATGCTGGCGTAGTCGGCAAAGCCTGCCTGAGTCACGGTCGCGAAGTTGTCGGTGCCGCTCTGCAGCAGCATGGCCTGGCTGGAATCGCCGAACTGATCGACCAGCGCGAGGTTGCCGTCGCCCTGCTGTTCCAGGTCGACGGAGTTGCCGATTCCAGCCTGATCGATATCGGCCACGTTCATGTTGCCAGTCTGGATGAGATCGACGATGCCTTCCTGGCCGCTCTGGGAGATCAGCGCTTCGTTGCCTTCACCGAACTGATCGACAATGGTGCTGTTGTACGCGCCGTCCTGGATCAGCACCACATCGTTGCTCACGCCGTCCTGTGTCACGTCGGCGCTGTTGGCAAAGCCGGCCTGCTCGACGATCGTGCTGTTGTCCCGGTCGTACTGACTGATGAACACCTCGCCCTCGACGCCGGTTTGAATGACATCGGCCTGGTGCAAGGCACCCTGCTGAGTCACCTCGGAAAAGTTGTCCTGGCCGAGCTGGGTGGTCGTGGCGCTGTTCTGCTGCGAAGCGCCGGTCTGATAAATGTACGAAGCCTGGCCGACGCCTTCCTGGTAGACATCGGCGATCTGGTCAACACCGTTTTGTTCGATAACCGCTTCACTGCTGGCCGCAAAAGCCTGGGTGGCAGAGACGGCGAGGACAGCAGCGAAAAGCGCGTTGATTTTGAACATCGATTGTTTCTCCGTAGGATTCAGTCAATCGCGCCGCTGGTTTTTCAGCTGACGCGGTTACCCGAAATCGCCCGCTTTCCCCGAACGCGACGCCGGCAATGCCTCCGCCAGCCACGGTGGCCGGTGGTCGCTGCGCATCCATGCATCCCTGGGTAGAGCGTTGCGCTTGGGTTATCAGACGGTAAATGCATGCCTGACTTTCCCAATCCATCGAACGGTTGATTCACTCGCGAACCGACGAAGTGCAGCGCGCGCATCAACCTTGCGGCGATGGTCAAAACGCGCGCCGGGTCGAAGGCAATCGGCCCTCCAGCCCTGGCGCGCTGCCGATCAGAACAGGCTGATCAGAACAGGCTGATCAGAACAGAAAGTACCGCTGCGCCATCGGCAGCACCTCGGCCGGCTCGCACCAGAGCAGCTGGCCATCGGCGCGCACTTGGTAGTTCTGCGGGTCGACCTGGATGTCCGGTGTGTAGTCGTTGTGGATCAGATCCTTCTTCTGCACCGAACGGCAGCCCTTCACCACGCCAATCTTCTTCTTCAGTCCCAGCTGCTCGGGTACGCCGGCCTCGAACGCGGCCTGGCTAATGAAGGTGAAGCTGGACGCATGCAGCGAGCCGCCAAAGCTCGCGAACATCGGCCGGTAGTGCACCGGCTGCGGTGTCGGGATCGAGGCGTTGGCGTCGCCCATCAGGCTCGCGGCAATGGCGCCGCCCTTGAGGATCAGGCTCGGCTTGACGCCGAAGAACGCCGGGCGCCAGAGCACCAGGTCGGCCCACTTGCCCACTTCGATCGAGCCCACCTCGTGGCTGACGCCATGGGTGATCGCCGGGTTGATGGTGTACTTGGCGATGTAGCGTTTGGCGCGGAAGTTGTCGTTGCCCGCGCCGTCGCCGGGCAGGGCGCCGCGCTGCTTCTTCATCTTGTCGGCGGTCTGCCAGGTGCGGGTGATCACCTCACCGACGCGGCCCATGGCCTGGCTGTCGGAGCTGATCATGGAGAACGCGCCGAGATCATGCAGGATGTCTTCGGCCGCGATGGTCTCGCGGCGGATGCGGCTCTCGGCGAAGGCTACGTCCTCGGCGATGCTCGGGTCGAGGTGATGGCAGACCATGAGCATGTCCAGGTGCTCGTCGATGGTGTTGCGGGTGAACGGCCGGGTCGGGTTGGTCGAGCTGGGCAGCACGTTGGCGAAGCCGCAGGCCTTGATGATGTCCGGCGCGTGACCGCCACCAGCACCTTCGGTGTGGTAGGTGTGGATGGTGCGGCCCTTGAACGCGCCGAGGGTGGTCTCGACGAAGCCCGATTCGTTCAGCGTGTCGGTATGGATGGCCACCTGCACGTCGTACTGGTCGGCGACCGACAGGCAGTTGTCGATGGCCGCCGGGGTGGTGCCCCAGTCCTCGTGCAGCTTGAGGCCGATGGCACCGGCCTTGACCTGCTCGATCAGCGGTTCGGGCAGCGAGGCGTTGCCCTTGCCGGTAAAGCCGATGTTCATCGGGAAGGCGTCGGCGGCCTTGAGCATCATCGCCATGTGCCAGGGGCCGGGCGTCACCGTGGTGGCGTTGGTGCCGGTAGCAGGCCCGGTGCCGCCACCGATCATGGTGGTCACGCCGCTCATCAGCGCCTCTTCGATCTGCTGCGGGCAGATGAAGTGGATGTGCGAGTCGATGCCGCCGGCGGTGAGGATCATGCCTTCGCCAGCGATCACTTCGGTGCTGGCGCCGATGGCGATGGTCACATCGGGCTGAATGTCCGGGTTGCCGGCCTTGCCGATGGCGGCGATGCGGCCGTCCTTGAGACCCACGTCGGCCTTGACGATGCCCCAGTGGTCGAGGATCAGCGCGTTGGTGATCAGGGTATCGACCACCTCGGCGGCGCACAGCTGGCTCTGGCCCATGCCGTCGCGGATCACCTTGCCGCCGCCGAACTTCACCTCTTCGCCATAGGTGGTGAAGTCTTTTTCGACTTCGATCCACAGGTCGGTGTCGGCCAGGCGCACCTTGTCGCCAACGGTGGGGCCGAACATGTCGGCATAGGCTTGGCGGGAAATCTTCATCCGTATCGTCTCGCGTAGGGTGGATGGCCGAAGCCATCCACCGATCCTGTTCACGGTGGAAAAGCCTTCGGCGTTTTCCACCCTACGAAGCTTGCTTGTCGCTTGCGGCTGCGCTCTAGAGCGCGCCCATTACCCGCCCGGCGAAGCCGAACACCCGGCGCTCGCCGGCCAGCTCGACCAGCTCCACCTCGCGGCTCTGGCCCGGTTCGAAGCGCACCGCAGTGCCGGCCGGGATGTTCAGGCGCATGCCGCGCGAGGCGGCGCGATCGAAGGTGAGCGCGTCGTTGGTTTCGAAGAAGTGGTAGTGCGAACCGACCTGAATCGGCCGGTCGCCGCTGTTGGCCACGCAGAGGGTCAGGGTGCGGCGGCCGGCGTTGAGCTCGATATCGCCGTCCTGGATCTGGTATTCGCCGGGAATCATGGATTGGAGCTCCTGTTCAGGGTCAGTTGCATCATGGTCAGGTCCAGCCAGCGGCCGAACTTGCAGCCGACCTGGCGCATCTGGCCGACATGGATGAAGCCCAGTTGCTGGTGCATGTGCACCGAGGCACGGTTCTCGCTTTCGATGAAGGCGACCATCACGTGCTTTTCCAGCTGGCGGGCGCGCTCGATCAGCGCCTTCATCAGGCTGCGGCCGATGCCGCTGCCGCGGTGGTCGGGGCTGACGTAGACCGAGTTCTCCACGGTATGACGAAAGCCGTCGTGGGGGCGCCAGGGGCCGAAGGAGGCATAGCCGGCCACGCGGCCCAGCTCATCGATGGCGACCAGTACGGGGTAGCCCTGCGCGTGACGCTCGGCCAGCCAGGCCTGGCGGTTGGCGAGGTCGACGCAGTGGTCGTTCCAGATCGCCGTGCTGTTCTGCACCGCGTCGTTGTAGATCTGCAGGATGCCTTCAAGGTCGGTGTCCAGGGCGTCGCGTATCTGCACGTTGGTTTCCTTCAAGAACGGTTCAAGGTCGTGGGCAGTAGACATTGACCGATATTTCAGGCGATTGGTTGATGCACGGTGACCAGCTTGGTGCCATCCGGGAAGGTCGCCTCGACCTGGATCTCCGGAATCATCTCCGGCACGCCTTCCATCACCTGCTCGCGGCTGAGCAGGGTGGTGCCGTAGTGCATCAGCTCAGCGACCGTCTGGCCGTCGCGCGCGCCTTCGAGCAGCGCGGCGGAGATGTAGGCCATGGCCTCCGGGTAGTTGAGCTTCACACCGCGGGCCAGCCGGCGCTCGGCCACCAGGCCGGCGGTGAAGATCAGCAGCTTGTCCTTCTCTCTTGGTGACAGATCCATAACCGCTCCAGTCGTAGGGTGGATGTCGCTCTTCGTATCCACCGGCCGGTGGTCGAGACCACGCAGCGTTGTTCAGGGCGACGTGCACGCAGGCGCGCCGGCGTAGTGAGGGCAGCGGCGCAGCCGTGCCCATCGATCATTCAGGTACTCCAGATTCGCGGCGGTACCGCTTCGCGGCCCAGCAGTGCGGGACGCAACAGCCGCCACAGGTCGATCAGCCAGGCGCGGGCGTGCAGCGCCTCGTCGGCCAGACAGCGCGCCACGATGAGCCCCGGCGGTTGCGTCAGGTCACCGCGCACGCGGCTGGGCAGTTCACGGCAGCGCTCCAGCAGGTCCGCGTCGAGCTCGCCGCTGGCAATGAGGGTGGCGAACACCGAACGCCCGTCGAGGCCGATCAGTGAGTCGAGCAACGCATCGGCGCCGGCGATGCGCTGGCGCTCGTGCCAGATCAGTCGGTCGTCGCGACGGATATCCAGGCGCGCCTGGAAATGCCCGGCGTCGAAGCGCTCGCCTGCTGCCGGCCGGCCGAGGGCGACGATGTCCCAGTAGAACAGCCGGGCGTCGCCGTGCAGCTCGATGCGAGTGTTCAGCTCGGCCTGAGCCGCGGAATAGACGATGGTCTCCTGCGGCAGCCATTCCAGCGTGGCACCGGCCTCGACGCGCAGCTGCAGGTCCTGAAAGGCCGGGCTGGCGGCGCGATACCACTTGGCTGCACCAGGGCTGGTCAGCTGCGCCCAGGCACCGGCTGCAACCGAGGCGCTGATATCCAGCCGATCGCCACCGGCAATGCCGCCCGGTGGGTGCACGATGATGTGCTGACAAACCTCCGGCCCCTCGGGATAGAGATGCTTCTGCACCCGCAACGGCCCCGTGTGGCGACGCAGCACCGGCCGCGTGGCGCCGGCGCACAGCGCATAACCGAGCTCGAGCTCGGCATGCCAATGGGGGGTGAACAGCGGTGCAGGGGCGTTCATGGGTGCAGGCTTTTCGATCTGTCGGTCAGGAAAGCAGAGCAATCGCCATGCCCGTTATGCGCTGCATTGGTGCGCGGCCTGACAGATCGGCGCTATGGCGTTTTTTCGACCTGGATTCGCATCTTGAGCAGCGACTCAGGTTGTTCTTTTTGTGCATCGGGCTGGTGCGTCGAGCGATAAATGCGCTGTTGTGGTGCGCTGGCCGGTCAGATCGCGACCAGCCCACGTACGCCTTCGGCTTCCATGGTTTCGCCGCGCCCCCGCTGAATGATTTCGCCACGGCTCATCACCAGATACTGGTCGGCCAGTTCCGCGGCGAAGTCGTAGAACTGCTCCACCAGGAGGATCGCCATGTCGCCGCGGGCTGCGAGCTTCTTGATCACCGCGCCGATCTCCTTGATCACCGAGGGCTGGATGCCTTCGGTGGGTTCGTCGAGGATCAACAGGCGCGGCTTGCTCGCCAGCGCGCGGCCGATGGCGAGCTGCTGTTGCTGGCCGCCGGAGAGGTCGCCGCCGCGGCGGTGCTTCATTTCCTGCAAAACCGGGAACAGCTCGTAGATGAACTCGGGTACTTCCTTGGCTTCCCCGGCGCTGAAACGGGACAGGCCCATCAGCAGGTTTTCCTCGACGGTCAGGCGGCCGAAGATCTCGCGCCCCTGCGGCACGTAGGCGATGCCGGCGTGCACGCGCTGGTGCGGCTTGAAGCCGGTGATCGGCTTGCCCTCCCAGTTCACCGCGCCTTCCTTGGCCGGGATCAGGCCCATCAGGCACTTGAGCAGGGTGGTCTTGCCGACGCCGTTGCGTCCGAGCAGGCAGGTGACTTCGCCGACCTTCGCCTCGAACGAGAGGCCGCGCAGGATATGGCTGCCGCCGTAGTACTGGTGCAGTTGCTGGACTTGCAGCATGTGCGACTCCTTCACTTGGTGGATAAGCCTCTGGCGTTATCCACCCTACGATTAGGTTTGCGTTGATGCGGGCATGGGCGTTTGGCGGGCGTAGGGTGGATGGCCGAAGCCATCCACCTTTTTGCTCAACGCCCCAGATACACCTCGATCACCCGCTCATCCGCCTGCACCTGTTGCAGCGAACCCTCGGCCAGCACTTGGCCCTGATGCAGCACGGTGACGTGGTCGGCGATGGTCTCGACGAAGCCCATGTCGTGCTCGACCACCATCAGCGAATGCTTGCGCGCCAGCGACTTGAACAGCTCGGCGGTGAACTCGGTCTCGGCATCGGTCATGCCGGCTACCGGCTCGTCGAGCAGCAAGAGCTGCGGCGACTGCATCAGCAGCATGCCGATCTCGAGGAACTGCTTCTGCCCGTGGGACAGCAGCCCGGCCGGGCGATGACGCGACTGGCCGAGGCGGATGGTCTCCAGCACTTCGTCGATGCGGTCCTTCTGCTCGCCGGAAAGCCTGGCCCTGAGGCTCGCCCATACCGACTTGTCGGTCTTCTGCGCCAGTTCCAGGTTCTCGAACACCGAAAGCGCCTCGAACACCGTGGGCTTCTGGAATTTGCGGCCGATGCCGGCCTGGGCGATGTCCACCTCGCTCATGCGGGTCAGGTCCAGGGTTTCGCCGAACCAGGCGCTGCCGCTGGTGGGGCGCGTCTTGCCGGTGATGACGTCCATCATGGTGGTCTTGCCGGCGCCGTTGGGGCCGATGATGCAGCGCAGCTCGCCGACGCCGATGTACAGGCTTAGATTCGTCAGCGCCTTGAAGCCGTCGAAGCTGACGTTGATGTCTTCCAGGCTGAGGATGGTGCCGTGGCGTACGTCCAGGCCCTTCTCGGCGACCCGGCCGAGGCCGATGGCATCGCGGGTCAGGCCGCCCCCGGTGGGGTCGAAGCCGTCGATGACGGCGCTGCAGGGTACGGTTTTCATTCTTCGCCCCTCCGCTTGATGAGGCCGATGACGCCCTTGGGCAGGTACAGGGTGACGACGATGAACAGCGCACCGAGGGCGAACAGCCAGTATTCGGGGAAGGCCACGGTGAACCAGCTCTTCATGCCGTTGACGAGGCCGGCGCCGAGCAGCGGGCCGATTAGCGTGCCGCGTCCGCCGAGTGCGACCCAGACGGCGGCCTCGATGGATTGCGTCGGTGCCATCTCGCTGGGGTTGATGATGCCGACCTGCGGCACATAGAGCGCACCGGCCAGGCCGCAGAGCACCGCCGACAGCGTCCAGATGAACAGCTTGTAGCCGCGCGGATCGTAGCCGCAGAACATCAGCCGGTTCTCGGCATCGCGCAGGGCGGTGAGCACCCGGCCGAACTTGCTGCGCGCCAGGCGAAAGCCCAGGTACAGGCTGCCGGCCAGGAGCGCCACGGTGGCGAGGAACAGCGTGGCGCGGGTCGCCGGCGCCGAGATCGAGAAACCGAGGATGGTCTTGAAATCGGTGAAGCCATTGTTGCCGCCGAAGCCGGTCTCGTTGCGGAAGAACAGGAGCATGCCGGCGAAGGTCAGCGCCTGGGTCATGATCGAGAAGTACACGCCCTTGATCCGCGAGCGGAAGGCGAAGAAACCGAAGACGAAGGCCAGCACGCCGGGTACCAGCACCACCAGGCACATGGCCCAGAGAAAGCTCGACGTGCCGTACCAGTACCAGGGCAGCTCGTTCCAGGCGAGGAAGCTCATGAATGCCGGCAGGCCGTCACCGGCGCTCTGGCGCATCAGGTACATGCCCATGGCGTAACCGCCGAGGGCGAAGAACAGGCCGTGGCCGAGGGACAAGAGCCCTGCGTAACCCCAGACCAGATCCAGCGCCAGGGCGACGATGGCATAGCAGAGGATCTTGCCCACCAGGGTAAGGGTGTAGGCCGAAACGTGCAGGGCATGCTCGGCCGGCAGCAGGTGCAGCAGCGGCATGGCGACGAGGACGGCCAGCGCCAGGCCGAGGGCGATGACCGTGGCTTTCGGCCCGGCTTTCTGCGCGGCGGTGAGGGTAAGTGGCTGGTTCAATCGATGACCCTCCCCTTGAGAGCGAAGAGCCCCTGCGGACGCTTCTGGATGAAGAGGATGATCAGCGCGAGGATGAGGATCTTGCCCAGCACGGCGCCGATCTGCGGTTCGAGGATCTTGTTGGCGATGCCGAGGCCGAAGGCGGCGAAGATGCTGCCGGCCAGCTGACCGACACCGCCGAGCACCACCACTAGGAAGGAATCGATGATGTAGCTCTGGCCGAGGTCCGGGCCGACATTGCCGATCTGGCTCAGGGCCACGCCGCCGAGCCCGGCGATGCCGGAGCCCAGCCCGAAGGCCATCATGTCGATGCGCCCGGTGGGCACGCCGCAGCAGGCGGCCATGTTGCGGTTCTGCGTTACCGCGCGCACGTTCAGGCCCAGGCGCGTCTTGTTCAGCAAGAGCCAGGTCAGCAGCACCACGAACAGCGCGAAGCCGATGATCACTATGCGGTTGTATGGCAGCACCAGGTTCGGCAGCACCTGCAGGCCACCGGACAGCCAGGCCGGATTGGCGACCTCGACGTTCTGCGCGCCGAACAGCACCCGTACCAGCTGGATCAGGATCAGGCTGATGCCCCAGGTCGCCAACAGGGTTTCCAGCGGGCGGCCGTACAGGTGGCGGATCACCGTGCGTTCCAGTGCCATGCCGATCGCGGCGGTGACGAAGAAGGCCACCGGCAGCGCCACCAGCGGGTAGAAGGCGAGGGCTTCCGGGGCGAGCCGCGCCATCAGCACCTGGACCATGTAAGTGGTGTAGGCCCCGAGCATGAGCATCTCGCCGTGGGCCATGTTGATCACCCCGAGCAGGCCGAAGGTGATCGCCAGGCCGAGGGCGGCGAGCAGCAGGATCGAGCCCAGCGACAGACCGCTGAAGGCCTGGCCGAGCAGCTCGCCGATCAGGAGCTTGCGCTTGACCTGAGCCAGGCTGGTCTCGGCGGCCTTGCGCACGTTGGCGTCGGTTTCCGCCTCGTTGGCCAGCAGGTTCTCCAGGCGCACCCGGGCCATGGGCGCGCCGGTTTCGCCGAGCAGGCGCACCGCGGCGAGGCGTACTGCGGGGTCGCTTGCGGTCAGCTGCAGGTTGGCCAGCGCCAGGGTCAGCGCTTCGCTGACGGCGGCATCGTCCTCGGCGTCCAGGCGCTGCTGGAGCAGCTCGAGCTGTTCCGGTTGGCCGCTGCGCTGCAGGCGCTTGGCCGCGGCGAGGCGCTGCGCGGGGTCTTCGGCGAACAGCTGGTGGCTCGCCAGAGCGGTGTTGAGCAGGCCGCGCAGGCGGTTGTTCAGGCGCAGCTTCTTCGGCGTGCCGACCGGCTCGGCATCACCTTCGAGGGCACGGTAGGCTCCGTTTTCCTCGATGAAGGGCGTCTTGTTCTGGTCGATGGCCACGCGATTGGCGCGCAGCGCTTCGATCAGCGGCAGCCGCTCAGGCGCGGGCGCGGCGGCCCAGCTTTCCAGCAGCCTGGCCTGTTTGGCCGGGCTGGCCTTGGCGTAGTCGGCCGCGTCTCCGGCCTGGGCTGCCCAGGGCAGAACCAGCAGGAGCAGCAGCAATAATCGGTGCAGGGCAGTGTTCATCTGTGCATTCCCCAGGGGAGGTCGCGGGCTCTCTTAATGGAGCTAGTGACGGCTGGCAGGCGGATGAGAAAAGCGACATTCATCCGCCGCTACAGCGTCGAAGGTGGCCTGTTTGTAGGGCCGTAGGGCAGTGCTCGTCAGATGGATGGCGCTTCATCCACCACAACGGCGTCGATCAGTTCGACTTCACCGCGTAATCCGGCTTCTTGTCGTTGCCCGGGATGTAGGGGCTCCACGGCTGGGCGCGGACCGGGCTTTCGGTTTCCCAGACCACCGAGAACTGGCCGTCCTCCTGGACCTCGCCGATCATCACCGGCTTGTGCAGGTGGTGGTTCTTCTCGTCCATGGTCAGGGTGTAGCCGCTCGGCGCCTCGAACGTCTGCCCGGCGAGGGCATCGCGCACCTTGTCCACCTCGGTGCTGCCGGCTTTCTCGACCGCCTGCGCCCACATGTGGATGCCGACGTAGGTGGCCTCCATCGGGTCGTTGGTCACCGCCTTGTCGGCGCCCGGCAGGTTCTTGGCCTTGGCGTAGGCCTTCCACTTGCTGACGAAGGCTTCGTTGACCGGGTTCTCCACCGACTGGAAGTAGTTCCAGGCGGCCAGGTGCCCGACCAGCGGCTTGGTGTCGATGCCACGCAGCTCTTCTTCACCGACCGAGAAGGCGACGACCGGAACGTCGGTAGCGTCCAGGCCCTGGTTGGCCAGCTCCTTGTAGAAGGGCACGTTGGAGTCGCCGTTGATGGTCGACACCACGGCCGTCTTGCCGCCGGCGGAGAACTTCTTGATGTTGGCGACGATGGTCTGGTAATCGCTGTGACCGAAGGGGGTGTAGACCTCTTCGATGCTGGATTCCGGCACGCCCTTGCTGATCAGGAAGGCGCGCAGGATCTTGTTGGTGGTGCGCGGGTAGACGTAGTCGGTACCGAGCAGGAAGAAGCGCTCGGCGCTGCCGCCGTCTTCGCTCATCAGGTACTCGACGGCGGGGATGGCCTGCTGGTTCGGTGCGGCGCCGGTGTAGAAGACGTTCGGCGACAGTTCCTCGCCTTCGTACTGCACCGGGTAGAACAAGAGGCCGTTGAGTTCTTCATAGACCGGCAGCACGGATTTGCGCGAAACCGAAGTCCAGCAACCAAAGGTCACCGCGACCTTGTCTTGGGTCAGCAGCTGACGGCCTTTCTCGGCGAACAGCGGCCAGTTGGAAGCCGGATCGACCACCACCGGCTCGAGCTGCTTGCCGAGCACGCCGCCCTTGGCGTTGATCTCGTCGATCGTCATCAGCGCCATGTCCTTGAGCGAGGTCTCGGAGATGGCCATGGTGCCGGACAGCGAATGCAGGATGCCGACCTTGATGGTTTCGGCGGCCTGCAGGGTGAAGGGGAACAGACCGCTGAGCATCAGGGCACTGGCGGCGAGGGTGGTCTTGATCAGAGGACGGCGTTTCATTTGGGGCTCCTTGGCTGTCCGTGCGCAACTGTGGGCTGGGTACATCGGAACGCCTGGAGCAATGGCAGCATCCGTGCCAAATGGCGCAAAGCCTTCTACGACGCCGCTTTGCGCCGATCCTGGGTTGATCCGGCAGCTTTCGTGGTGAGCCATGCTGGTGCATCGCAGGGCGCGTGGTGCACTGCCAGGGCCCGCTTTGCCCGATTTCGGTGCCCGCCCGCCACTTGCCCGTTGCAGGCCTGGCTTCTAGCATGGCCGGCCCGCTCCGAGACCCGTCGCCATGCCTCGTCCACCGCGTTCTCCATCCTCGCGATCGCCTGCCAGAGCGCCTGCGCCGCGGCGCGTCGCCAAGGCGCCGCCGGCCGAGCCGCGGCTGTTGCTGCTGAACAAGCCGTTCGACGTGCTTACGCAGTTCGCCGATGCCGATGGTCGTGCGACCTTGAAGGACTTCGTCTCGGTGCCGGGCGTCTACCCCGCCGGGCGTCTGGACCGCGACAGCGAGGGTCTGTTGCTGCTGACCAACGACGGTCGGTTGCAGGCGCGTATCGCCGACCCGAAGCACAAGCTGCCCAAGACCTACTGGGTGCAGGTGGAAGGCGAGGTGGACGAGACACAGCTGGAGCGGCTGCGCCAGGGCGTCGAGCTGAACGACGGCATGACCCTGCCGGCTGAAGCGCGGCAGCTCGATGAGCCCGAGCTATGGCCACGCAACCCGCCGGTGCGCTTTCGCAAGAGCGTGCCGACCAGCTGGCTGGAATTGGTGATTCGCGAGGGGCGTAATCGCCAGGTCAGACGCATGACGGCGGCGGTCGGGTTGCCGACCCTGCGTCTGGTACGGGTGCGCATCGGGCCGTGGGCGCTCGATGGCCTGCAGCCGGGTGAGTGGCGGGAGGTGCCGGCGCAGCTGTAGCGCGCCGGCCGGTGCCTCAACTCAGTGCGGGATGCCCTGAGTCACTTCGATCACGTAACCGATGACCGGCTTGGCGAGAAAGGCGAACAGGCACAGGCCCAGGCCGAGGAAGAGAATGGCGGTGCCGAGGCGACCGGCCTTCGACTTCTTGGCCAGGTCCCAAATGATGAACGCCATGAAGGCCATCAGCCCGCCGACGAGCACGATCATCATCCACTTTTCGAAAACTTCGGGCTCCACAGGGATCTCCTGAGTGACTTCGACGAATGCGCCCGTGGCAGGCCGGGCGCGAAAGCGGCGCAGTATACGCCGCCAGCGAGTGGCGGGTGTGCCACCGCTGGTTGGACGGTCGAGCTCGGAAAGCGTTCGGATCGCGCCGGCCGGGCGCCGGTGCGGCGAAATGTCTCACCGGTATTCAGTAGGCCGCCTTGATCACGTCGATGCCCTTGTTCAAGACCATGTGCCAGGCCTTCAGGTCCTGTTGCTGCAGTTCGCCATCGTGCTGGCGGATGGTCTTGAGCAGCGCGTCGATCCATAGGTCATAGAGCTCCGGGCGGATGTCCAGGCGTGCCCGCGAATGGCTCTCGCCCAGCGCGCGAAGCTTGGTGTCCGGCATGCCTCGGGCGAACAGCACCAGATTGAGAATGCCGGCGCGTAGCAGCTGCTTTTGCGCGGTCATGTCGGTGCGGGCGAACTTCTCCCGTATCGCCGGCGAGCTGGCGAGGAAAGTCACGTAGAAATCATCGAAGAAGCTGGGGCTCGCGCAGCAGCGGCCATAGCTCTGCATGACGCGGTTGGTGTCGTTCATGGGGCGTCCCTTGCACGAAGGATCTGGAACGGCGCCTGCATGGGGCGCCGCATTCGGCAGTCCGGCTCGCCCAGGCGGCCCGGAAAACAAGGGCGCGGATTATAGGCAGTAACCCTGCGAAAAGTAGGGTGCAAGCTGTGCGCTGCGTCTCAGCTGCGCAAATGCTCCAGCGGCAGCTCGGTACTCGATGCCACCTGACGCAGGACGAAGCTGGAACGCACGCTGGAGACGCCTTCGATACGCGTCAGGGTGCCGAGCAGGAACTGCTGGTAGTGGTCCATGTCGGGCACGACTACCTTGAGCTGGTAGTCGGCATCCATGCCGGTGACCAGGCTGCATTCCAGCACCTCCGGGCAGCGTCCGATCACCCCCTCGAAATGCTCGAAGCGCTCCGGGGTGTGCCGGTCCATGCCGATCAGCACGTAGGCGGTCAGCGTCAGACCGAGCTTCTTGCGGTCGAGCAGGGCGACCTGGCGCGCGATATAGCCGTCGTCTTCCAGCTGCTTGACGCGGCGCGAGCAGGGCGAGGGCGACAGTCCGATGCGTTCGGCCAACTCTTGGTTCGAGATGCGGGCGTCGTGCTGCAATTCGGCGAGAATGCGCAGGTCGTAGCGGTCGAGTTTGCTCATGGAGGGAGGCCTTTGGGATCGGATTGCGCGTGATGATGAATCCAGGGCTATTGATTGCGCAAGTGACGCCGTGATCAGCAATCTTCGCAATCCGGTGCCGGTCGGGGCGGCGTAAGCTTTATCTCAACTTCAGCCCCCGGCAGAACGACCACGGCACGCGATCCCCGCTGCGGTCACCGAAAGTCTTACCGAGACCGACGGTCCGGGCCTCCGGCGCTCACGAGGCACCGTGCGAAGCAGCCGTTACCATCGGCCAGACGAATCGAAGAGACCACGCCCAGGCGTGGTCTTTTTCGTTGTGGGCGTTGTGGTGGTCGAACTGCTTACCGCTTAGGCGGCGCTACCTCAAGCGGGTCGGCATGCACCAGCACCTCCGCATTCGGATAGCGATCGTGAATCGCGTTCTCCACCGCCACGCACAGATCATGTGCCTGCGACAGCGGCAGTTCACCAGGCAGCTCCAGGTGCAACTGCACGAACCAGCGCGTGCCGGAAACCCGCGTGCGGAAGTCGTGGCAGCCATGCACGCCCGGCACTTCGCAGACCAGTTGCTGCATCTGTTCGCTGATTTCCGGCGACAGCTCGGTATCCATCAGCACGGCACCGGCCTCGCGAACGATGCTGATCGCGCTCCAGAAGATGTACAGGGCGATAGCGATGCCGAACAGCGCGTCCACTCGCTCCCAACCAAAGCTGGCCAGCACCAGCGCGAGCAGGATGCTGGTATTCAGCAGGAGATCGGAGCGGTAGTGCAGCGAATCGGCGCGGATGGCGGTGGAGCCGGTGAGCTTGACCACGTGGTGCTGGTAGGTCAGCAACACGGCGGTCATCACCAGTGAGAAGATCATCACCGCGATGCCGACGCCCTGCGCGCCCAACGGTTGCGGGTGTAGCAGGCGGTCGACGCCTTGCACGCCGACGAGGATCGCGCTGACACAGATGAATGCCGCCTGGCCCAGCCCGGCCAGGGCCTCGGCCTTGCCATGGCCGTAGCGGTGGTCGTCGTCCGCCGGGCGCAGCGAGTAGTGCACCGCCAGCAGGTTGAGCAGCGAGGCGGCGCCGTCCAGCAGCGAGTCGGTGAGGCCCGCCAGCAGGCTCACCGAGCCGCTCAGCCACCAGGCCACCGCCTTGCTCAGCGCCAGCAGGATGGCCGTCGCCAATGCCGCAGCGGTGGCCCGGCGCATCAGCCGGGCGTGGTCGCGATTGATGCTCATCGGCGGCGGCTATCCCCCTTGCGTCAGGCGGCCGGGCGCAGGCCGAAAGCGGCCAGCTGCTCGGTGCTGCCGTTGTGCTGGATCAGTCGTGGGTCGTCCAGCGGCAGGCTGCGGCCGGTTTCCGCCTCGATGATGGCTTTCAGACGAGCCTGATCGATCACGCCGTCGGCACCAATGGCTTCCTGCAGTTTCTCCGGCGCAACGGAGTACTGGTCGTCGGGCAGGTAGATCGCGCCAGTGGCGAAGTCGATGCCGAAAGCAATTAGGCCAGGGAGGAGGTAAAAGATCAGGCCGACTGCATTCAGAGCCGCAATCGCCGGGTCAATGCGGCCTTCGATCTGCCCGCGGCGATCGGGATAGAACAGCGTGCCGCAGGCGGTCAGCTGGGCGAACAGGGACGCGGCCAGCACGCCGCCGATGATTCGGTTACGGGTACGCATAAAGACCTCCGGGAAAAGTGGCGCAACTATACAAGGGCTGGATGATGTTTTCTCGACATCAGACCGCCCGGGTCGCGCGGCTGTTCGCAAAAAGTCGCCGGTCCGCTATCGATGCGGCCGCCTCGATATAATCGGCCACCGCAATCGGAGCCGACATGATCAGCCTACCCATCGACGAAGCCCTGCCGGCGTTGCGCCAGGCTCTGCAGCAGCGCGACGAAGCCGTGCTCGAGGCGCCGCCCGGCGCCGGCAAGACCACCCGCGTGCCGCTGGCGCTGCTCGGCGAAACTTGGTTGGCCGGGCAGACCATCATCATGCTCGAACCCCGCCGGCTGGCCGCCCGCGCCGCCGCCGAACGCCTGGCCAGCGAGCTCGGCGAGCGGGTCGGCGAGACGGTGGGCTATCGCATCCGCCTGGACAGCAAGGTCGGGCCGAGTACCCGCATCGAGGTGGTCACCGAGGGCATCCTTGCGCGCCGCCTGCAGGACGATCCGGCACTGGAAGGCGTCGGGCTGGTGATCTTCGACGAATTCCACGAGCGCAGCCTGGATGCGGATCTGGCCCTGGCGCTGACGCTCAATGCGCGTCAGCTGCTGCGCGACGAGCCGCTGAAGCTGCTGCTGATGTCGGCGACGCTGGAGGGCCAGCGCCTGTCGGCGTTGCTCGACGATGCGCCGGTGGTGCGCAGCGAGGGTCGCATGCACCCGGTGGAACAGCGCTGGGGCCGGCCGCTGGCGCCGGGCGAGCGCATCGAACCGCGTGTGGTGCAGACGGTGCTGCAGGCGTTGCAGGACGAGCATGGCAGCGTGCTGGTGTTTCTCCCCGGGCAGGCGGAGATTCGCCGGGTGAACGAGGCGCTGGCCGAACAGCTGGAGGGGCGCGGCGACATTCTGCTCTGCCCGCTGCACGGCGAGCTGGAGCTGGCCCAGCAGCGCGCGGCGATCGAGCCGGCACCGGCGGGCCTGCGCAAGGTGGTGCTGGCGACCAATATCGCCGAGACCAGCCTGACCATCGAAGGCGTGCGCGTGGTGGTGGATGCCGGGCTGGCGCGGGTGCCGCGCTTCGATCCCGGCAGTGGCATGACCCGCCTGGAAACCCGGCGCATCTCCCGCGCCTCGGCCACGCAACGGGCGGGGCGGGCCGGGCGGCTGGAGCCGGGCGCCTGCTACCGGCTGTGGTCGGAGGAGCAGCACGGGCAGCTGGTGGCCTACGGTGAGGCGGAAATTCTCCAGGCGGACCTTGCCGGCGTCGCGCTGCAGCTGGCGCGCTGGGGCGTCGAGCCGGACGAGCTGGCCTGGCTCGATCGTCCGCCGACCGCCGCCTACGGTCAGGCGCAGGCCCTGCTGGAGCGCCTCGGTGCGCTGCAGCGCAGCGAGCACGGCGGCTGGCAGCTGACCCGCCACGGCCAGGCGATGGCCGAGCTGCCGGTGCATCCGCGCCTGGCGCACATGCTGCTGCGCGGGCAGGCGTTGGGCGTGGCTGCCTTGGCTGCCGACGTGGCGGCGCTGCTGGTCGAGCGTGATATTCAATCCGGCGGGCAGCGCGGCGGCGGAGCCGATCTCGCCCTGCGGCTGCATCAGTTGCAGGATGGTCGTGGTGCTGGGGTGCAGCGCGTCCGGCAACTGGCCCGGCAGTTTCGCAGCTTTCTGCGCGCTGCCGCGGCGGCGCCGGCTGCTGAACTCGATGAGCAACACGCGCTGGCCGCGCTGCTGGCCTTCGCCTATCCGGACCGCGTGGCCCGCCAGCGCCGCGAGGGCGGCGGTGGCTATCGGCTGGCCAACGGCCGCGCGGCGCAGTTCGGCGAGCCGGACCCGCTGATGAAGGAATCCTGGTTGGTGATCGCCGAGCTGGGCAGCCATCAGGGCCAGCGCGAGGAGCGCATCTATCGCGCCGTGGCGCTGGACCCGGCCTTGTTCGAGAGCGCGCTGGCCGAGCAGGTCGCCGTGCGCGACGAGCTGGAATGGGACGAGCGCGAGGGCGTGCTGCGTGCCGAGCGGCAGCGGCGGGTCGGCGAGCTGGTGCTCAGTCGCGAACCGCTGCCGACGCTGGACGAAGAAGCACGGGCTCGCGCGCTGCTCGGCCTGGTGCGGCGCAAGGGCCTGGAGCTGCTGGCCTGGACGCCGGAGCTGCGCCAGTGGCAGGCGCGTATCGGCTTGCTGCGCCAGCTCGATCTGGCTGCGGGTGGCATCAGCGACTGGCCGGATGTCAGCGACGCCGCACTGCTGGCACGCCTGGAGGACTGGCTGCTGCCTTACCTGGGCAAGGTCACGCGGCTGGCGCACTTCGCCCAGCTCGATCTCGCCGGGATGCTCGCCACCCTGCTGCCCTGGCCGCTGCCGCAGCGCCTGAACGAGCAGGCACCGGTGGCCGTCACGGTGCCCTCCGGCTCGCGTATTCGGCTGGACTACAGCGAGCAGCCGCCGGTGCTGGCGGTGCGCCTGCAGGAACTGTTCGGCCTGGCCGACACGCCGCGTATCGCCGGCGGCCGGCAGGTCGTCAAGCTGCACCTGCTGTCACCGGCGCGCCGGCCGGTCCAGGTCACCCAGGACCTGGCGAGCTTCTGGGCCAATACCTATGCCGAGGTGAAGAAGGATCTGAAGGGGCGCTATCCCAAGCACTACTGGCCGGACGACCCGCTGATCGCCGAACCCACCGCCAGGGCCAAGCCCCGCGGGCAGTGAGGCTCAGTCGGAGGGCAGGCTGAGGTCCTCGCCGGCCGCGCGCAATGATTCGTAGGCCTGGTCCAGTGCATCGACGATGGTTTCGGCGTCGTGCGCGTGGCGCGAAACGATGAAGTGGATCGGCACCTGGGTCAGGCGCAGGTAGGGCAGTTCGTCCATGCCTAGCTTCTGCCGAGCCTGCTCCACGGGAATCTGATAGTCCAGCAGATAGTCGCCACGCTTGCGCCGCAGCATTTCCAGCGCCGAAAGGTGGTTGCTGGTGCGCAGCAGACGCAGATCGAGCGCCGGGTTCTCGAGCATCGTGTTGACGTTCGGCCAGTAGCTGTAGCCGCCGATCAGGATCAGCGACTTGCCGGCCAGATCCTCGGGAATGCGCGGCGCCGGTGTGCCCGCACGGCGGTACAGGTTGAGGTTGATCTGACTGAGGGTATGCCGCCCCTCCAGGGTATGCGCGGTGAGCTCAGGCTTGCCCCTGGCACCTGGCCAGACGTCGATACTGCCGTTTTCCAGTGCCGCATACAGGCGCGCGCTGGGCAGCGGACGGAAGCGTGCCTCATAGCCGGCCTGGCGCGCCACGCGGCGGGTCAGCTCGGCCAGCTCGCCGCGTGCCGTGCCGTGGACGTCGGTATAGATGGCAGGCGCGAATTCGTAATAGCCGATATTGAGGACTCGCGGCGAAACGGAATCTGCCATCGCCACGGCGGACAGGCCGCAGAGCAGGGCCACGCCCAGTTGGAGGAATGCTTTCAAAGGATCGATCACTGGCTTGCGCTGTTCCGGCAAGCATGCGCAGGCGTTGCGTCGTTGTCCATGAGGCATCTTGCGGCGGCGTGAGGTACGTCTGCTTATCTCGACCTATGCTCAAGGCAAGGCGCGATGTCGCGGGTGAGGAGTAAAGATATGCAGCGCAAGGTGTTCGATCGCAAGGTGTTCAACCGCAAACTGGTGCTGATCACCGGTGGCTGTGCCGGAATTGGCCGTGCCCTGGCGGTGCGGATGGCCCAGGCCGGCGCGCGGCTGGTGATCTTCGATCTGCACCAGGATGCGCTGGATGGCCTGGTGCAGCATCTGGCCGATCACCACAACGCCGAGGCGCTGGGGCTGTGCTGCGACGTCAGCGACGCCGAGGCGGTGCAGCGCGCGGTGACGCTGGTGATCGAGCGTTATGGCGGCATCGATGTGCTGGTCAACAACGCCGGCATCACCCATCGCAGCCCGGTGGCGAGCACCAGTCTGGCGGTGTTCCAGCGGGTGATGGCGGTGAACTTCTACGGCGCGCTGCATTGCACCCAGGCGGCACTGCCCAGCCTGATCGCCCGGGACGGGCAGATCATCGTGCTCAGCTCGCTTTCGCAGTATGCCCCGGTGCCCAACCGCGCCGCCTACAACGCCAGCAAACACGCACTGCACGGGCTGTTCGAGACGCTGCGGGGCGAGCTGAGCGATACCGGGGTGCATGTGATGCTGGTCTGCCCCGGTTACACCGCCACCGACTTGCGCAAGAACGTGCTGGTCGGCGACGGCTCCACCGCACCGTCGCCGGTGCTGGACATCGGCCGGGTCGCCTCGCCACAGGATGTCGCCGAGGCGATCTACCAGGGCGCGCTGCGTCGGCGCCCGCTGCTGGTGCACTCCAATCTCGACTGGAAGGCGCGACTGCTGGCGCGCTGGTGTCCGCGCCTGTACCAGAACCTGCTGCTGCCACGGCTGCTCGGCAGTCGAACCTGATGCTCCGCGGTCACTCGCCGCTGCCGTAGAGCTGCTCCATCAGCGCGGCGTCCCAGTAGGCCGCCTCGATCTTGTGGCCATCCAGATCACGGACGAAGCACCCGTAATAGGGTTCGCCATACTCCGGCCGTGGTCCCGGGGCGCCTTCATCGACCGCGCCGGCGGCAATGGCGGCTCGGTGGAAGGCATCCACGGCAGCCTGATCGGCAGCGAAGAAGCCTACATGGGTGCCGTTGCCGACGGAGGCCGTGCCGCCGTCGAACGGGCGCTGGACCCAGAATTCCGGGTATTCGCGGCCCCAGGCGACCGCGCCCGGGTGTTCGAGGATGCGTTTGCAGCCGAGGGTGGCGAGGACCTGGTCATAGAAGGCAACCGCCTCGTCGAAGCGATTGCTGCCCAGGGAAATGTGGGAAAGGATGCTGGGGTTCTGTTCGGCCATGGTGCGTTCTCCTTGAATGGCCAAGCAAGCCTAGCAGGCCATCGGCGCCTGGCCGCGGGACCAGCCGAACGGCGACTCAGCCGGGCTCCGACTGCCTTGCCGGCGGTTCGCTGCAGAGCATGAAGCAGCGGAACAGCATGATGGTCGGCAGCAGTTGCAGCAGGCCGACCACGCCATCCAGCAGCATTGCCGGCAATAGCGACGGGGTCTCGTCAGCGAACAGCTGAGCGGCGATCCAGACCTCGAGCATCCAGACCGGCAACAACACGGTCATCACACAGCCCAGGATCAGCAGGAAATGCCCGCGGGTGAGGAGGAAGCTCTGCTTCAGCGCTGCCAGCGGTGTCAGCCCGCGCAGCACCAGCAGGTACTCGGCGAAGGCGATCTTGACCATTACCCAGATGCCCGGCAGCACGAACAGCGAGGCGCCGAGCAGGATCAACAGCGTGCCCAGCCCCGAAAGCACAGCCAATGCTGGCCACAATGGCAGCGCCCGGGCATAGACCGCGCCCAGAGCCGGATCATGGCCACGGCTGCGCGCGTCCAGAAAGAGGATCAGCGCGCCAACGTACAGCGGGTAGAAGATCAGGCCCACCAGCAGGTCCAGGGCGGGCGGTGCGTTATCGCCGAGCCAGTGGTCGAGCGCCAGACGGGTCAGACTTTCCAGCAGGATCAGCGGCAGGCAGAGCCGGACGATGGTCAGGAAGTGGCGGGAGTAGAAAAACCAGGCGTCGCGCAGGATGGCAAGAACGTTCATTGCAGACCGAAGGTGAGGTAGTCGTTTCGGGGCGCCACTGTAACGGATGCGGCAAGGACGGGACATGCGCGATTTCGCCGTCCATACTGGCGGTCCATTCAGATTTCAGGCTGCCGCGTGAAGAAGATCGCCCTGTTCGCCGATGTGCAGAACCTCTACTACACCGTGCGCCAGGCCCATGGCTGTCATTTCAATTATTCGGCGCTGTGGGCCGATGTCAGCCGGCGCGGCAGCATCGTCGAGGCCTATGCCTACGCCATCGAGCGCGGTGACGCGCGTCAGCAGCAGTTCCAGCAGATCCTGCGCAACCTTGGCTTCACGGTGAAGCTCAAGCCCTATATCCAGCGCAGCGACGGCTCGGCCAAGGGCGACTGGGACGTGGGCATCACCATCGATGTGCTGGATGCGGCGGCGCGGGTCGATGAGGTGGTGCTGGCGTCCGGTGACGGTGATTTCGATCTGCTGCTCGAGCGGGTGCGGGCCGGTGGCGCCGAAGCGACAGCCTACGGCGTGCCGGGCCTCACCGCGCAATCGTTGATTCGCGCGGCGACGCGTTATGTGCCGATCGAGGGGGATTTGCTGTTGCGGTGAATGCGCGGAGGAGATGGTCGAGGCGCTGGTTGGTGGAAAATGCTTCGCAGTTTTCCACCCTACGGCTGCGTCAAACGTAGGGTGGATGACGCTTCACCCATCCACCAAAACGACGTCAGGCTTTGCCGAGAGCCGCCAGGCGCTTGCGCACCGCCGCTTCGATGCCGGCGGCATCCAGGCCGCATTCGGCGAGCATTTCGCTGGGCTTGGCGTGCTCGACGTAGTAGTCCGGCAGGCCCAGGTGCAAGATCGGTCGCAGCACGCCTTCGGCAGCGAGGAACTCGGCCACCGCACTGCCGGCACCGCCCATGATGCTGTTCTCCTCGACCGTCACCAGCAGCTCGTGGCTGCCCGCCAGTTCGCGCAGCAGGGCTTCGTCCAGCGGTTTGACGAAACGCATATCGACCACCGTGGCGTCCAGCGCCTCGCCGACCTGCAGCGCCTCGGGCAGCTGCACGCCGAACACCAGCAGCGCCACCTTGCTGCCCTGACGGCGCACCACGGCCTTGCCGATTTCCAGCGGTTCCAGGGCCGGCTCGATGCTGGCGTTGGGGCCGCTGCCGCGCGGGTAGCGCACTGCGGCCGGGCCTTCGAAGTGGTAGCCGGTGGTGAGCATGCGGCGCATCTCGTTCTCGTCGCTGGGCGTCATCACCAGCATGCCGGGGATGCAGCGCAGGTAGGACAGGTCGAAACTGCCGGCATGGGTCGGGCCGTCCTCGCCGACCAGGCCGGCGCGGTCGATGGCGAACAGCACGTCGAGGTTCTGCACCGCGACGTCGTGGATCAGCTGATCGTAGGCGCGCTGGAGGAACGTCGAGTAGATCGCCACCACCGGCTTCATGCCTTCGCAGGCCATGCCAGCAGCCAGGGTGACCGCGTGCTGCTCGGCGATGGCGACGTCGAAGTAGCGGTCCGGATAGCGTTCGCTGAACGCCACCAGGTCGGAGCCTTCCTTCATCGCCGGGGTGATGCCGGTCAGGCGCGGGTCGGCGGCGGCCATGTCGCACAGCCACTGGCCGAAGACGTTGGAGTATTTCGGCCCCGCGGGCTTCTTCGGCGCTGGCGGCGCGCCGACTGGCTCCAATTTGCTGATCGCATGCCAGGTGATGGGGTCGGCCTCGGCCGGGGCGAAGCCCTTGCCCTTCTTCGTCACCACATGGAGGAACTGCGGGCCGTCGAGGTCGCGCATGTTGCGCAGGGTGGCGATCAGGGTCGGCAGGTCGTGGCCGTCGATGGGGCCGATGTAGTTCCAGCCCAGTTCCTCGAACAGGGTGCCGGGCACCAGCATGCCCTTGGCGTATTCCTCGGTGCGGCGGGCGATTTCCCAGGCGCCTGGCAGGCGCGAGAGGATCTTCTTGCTGCCTTCGCGCATGCTCGAATAGGTGCGGCTGGAAAGGATCTTGGCCAGGTAGTTGGACAGGCCGCCGACGTTGCGCGAGATCGACATGTCATTGTCGTTGAGCACCACCAGCATGTTGGCGCCGACTTCCGGGGCGTGGTTGAGCGCTTCGAAGGCCATGCCGGCGGTCAGTGCGCCGTCACCGATCACTGCGATGGACTTGCGCTGCTCGCCTTTCAGCCGCGCGGCGACCGCCATGCCCAGGGCGGCGCTGATCGAGGTGCTGGAATGACCGACGCCGAAGGTGTCGTACTCGCTCTCGACCCGGCGCGGAAAGGCGGCCAGGCCGTCCTTCTGGCGCAGGGTGCCCATGCGCTCGCGGCGGCCGGTGAGGATCTTGTGCGGATAGGCCTGGTGGCCCACGTCCCACACCAGCCGGTCGTCCGGTGTGTCGTAGACGTAGTGCAGGGCGATGGTCAGTTCGATCACGCCGAGGCCGGCGCCGAAGTGCCCGCCGGTGCGGCCGACGCTGTACAGCAGCTCCTGGCGCAGTTCGTTGGCAAGCTCTTCGAGTTCCGCCTCGCCCAGTCGGCGCAGCTGTTCGGGGGTCGCCGCTCGGTCAAGAACGGGCGTCGCGGGGCGAACCCGAGGGATCTCGTGAAAAGTCTTGGGCATCAGGCGGATCGTTGTCGTTGGAAAAAAGAGCGGCAGTTTACCCGATGGGCCCCTCGATAAGAACGGCCCCGGGTCCGGTAGGGGTTTGACTGCGATTTCGGCGAAAGGTCAATTGCGTCGTTCGACAATGTAGCGCGCCAGCTCGCGCAGCGGCTCGGCGGCGGTATCGAACGGCCGCAGCGCGTGCAGTGCCTGGTCGCGCAACTCCAGTGCATAGGCCTTGGCCGCGTCCATGCCGAGCTGGGCCGGGTAGGTGGGTTTGTCCCGGGCGATGTCGGCGCCTTGGTGCTTGCCGAGCGTGGCGGTGTCGCTTTCCACGTCGAGGATGTCGTCCTGGACCTGGAAGGCCAGGCCAATGGCGCGGGCGTACTGGCTCAGCGAGGCGAGGTTGTCGGCATCGGCATGGCCACTGGCCAGCGCGCCGAGCTGCACGCTGGCCTCGATCAGCGCTCCGGTCTTGTGCCGGTGCATCAGCTCGAGGGCATCGCGATCCAGCTTGAGGCCGACCGAGCCGAGGTCGATGGCCTGGCCGCCGACCATCCCCGCCGGCCCGGCGGCGCGCGCCAGCACGGCGAACATGCGCAGGCGCAGCGCCGCGTCCTGCGGATTGTGTTCGGCCTGGGCCATGGCCTCGAAGGCGAGACTCTGCAGGCCATCGCCGGCAAGGATGGCGCAGGCCTCGTCGAAAGCCTTGTGGGTGGTGGGCTGGCCGCGACGCAGGTCGTCGTCGTCCATCGCCGGCAGATCGTCGTGCACCAGCGAATAGGCATGGATCAGCTCGACCGCGCAGGCGGCGCCGTCGGCATCAGTCTTGTCACCATTCAATGCTTCGCAGGCGGCGTAGACCAGCAGCGGGCGGACGCGCTTACCACCGTTCATCACGCTGTAGCGCATGGCCTGGTAGAGCCGCTCGAGCTGCGGCAGCGGCGGGACGAAGAGGGCTTCGAGGCAGCCGTCGACGCGTTGCTGACAGCCTTTCTGGTAGTCGCCGATCATCATGCTTCGGGGTCCGACTCGAAGGGGGCTTCCTGCAGGCTGCCGTCGCGTTCCAGCAAGATCTGCACCTTCTGCTCGGCCTGGCTCAGCGCCGCCTGGCAGTCGCGGGTCAGGCCGATGCCCTGTTCGAAGCAGGTCAGCGAGTCTTCCAGCGACAGCTCGCCGCTCTCCAGGCGCTCCACCAGCTGTTGCAGCTCGGCAAGGGATTGTTCGAAATCGAGTGCAGCTTTCTTGCGGGCCATGGCGGGAACCTGTCGTCGGCGGCGAGTCGGAAACGGGCGCGACATTAGCAAAGAAACGCCGGTGGCAGCCACAAGGTTTGCCCGCGTGATGTGTATCAACCTGCATAGGTCGGCGGGGGGCCCTCCAACCCGCGCCGCCGCTCAGTGGCCCTGCTCGCGCAGTCGCCTTTCCCGTTCGGCGAGCGGCAGCTTCGGGCAGCTGTCGCAGAGTTCGCCATCGGCGCGGCGAAAGTGCTGGCAGCACGCCTTGCGCTGCAGGCCCAGGCGCGTACCGCCTTCGGCCAGCGGTACCGCGAGCAGGCCGCTGGCGCCGGACATGGCGCAAGCCGCCAGCCAGACGTCAGCCGCCCGGCAAAGTTGCAGGTTGCCGCAACCGTCGAGGCGCTGGCTATGCAGCAGTGCGGCCATGACGCAGTCGGCCGCCAGCCTCTGCGCCAGTTTGGGGTGCAGCCCGAGCAGCGGCCCGCTGACGGCCTGGGCCTGTTCACAGAAGCCACGGATCTGGGCGCCGGCATGGCGCAGCAGGCGCTGGGGCTCGCCCTGCAGTGGCTGGTGATCGGGCAGGCAGAACCCGGCGACGAAGCCCTGTTCGACGCCCTGCGCCAGGCCGTCCAGGCACGGGGCCTGGCCGGCCAGGCGCACCGCGAGCACCTGCAGGTAGATGGGCTGCCAGACCAGCAGCGTCCAGCAGCGCGCCGCCCAGTAGTGGCGGCCCGCTTCCGGACAGGTCGCCCGCCAGTGCGCCAGCAGCCTGGCCCCAGACTGCGGATGCTCCAGCGTCAGCTCGTCGGCGCGGGGTGCGCCGACCCGGCCATCGAGGCCCGGCAGTACGCGACGCAGGCGCAGCAGCAGGCTGCCCAGCGCATCCGTGGGCGGCCAGCGCGCTTCAGCGCTCCGGTGCATAGCGCGCCACGGGGTTCTTCAGGGTACCCGCGAATTTCAGCGCTCCGGCCGGATCGGCGAGGTCGAGCATCTGTCGGTTGTTGCCCAGCTGCAGGCGGTTCAGGCAGGAGCGGGCGAATTCCTCGGCGAACAGGTCGTAACGGGCGAACTTGTCGCGCAGCTGCGGCTGGCTGGCCTGGTAGTCGGCGATGCAGTCGGCGACCTGCTGCCAGAAGCGCTGCTCCGGCAGGCCGCCCTGTTCGTCGAGAATCTGCGCCAGGTAGCGGAAGAAGCCGTCGAACACGTCGGTGAAGATCGACAGCACCTTGAGCTCGTCCGGCACCGAGACGGCGAGACGGCCGACCGCTTCGGGAATCTTCGCCTCGGCATCGAGGATCACCGCTTCCTCACCGATGTCCTTCATCAGCACGCGGACCGGCACATGGTCTTCCAGCACCAGGATCAGGTTTTCGCCATGGGGCATGAAGACCAGGTCATGGGCATAGAAGCAGTGCAGCAGCGGCTTCAGGTAGGCATTGAGGTACTGCCGCAGCCAGCGGTCGGCGGTGAGTCCGGACGCGCTGATCAGCGTCGGCAGCAGGGCGCGCTCGTCGCCGTCGCTGTGCAGCAGCGCGGCCATGGTCATCAGCCGCTGGCCGGGTTCGATGTGGCCCAGCGGGCTCTCGCGCCAGAGCGCAGAGAGCATCTTGCGGTAGGGGCTGCTGGCCGGCAGCGCCTGCTCGTAGTAAGGGTTGCGATAGCCGATCGCCGCCACCTCGCGCAGCAGCTGGAAGCCGCAGTCGCGCAGCAGCGGGTCGCGCGCCACGCGGCCGGCGAGGTAGGCGTTGATCGCCGGGGTCGCCTGCATGTAATAGGGCGACAGCCCGCGCATGAAGCCCATGTTGAGGATCGACAGGGCGGTCTTCACGTAGCGCCGCTGCGGCTCGCTCTGGTTGAAGAAGGTGCGGATCGACTGCTGCGCCAGGTAACGGTCGTTGCTCAGGCCGAGATAGACGATCTGCCGGTTGGCGATCTCCGCGGCGAAACCGATGGCCAGGATGTTGTGCCACTGCCAGGGATGCGCCGGCATCAGCAGATAGTCGTCGGGGTCAAGCTGCAGCGCTCGCAGCTGGTTGTGGAACACGCCGAGCTGGCCACCCAATTCCTCGCGCAGCAGGGTCGCCTGGTCGAGCCCGTCGATGGCGCTGTAGCTGGCGCGGCTGCGGTGCACGGCGAGCCAGACCAGACGCACCGGGCTGGCGGCTTCCGGCGCGTAGGCGCGGTAATCCTGGGCGTCGAACCCCATCCGCCCGTTGTTGGCGACGAATCCCGGATGACCTTCGCGCATGCCGGTCTCGATCTGCTGGAAGTCCGACAGGGCCAGCTGGGCCGCGCTCAGCGGGCTGTTGGCGAGCTTGTAGGCGCTGCCGAACAGGGTGCTGCTGATCTCGTCCAGATAGAGCGGCAGGTTGGTTTCGGAAAGGCCGAGGACGTCGCTGAACTCGATGATGAATGCAAGGGCATCCAGCGGCTGTGGTTCCCCGTTGCTGAGCTTTTCGATGGAGTCGGTGGCGATCGACCAGTGATCCAGCGCCAGCCGCCGCGCCTTGAAACGGTACTCGGTCGAGCTGTCCGGCACGGCGACGCGGTAGTGGCTGTCGCCCAGCGGCTCGGGGCTGAGCAGCTTCTCGTGGCTGAACTCGGCCAGCGCCTTTTTCAGCAGCAGGCGATTGGCGCGGGCCCAGAGTTCGGCTTGCAGATGGTCGGTGGCCAGGTCGCTGGTAGCGGTCGGCAGGCGTACGAGCTGATTCATTGCGGGTTCTCCTGAAGGGTGGCGAGGAACTGCGCACGGGTGCAGAACGCCAGACAGGCGTCCTTCTCCGGCAGATGCAGCAGGCACTGGTAGACGAAGCCGACCCGGCGGTTGAGCGCATGTACCTTGGCGTTGCGGGCGTCGGGCTCGACGACGATGCGGCGGGCGAAAGGGTCGGCGAACTGATAGGCGAGGATGCTGCGCATCACCTCCAGGCTGAAGCCGTGCACCGGGCGCTCGCAGGGGGCGAGCAGCAGGTGCATGCCGCGGTCGCCGGGGCGCACCTGATAGTGGTCGGCGAGGCGGTCGTGGGCAGGGTGGTAGCCCTCGAACAGGAAGGCCGGCTCGCCGTTCCACAGGCCGAGGGCGATGTCGCGGTGACTGCTGCGCTGGATCTCGTCAACGTAGTCGGCCAGCTGCGTCAGACTCATGTGGCCCATGCCCCAGAAGCGCGCGTAGTCGCGGCGCAGCCAGTCCTGCAGCAGCGGCAGGTGCTCGGGTTGCAGGGTTTCGAAGTGCATGGCGCCGAGGGCGCAGTAGCGGACGAAGCGCGGACCGTCCGCGCGGGAAAGAGCGGTGTTCATGGTTTGGCTCCACAGAGAGGCGCCCCGGCCGGTGCCGAAACCAGCAGCCAGCGCAGGGTGCATGCGGTGAGAACGAGGCCCAGCGCCGAGAGCAGGAACGGCGCGGCGAGGCCGGCATCACGTACCACCACGCCGGCCAGCCAGGAGGCGGTGAGTACGCCGAGGTTCTGGAAGATGTTGATCAGGCTGTAGTCGCGGCCGTAGTGCTCCGGCCGGCTGAGGGCGAACAGTCGCGCATCCAGCGCCACGGTGAGCTGGTACAGCGCCCAGCCGAACAGCACGCGCCCGGCCAGCACCAGCGGCATCTGCTCGACACCCTGCAACGCCAGCCCGGCGGCGCCGAGCAGCAGCCAGGCGGTCAGGTGCTGCCCGGCGTGGTAGTGCAGGGCGAGGGCGAGCAGTGCCAGCATGCCGGGAATGGCGTAAACCAAGCCAGTGATCCAGCTGGCCTGTGGTCCGCCGAGCTGTTCCCAGTACAGCGTGAAGAACGGCCGCGCCAGGTAGACGCAGAAGTAGAAGGCCAGCATCAGCAGGCACAGTCGGGCAATGGCCAGATGCTCCTCCCGCGGCCTCGGTGGCGTGCTCGCATCGACCCGTGCCGGCTGCGGCGCATGGCGCAACAGCAGCAGGCTGACGGCCATCTGCACGAAATCCACCAGCCCCATCAGCACGAACATCCGCGCCGGACTGAGGTAGTGCAGCACGCCGCCGCCCAGCGTCGCGCCGGCGATTGCGCCCAGGTGCACCACCACCGAAAGCAGGCCGATGGTGCGTACCTGCTGGTCGGTGCCTACCAGGCCCATGACGTAGGGATACATCAGCAGATAGCTGGCCTTGAAGGCGATCATCGCCAGCGACACCGGCCAGAACAGCCACTGCCGGTCGATGGCCGCGCAGGCCAGCGCCAGCACGCCGGCTACCAGCTGACCGAGGATCAGCAGCCGCAGCGGGTGAGCATGGCGTGCAAGGCGCACCCACACGGGCAGTGCGAGCATCGCCACCAGGCACACCGCGGCCAGGTACAGCCCGACCTGCTCGCTGCGCAGCTCGCCGAAGCGTTCCGCGAAGTACTGCGGGTAGAACGGCATCAGCAGGCTGTCGCCGAGCACTGCCAGCAGCGTCATGCCGATCAGCGCGCGTCGCAGCGTCATCGCGCCGCCACCGCGCCCTGCGGTGCCAGCGATTGCGGCAGGCTGAACTGCTGGAAGGCGATCTTCGTCTCCACCGCGTAGTGCTCGCGTCCGCAGATCTCGCGCAGGATGCAGGCATTGCGGTAGCAGCCCATGCCGAGATCCGGCGTCACCAGGCCGTGATCGGCAAGCCCGGCGTTCTGCACGAAGACCTCGCCGCCGTTGCGGTCGATGCTGTAGTTGCGCGCCACGGCGAAGCGCTCCGGTGCCTGCCAGACGATGCGTTCGGCGATCGGCTGGATGAAGCGTGGCAGGCGGTACTGATACCCGCTGGCCATCACCAGCGCCTCGCAGCGGTGCCGGTAGCTCTGCTGCAGTTCGTGCTGGAAGAACTCCAGCTCCAGCGTGCCGTCGGCCAGGCGCTGGCAGCGGCGCAGTTCGGCGTTAGTCAGCAGCTGGGTCGGCACCTCGCCCTTGAGGCTCTGGTTGTACAGCTCGTCGTAGATGGCGTTGATCAGCGTACCGTTGATGCCCTTGTACAGGCCCTTCTGGCTGTCGATGAGCTTTTCCCGGGTGCTGCGCGGCAGGCTGTGGAAGTAGTCGATGTACTCGGGGCTGGTCATTTCCAGCGTCAGCTTGGTGTATTCCAGCGGGAAGAAGCGCGGCGCGCGGGTGATCCAGTTCAGCTGATAGTCGTGGCGGTCGATTTCCTGCAGCAGGTCGTAGTAGATCTCCGCCGCGCTCTGGCCGCTGCCGACCACCGTGATCGAGCGCTTGCCCTGCAGGCGTGGCTTGTCCTGCAGGTAGTTGCCGCTGTGGCTGACGTGGTCGGCCAGGCCTTCACAGCAGCTCGGCAGATAGGGCGTGGTGCCGGTGCCGAGTACCAGGCGGCGGGTGAGGAACTCGAAACCCTCGCCGCTGCGCGCATGCACCCCGCGCACGCGGTAGCAGCGACGCTCGTCGAGGTAGTCGACGTGCTGGACGAAATGCCCGAAGCGCAGGCTGTCGAGCTGCTCCACCACCCACTGGCAGTACTGGTTGTATTCGCGGCGCATCAGGAAGAAGTCTTCCTTGATGTAGAAGGCGTACAGCCGCCCGATCTGCTTGGCGTAGTTGAGAAAGCTGAAACGGCTGGTGGGGTCGGCCAGGGTCACCAGATCGGCCATGAACGGCGTCTGCAGGGTGGCGCTGTCGAGCATCATGCCGGGATGCCAGTTGAAGCCCTCGGCGCGGTCGAGAAACAGGCAGTCGAGTCCGTCGATGGGCTGTGCCAGGCAGGCCAGGCCAAGGTTGAACGGGCCGATGCCGATGCCTATGAAGTCGTAGATCTTGTTCATGAGCGATCTCCTACTGGTTGGCGGTCGTCGAGCAGGCGGGCGCCGTGGTCACGAATCAGCTCGACGATGGCGCGCAGGTCGTCCAGCGTGGTTTCCGGGTTGAGCAGGGTGAACTTGAGGTACTGCCGACCCTTGACCACGGTGGCGGCAATGACCGCCGCGCCGGAGCGGAAGATGGCCTTGCGGATCTCGCGGTTGATCTCGTTCAGGCGCTCGTCCGCCACGCCTGCGGCGACGAAGCGGAACACCAGCGTGCTCAGGCGCGGGGCGAAGACCTCGAAGGCCGGGTCGTCGGCGAGCAGGCGATGGGTGTCGGCGGCGCGGTCGATGACTTCCTCGAACATCGCGCCGAGATGCTCGGCACCGAGGATGCGCAGGGTCAGCCAGAGCTTCAGCGCGTCGAAGCGGCGGGTGGTCTGGATGCTCTTGTTGACCAGGTTCGGCGTGCCCTCGCGGGTCTGGCTGCGCGGGTTGAGGTAGTCGGCGTGGTGGGTGATGTAGCTCAGGTGCTGACGCTGGCGAACTAAGAAGCCGCTGCAGCTGACCGGCTGGAAGAACGACTTGTGGTAGTCCACGGTGACCGAGTCGGCGTGTTCGATGCCGGTCAGCCAGCCGCGGTAGCGCGGCGCGACCAGCAGGCCGCCGCCATAGGCGGCATCGACGTGCAACCAGACGCCATAGTGCTGGCACAGCGCGGCGATCTCCGGCAGCGGGTCGATGCTTCCGAAGTCGGTGGTGCCGGCGGTGGCGACCACGGCCATGGGCAGCTCGCCCAGGCGCTGACAGTCCGCCAACGCCTGGGCCAGCGCCGGCACGCTCATGCATTGGGCACTGTCGGTTTCGATGCTGCGCACGGCGTCGTAGCCCAGCCCCAGCAGCGCGGCGGATTTCTGCACGCTGAAGTGGCTGGCGCGGGAGGCGAAGATGCGCAGTCGGCCCGCGTCCGGCGGTAGCCCGTGCTGGAGGTTGCCGCCGTGGCCGGGCAAGCGGTTGCAGACGTGCTCACGGGCCAGCAGCAGCCCCATCAGGTTGGACTGGGTGCCGCCGCTGGTGAATACGCCGTCGGCCTGACTGCCGAGGCCGATGCGCGCGCAGGTCCAGTCGATCAGGCGTTGTTCGATCAGCGTGCCGCCGGCGCTCTGGTCCCAGGTGTCGAGCGAGGAATTGAGCGATGACACCAGCACTTCGGCGAGCAGCGCCGGCAGCACCACCGGGCAGTTGAGATGGGCGACGTAGCGCGGATGGTGGAAATACACCGCGTCGCGCAGATAGAGCTGATCCAGCTCGCGCAGCGCGGCGCCGGCGTCGCCCAGCGGGCGCTCGAGATCGACGCGTTCGAAGTCGGCGGCCAGCTCCTGCGGAAGGATGCCGCTGAACGGCTGCTGCTGACGCTGCAGGCACTGCTGCACCAGGTTCAGACCCTGCTGCAGGAGCCGGCGGTAGTCATCATGATTGCTGCGGGTGAACAGCCCGTTGCTGGCGGGGCCGGGGGCGAAGGGCACTACGGTACTGGACGGGGTCATGCACATTCCTCGGGCCGAGCGCGGCCGCGACCCGGAGCGGGCCGTTTTCGCGGCGTCGGTGGTCTCTTGTCTGGCGGCGTGGCCGCACGAAAGCATCTGCGAGGATGCCGTTTAATCGAGAATTACTCTCAATTGCGCAAGGGCACAGGCAAGACGAATCAGCGCGGAAAAACCATTACGGCATCGAAGAAAAAAGTTACGGGCGCTCCAGCCGCTGGCGCGCCTTGGCCAGCTGAGCGATCACGGTGTTCACCGAAATGCCCAGGCGCTCGGCGATCTCCGCCTGGCTGAGTCCTTCCAGCCGCGCCAGTTCGAACACCTGGCGACAGCGTGGCGGCAGGTCATCGAGCTGGCGCAGCACGCACCGCAGCGCGCACTGGTGTTCCACCAGCCCGCAGGGGTCGGCCTGCACGGCCTCGATCAGTTCCAGCGGTGCCTCGTCGCCGGCACCGACAAGCGCGCGATGGCGCAGGGCATCGCGCAAGAGATTGGTGGCGATGCGAAAGAGATAGGCCTTGGGGTTGGCGAGGCTCTGCTCGGGCATGACCTGCGCCAGTTTCAGCCAGGCATCCTGGGCCAGGTCCTCGGCCAGTGCTCGGCAGCCGCCGAGGCGGGTCAGATGGGCCACCAGCCGTTGGCGGTGATGGACATAGCATTGCAGACAGGCATCGGGAATCTTGTTGTTGTCGCGCATGGGGGCGTGCCACCGGGAGGGGCAACGAAACTACCCCAGATGCGAACTGTTCGCAATTGCATGCTCAATGCTGGCACGCCGGTCGGCGAGTCAGCCGTCCAGCGGCAGCTGCAGGGTGATCGGCCGGTTGCCATGCTGCAGGCGGCATTGGGCGGCGGGTAGCGGCCGTGCGTAGTGGAAACCCTGCAGGCTGGGGCAGCCGTTGAGGCGCAGGAAAGCCGCCTGGCGCTCGTTCTCCACGCCTTCGGCGACCACGTGCAGGCCGAGGTGACTGGCCATGGTGAGGATGCCACGCACCAGCGCGACGGACTGCTCGCTATCCGGTAGTCCGCTGACGAATTCGCGATCGATCTTGATGCCATCGAAGCGGAAGCGTTGCAGATAGGTCAGCGAGGCATAGCCGGTGCCGAAGTCGTCGAGCAGCAGCGGCAGCCCGGCGGCCTTCAGGCGGCCGAGGGTCTGCTGGACATGCTCGTCGGCTTCGAGCAGCGCACTCTCGGTGACCTCCAATTCCAGCATGCTCGCCGATGCTCCTTCTTCTTCGAGAATTGCCAGCAGGCTGCCGGCCAGATCCGCCTGGCGGAAGTCCAGTGGCGAGAGGTTGACCGCGATGCGCAGCGCATGCCCCATGGCGTGCCAGCGACAAGCCTGCCGGCAGGCTTCGCGAAACACCCAGCGGGTCGCCTCGATGATCAGGCCGCTGTCTTCCAGCACCGGGATGAACACCCCGGGCGGCACCAGGCCGCGCTCCGGAGAAGCCCAGCGCAGCAGGGCCTCCATGACTTCCGGTTCACCCTGGGCGTTGACCTGCGGCTGGTAGTGGAGCACGAACTCGTCGTGATCCAGTGCGCGGCGCAGCGCCTGCTCCAGTTCATGGCGTTGCGCGGCGGCTTCGCTTAGGGATTCGTTGTAGACGACCGTGCAATTGCGCCCCGCGTCCTTGGCCGAATACAGCGCCAGGTCCACCTGCCTGAGCAGGTCGCTGGCACTGTGCCGGCCGTCGCTGATGGCAACGCCGATGCTCGGGCTGACGTAGCACTCGTACTGGCCGATGCGCACCGGCGGCTGGAAGCCTTCGATGATGCACTGGGCCAGCTGCTCGGCGCGGGCGTGGTCGCTGCCGTCGAGCAGCAGCATGAATTCATCGCCACCGCTGCGCGACAGCAGCGCATGCTCGGGCATCAGCCGGCCCAGGCGGTCGCCGATCTGTACCAGCAGCTTGTCGCCGATCTCGTGGCCGAGGCTGTCGTTGATGCGCTTGAAGTGGTCCAGGTCGAGGTAGAGCAGCGTCAGCGGCAGGCGCGCCGCGAGCAACTGTTCGAGGCGCTGCACCAGGTAGTTGCGATTGGCCAGCTGCGTCAGCGGATCGAAGTGGGCGAGAAAACGCAGGCGCTGTTCGGCGCGCATGCGGTCGCTGATGTCGCGCAGTAGCACGAGGAAATGGCGAACACCGTAGCGCTGGAATGGCGTGCAGCTGATCTCCAGCGGCACCTCCCGATCATGACGGCGACCGGTCAGCTCCAACGGCGTGTTCGCCGGGGTGCTCAGCAGGCGGGTGGTGGCGTCGCTTTCCAGCAGGCGATCACTCGGCAGGTTGCCCAGCAGCTCCGCCGGGGTACAGCCGAACAGCGCTGCCGCCGCAGGGTTGGCCTGCAGCACGCGCATCTCTCGGTCGACCACCAGCATGCCGATCGGCGCGGTGTCCACTAGGTCGCGGAAAAGCTGCTCGCTTTCGCTGAGCGCCAGTTGGCGCTCGTGCAGCTGGTTCATCATCCGATTGAGGGTTCTGGCCAGCCGGGCGATCTCGTCGCGGCCGCCGACCGACAGGTTCTGCGGTTGCTGATCGATGGCGAACTGGCGTGCGGCCTGGTCGATGCGGGCCAGGCGGCGTGTCAGCAGGCGACCGTAGAGGCGGTTGAGGATCACGCCAAGCAACAACAGCAGGGCCAGCGTTTGCACGAGGTAGAACCAGGCCTCGCGCTTGGTCTGCGCCAGCATCGGCGCGAAGTCGTACGCCACCAGCAGCGCTTCGCGCAGCGGCGTGCCGTCCTGGGCGACGCGGTCCAGCGGGTAGATCGCCAGCTGCCTGGAGCCTTTGCCGAACCAGCCCGCGCGGCCGCCGTTCACCTGCTTGGCGAGCTCACCGGCATCGATCAGCGTCAGGCGCTCGGGGGACAGGCCCAGCTGGGTCGTGGCGATCACCTGTAGCCCACGGTCGATCACCATCGCCCAGCGCACACCTTCCAGGCTGGCCAGATCGGCCAGCTCGGTTTCCAGCTCGGCGTTGCGGCCGAGGCGGCGATGATCGCTCAGGCTGCTCTGCAGCAGGGCAAGATGCTGCGAGGTGTGGTTGCGCCAGCCGGCGAGGTTTTCCTCGATACGGGTCGGCAGGTGCCAGGCGGTCAGCATGACCGTGAACAGCAGGCCGAAGATGCCCAGCAGCAGGGGCATTGATCGACGCAGCGACAAACTTGTCAGCATGTTGGGCCCTCGCAGCGAGCGATCAGATTGACCGGGTTCGAACCGTTGAGCAGCCGGCGTTCGCGCAGATACTGGCTGAGCTGGCCGATGCTCTGCTGCAACTGGCCCTCGTCGAACCATTCACGGTTGACGGCGCGATCACCCATCAACAAGCCGTCGAGGGTGACCTGCAGTGCCATCGGCGTCAGGCCGAGGCGCGCATGCAGGCGTGGATCGGTTTCGCCGCGATTGTCCTGCCAGGTGCGCAGCGCATCGAACCAGAGGGCCCGGAGGCGCCGGCGCTGCTCGCGGGTGACGCGTTGCCGGTCGACCACCAGGACGTCGACGATCTCGCCCGGCAGCCGGCGGCTGTCGAAGATGCGCCGGGCGCCCTTGCTTTCCAGCGCCGGGCCCTCCGAAGCAAAGGTGATGACAGCGTCGACATCGCCGGCGGCGAAGGCGGCGGTCTGCTCATGCACTGGCAGGCTGACCACCTGCAGATCGTCGATCCGCAGCCCGGCCTGATCCAGCACGCGGGAAAGGAAGTAGGCGCCCAGCGCAGTGTTCTCCACGCCAATGCGCTGGCCGGCCAAGTCCTTGAGGTTGGTCAGCGGCGCGCGGGCGAACAGCGCATCGGCGCCAGCTGAGACGTTGGTGACCAGAATGATCTCCAGGTCGAGCTCCGCCGCGCTGTCCTGCAGCAGCAGCGTTTCGTCGAGGGTGAGCATGGCGGCGTCCAGCATGCCGTTGCGAAAGCCGCGCAGCACACCTGTGGTGTTCGGGTATTCCACCAGACGGATGCCGCTGGGGGCAGTCCAGCCCAGATCGTCCGCCAGATAGATCGGTGCATAGCCAAGCCAGCGGTTGCTGCCGATACGGATCGACTCCGATTCGGGCTGGCAGCCGAGCAAGGCGACAAACAACAGCAAGAGGATTGAGCCCCGAACCATGCGATCACTCCGTGATACCTGTTAGCCACCATAGCGAAACCGCACGGTCACGGGAATCCCTTCGAAAGCAGGGGATATAGGCACGACGTATCGGCGGTGCGCTGAATCGCATCAGCGCCGCTCGTCTGCAGCGGCGTCGTGCTCAACTCCGGCAAGTGGCGCGGGCATAGTCGGTGATCAACCTGGGCAGGTTTTCCAGGGCCTCGGTGCTCTGGGCGGCGCCGATCTGCAGCGCCTCCTTGGGCATGCCGAAAACCACGCAGCTGGCTTCGTCCTGGGGCCGGCGTGCAGGTGCTCGCTCGCTCGGGCGCCGCAGAATCGTCCAGACGGTTGTGCCGGGTAGGCGAGCCGAGCGGTGCCCGGCTCACCAGCACCTAGACAGCCGTCAGCGCGCCCCTTCGAGCTGCTTGCGCTTGGCCCGTCGCGCCAGCATGTTCAGCACCTCGATGCCCGCCGAGAACGCCATGGCGGCATAGACGTAGCCTTTCGGCACGTGGGCGCCGAAGCCTTCGGCGATCAGGGTCATGCCGATCATCAGCAGGAACCCCAGGGCCAGCATGACCACTGTCGGGTTGTCGTTGATGAACTTGGCGAGCGGGTTGGCCGCCACCAGCATCACGGTCACCGCAACGATTACCGCGACCACCATGATGGCCACATGGTCGGTCATGCCGACGGCGGTGATGATGCTGTCGATGGAAAACACCAGGTCCAGCAGCAGGATCTGCGCGATTGCCGAGCCGAAGCCCATGGTGACCGCATTGCCGACCGACTTGCCCTCGAACATGTCGCCGCCCGGCGTCGGGTCCATGCTGTGGTGGATTTCCTTGGTCGCCTTCCACAGCAGGAACAGGCCGCCGGCGATCAGGATCATGTCCTTCCAGGAGAAGGCATGGCCGAACGCCTCGAAGACCGGCTCGGTCAACTGGACGATCCAGGCCACGGTCCCCAGCAGGCCCAGGCGCATGATCAGGGCCAGGCCGATGCCGATGCGTCTGGCCCGCTCGCGATGCTGCTCCGGCAGCTTGTTGGTCAGGATCGAAATGAAGATCAGGTTATCGATGCCGAGTACCACCTCCATGGTGATCAGCGTGGCCAGGGCCACCCAGGTGGTGGGTTCGGAAAAAAGCTGGATGAGCGATTCCATCGGAAATCTCGGGCTGGTGGCAGTCAGCCTCCGCGCGCAGCTGCACGGGGCGGCGAATCTTAGCGATAACGCTGTTCGTAGCGATGCAGATTGAGAGGCTGATTTGTATCAAGTCGTTCCCGACTTGGGAGCCGACAGAACTGCGGCGGCGAGCGCCGTGGGAACGGGACGTAGCCAGAGGAAAGCGTGCCGAATTGCAGGCATTAAAAAGCCGGCTTGTGGCCGGCTTTCAGGGGGTGGCGTTGGCTTATTTTTGGTAAGCCGCAACCGCCTTGGTGATTGCGGCACGGGCGGCGTCGGCGCCTTCCCAGCCTTCGACCTTGACCCACTTGCCCTTCTCGAGATCCTTGTAGTTCTCGAAGAAGTGCTTGATCTGCTCGATCAGCAGCGGCGGCAGGTCGGTGTATTCCTTCACGTCCTTGTACAGCTGGGTCAGCTTGTCGTGCGGGACGGCGATCAGCTTGGCGTCACCGCCGGCTTCGTCGGTCATGTTCAGCACGCCGACCGGACGGCAGCGGATGACCGAGCCCGGGGCAACCGGATAGGGGGTCACGACCAGCACGTCGAGGGGGTCGCCGTCATCGGCCAGGGTATGCGGGATGAAACCGTAGTTGGCCGGGTAGAACATCGGGGTGGCCATGAAGCGGTCGACGAACAGGCAGTCGGTGTCGTGATCGATCTCGTACTTGATCGGCGCATGGTTGGCCGGGATCTCGATGGCGACGTAGATGTCGTTCGGCAGGTCTTTGCCAGCCGGGACTTTGCTGTAGCTCATGAACGATGGGCTCCTGATCGGCCAGCGCGGCCTGGGGGCGGAAAAAAAGTGGGCGCGATTATAGGCGCAATGTCGCGCGCAATGCACGCCGGCTTCGACGCGCCAGGCCTACGCAGGTTCCCGATAGGCGGGATGTTCGGCCTGCAGGTGTTGCAGTCGGGCCAGCGGGTCCTGCCGGTAGAACGCCGCCAGCTGCGCGTAGACGTCGGGAAAGCTCTGCTGCAGCACGTCCGGGGCGCTGAAGAAGTACTCGCTGGTGACGGCGAAGAATTCCGCCGGGTTTTCCGCGGCGTAGGGGTCTATCGGCGTCTCGGCTTCCGGGTCGGTGTCCAGCGCGGCGTTGAGTCGGTCGTAGGCGCCCTGCATGGCGCTGGCCCAGGCATCGATGCGCATCTGCCGATGCAGCGGCGGCAGGCCGTTGGCATCGCCGTTGAGCATGTCCAGCTTGTGCGCCAGTTCGTGGATCACCAGGTTGTAGGCCTCCCAGCCGCCGCTTTCCTGCACCCCGGGCCAGGCCAGGATCACCGGGCCCTGCAGCCAGGCTTCGCCGCTGTGTTCGGCGTCCCATTCATGCTCGACGCCGGCAGCATCGCGGTGCTTCTGCGGGCTGAGGAAATCATCGGGGTAGATCACGATCTCGTGGAAGCCGTGATACCAGCCGAGGTCCGCCAGGTGCAGCAGGGGCAGTTGCGCCTGCAGCGCCAGGCGCAGACGGTCCTCGGCCTGCAGCTCGACGCCGGGCAGCGCGGTGAGGCGCTTGTCGTGCAGGAACAGCACGGCGCGCTCACGCAGGCGGGCGAGTTCGTCGTCGCTGAGACCGTCGAGAATCGGCAGGCTGTCGAGCACCCGCTGCCACAGATCGGCATCGACCGGGTTGCGAGCGAGGATGCGTTTGCGCTGCCAGGCGCGAAAGGACCACATGGCTGATGTTTCCAGCGGGGCGGGGCGCTCACCATAAGCGCGGCGCTCACCAGCGGCAAGCCGGACCTCGGCTGCCATGAAAGCCCGCGACCGCCTCTGCGAAACTCCGGTGGGATCGCCGGGCGGCTGCTACGGTGAGTACTCCGGGCGAGTGGCGCTACTGCTGGCCTTGCCCGCCGAACCCTGTAGACGAGGAGCCTGCCATGCGTGAACAGAACCGCCCAGGGGGACTTTCCCTGATCAACCCGCCGGGCTTGTACGACCCCGCCCCGAACGGCTATTCCCATGTGGCGCTGTTGCCGCCCGGCGCGCGACTGGCCTTCATCGCCGGGCAGGGCGGTGAAACCGCCGACGGACAGCTGTCCGAGGACTTCCGCCAGCAGGTGCGCCAGGCGCTGCGCAACCTGTGTATCGCCATCGAGGCCGCGGGCGGTACACCGCAGCAGATTGCCAGGCTCGGTGTACTGATCGTCGATCACAGCGAAGCGCGGCTGCAGGTGTTCGGCGACGAACTCGCGCGGGCGCTGGGGCCGGGGCCGAAGCCGGCCTGTACGCTGATTCCCGTGCCGCGTCTGGCACTGGACGGCATGCTGTTCGAGATCGACGCGGTGCTGTTGCTGGCGGCCGGCTGAGCGTGCCGTCGGTCGGCGCGTCACGGGACTGTCAAGCGGGACGGGTACATCGGAATGACCCCCACTCGCCAGGAGACTTCCGAAATGACCGCACCGGATCAAAAGCGCCGCCAACTGCTGCAGGGTATCGGCGCCGGCCTCGCCCTGCCGGTCCTGGGCGCCGCGCCCGCCATCATCGCCGCGCCGCGGGCGCGCCCGCAGATGCTTGACGGCGTGCAGTCCGGCGACGTGACGGACGATCGCGCGCTGATCTGGAGCCGCTGCGACTGCCCTGGCCGGTTGATCGTCGAGTGGGATACGCGCAGCCGCTTCGGCAATCCGCGGCGCATGGTGTCCTCCGTAACCGATGCCGGTCAGGACTTCACCGCCCGCGTCGACCTGCGTGGGCTGCCGGCGGATCAGTCGATCTTCTACCGCGCGCGCTTCGAGGACGCCCGCAGCGGCGTGCTCAGCGAGCCCTGGTTCGGCCACCTGCGCAGCGCACCGACGCGCCTGCGCAATATCCGTTTCGTCTGGGGTGGCGATACCTGCGGCCAGGGCTATGGCATCAACCCGGACTTCGGCGGCATGCGCATCTACGAAAGCATGCGCATCCGGCGGCCGGACTTCTTCCTGCACAGCGGCGACGTGATCTACGCCGACGGGCCGATTCCCGCCGAAGTGACCGCCGAGGACGGCAGCATCTGGCGCAACCTGGTCACCGAAGAGAAGAGCAAGGTTGCCGAGACGCTGCACGAGTTTCGCGGCAACTACCGCTACAACCTGCTGGACGAGAATTTGCGGGCGTTCAATGCCGAGGTACCGCAGATCTGGCAGTGGGACGATCACGAAGTGACCAACAACTGGTCGCCGAGCAAGGAGCTGGACGACCGCTACCGGCAGGTTCGCGACATCGATACCCTGGTCCGCCGTGCGCGTCAGGCCTACCTGGAATATGCGCCGATGCGCGTGGCCCGCGGCGACAAGCTCGGGCGCATCTACCGCAAGGTCAGCTACGGGCCGCTGCTGGATGTGTTCGTGCTGGACATGCGCAGCTATCGCGGGCCCAACACCCACAACCTGCAGGCGGAGCAGGGCGCCGACACGGCGTTTCTCGGCCGCGAGCAGCTGCGCTGGCTCAAGCGCGAGCTACGAGCCTCGCGGGCGACCTGGAAAGTGATCGCCGCCGACATGCCCATCGGCCTGCATGTGCCGGACGGCGTGGACGCCCAGGGCATGCGTCGCTGGGAGGCGATCGCCAACGGTGACGATGGTCAGGCGCTCGGTCGCGAGCTGGAAATCGCCGAGCTTCTCGCCTTCATCCAGCGTGCGCGGGTGCGCAACACCGTCTGGCTGACCGCCGATGTGCACTATTGCGCCGCGCACCACTACCACCCCAACCGCGCCGCTTTCCAGCAGTTCGAGCCGTTCTGGGAGTTCGTCGCAGGCCCCTTGAACGCCGGCAGCTTCGGGCCTAATCCGCTGGACGGCACCTTCGGCCCGGAAGTGGTGTTCCAGAAGGCGCCGCCGACGGCGAACAGCTCGCCGCGGGCGGGCTTCCAGTTCTTCGGCGAGGTGGAGATCGATGCCCAGAGCGGTGCGCTGAGCGTGAGCCTGCGCGACATCGACGGCGCGGTGGTCTACAGCCAGACGCTGGAGCCCTGGCAGCCGGCCTGATGCCGGCTAGCCGAGCAGGAAGTTGCCGGCGCGCGGCTGACCGTCCAGCGCCGGCACGTCGGCCTCGTCCTTGAGCTGGACGCCGGATAGCTGTCGGCGGCTGGCTTCGCGCATCAGGTAGAGCAGGCGGTGCGCGGCCAGGTTGTAGCTCAGCCCCTCGGGGCGGATGTTGGAGATGCAGTTGCGCTGCGCATCGTGCCGGCCGACCTGCGGTGCCCAGGTGAAGTAAAGGCCCAGGCTGTCCGGCGAGCTGAGGCCCGGTCGCTCCCCGAGCAGGATCACCACCATGCGCGCCTTGAGACGCTGACCGATCTCGTCGGCCACCGCCACGCGGCCCTGTTCCACCAGCGCGACGGGACCGAGGGACCAGCCTTCGGCCTGGCATTGTTCGGCGATCTTCAGTGCCATGGGTGCCGCATGACGCTGCACGGCCAGGGCCGAGAGGCCATCGGCGATCACCAGTGCCAGGTCGCAGCCGTCGCCGGCCTCGGCGTCGAGCGTGGCGGCGCTGGTTTCGTCGAGGCGTCGGCCGAGGTCGGGGCGTTGCAGATAGGTCTGGCGGTCGCTGGCGGCGCTGTGTAGTGGCAGGCAGGCGAGGCCGTGCCTGTCCAGCTCGGCGGTCAGCGCGGCGCAGTCCAGCGGCAGGTGCACGGCATCACGGGCCTGCGCATGGGCGAACTGGAAATCCAGTTGCGCCACCGTCGGCAGGCTGGTGCCGGCACGGCCAAGGGCGATGCGCGCTGGGGTCAGCTGGCGCAGGTGCTGCCAGGGATTGGGGATGTGGTTCATTGCGGCTCCCGATGGTCGATACGCTGGCCCAGGCGTCGGACGCTCATGGTAGCGGCCTCGCCGGAGAAGCCGTGCGCGGCCACTGCGCGGTCTAGGCCGCTGCCGGATTTGCCCTGGCCTCTCATGCCTGCTGCTCCAGCGCCCGGCGGAAGGCTTCGGGCAGGTCACGGCCGAGCTGCAGGCGATTGCCGTCCTGTCGGAGGATCTGCATCTTCGCCAGCCATTCCTCGAACTCCGGCGCGGGCCGCAGGCCGAGCACCTGACGCACGTAGAGGGCGTCGTGGAAGGAAGTGGTCTGGTAGTTGAGCATCACGTCGTCCGAGCCCGGGATGCCCATGATGAAGTTGATGCCCGCCGTGCCGAGCAGGGTCAACAGCATGTCCATGTCGTCCTGGTCGGCTTCGGCGTGGTTGGTGTAGCAGATGTCGCAACCCATGGGCACGCCGAGCAGCTTGCCGCAGAAGTGGTCCTCCAGCCCGGCGCGGATGATCTGCTTGCCGTTGTAGAGGTATTCCGGGCCGATGAAGCCGACCACGGTGTTCACCAGCAGCGGCTTGTAGCGGCGCGCGACGGCGTAGGCGCGGGCCTCGCAGGTCTGCTGATCGACGCCGTGATGGGCGTTGGCCGAGAGCGCGCTGCCCTGGCCGGTCTCGAAATACATGAGGTTGTCGCCGAGGGTGCCGCGCTTCTGCGACAGGCCGGCCTCGTAGCCTTCCTGCAGCGTTGCCAGGTTGATGCCGAAGCTGGCGTTGGCCGCCTCGGTGCCGGCGATGGACTGGAACACCAGGTCCAGCGGCGCGCCGCGGTTGATCGCCTCGATGGAGGTGGTGACGTGGGTGAGGATGCAACCCTGGGTCGGGATCTCGTAGCGACTGATCACGGCGTCGAGCATCTTCAGCAGCTCGCAGATGCCGGCGGTGCTGTCGGTGGCCGGGTTGATGCCGATCACCGCGTCGCCGTTGCCGTAGAGCAGGCCGTCGAGAATGCTCGCGGCGATGCCGGCGCCGTCGTCGGTGGGATGGTTCGGCTGCAGTCGGGTGGACATGCGTCCGGCCAGGCCGATGCTGTTGCGAAAGCGGGTGACGACGCGGACCTTCTGCGCGACCAGGATCAGGTCCTGCACGCGCATGATCTTCGACACCGCGGCGACCATTTCCGGCGTCAGCCCCGGTGCGAGGGCTTTCAGCGACGACTCGTCCGCCTCCTCGCCGAGCAGCCAGTTGCGGAAATCGCCCACGGTCAGGTGGCTGATCGGCGCGAAGGCGGCGGCGTCATGGCTGTCGATGATCAGCCGAGTGACTTCATCGCTTTCGTAGGGGATCAGTGCTTCTTCGAGAAAACGCCTGAGCGGCACATTGGCCAGGCACATCTGCGCCGCCACTCGCTCGGCGTCGCTGCCCGCCGCGATCCCGGCGAGCAGGTCGCCGGATCGCGCCGGGCTGGCCTTGGCCATCACCTCGCGCAGATCGTCGAAGCGCCAGGTGGTGCCGCCCACGCTGTGCGAGTAAGTCATGGCTGCTCTCCCTACTCGAGTGTCGCCTCGGCCTGCTCGATCGCCGCGAACTCTTCTTCCGGCGTACCGGCCACCAAGTGGTGCCGACTGTAGATCGCGAAATAGGCGATGAAGATCCCGTAGATGATCGCGGCGCCGATCACCACCCGCGGGTCGACCAGGAAGCCTGCGATGACCGCGATGCAGGCCAGTACCAGCGCCACGCCCGAGGTGACGATGCCGCCGGGTGTCCTGTAGGGGCGATGCAGATCCGGCCGGCGCAGGCGCAGCACGATGTGCGAAGCCATCATCAACACGTAGGAGATGGTCGCGCCGAACACCGCGACGAGGATCAGCAGATCGCCCTGACCGGTCAGCGAGAGCAGGAAACCGATCACACCGGGGATCACCAGGGCCAGCACCGGCGCCTTGTTCTTGTTGGTCAGCGAGAGGTTGCGCGGCAGGTAGCCGGCCCGCGACAGGGCAAAGATCTGCCGCGAGTAGGCGAAGATGATCGAGAAGAAGCTGGCGATCAGCCCGGCCAGGCCGACCAGGTTGACGAAGCCGCTCATCCAGGTGGACGAGCCGTAGGCCGTGGTCAGCGCTTCCACCAGCGGGTTGCCGGATGCCACCAGGGTGCTGGAACCGGCGCCGCCAGGGCCGACCAGCAAGATCAGCCCGGCGAAGGCGACCAGAATCAGCATGGCGCCGATCAGCCCGCGGGGCATGTCGCGCTGCGGGTTCTTGGTTTCCTCGGCGGCCAGCGGCACGCCTTCGACGGCGAGGAAGAACCAGATCGCGTAGGGAATCGCCGCCCAGATGCCGACATAGCCGTAGGGCAGGAAGTTACTGGCGCCGGCCGCCGTGGTAGGGGCGATGTCCAGCAGCTTGTCCACCGAGAAGTGCGGCACCATGGCGACGATGAACACCGCCAGGGCAAGGGCGGCGACGGCGGTGATGATGAACATCAGCTTCAGCGCCTCGCCGACGCCGAAGATATGGATGCCGATGAAGACGATGTAGAAGGCCAGATAGATCATCCAGCCGCCGATGCCGAACAGCGACTCGCAATAGGCGCCGATGAACACGGCGATCGCCGCCGGCGCGATGGCGTATTCGATGAGGATCGCCGTGCCGGTGAGGAAGCCGCCCAGCGGGCCGAAGGCGGTGCGGGCAAAACCGTAGCCGCCGCCCGCGGTCGGGACCATCGACGACAGCTCGGCCAGCGAGAAGCACATGCACAGGTACATGGTCGCCATCAGCAGCGTGGCGATGAACAGCCCGCCCCAACCGCCCTGGGCGAGGCCGAAGTTCCAGCCGGCGTAGTCGCCGGAAATCACGTAGGCGACGCCAAGGCCGACCAGCAGCACCCAGCCGGCGGCGCCTTTCTTCAGTTCGCGTTCCTGGAAATAGCTACTGCCAACGGTTTCGAAATCGATTGCGTGGTGCGGTGGCGTTGAACTGCTGTGTTCGAGAGCCATGGGGGAATCCTCTTGGACGGGTTGGCACCTCTCTCCCTAGCAAGCGTCATGCCCCGGCACGGAATACGGGATTCCCGGTGTTCTGTCGGTGGATGTCGGCAGGAACGCACCTTTTGCGGGCTCCACAGCACCATGGCGGAGCCCGGCAGGTGTCTTGTTCGAACGCGCGGTGAGCCAAAGCCCACCGCGCTCAGCCCATCAGAAGAAGCCCAGCGGATTGATGTCGTAGCTCACCAGCAGGTTCTTGGTCTGCTGATAGCTGTCGAGGATCATCTTGTGCGTCTCGCGACCGACGCCTGACTTCTTGTAACCACCGAACGCCGCGTGCGCCGGGTAGAGGTGGTAGCAGTTGGTCCAGACACGGCCGGCCTTGATCGCCCGGCCCATGCGATAGGCGCGGTTGATGTCGCGGGTCCAGACGCCGGCGCCGAGGCCGTACTCGGTGTCGTTGGCGATGGCCAGCGCCTCGGCCTCGTCCTTGAAGGTGGTGACGCCGATCACCGGGCCGAAGATCTCCTCCTGGAACACGCGCATCTTGTTGGTGCCCTTGAGCAGGGTCGGCTGGATGTAATAGCCGGTGGCGAGCGAGCCTTCGAGTTTCTCGGCCGCCCCGCCGGTGAGCACTTCGGCGCCTTCTTCCTGGGCGATCTTCAGGTAGGACATGATCTTGTCGAACTGCTGCTGGCTGGCCTGGGCGCCAACCATGGTGTCGGTGTCCAGCGGGTCGCCGCGCTTGATCTGCCCGACCTTCTTCATCACCGCTTCCATGAAGGGCGCGTAGATCGACTCCTGCACCAGTGCGCGGGACGGGCAGGTGCACACCTCGCCCTGGTTGAAGAAGCCCAGCACCAGCCCCTCGGCGGCCTTCTCGATGAAGGCCGGTTCGGCCTGCATGATGTCCTCGAAGTAGATGTTCGGGCTCTTGCCGCCCAGCTCCACGGTGCTCGGAATGATGTGCTCGGCGGCGCGCTTCATGATGTGCGAGCCCACCGGGGTGGAGCCGGTGAAGGCGATCTTGGCGATGCGCTTGCTCGAGGCCAGTGCTTCGCCGGCTTCCCGGCCGTAGCCGTGCACCACGTTGAGCACCCCCGGCGGCAGCAGGTCGCCGATGCATTCGAGCAGCACGTTGATGCCCAGCGGGGTCTGCTCGGCCGGTTTGAGCACCACGCAGTTGCCGGCGGCCAGCGCCGGGGCGAGCTTCCAGGCGGCCATCAGGATCGGGAAGTTCCACGGGATGATCTGCCCCACCACGCCCAGCGGCTCGTGGAAATGGTAGGCCGCGGTGTGTTCGTCGATCTCGGCGCTGGTGCCTTCCTGGGCACGGATGCAGCCGGCGAAGTAGCGGAAGTGGTCGGCGGCCAGCGGGATATCGGCGTTGAGCGTCTCGCGCACCGCCTTGCCGTTGTCCCAGGTCTCGGTGATGGCGAGCATTTCCAGGTTCTGCTCGATGCGGTCGGCGATCTGCAACAGGATCAGCGAACGCGCCTGCACGCTGGTTTTGCCCCAGGCATCGGCGGCGGCATGGGCGGCGTCCAGGGCCTTTTCGATGTCGGCGGCGTCGGAGCGCGGAAACTCGGCAATCGGCTGTCCGTTAACCGGAGACAGGTTGGTGAAATACTGCCCGTTGACGGGTTCGACGAACTCGCCATTGATGAAGTTGCCGTAGCGGGCCTTGAGGGTAACGAGGGCACCGTCGGTGCCGGGAGGGGCGTAGATCATGGGGGGCTCCAGTATGTTCTTGGATGGAGATTCGCTGCATAAAGCGTAGATCACGACTTGAATACTGTCGCGGTGGCCAGGGGCGCTTTTCGTGGCGGCAGAGCGAGCGCTGCCGCGCGGTCGGGCCGGGGCAGAAGCCCCGGCCCAGGGGCTCAGAGGGCGCTATGGAAGATCGCCTCGATTTCCTCTTGCGTGGCGCGGCGCGGGTTGGTCAGGCCGCAGGCATCGTTCATGGCGTTGGCGGCCAGCGTCGGGATGTCATCGGCTTTGGCACCAAGCTCGGCCAGGCCGCTCGGAATGCCGATGTCCTTCGACAGGGTGCGGATCGCCGCGAGCGCGGCCTCGGCGCCCTGCGCGGCGTCGAGCCCACGGGTCTCCGCACCCATCGCGGTGGCAATGTCGCGCAGGCGTTCGGGGCAGACGCTGGCGTTGTAGCTCTCGACGTGAGGCAGCAGTACGGCGTTGCAGACGCCGTGCGGCAGATCATAGAAGCCGCCGAGCTGGTGAGCCATGGCGTGGACGTAGCCCAGCGAGGCATTGTTGAACGCCATCCCGGCGAGGAACTGTGCGTAGGCCATGGCTTCGCGGGCGGGCATGTCGCTGCCGTTCTCGACGGCGGTACGCAGGTTTGCCGAGATCAGTTCGATGGCCTTGAGCGCGCAGGCATCGGTGATCGGCGTGGCGGCGGTCGAGACATAGGCTTCAATCGCGTGGGTGAGGGCGTCCATGCCGGTCGCGGCGGTCAGCCCCTTGGGCATGGCGACCATCAATGCCGGGTCGTTCACCGACAGCAGCGGCGTGACATTGCGGTCGACGATGGCCATTTTCACGTGGCGGGTTTCGTCGGTGATGATGCAGAAGCGAGTCATCTCGCTGGCGGTGCCGGCGGTGGTGTTGATCGCCACCAGCGGCAGTTGTGGTTTGGCCGAGCGGTCGACGCCTTCGTAGTCGGCGATATTCCCGCTGTTGGTGGCGCACAGGGCGATGCCCTTGGCGCAGTCATGAGGCGAGCCGCCACCGAGGGAAATGATGAAATCGCAGGCGCTGTCCCGCAGCTGGGCCAGGCCCTTCTCGACGTTGCCGACGGTTGGGTTCGGTTGTGCGCCGTCGAATACGACCGATTGGATATCCGCGGCAGCCAGCAGCGCGGCGACCTTTTCGGCGACGCCTGCTCGTGCCAGTCCGACATCGGTGACGATCAGTGCTTTGCGAAAGCCGTAGTTAGCGATGGCGACCATCGCTTCATCAAGGCTTCCGGCGCCCATCATGTTCACTGCGGGTATGAAGAAGGTGCTGCTCATGGTGAATGCCTGCGATTGTCTAGAATGAGGTTTTCGCAGCATCGCATCTTGACCTGAGGGCGAAATGATCTGGCTCAAGAAGGTGACTAGCCGGTCGTGTTTCGGCTCTGCGTCCGACTAACGGCGGCTGGTCGGCTGGCGGGACCTGCTGTGCTAACCTGCGCCGCAGTTTTTAGTGGGTCTCACCGCTTTTGAGGGCATCCATGCATATCCACATTCTCGGCATCTGCGGCACCTTCATGGGTTCGCTCGCGGTGCTGGCCAAGGAACTCGGCCATCGCGTCACCGGCTCCGATGCCAACGTCTATCCGCCGATGAGCACGCAGCTCGAGGCTCAGGGCATCGAGCTGATGCAGGGCTACGAGCCGGCGCATCTGGAACCGGCACCCGATCTGGTGGTGGTGGGCAACGCCATGTCGCGTGGCAACCCGGCAGTGGAATACGTGCTGAACAAGGGGCTGCCCTATGTCTCCGGCCCGCAATGGCTGGCCGATCACGTGCTGCAGGGTCGCTGGGTACTGGCGGCGGCCGGCACCCATGGCAAGACCACCACCAGCAGCATGCTGGCCTGGGTGCTGGAACATGCCGGCATGAGCCCGGGCTTTCTCATCGGTGGTGTGCCGCAGAACTTCGGCATCTCCGCACGGCTCGGCGGTACGCCGTTCTTCGTGGTAGAGGCCGACGAGTACGACAGCGCCTTCTTCGACAAGCGCAGCAAATTCGTCCATTACCGCCCGCGCACCGCGATCCTGAACAATCTGGAGTTCGATCACGCGGATATCTTCCCGGATCTCGCCGCCATCGAGCGGCAGTTCCATCATCTGGTGCGCACCGTGCCAGGCGAGGGGCTGATCATCCATCCCGAGTCGGAAACGGCGCTCAAACGCGTCATCGGCATGGGCTGCTGGACGCCGGTGCAGACCACTGGCGACGGCGGCCAGTGGCAGGCGAAGCTGCTCAGCGCCGACGGCTCGCGCTTCGAAGTGATCTTCGACGGCGAGGTGCAGGGCGTGGTGGAGTGGGAGCTGACCGGCCGGCACAACGTCAACAATGCGCTGGCGACGCTGGCGGCGGCACGGCATGTCGGCGTGCTGCCGAAGCAGGGCGCCGAGGCGCTGAGCGAATTCCGTAGCGTCAAGCGGCGCATGGAGAAGGTCGCCGAGGTCAATGGCGTGATCATCTATGACGACTTCGCCCATCACCCGACCGCCATCGCCACCACCCTTGACGGCCTGCGCAAGCGCGTCGGCGATACGCCGATCATCGCCGTGGTCGAGCCGCGTTCGAACTCGATGAAGCTCGGCGCGCACCGCGAGGGCCTGGCCGAGTCGGTGGCGCTGGCCGATCAGGCGATCTGGTACGCACCGGCCAACCTTGGCTGGGATCTCGCCGCGACCGTCGCCGGCTCGCCGGTGCCGACCACGGTCTGCGATTCGCTTGAGGCGATCATTGCCAAAGTGAAAGCCGATGCCGTGCCGGGCACTCAGGTGGTGGTGATGAGCAATGGCGGTTTCGGTGGGTTGCACGGCCAATTGGCCGCCGCACTGGCGTAGCGTGGAAATCGCCGCAGGCATTTCCACGCGAATGGCATCAGGAGCAAATTGAATGAGCGGACCGGAACGCATCACTTTAGCCATGACCGGCGCCTCCGGCGCGCAGTATGGTTTGCGCCTGCTCGATTGCCTGATCCAGGAAGACCGCGAGGTGCACTTCCTGATCTCCAAGGCCGCGCAGCTGGTCATGGCCACCGAGACTGACGTGGTGCTGCCGGCCAAGCCGCAGGCGATGCAAGCGTTCCTCTCGGAATACACCGGTGCCGCCGCCGGGCAGATCCGCGTGTTCGCCAAGGAGGACTGGATGGCACCACCCGCGTCCGGCTCCGGTGCACCGACCTCCATGGTGGTGGTGCCTTGCTCCACTGGCACGCTGTCGGCAATTGCTACCGGCGCCTGCAACAACCTGATCGAGCGTGCCGCCGACGTCACGCTCAAGGAGCGCCGCCAGCTGATTCTGGTCCCGCGTGAAGCGCCGTATTCGAGCATCCACCTGGAAAACATGCTCAAACTGTCCAATCTCGGCGTGACCATCCTGCCGGCCTCGCCAGGCTTCTATCATCAGCCGCAGACCATCGACGACCTGGTCGATTTCGTCGTCGCGCGCATCCTCAACCTGCTCAACATTCCGCAGGACATGCTGCCGCGCTGGGGTGAGCACCATATCGTCAGCGACGACTGACATGCTCGGCCGGGCGCTGCTGGTACTGACGACGCTGAGCCTGCTCGGCGGCTGCGCCAGCGTGCGCACGCTGGATGCCGCCAAGCCCGGCGCGCCGATTATCTATTCCGGCACGCGCCTGGACTGGTACAGCCTCAACGGTGGCTGCTGCCCGCTGGATCGCTTCGGTGCCGTGGCGCCCAAGCATGCCGCGTTCGATCTGCCGGCCAGCGCCTTGCTGGACACGCTGTTGCTGCCCTTCGCCGTCGCGGCGGAGCTGGGCGTCGGGCTCGGCGTACGCGGCGGGCTCTGATTGCCGGCAACCGCGGCATAACTGATCTGGGTCCAGGCAAGCTCGCGGCCGCACAGGCATAGTTGACGGGTCCGCGCCACAAGGAGAAACGGTGTGAAAGACCGCGCTCAGTTCCACTTCAACTACTGGATGATCGCCATCCTGGTGTTTCTCGGCCTTCAGTACCTGCTGTCGACCCAGCAGCAAGTGGCGACCATCCCTTACAGCGAGTTCGAGCAGCACCTCAAGGACGGGCGTATCGACGAACTGGCCATCACGGACCGGCGCATCGAAGGCCGGCTCAAGGAGCCCCTGGCCGGCGGCCAGCGCCGTTTCATCACCAACCGCGTCGAGCCGCAGCTGGCCGAGCATCTGCAGCAGTACCCGGTACGCTACACCGGCAAGGTGGAAAGCACGCTGGTGCGCGACCTGCTGTCGTGGATCGTGCCGGCCATGCTGTTCTTCGGCATCTGGCTGTTCCTGCTCAAGCGCATCGGCAGCGGCCTGGGGGGCGGCGGCATGATGCAGATCGGCAAGAGCAAGGCGCGGGTCTACGTCGAGACCGATATGAAGGTGACCTTCGCCGATGTAGCCGGTGTGGACGAGGCCAAGGACGAGCTCAAGGAAATCATCGACTTCCTCCGCGATCCGCAGACCTACGGTCGCCTCGGCGGACGCATGCCCAAGGGCGTGCTGCTGGTCGGCCCGCCCGGCACCGGCAAGACGCTCCTGGCGCGCGCGGTGGCCGGCGAGGCGAAGGTGCCATTCTTCTCCATTTCCGGTTCCGAGTTCGTCGAGATGTTCGTCGGCGTCGGCGCCGCGAGGGTGCGTGATCTGTTCGAGCAGGCGCGGGCCCAGGCGCCGGCGATCATCTTCATCGACGAGCTGGACGCGCTCGGCCGCGCCCGCGGTGCCGGGCCGCTGTCCGGCGGGCATGACGAGAAGGAGCAGACGCTCAACCAGCTACTGGTGGAGATGGACGGCTTCGACACCTCCAGCGGACTCGTCCTGCTGGCGGCCACCAACCGCCCCGAGATCCTCGATCCGGCGCTGCTGCGCGCCGGCCGTTTCGACCGTCAGGTGCTGGTCGATCGTCCGGACAAGGTCGGGCGGGTGCAGATTCTCAACGTGCACCTGAAGAAGTCGCGCCTGGGCACCGATGTCGATCCGCAGGCCATCGCCGCGCTGACCCCGGGCTTCACCGGTGCCGACCTGGCCAACCTGGTCAACGAGGCGACGCTGCTGGCAACCCGGCGCAATGCCGACGCGGTAGCGATGGAGGACTTCACCGCGGCCATCGAACGCATCATCGCCGGGCTGGAGAAACGCAACCGCCTGCTCAATCCGCGCGAGCGCGAGATCGTCGCCTATCACGAGATGGGCCATGCGCTGGTGGCGATGGCGCTGCCGGGCGTCGATCCGGTGCACAAGGTGTCGATCATTCCGCGCGGCATGGGCGCGCTGGGCTACACCATCCAGCGCCCCATTGAGGATCGCTTCCTGATGACCCGCGACGAGCTGGAGAACAAGATGGCCGTGCTACTTGGCGGGCGTGCGGCGGAGTGGCTGGTGTATGCGCATCTGTCCACCGGCGCGGCGGACGACCTGGCCAAGGTCACCGACATCGCCCGGGCGATGGTGACGCGCTACGGCATGTCCAAGCGCCTCGGTCACCTGGCGTTGGAGCGCGAGCCCAATTCCTTCCTCGGCAACGAGGCGATGCTCGGCCTCAAGCCCCAACACGACTATGCCGAGAGCACGGCGACGGCGATCGACGAGGAAGTGCAGGAGCTGGTTCAGTCGGCCTTCCAGCGTAGCGTCGATCTGCTCCAGGCGCGTCGTGCACTGCTCGAGCGCTGCGCCCGGCAGCTGCTGCAACAGGAGACGCTGGATGCAGGACAACTGCGTGCGTTGAGCGCCGAGCTCGGCGCTCAGTTGCCGTCGTCGGACTAGCCTGCCCGCTTGGCGTGCTGGGCCAGGGCCCACTCCACATGCTCGCGCACCAGCTCCGACGGATCGTCGCGGCGTGCCTGAAGCGCTTCCAGCACCGGGATGCTCGACGGCGCATTGCCCAGGCCCACCGCGAGATTACGTAGCCAGCGTTCGTAGCCGGCGCGGCGTAGCGGCGAGCCCTCGGTGCGGCTGAGAAACTCCTCTTCCGTCCAGCGGAACAGGGTCGCCAGTTCAGCGTTGTCCAGGCTATGGCGCGGCTGAAAGTCGCTCTGCTCGGTGGGGCGTGCGAAGCGGTTCCAGGGGCAGACGATCTGGCAGTCGTCGCAACCGAATACGCGGTTGCCGATCTTGTCGCGCAGCTCGACCGGGATCGGCCCCTTGAGCTCGATGGTGAGGTAGGAAATGCAGCGCCGCGCGTCCAGCAGCCGTTCACCGACGAACGCCTCGGTGGGGCAGATGTCCAGGCAGGCGTGGCAGCTGCCGCAGTGATCGCGGGTCACCGGCTCGTCGACTGGCAGCGCGATGTCGACGAACAGCTCGCCGAGAAAGAACCAGCTGCCGGCCTTGCGGTTGAGCAGCAGGGTGTTCTTGCCGATCCAGCCGAGCCCGGCCTGCTGGCCGGCGGCCTTCTCCAGCACCGGCGCGCTGTCGACGAAGGCACGGAAACCGAACGGACCGACCACCTGCTGAATGCGCTCGGCCAGCTGCTGTAGGCGCTTGCGGATCAGCTTGTGATAATCCCGGCCCAGGGCATAGCGCGACACATAGGCTTTTTCCGGGTCGGCCAGCTGCTGGCTCATACGGGTGTCGCCCGGCAGGTAGTCCATGCGCAACGAGATGACTCGCAGCGTACCGGGCACCAGTTCGTCCGGCCGCGAGCGCTTGCTGCCGTGGGCCGCCATGTAGTCCATCTCGCCCTGATAGCCCGCTTGGAGCCAGGCCTCGAGGTGCGCATCGTGCTCGCCAAGGTCGACGCCGGTGATCCCCACCTGCTGGAAGCCGAGCTCGCGGCCCCACTCCTTGATGGAGTCGGCGAGTACGACGGGATCGAGAGCGGAGCTGGACATCGGAGACTGCGGCGGGAAGTGAGCGGGTGCGTATAATTCTGCCAGACATTCCGCCGCGATGATCCCTGCACCGATGACCGATTCCCTGCCCGTCGCCCTGTACAACGCCACCCAGGTGCGCGAACTCGATGCGCGCCTGATTGCCGCCGGTACGTCCGGCTTCGACCTGATGCAGCGTGCCGCCCATGCCGCCTGGCGCGCGCTGCGCCGGCGCTGGCCCGATGCAGCTGCTGTCACCGTGCTCGCGGGGCGCGGCAACAACGCCGGCGATGGCTACCTGCTGGCGGCGCTGGCGCAGCGCGCTGGCTGGCAGGTGCGGGTGCTGGCGGTGGGCGATCCGCAAACGCTGCAGGGCGACGCGGCGCTGGCCTGCGCCGAAGCGCGTGATTGCGGAGTGCCCATCGAACCCTGGCGAGCGGAGGCGCCGCTGCAGGGCGTGCTGGTGGATGCGCTGCTCGGCACCGGTCTGACCGGCGCGGTGCGCGAGCCCTATGCGAGCGCGATCGCGGCTATCAACGCCAGCGGCCGTCCGGTGCTGGCAATCGACCTGCCCAGCGGGCTGTGCGCCAACACCGGTCAGATGCTGGGGCAGGCAGTGCGGGCCGATCTCAGCGTGACCTTCATTGGCCTCAAGCTCGGCCTGTTCACCGCCGACGGTCCTGATCGTGTTGGCGCGCTGGTGTTCGATGATCTGCAGGCTGATCCGGGAATCGTCGTGCAGGTGGCGAGCGAGGCCGTGCGCCTCGACCACGGCTCGCTGGCGCGGGTCGCACCTCGTTCGCCGACAGCACACAAGGGCAGTTTCGGCCAGGTGCTGGTGATCGGCGGCGACCTTGGTACCGGCGGCGCCGCGCTGCTCAGTGCCGAGGCGGCGCTGCGTTGTGGGGCCGGTATGGTGACCCTGGCGACCCGACCGGAACACGTCGGCGCTTCGTTGGTGCGCCGGCCGGAGGTCATGTGCAGCGGCGTGGAGTCCACCTACAGCCTGTCGGCGCTGCTGGAGCGTGCCGATGTGCTGGTTGTCGGCCCCGGTCTCGGCCAGGCGCCGTGGGGGCGCAGTCTGATTTCCGCGGCTGCCCAGCGCGAGCAGCCGCAGGTTTGGGATGCCGATGCGTTGAACCTGCTGGCTAGCGGCGCCGTCGAATTGCCGCCCGGCTGCCTGATCACCCCGCATCCGGGCGAGGCCGCGCGACTGCTGCAGTGCTCGGTGGGCGAGGTTCAGGCCGATCGCCCGGCGGCGGTGCGGGCGCTGGCGCAGCGTTATGGGTGCGTTGCTTTGCTCAAGGGGGCCGGCACGCTGATCGCGGCGCCGGATGGCCGGCTGGCCCTGTGTGATCGCGGCCATCCGGCGATGGCCAGTGCCGGGCTCGGCGACGTGCTCGCCGGTGTGCTCGGTGCCTTGCTGGCACAGCAGCTGGCACCGTTCGAGGCGGCCTGCCTGGGCGCCTGGCTGCACGCCAGCGCGGGTGAGCGCCTTGGCCCGCTGGGGCGAGGCCTGGCCGCCAGTGATCTGATTCCGGTGATCCGTCAGTTGTTCGAGGAGCAGTCGCCATGCCTGAAATGAATCTGTATGCCGGTGACGAGGCGGCGATGCTCGCGCTGGGTGCGCGCATCGCCCGCGCGACCGGTGGTCGGGGCGTCATCTATCTGCATGGCGACCTCGGCGCCGGCAAGACCACACTGTCACGCGGCCTGATCCGTGGTTTCGGCCACGAGGGCAAGGTCAAGAGCCCGACCTTCACTCTGGTCGAACCCTACGAGCTGGGCGAGGTTCAGGTGTTCCATTTCGACTTGTATCGCCTGGTCGATCCGGAGGAGCTGGAGTTCCTCGGCATCCGCGACTACTTCGAGGGCAATGCACTGTGCCTGATCGAGTGGCCGGAACGCGGGGCCGGCATTTTGCCAAAGGCCGACATGGACATTACCATTACGCCGCATGAGGCCGGCCGAACGCTGCGCCTGTCGCCCCATACCGCGAGGGGCGAAGCCTGGTGTGTCGCCCTGACCGACGGAGAGCTATGAATAACATGGGTTTGGGGATGCGCATGCGCACCCTGGTTGTTGGCCTGCTGCTGTCGCTGATAACGGCGGACCTGTTTGCTGCCAGCGATGTACAGAGCGTGCGTCTGTGGCGTGCGCCGGACAACACCCGCCTGGTGTTCGACCTGTCAGGGCCGGTCGAGCACAAGATCTTCACCCTCACCGCACCCGATCGGCTGGTCATCGACGTCACCAACGCCACGCTCAAGGCGCAGCTCGATCAGTTACCGCTGAGCAATACCCCCGTTGCCTCCCTGCGCGCCGGTCAACACGATGCCGATACGCTGCGCGTAGTCGTTGATCTGCATGCGCCGGTTACGCCTAAGAGCTTCAGCCTGGCGCCGAACCAGCAGTACGGCCACCGGCTGGTGGTCGATCTGTTCGATCAGGCAACGGCCGCCCGCGCCGCCACTCAACCGCCGGTCACGGCAACGCCGTCCAAACCTGTCGCACCGGTCTCGCCGACGCTGCCTGCGGTCAAGCTGCCCGCTCCGATCGGTGGCAAGCGTGACATCGTGATCGCGATCGATGCCGGCCATGGTGGCGAAGACCCAGGCGCCATTGGCCCCGGCAAGGTCTACGAAAAACACGTCGTGCTACAGATTTCCAAGGAGTTGCAGCGCCAGATCAATGCCGATAAAGGCTTCCGCGCCGAGCTGGTGCGCACCGGCGATTACTTCATTCCACTGCGCAAACGCACCGAGATCGCCCGCAAGAAGGGCGCCGACCTGTTCGTCTCGATCCATGCCGATGCCGCGCCGCGTTCAGCGGCCTATGGCGCTTCCGTATTTGCCCTGTCGGATCGCGGCGCCACCTCGGAAACCGCGCGTTGGCTGGCCGACAGCGAAAACCGTTCCGACCTCATCGGCGGTGCCGGCAACGTCAGCCTCGGTGACAAGGACCAGATGCTCGCGGGCGTGCTGCTGGACCTGTCGATGACCGCCTCGCTGTCCTCGAGTCTGAACGTCGGGCAGAAGGTGCTGAGCAACATGGGCCGCATCACGCCGCTGCACAAACGGCGCGTGGAGCAGGCCGGCTTCATGGTGCTGAAGTCGCCGGACATCCCGTCGATCCTGGTCGAGACCGGCTTCATCTCCAATCCGTCGGAAGCCAAGAAGCTGCAGACGTCCGGCCATCAGCAGGCGCTGGCACGCTCCATTCACAGTGGCGTGCGGCAGTTCTTCCACGAGAATCCGCCTCCGGGAACCTACGTCGCCTGGTTGCGCGATTCCGGCAAGATAGCCGCCGGTCCTCGCGAGCATGTCGTGCGCTCGGGCGAAAGCCTGGCCTTGCTCGCCCAGCGCTATCAGGTCAGCCTGACCTCGCTGCGCAGTGCCAATAATCTGCGCAACGACGTGATCAAGATCGGCCAGACGCTGAACATTCCCGCCACCACCCTGGCTTCGCAGCCATGACGCAAGCGCCACGCATCCAGCTGCTCAGCCCGCGGCTGGCGAACCAGATCGCCGCTGGCGAGGTGGTCGAACGCCCGGCCTCGGTAATCAAGGAGTTGCTGGAAAACAGCCTGGACTCCGGCGCCGGCCGCATCGAAGTAGACGTCGAACAGGGTGGCGTCAAACTGCTGCGTGTGCGCGACGACGGCTGCGGTATACCGCCGGACGACCTTCCACTGGCCCTGGCCCGCCATGCCACCAGCAAGATTCGCGATCTGGAAGACCTCGAGCGAGTCATGAGCCTGGGCTTTCGCGGCGAAGCGCTGGCCTCGATCAGCTCCGTCTCGCGGCTGACCCTGACCTCGCGTACCGCGGATGCCAGCGAGGCCTGGCAGGTGGAAACCGAGGGGCGCGAAATGGAAGCGCGGGTGCAGCCGGCGGCTCATCCGGTGGGTACCTCGGTGGAAGTGCGTGATCTGTTTTTCAACACGCCGGCACGGCGCAAGTTCCTGCGCACCGAGAAGACCGAATTCGACCACCTGCAGGAGGTCATCAAGCGCCTGGCGCTGGCGCGCTTCGATGTGGCCTTCCATCTGCGCCACAACGGCAAGGGCGTGCTGGCGTTGCATCAGGCCAACGACGATGGCGCCCGTGCGCGGCGCGTCGCTGCGGTGTGCGGGCCGGCCTTCCTCGAGCAGGCGTTGCCGGTCGAGATCGAGCGTAACGGCTTGCGGCTCTGGGGTTGGGTCGGACTGCCGACCTTCTCGCGCAGTCAGGCGGACCTGCAGTACTTCTACGTCAACGGGCGCATGGTGCGCGACAAGCTGGTCGCCCATGCGGTGCGCCAGGCCTATCGCGACGTGCTGTTCAATGGCCGACACCCGACCTTCGTGCTGTTCCTCGACGTCGATCCGGCAGTGGTGGACGTCAATGTGCATCCCACCAAGCACGAGGTGCGTTTCCGCGACAGTCGTATGGTCCACGACTTCCTCTACGGCACGCTGCACCGCGCGCTGGGCGATGTGCGTCCCGAGGACCAGCTGGCCGCGCCGGCGAGCGTGGCGCCGATGACCCAGGTTTCCGGACTGGCTGCCGGCGAGTTCGCCGGGCAGAACGAAATGAGCCTGTCGGCCAGCGTGCTCGAGCGACCACAGGGGAAGACACCGGTCTGGCGCGGTGCCGGCGCGGGCTATCAGGCGCCACGCCCGGCATCGACCGGCTATACCGCCGAAGCCCAGGGCGCCTACCGCGAGTTCTTTACTCCGCTGCCCGAAAGCACCCCGGCGCCACTGCCTGCCAGTCAGGATGACGTACCGCCGCTGGGCTATGCGCTGGCGCAGCTCAAGGGGGTCTACATCCTCGCCGAGAATGCCCAGGGTATGGTGCTGGTAGACATGCACGCCGCCCACGAACGAATTACCTATGAGCGCCTGAAGACCGCCATGGCCAGCGAAGGGCTGCGCGGCCAGCCGCTGCTGGTGCCTGAAGCCATCGCCCTCAGCCAGCGCGAGGCCGACTGCGCGGAAGAGCATGCGCAGTGGTTCCAGATGCTCGGCTTCGAGCTGCAGCGCCTCGGCCCGGAAACCCTGGCGATCCGTCAGATTCCCTCGCTGCTCAAGCAGGCCGAAGCGACCCGACTGGTGCGCGATGTGCTCGCCGACCTGCTGGAGTACGGCACCAGTGACCGCATCCAGGCCCACCTCAACGAGTTGCTGGCGACCATGGCCTGCCACGGCGCGGTCCGCGCCAATCGCCGCCTGACGCTGCCGGAGATGAACGCCTTGCTGCGTGACATGGAGCACACCGAGCGTAGCGGGCAGTGTAACCACGGCCGCCCGACCTGGACGCAGCTGGGCATGGACGATCTGGACAAGCTGTTCCTGCGCGGCCGCTGACGGGTTCCGGGCGGCAGGCTGCGCTTGCGGCCAACCGTCCGCCACTGGAAACTATGCGGCCACGCCTGCCGAGCCCGCCGATGTCTTCTCTGCCTCCCGCCATCTTTCTCATGGGTCCCACCGCCTCGGGCAAGACCGATCTGGCGCTGGAGCTGGCGCGCGTGCTGCCCTGCGAACTGATCAGCGTCGACTCGGCGCTGGTCTACCGTGGCATGGACATCGGCACGGCGAAGCCTTCCCCAGAGCTGCTGGCAGAGTTCCCGCATCGGCTAGTGGATATTCTCGATCCGGCCGAGAGTTACTCGGCAGCCGAATTCAGCAGCGATGCCCTGGCGGCCATGGCGGAGATCAGCGCCGCCGGCCGCATTCCGCTGCTGGTCGGCGGAACCATGTTGTATTTCAAGGCGTTGCGCGATGGTCTGGCCGACATGCCGGGTGCCGATCCGTCGGTGCGTGCCGATCTGGAAGCGCAGGCGGCGGCTGAGGGGTTGCAGGCGTTGCACGACGAGCTGGCGCGGATCGATCCCGAGTCGGCGGCGCGCATACATCCCAACGATCCGCAGCGGTTGGTCCGCGCCCTTGAGGTCTATCGTGTCAGCGGTTCGACCATGAGCGAACACCGTGCCCGACAAAGGTCGCAAAAAGCCGTTGCAGACGCTCCAGGCTCCGGTGTCTTGCCTTATACTGTGGCGCATCTGTGCATTGCTCCGGCGCAGCGCAGCATTCTTCATGAACGTATCGAAAGGCGTTTCCTGGGGATGGTTGAACAGGGGTTCATCGAAGAGGTCGAAGCCCTGAGGTGCCGCGGTGATCTGCATCCCGGCATGCCATCGATTCGCTCGGTTGGTTATCGGCAAGTCTGGGAGTACCTGGACGGTCGGTCGAGCCGGGACGAGATGGTAGAGCGCGGCATCGTCGCGACCCGGCAACTCGCCAAGCGGCAGTTCACCTGGTTGCGGAGTTGGGGGGAAAGTTATTGGTTGGACAGTTTGTCCCGCGACAATCTGCCGCGCGCATTGAAATACCTGCAATCGCTCTCCATATTGAGCTGACACTGCAAGCTGACCGTCTATTCTCAGACAAGTGGATCGTCGGTTGTACTTTATAGAACACTAATGAAACAGATCCTCTAAGGAGTGCGGCACATGTCAAAAGGGCATTCGCTACAAGACCCTTACCTCAACACACTGCGTAAGGAACGCGTCCCGGTCTCCATCTATCTGGTCAATGGCATCAAGCTGCAGGGTCAGATCGAATCCTTCGACCAGTTCGTCATTCTGCTGAAGAACACCGTCAGCCAGATGGTGTACAAGCATGCGATCTCCACCGTTGTTCCCGGGCGTCCTGTGCGCCTGCCGACCGCTGGCGATGCCGAGCAATCCGAGTCGAGCAACGACTGAGGTAGGTTTCTTTGTTCTTCGAACGTCCCGGTGGTGGTGAGCGGGCTATCCTGGTGCACCTGGACGGCCAGGACCCCGCGGCGCGCGAGGATCCTCAGGAGTTCCAGGAACTGGCGCGTTCGGCAGGTGCAGAAACGGTTGGCTTCGTCAATGTGTCCCGCCACCAGCCGTCCGCCAAGTTTCTGATCGGCAGTGGCAAGGTCGAAGAGTTGCATGACCTCGTCAAGGATGGCGAGGTCGAGTTGGTGATCTTCAATCACACGCTTACCCCCAGCCAGGAGCGCAACCTCGAGCGTGCCCTCGAATGTCGCGTGCTCGATCGCACCGGTCTGATCCTGGACATCTTCGCCCAGCGTGCGCGTACCCATGAGGGCAAGCTGCAGGTCGAACTGGCACAGCTGGAACACATGAGCACGCGGCTGGTTCGCGGCTGGACTCACCTCGAGCGGCAGAAGGGCGGTATCGGCCTGCGAGGGCCGGGTGAAACCCAGCTGGAAACCGACCGTCGTCTGTTGCGTGTCCGCATTCGGCAGATCAAGCAGCGCCTGGGAAAAGTGCGCGGCCAGCGTGAGCAGGCCCGTCGCGGGCGGCGTCGCGCGGATATTCCTTCCGTGTCGCTGGTGGGCTACACCAACGCCGGCAAGTCCACTCTGTTCAATGCCCTCACCGAATCCGAGGTCTACGCTGCCAATCAGCTGTTCGCCACGCTCGATCCCACGCTGCGCCGCCTCGAGCTCGAGGATGTCGGTCCGGTGATCCTGGCCGACACGGTGGGTTTCATTCGTCATCTGCCACACAAGCTGGTGGAATCCTTTCGGGCCACATTGGAAGAGTCCAGCAACGCCGACCTTCTGCTGCACGTGATCGACGCTCACGAGCCTGAGCGCGATCAGCAGATCGAGCAGGTGCTCGCGGTGCTCGGTGAGATTGGCGCCAACGAGCTGCCGATGCTCGAGGTGTACAACAAGCTTGATCTTCTCGAGGGCATCGAGCCGCAGATACAGCGCGATGCCGACGGCAAGCCGCAGCGCGTCTGGGTGTCCGCCCGTGACGGCCTGGGGCTGGACCTGTTGCGTCAGGCCGTCGCCGAGTTGCTCGGCGACGATCTCTTCGTCGGCACGTTGCGCCTGCCGCAGAGGCTGGGCCGCCTGCGGGCGCAGTTCTTCGAGCTGGGTGCGGTGCAGCGTGAGACGCATGATGAGGAGGGTGGCAGCCTGCTCGAGGTTCGCTTGCCACGTGTCGAACTGAATCGCGTGATCAGCCGCGAAGGGTTGCGGGTGGACGAGTTCATCGAGCAACACACTTTGCAATAAAGCCTCGATCGGCAATTTTGCCGGTCGCTCGGGGCTTTCTGTAGCATTGGCGGGCGCGCCGTGGGCGCGCCTTTAGCTTTATTTGAATGGAGAGCGCTATGGCTTGGAATGAGCCGGGTGGCAACTCGAACAACCAGGATCCCTGGGGCAGTGGTGGCGGTGGTCGTCGTGGTGGCGGCGGCGACCAGAAAGGCCCGCCGGATCTCGATGAGGCTTTCCGCAAGCTGCAGGACAGCCTGAACGGCATGTTCGGTGGCAAGAAGCGTGGCAGCGGCAATTTTGGCGGCAGTGGCAAGCGCGGCGGATTCGGCCTGGTGTGGGTCGCCCTGGTCGTATTGCTGGCTGTGTGGCTGTTCAATGCCATCTACATCGTCGACGAGCAGGAGCAGGCTGTGGTGCTGCGCTTCGGCAAGTACCACGAGACTGTCGGGCCGGGCCTGAACATCTATTTCCCGCCGATCGATCGCAAGTTCCAGGAGAACGTCACTCGCGAGCGCTCGTACAGCAAGCAGGGGCAGATGCTCACCGAGGACGAGAACATCATCGAGGTGCCGCTGACCGTTCAGTACAAGATCAGCAACCTGCAGTCTTTCGTGCTGAATGTCGATCAGCCTGAAGTGAGCCTGCAGCACGCCACCGACAGTGCCGTGCGGCATGTCGTGGGCTCGACGGCCATGGATCAGGTGCTCACCGAGGGGCGTGAGGTCATGGCCGGTGAGGTCAAGGAGCGTCTGCAGCGGTTCCTCGACAACTACGGCACCGGCATCGTCGTTACTCAGGTCAACCTGCAGAGCGCCGCCGCGCCGCGTGAAGTCCAGGAAGCCTTCGATGACGTCATTCGGGCGCGCGAGGACGAGCAGCGCGAGAAGAACCAGGCCGAGTCCTATGCCAACGGTGTGATTCCCGAGGCGCGCGGTCAGGCCCAGCGCATGCTGGAAGAAGCCAGTGGTTACCGCGACGCGGTGATCTCCCGTGCCCAGGGTGAGGCGGATCGCTTCAGCAAGCTGGTCGCCGAGTATCGCAAGGCGCCGGAAGTCACGCGCGAGCGTCTGTATCTGGAAACCATGCAGGAAGTCATGAGCAATACCAGTAAGGTCATGGTGAGTGGCGACAGTGGGCAGAACCTGCTCTATTTGCCGCTGGACAAGATGATCAACGGTCGTGGTGCGAGCACGCCAGCCCCCGCTGGGGTTGCCTCGGGTGCGGCGGCTCAGGGCACACGTATGCCGCCAGAGCTGGACCCGCGTGAAGTCCGTACGAGGGAGGGTCGCTGATGAGCAATAAATCCCTTACTGCCCTGATCGTGGGTGTGGTGGCTGCAATCGTTCTGTGGAACAGCTTTTACATCGTTTCGCAGACCGAGCGCGCGGTACTGCTGCGGTTCGGGCGTATCGTCGAGCCGGACGTGAAGCCGGGCCTGCACATGAAGATTCCGTACGTGAACTCGGTGCGCAAGTTCGATGCGCGGCTGCTGACGCTGGATACCACCACCTCGCGTTTCCTGACGCTGGAGAAGAAGGCGCTAATGGTCGACTCCTATGCCAAATGGCGTGTGGACGATGCCGAGCGCTTCTATACCGCGACCTCGGGCATGAAGCAGATCGCCGATGAGCGTCTGGCGCGTCGCCTCGAGGCTGCGCTGCGCGATCAGTTCGGTAAGCGCACGCTGCATGAGTCGGTCTCCGGCCAGCGTGATGAGCTGATGGCTCAGGTCACTCGAAGCTTGAATCGTGCGGCTCAGCAAGAGCTGGGGATCGAAGTCGTCGACGTCCGCGTCAAGGGCATCGACCTGCCGCGTGAAGTCAATCGCAGTGTCTTCGAGCGTATGAGTTCCGAGCGGGAGCGTGAGGCGCGCGAGCATCGCGCCAAGGGTAAGGAGCTTGCCGAGGGTATTCGCGCCGACGCCGATCGCCAGCGCCGTGTCCTGCTGGCCGAAGCATTCCGCGAAGCCGAAGAGCTGCGTGGTGACGGTGACGCCAAGGCTGCTGCAATCTATGCCGCCGCGTACGGCCAGGATCAGGAGTTCTACGCCTTCCACCGTAGCCTGCAGGCCTACCGTGAGAGCTTCTCCAGTAAGGAAGACGTGCTGGTACTTGATCCGAAGAGCGACTTCTTCCGTTATCTGCAGGGCAACAAATAGCATCCCACTGCCAGTTGGCTAAGGTTCTCCGGCGGCACGCGCGTGTCGCCGGGTGACCCATGGGGAAAAGGTTGCTATGATCCGCCAGCCGGGGAAATCCCGGCTTTTTTGCGTCTGTGCCCTTGAGGTCGCAGGCTATCCCAGGCATGCGGTGGTCATGCCGACCCCTCAGGGGCATGGCTCGGATGCCATGGTTCGAACACAACTGCACGCAACCGGAGGCCAGCTGAGGCTGCAGCCGCGGTTTTCGTCTGGGCTTACCGGAACGAGAGGTGATTTCGCGAATGGCAACGGTAGACCGCTGGCTCTTGCCAGATGGCATCGAAGAAGTGCTGCCGCCCGAGGCGGCGCGTATCGAAACGGCGCGTCGGCGCGTGCTGGATCTGTTCCAGCGCTGGGGCTACGAGCTGGTCATCACCCCGCACGTGGAATTCCTCGAGTCATTGCTCACCGGTTCCGGGCAGGATCTGGATCTGCGCACCTTCAAGGTCATCGATCCGCTCTCCGGCCGCCAGATGGGGCTGCGTGCCGATATCACGCCTCAGGTGGCACGCGTCGATGCGCATACCCTGCGTCGTGAAGGCCCGAGCCGGCTCTGCTACGCCGGCAGCGTGCTGCATGCCAAGCCGCAGGCGCTTTCCACTTCGCGCAGCCCCATTCAGCTCGGCGCCGAGCTGTATGGCGATGCCTCCGCTTCCAGTGACCTCGAAGTCATCAGTCTGATGCTGGAAATGCTCGAGCTGGCCGATGTGCCCGATGTGCACATGGATCTCGGTCATGTCGGCATCTACCGCGGCCTGGCAAAGGCCGCCGCGCTAAGCGGTGAGGCCGAGCAGCGCCTGTTCGACGCGCTGCAGCGCAAGGCTATGGATGAGATCGAGCAGCTGACCGCGGCGCTTGATCCGGCCCTCGCCTCGATGCTGCGCTCGCTGGCGCGCCTGTGTGGTGGGCGCGAGACGCTCGATGATGCTCGGCAGGCTCTGGCTGGCGCACCTGCGGATGTACAGGCGGCGCTGGAGACCCTTTCGGCGGTGGCCGACCAGCTCGCGCTGCGCTACCCGCAGGTGCCGCTGTACTTCGACTTGGGCGAATTGCGTGGCTATCACTACCATACTGGAGTGGTGTTCGCCGTGTTCGTGCCGGGCATGGGGCAGTCGATTGCCCAGGGCGGGCGTTACGACGATATCGGTGCCGATTTCGGGCGTGCCCGTCCGGCGACCGGCTTCTCCACTGATTTGAAAACGCTGGTCAGTCTCGGAAATGCCGATCTGAGCACGCCGATTTCCGGGGTCTGGGCTCCGCACGGCGATGAGTCGGGCCTCTGGAATGCGATTCGCGAGCTGCGGCGCCAGGGCGAGCGCGTGGTGCAGGCGCTGGATGGCCAGTCGCGGGCCGATGCCGCGCAGCTGGGCTGCGACCGGCAATTGCGGTTGAGTAATGGTGTCTGGACGGTGGTTTCGCTGGCGTCCTGACGGCTATGGCGCCGCGCTCGCGGTGCCGGCCAGGTTTCGATTATCGCCGGTTGCGGCCGGTATGCTTCGCCGAAGAGGACAAAGGGTTATGGGTAAGAATGTCGTGGTCCTGGGCACCCAATGGGGTGATGAGGGCAAGGGCAAGATCGTCGATCTGCTGACCGATCAGGCGGCTGCGGTCGTGCGTTACCAGGGCGGCCACAATGCCGGTCATACCCTGGTCATCGATGGCGAGAAGACCGTTCTGCACCTGATTCCGTCCGGCATCCTGCGCGACAATGTGCAATGCCTGATCGGCAATGGCGTGGTGGTCGCGCCCGATGCGCTGCTGCGGGAAATCACCAAGCTGGAAGAGAAGGGTGTGCCGGTGCGCGAGCGCCTGCGCATCAGCCCGTCCTGTACCCTGATCCTGCCGTACCACGTGGCGCTGGATCAGGCCCGCGAGGCCGCGCGTTCGGAAGGTAAGATCGGTACCACTGGGCGCGGCATCGGTCCGGCCTACGAGGACAAGGTGGCGCGTCGCGGCCTGCGCATTGGCGACCTGTTCAATCCAGAGCGCTTCACGGTCAAGCTGCGTGAGTTGCTGGACTACCACAACTTCGTGCTGCAGAACTTCTACAAGGTCGAGCCGGTAGATTTCCAGAAGACCCTCGACGAGGCCCTCGGCTACGCCGAGATCCTCAAGCCGCTGATCACCGACGTCACGGCCCGTCTGCACGAACTGCGCAAGCAGGGTGCCTGCATCATGTTCGAGGGTGCCCAGGGCTCGCTGCTGGATATCGACCATGGCACCTATCCGTACGTGACCAGCTCCAGCACCACGGCTGGCGGCACGGCGACCGGTTCCGGCTTCGGTCCGCTGTACCTGGACTACATCCTCGGCATTACCAAGGCCTATACCACGCGCGTGGGCTCCGGTCCGTTCCCCACCGAGCTGTTCGATGATGTCGGTGCGCGCCTGGCCGAGCGTGGTCATGAGTTCGGCTCGACCACTGGGCGTGCGCGTCGTTGCGGCTGGTTCGATGCCGTCATCCTGCGTCGTGCCATCGAGATCAACAGCATCTCCGGGATCTGCCTGACCAAGCTCGACGTGCTCGACGGGCTGGAGACCATCCGCATCTGCGTCGGCTACAAGGATCGCAACGGCGAGGTGCTGGTCGATGCGCCGACCGATGCCGATAGCTACGACGGTCTGCAGCCGGTGTACGAGGAAATGCCGGGTTGGAGCGAGTCGACCGTTGGCGCCAAGAGTCTTGACGAGCTGCCCGTCAATGCCCGCGCCTACATCAAGCGTCTGGAAGAGCTGATCGAGGCGCCGGTGGATATCATCTCCACCGGTCCGGACCGCAACGAGACCATCGTGTTGCGTCATCCGTACGCCTGATCGGGCGCATGCTAGAAGACCGCCTTCGGGCGGTCTTTTGCTGTCTGGGGCTGACGGCAGCGCGAGTATCGGCAGGCGGGGATGATTTCTATCGGGCCGAAACGAAAAAACCGAGCCAGAGGCTCGGTTTTTTCTTGAAGAGTGGTGCCCAGGAGAAGACTCGAACTTCCACGGTGTTGCCACCGCTAGGACCTGAACCTAGTGCGTCTACCAATTCCGCCACCTGGGCACATTGCGATGATTGCTCACCGACTTTTTTGCCATTTTGCCGATTCGCATCGGCCGAAGTCGGCAATCTTCGTTACTGCCTGAGACACGCATCGATGATGCGGGTTTCATTTGAAGAGTGGTGCCCAGGAGAAGACTCGAACTTCCACGGTGTTGCCACCGCTAGGACCTGAACCTAGTGCGTCTACCAATTCCGCCACCTGGGCACGAGAAACGATGATACTTGGCCGTTTCCGTGTTACAACGTCTGCCAGACATTGTGGGCGCGAACTATACGGCTGAGGTCTAGCCTTGTAAACCCCTGATGGCGAAAAATAATTCGCATGAAAGCTGCCGTCCGGCAGCGATTCGCGCTTCAATAGAAAAAGGGCGTTCTGCCTCTATAAATGAATGAAAGGTGACATCTCTTAATGGCCGATTGGCAATCCCTCGATCCCGAGGCCGCTCGTGAAGCGGAAAAGTACGAAAACCCTATTCCCAGCCGTGAGCTGATTCTTCAGCATCTCGGCGAACGTGGCTCGCCAGCTGCCCGTGAAGAGTTGGTGGAAGAGTTCGGGCTGGAGTCCGACGAAGATATCGAAGCGCTGCGTCGCCGCCTGCGTGCGATGGAGCGAGACGGCCAGCTGATCTACACCCGGCGCGGCACCTATGCCCCGGTGGACAAGCTGGACCTGGTCTGCGGGCGCGTCAGCGGCCATCGTGACGGTTTTGGTTTCCTCATCCCCGATGATGGCAGCGACGACCTGTTCCTCAGCCCGGCGCAGATGCGCCTGGTGTTCGATGGTGACCGCTGCCTGGCGCGGGTCGCGGGTCTCGATCGTCGTGGACGCCGCGAAGGCGCCATCGTCGAGGTGATCAGCCGCGCGCACGAGAGCATCGTGGGCCGTTATCACATCGAGAGCGATGTCGGCTTCGTCATTCCGGACAACCCCAAGATTCAGCAGGAAGTGCTGGTCACGCCGGGGCGGGCGCTGGATGCCAAGCCAGGTCAGTTCGTCGAGGTGAAGATCACTCACTGGCCGACGCAGCGCTTCCAGCCGCAGGGCGATATCGTCGAGGTGATCGGCAACTACATGGCGCCGGGCATGGAGATCGACGTCGCGCTGCGCAGCTTCGATATTCCGCATGTCTGGCCGGAAGCGGTGCTCAAGGAGGCTGCGCGGCTCAAGCCCGAGGTGGAGGAAAAGGACAAGCACAAGCGCGTCGACCTGCGCCATCTGCCCTTCGTCACCATCGATGGCGAGGATGCCCGCGACTTCGACGATGCGGTCTACTGCGAGAAGCCGGGCGGCTGGAAGCTGCTGACCGGCGGGTTCCGTCTGTATGTGGCCATTGCTGACGTGTCGCACTATGTGAAGGTGGATTCGGCGCTCGACAAGGAAGCTGTGGTCCGCGGCAACTCGGTGTACTTCCCCGAGCGCGTGGTACCGATGCTGCCCGAGGAGCTGTCCAACGGCCTCTGCTCGCTGAATCCCCATGTCGATCGTCTGGCCATGGTCTGCGAGATCACCCTGAGCAAGTCGGGGAAGATGACCGACTACCAGTTCTACGAAGCAGTGATGCACTCCCATGCACGGCTGACCTACAACAAGGTCAGCACGATGCTGGAGCAGCCCAAGTCTGCCGAAGGCAAGCGGCTGAGCGCCGAGTACGCCGAAGTGCTACCGCACCTCAAGCAGCTCTATTCGCTTTATAAGGTGTTGCTCAAGGCGCGCCATACCCGCGGCGCGATCGATTTCGAGACTCAGGAAACCCGCATCGTCTTCGGTGCCGATCGCAAGATTGCCGAGATCAAGCCCACCGAGCGCAACGATGCGCACAAGCTGATCGAGGAGTGCATGCTCTGCGCCAACGTCGCCACCGCGACGTTCCTGCAGAAGCATGAGATTCCGGCGCTGTATCGCGTGCACGACGCACCGCCGCTGGAGCGTCAGGAGAAGTTGCGCGCCTTCCTCGGTGAGCTGGGGCTTTCCCTGCACAAGGGCAAGGAAGGGCCGACGCCCAAGGATTACCAGGCGCTGCTGGAAAAGATCCAGGGGCGCCCGGATTTTCACGTGATCCAGACGGTGATGCTGCGTTCGCTGAGCCAGGCGGTCTACAGTGCCGAGAACCATGGTCACTTCGGTCTGAACTACGAAGCCTACGCACACTTCACTTCGCCGATCCGGCGCTATCCGGACCTGCTGGTACATCGCGCCATTCGCAGCGTCATCCGGTCCCGGCGCGACACGCCGCACGTGCGGCGTGAAGGCGCCCCGAGCATGCCCAAGGCGCGCATCTACCCGTATGACGAGGCGGCGCTGGAGCAACTGGGCGAACAGTGTTCGATGACCGAGCGGCGCGCCGACGAGGCTACCCGCGACGTGGTCAACTGGCTCAAGTGCGAGTTCATGAAGGATCGCGTCGGCGAGACATTCCCTGGTGTGATCACCGCGGTGACCGGCTTCGGCCTGTTCGTCGAGCTGACCGACATCTACGTGGAAGGGCTGGTGCACGTCACGGCGATGCCGGGCGACTACTACCACTTCGACCCGCTGCATCACCGACTCTCCGGTGAGCGTAGCGGGCGGAGTTTCCGCCTTGGCGATAGCGTCGAGGTTCGCGTTATGCGCGTCGATCTGGACGAGCGCAAGATCGATTTCGAGCTGACCGCTGGCGGCACCAAGGCCGCCGGCCAGCGTGACGGCGCAGAGCGTGGCCGCGAACCGGGCAATGCCGATATTCGCAAGAGTCGCGAGCTGAAGAAGGCATTGATTGCCGAAGCCAAGGTTGGTGGCAGGAAGGGCAAGTCCGACAAGGCTGGCGGCAGCAAGTCCCGGTCCGGCACATCCAAGGCAAAATCCGCTGCGAAGTCGACGAGCAAGCCGTCAGCCTCCAGCAGTGGTCCCCGAAAGCGCAAGGCCAAGTCATGAGTCAGCTGGAAAAGATCTATGGCCTGCACGCCGTGGAGGCCTTGCTGCGGCATCATCCCAAGCGCGTCAAGCAGGTCTGGCTGGCTGAAGGCCGGGGCGATCCGCGTGCGCAGGTGCTGATCGAGCTGGCCGCGCAGGCGCGCGTCAGTGTCGGCCAGTGCGAGCGTCGCGAGATGGATGCCTGGGTCGAGGGCGTGCACCAGGGTGTGGTGGCCGAGGTCAGCCCCAGTCAGGTGTGGGGTGAGGCGATGCTCGACGAGCTGCTCGATCGCGCCGAGGGTCCACCACTGCTGCTGGTGCTCGATGGGGTGACCGACCCGCACAACCTCGGCGCCTGCCTGCGTACGGCCGATGCGGCCGGTGCGCTGGCGGTAATCGTGCCGAAGGACAAGTCCGCCACTCTCAATGCCACGGTGCGTAAGGTCGCCTGCGGTGCTGCCGAGGTCATTCCGCTGGTGGCGGTGACCAATCTGGCGCGGACTCTGGAGAAGCTGCAGCAAAAGGGCCTTTGGATCGTGGGCACCGCCGGCGAAGCCGAGCAGTCACTCTACGAGCAGGATCTCACCGGTCCAATAGTCCTTGTCATGGGGGCGGAAGGTCGCGGCATGCGCCGGTTGACCCGCGAGCACTGCGACTATCTGGTGCGTCTGCCGATGGCGGGTAGCGTTAGCAGTCTGAATGTCTCGGTTGCCACCGGCGTCTGCCTGTTCGAGGCGCTGCGTCAGCGCGGCCTTGGCCAACCGGCTCGTTAGCGCCAGGCGACGCATGTACTGAAACCGATCGGTCTTTTTGTGGTCAATCGCTGTCCCAGGCCCGCCGGATAGCGGCTGTTCGATTTTTTCGCTTGAGGGCCCCGGAATGCTGCCGGGGTCTCGCTGAGTTCGTTACGCGGCGTCAGGCTCGTACCATGGAGGTTGTATGCAGCAGCGCCCGTCTTTCGAGAGTCTGTTCCGGCTGTCGCCGAACGCCTATGTTCTGCTCGATCGCGATCTGGTCATCCTCGATGCCAACGCGGCTTACCTGGCCCTGACCGGCCGCAGGCTGGAGGAGATCCAGGGGCAGCGCCTTCACGAAGCGTTCGCAGCAGACCCGCTCAGCCCCGAGACGACTCGTGTGCAGGAGCTGCTCGACTCCTTTGCTCGTGTGCTCAGCCGCAAGGCGGTCGATACGCTGCCGGTTATCCGTTATTCCATTGCACGCCATACGCCGCTTGGCCCCGTCTACGAAGATCGCTACTGGAGTGCCACGCACACTCCGGTCCTCGGTGAGCAGGGTGAGGTCGTGGCCATCCTGCAGCACACCTCCGACATCACCGAGCTGCAGGCCATGAAGGATTCGCTGAAGCAGGTTGCCGGGCATCAGCCTGTGCAGCAGCTCGAACAAGGCGTCATGTCCCGCGCCAGGCTGCTGCAATCCGAGGGCGAGCAGTTGCGGCGCCTCTTCGCTCAGGCGCCTGGATTCGTCTGTTTCCTGCGCGGGCCGAATCACGTCTACGAACTGGTCAACGATGCTTACCGAGAGGTGACCGGGCATCGCCAGCTACTGGGCAAGGCGGTTCGCGAGGGCCTGCCCGAAGTTGTCGACCAGGGGCTGATCGACCTGCTGGACGAGGTCTACCGCACGGGTCGGTCCTACATCGGCAAGCGCGTGTCGCTGTTTCTCAAGCGCCAAGCGGACCGGGAGCCGGAAGAGACGATCCTGGACTTCGTGCTGCAGCCGATCATCGAGAACGAGGGCAACGTCACCGGCATCTTCGTGCAGGGGCAGGATGTAACCGAGCAGCAGCGCAACGAAACGGAATTGCAGCGCTATCGTGAGCATCTCGAGGAGCTGGTACGCGAGCGGACCCAGGCGCTCGAGCAGAGCGAGGCGGAGCGGCAGGTCGCCGAACAGGCCCTGCAACAGGCTCAGCGCCTTGAGGCGGTGGGCAAGCTGACAGGCGGTATCGCCCATGACTTCAACAACATGCTGCAAATCATCGGAGGCAACCTGCAGCTTTTGCGTCGCAGCCTCGGCAACGATGAAACGGCTGCAAGACGTCTGAACTCGGCGGTCAGTGGGGTCGAGAAGGGCGCGCGCCTTGCCTCGCAGCTGCTGGCATTCGCCAGCCGCCAGCCGCTGCTGCCCCGGCAGGTGTATCTGCCCGATCTGCTGGAGCAGATGCATGAGTTGCTCGATGGCGCTCTCGGGTCTGCGGTGCAGGTTGATTTGGATGTCGTAGGTCGGCCCTGGCCGGTCTTTGTTGATGTCGGAAACCTGCAGAGTGTGGTGCTGAACTTGGCGGCCAACGCGCGTGACGCGATGGCCGGGCGCGGCCGGTTGGTGCTGCGTCTTGAGAATCGCTCGCTGAATGACGAAGCGGTGGAGCAGCCTGGGGATTATGTACTGCTCAGCGTCATCGACCAGGGCAGTGGTATGAGTGACGAGGTTCGAGCCCGGGCGTTCGAGCCCTTTTTTACCACCAAGCAGGAGAACAACGCGTCGGGCCTCGGCTTGAGCATGGTCTACGGGTTCGTCAAGCAGAGTGGCGGTTTCGTGACGCTGGGCAGCGGTGACAACGGTGGCACGGCGGTGCATGTTCATCTGCCGCGCAGTGCGGGCGAGAACGCAGAGTCCGACGCCGCCAGCGAGCGCGAACCTGCGCTGCCGGAGGCTGACGGTTCGTCGGCCGTCGATGATGCAGGACTGAGGATTCTGTTCGTCGAGGACGATCCCACGTTGCGCATGCTGACCGGGGAGGTCTTGACGGAGCTTGGCCACCGGGTCGAAGTCAGCGAGACGGCTGAGGAGGCGCTGGGATTCCTGGATCGGCAGCCGTTCGATGTGCTGCTTACCGATGTCGGTTTGGCAGGAATGAGCGGAATCGACCTCGCGCGTCAGGCTGGCGCCCGCCATCCTGAGCTTGCGCTGGTGATTGCCTCGGGGTACGCCGTCAGTCCTGCCGAGGTAGGGATCGATCGACTGCGCACGATGATCAAGCCCTACGATATCCATCAGGTTCGCGAGCTGCTCGACGCGATTCGTAGCGAAAGGGCTGCGGCAAGCCGCTAACCTGCTCGGGCTGGTCAAATAATCACCAGCTTGCCTTGCGCCACTGCCGGCCCTTCTCTAGAATGGCGCCCCTTGCCTGGATGGCAGGCGTTTGCGCGCCTTTCTACAGGCAAGAAAACAAGTCATTCACTCCTTGCCTGACCGCATCGTCGGCAGGCTGCAACCCGTAAGGAGCAGTTATGCGTCATTACGAAATCATCTTTCTGGTTCACCCGGACCAGAGCGAGCAGGTCGGCGGCATGGTGGAGCGTTACACCAAGCTGATCGAAGAAGACGGTGGCAAGATCCATCGCCTGGAAGACTGGGGCCGTCGTCAGCTGGCTTATGCCATCAACAACGTGCACAAGGCTCACTACGTGATGCTGAACGTCGAGTGCAGCGGCAAGGCTCTGGCCGAGCTGGAAGACAACTTCCGCTACAACGACGCTGTCATCCGCAACCTGATCATTCGTCGCGACGAGGCCGTGACCGAGCAGTCCGAAATGCTCAAGGCCGAGGAAAACCGTAGCGAGCGCCGCGAGCGTCGTGATCGCCCTGAAAACACTGACGGCTCCAACGAGAGCGACAGTGACAGCAGCGATAACAACGCTGACGAGTAATCCACGGATCTATTGAGGAGCCTATTTCATGGCACGTTTTTTCCGTCGTCGTAAGTTCTGCCGTTTCACCGCCGAAGGCGTGAAAGAGATCGATTACAAGGATCTCAACACCCTGAAGGCCTACATCTCCGAGACCGGCAAGATCGTTCCTAGCCGCATCACCGGAACCAAGGCACGTTATCAGCGTCAGCTGGCCACCGCTATCAAGCGCGCCCGCTACCTGGCCCTGCTGCCCTACACCGACAGCCACGGCCGTTGATCCGGCTGGTCGACAGAAGTAAAGGATAAATCGCATGCGCGCCCTGGCTGAGTTCATCATGCGCGGCCGCATGCAGGCCATCTTCGTGGTGGCCGGTGCTGCGGCACTGCCCATGTTGTTCTGGCTGAGCGCTGCCGCAGGCAGTCTCGTGCTGCTGCGACGCGGGCTGAACGATGCGTTGAGTGTGCTGGTTTGGGCCGTGATACCGGCCCTGGCCTGGTGGTACTTCGGCGATCCGCGGACCCTGCTGGTATTGCTGGGTACGCTGGGCTTGGCCCTGGTACTGCGCGGTCAGGCGTCATGGGTGCGGGTGATGTTAAGCAGCGTGGGCCTGGGACTGCTGTATGTCTGGGCGCTCGGTGCGGTATTCGGCGAGCCGATCGCGGCGTTGGCTGGTGAGCTGCAGAAGGTGTTGCCCGATGCGTTGTCGGGTGCCTACGAGCAGCTGTCGGTGGAAGAGCGTGGTCGGTTTGAGGCGCTGCTGATACCGGTGCTGACCGGCCTGCTGGCTGCGCTGCTGCAAATCGTCACCCTGCTGAGCCTGATGCTTGGGCGCTACTGGCAAGCCGCGCTGTACAACCCGGGCGGTTTCGGCAGCGAGTTTCGAGCGCTGCGGTTTCCGCCGCTACTGGCGACACTGCTGTTGCTGGGCATGCTGCTGGGGCCGAATCTCGGTGCGCAGTTGGCCGTACTAGCGCCCCTGTGCAGCGTGCCGCTGGTGTTTGCCGGTCTCGCACTGATGCACGGGTTGGTCGCTCAGGGGCGCTTGCCGCGGTTCTGGCTGGTGGGGCTGTACGTCACGCTGGTGCTGTTCATGCAGTTGGTTTATCCGCTACTGGCCGTTTTGGCCATTGTCGACAGTCTGTTTGATTTTCGTGGTCGCGCGGCCGGCAAGAACGGCGCGGGACCTGCGAACGGTGAAGGTTAAAAGTTAAGAGGTAAGACTCAAATGGAAGTCATCCTGCTGGAAAAGATCGCCAACCTGGGCAACCTGGGCGACAAGGTAAACGTCAAGGCCGGTTACGGCCGTAACTACCTGCTGCCGCAAGGCAAGGCTACCGCTGCGACCCCGGCCAACATCGCCGAGTTCGAAGCCCGCCGCGCCGAGCTGGAAAAAGCGGCTGCCGAGAAGAAGGCTTCTGCCGAAACTCGCGCTGCTCAGCTGGCCGAACTGGAAGTCACCATCACCGCTACCGCGGGCGATGAGGGCAAGCTGTTCGGTTCCATCGGCACTGCCGACATCGCCGACGCCCTGACCGCCTCCGGCGTCGAAGTGGCCAAGAGCGAAGTTCGTCTGCCGAACGGCACCATTCGCCAGACCGGCGAATACGACGTGGCTGTGCACCTGCACACCGACGTCGAAGCGACCGTCAAGCTGATCGTCGTAGCCGGCTAAGCCGTCGTCTGGCACCGCTGGTGCCTGACGAGTAACATCGGGCACGTTTCCGCGCGAGTGGAACGTGCCCTTTGTTTTTTCCGTAGTTTCGAATTTCGAGTGCCATGAACGACATCAGTGTCCCCCAGCAATACGATCTGGAAACCGCCGCGCTCAAGGTGCCGCCACACTCCATCGAGGCTGAGCAGGCGGTGCTTGGCGGTCTGATGCTGGACAACAATGCCTGGGAGCGTGTGCTCGACCAGGTCTCCGACGGTGATTTCTATCGTCACGATCATCGCCTCATCTTCCGCGCCATCTTCGCCCTGGCCGAACGCAATTCGCCGTTCGACGTGGTCACCCTGTCCGAGCAGCTGGACAAGGAGGGGCACCTGTCCCAGGTCGGCGGTCTGGCCTATCTTGGCGAGCTGGCGAAGAACACGCCGTCGGTGGCGAACATCAAGGCCTACGCGCAGATCATTCGTGAGCGGGCGACGCTGCGCCAGCTGATCGGCATCAGCAACGAGATCGCCGACAGCGCCTATGCCCCGCAGGGCCGCACCGGTGAGGAAATCCTCGACGAAGCCGAGCGACTGATCTTCCAGATTGCCGAAGCGCGACCGAAGACCGGCGGGCCGATCGGCATCAACGACATTCTGGTCAAGGCCATCGACCGCATCGACACGCTATTCAATGCTGGCGAGGCGATCACCGGCCTGTCCACTGGCTTCACCGATCTGGATGAAGCCACCAGCGGCCTGCAGCCGGCCGACCTGATCATCGTTGCCGGCCGTCCGTCGATGGGCAAGACCACCTTCGCCATGAACCTGGTGGAGAATGCCGTGCTGCGTACCGACAAGGCGGTGCTGGTGTTCTCGCTGGAGATGCCCGCCGACTCCATCGTCATTCGTATGCTCGCTTCGCTCGGGCGCATCGACCAGACCAAGGTGCGGGCCGGTAAGCTCGATGATGACGACTGGCCGCGGCTGACCTCGGCGGTGAATCTGCTCAATGACCGCAAGCTGTTCATCGACGATACCGCCGGCATCAGCCCGTCGGAGATGCGCGCGCGCACCCGGCGCCTGGCCCGCGAGCACGGTGAGATCGCCATGATCATGGTCGACTACCTGCAGCTGATGCAGATTCCCGGCTCCAGCGGCGACAGCCGGGTCAACGAGATTTCCGAGATCTCGCGCTCGCTGAAAGGCCTGGCGAAGGAGTTCAATTGCCCGGTGATCGCCCTGTCCCAGCTCAACCGCTCGCTGGAGCAGCGACCCAACAAGCGACCGGTGAACTCCGACCTTCGTGAATCGGGTGCGATCGAGCAGGACGCGGACATCATCATGTTCGTCTACCGCGACGAGGTGTATCACCCGGAAACCGAGTACAAGGGCGTCGCCGAGATCATCATCGGCAAGCAGCGGAACGGCCCGATCGGCACCACGCGCCTGGCGTTTCTCGGCAAGTACTCGCGCTTCGAGAATCTGGCGCCGGGCAGCTACCAGTTCGACGACGAGTAGTCGGCCGTCTTGCCAGGCGGCGGCGGAGGGCGTCGTCCATGCCCCTCGCCGAGTTCCGGTCTGCACGGACGTGCCGAGCGGAGTAAGATTCCAGCCTCACCCGCCGTTGTACAGGAACAGTCCCATGCGTCCGCTGGTTGCCACGGTCGACCTGACCGCGCTTCGTCACAACTACCTGCTCGCCAAGCAATGCGCACCACAGCGCAAGGCCTTCGCCGTGGTCAAGGCCAACGCCTATGGGCATGGCGCACCGGAGGCGGTGGCGGCATTGCGCGAAATTGCCGATGGTTTCGCCGTGGCCTGCCTGGAAGAGGCAGAGGTGATCCGTGGCTGCGCACCCGACGCGCGCATCCTGCTGCTGGAGGGCTGCTTCGAGCCATCCGAGTACCAACGAGCGGCTGAGCTGGGGCTGGACATCGCTGTTCAGGACGAGCGCCAGGCCGACTGGCTGCTGGCTGCCGAGCTGGTGCGCCCGCTGAACGTCTGGCTCAAGCTGGATTCGGGCATGCACCGGCTGGGCTTCGGCGTGGACGGCCTGCGCGAGTGTCACGCGCGGCTCAAGGGCGCGGCCCAGGTCGGCGAACTCAATCTGATCAGTCACTTCGCCTGTGCCGACGAGCGTGGCCACGCGCTGATCGACACCCAGCTGGAGCGCTACGCAGAGCTGCTGGAGCTCTCGTTCGACAACTGCTCACTGGCCAATTCCGCCGCCGTGCTGACCCTGCCGCAGGCGCATATGGCCTGGATCCGCCCCGGGATCATGCTCTACGGCGCGACGCCGTTTGCCGAGCTGAGCGCTCGGGAGCTTGGGCTGAAACCTGTGATGACGCTGACCGGCGCGCTGATCGCGGTGCGCGAGGTGCCGGTCGGTGAAAGCGTCGGTTATGGCGCGAGCTGGGTGGCGCAGCGTCCTTCGCGTATCGGCACCGTCAGCTGTGGCTACGCCGATGGTTATCCGCGTACCGCGCCTTCCGGCACCTCGGTGGTGATCCATGAACGACGCGTGCCGCTGGCCGGGCGAGTGTCGATGGACATGCTCGCCGTGGACCTGACCGACTTGCCGCAGGCGCAGCTTGGCGACGCGGTGGAGCTGTGGGGGACGCAGATGCCCATTGACGAGCTCGCCCAGGCCTGCGGCACCATCGGCTACGAGCTGCTGACCAAGGTGACCGGGCGCGTGCCGCGCCGCTATATCGGCTGATCGGCCGGCGTGCGCCCGTCCTGCTGGACCCAGCTCGCCCGGCCCTGCTGCTTGGCGCGATAGAGCGCTCGTCAGCGGCCTTGTAGAGTCGGGCGAATTCGTCGGCATGCTGCGGAAAGAACGCGGCACCGACGCTCACGGTCACCGCCAGGCTGGTACCCCGGTAGCGCACCGGTAGCGACAGCTCGTGCAGCAGCCGTTCGGCGACCTGGCCGGCGTCCTGCTCGACGTTCGGCCCGGTCAGCAGTATTGCGAACTCATCCCCACCCAGCCGGGCCGCCATGTCGCTGCTGCGCACCAGACCGCGCAGTCGCTGGCCCAGCGTGCGCAACAGCAGATCTCCGGCATCATGGCCGTGACCGTCGTTGATCGGCTTGAAGTGATCCAGATCGATCAGCAGCAGCGCGATCGACTCACCGCGCCGCGCGGCCTCGGCCATGGCCGCTTCGACCCGCTCGATGAGGTAGCGCCGGTTGGGCAGCTCGGTCAGCGGGTCGTGGAAGGCGGCCTGTTTGAGCTCGATTTCCCGTTCGCTGAGGTCGCGGTTGGCCTGCGCCAGCTCGGCGGTACGCGCCTCCACCGCCAGGCTGAGTTGTTCGGCGCTGGCCTGGACCTGCTTCAGCCGGGCGGACTTTTCCCGGTCGGCGTGTTCCAGTGCCGCCGCGCGCTCCTGCTTGAGTATCTGGATGCGCGAGGCCAGGGCGAAGGAGAACAGGATGGACTCGGCAGCCACCGCCAGCGGAAAGACGTAGCCGCTCCAGGCCGCCGGTTGGATCACGCCGGTGGCGCGCAGCAACAGCAGGTTGACGCTGCCCAGGATCACGCCGAAGCCGCAGAGGTAGAGCAGGGCGGGAAAGTAGCCCTGACGCCAGCGGCGGAACGAGGCCCACAGCGACGCCGGGATCGCAGTCAGAGCCAGCACGACGAAGACCCAGGCGCCGAACGCACGCAACCCGGAGAAGTTGAGCAGTACGGCCGTGATATAGAGGCACAAGGCAAAGGTCAGCAGGCGGTGGGCCCAGGGCACGAAACGGCGGGTCTGCAGCAGGGTCTGGGTGAAGCGGCAGGCGCTGAAACCCCAGAGCGCCGGGATGCTGATGCGATCCAGCCAGAAGGGCACCGGTCCGTTCGGCCAGAGGTACTGAAAGCCATGTCCGGTCATGCCCAGAATCATCAGCAGCGCGCCGCTGGTGGTCATCACGTACCAGAAATAGGCGGTATCGCGCAGGCTGAGGAAGATGAACAGGTTGTATAGCAGCATGGCCAGGATCAGGCCATAGATCAGGCCGAGAAACAGGTTCTCGCCCACTGCCTGCTCCTGCAGGGCGTCGAGCTGCCAAACCTTGAGCGGAAAGGAGTTGCCGGCCGGGTCGTAGCTGCGCAGGTAGAAGGTCAGCGGGCGCTGGTCGCTCAGCTCGGGAAGGCGGAACAGCATGCGCCGGTAGGGATGGTCGCGCCCTTCATGGAAGCCGACCAGCTCGCCGGACTGGCGCTCGTGCCAGCCACCCTCGCCGTCCGGCAGGTAGAGGCGCAGGTCCTTCAGCGTTACCGAGCCGACCTCCAGCCACCAATGCGCCGGCGCGTCGCTGGTCCGCTGTAGCGTGACCTTGACCCACCAGGGGTGCGGGCTCTGGCCGACGCTGGCCTTGCCTTGCGCCGGCTGAAAGCGCGCCAGTACTTCGGCGCGCTGCAGATCGGTCACCTGCAGCTCGGCGCCGGGGTCCATCAGCAGTTCGACGTGGGCATTCAGATTACGGCCGCTGTCACGTGCGCCGATCACGGCTGTATCGGCATGGGCGGGCAAGAGCGTGCCAAGGCACAGCAGCAGGGCGAGGAGGACGGCGTGCACCAGGATCTCCCGGGCTCGATACGTGGGTCGGGTGGCGCGAGTATAGCGGGAGACGAAAGCGCAGCGCGCGCCTGTCGGCAAGGTCGATAAAGACCCTGCACGGTGGTCGGGCTTGGTTATTTTTTGTGCTATATTCCGCGCCCGTTTTCGTTGCCCCGGTTTTCCGCCATGCACGCCGCCAAGCCACTGTTCGACTATCCCAAGTACTGGGCCGAGTGTTTCGGTCCGGCGCCATTCCTGCCGATGAGCAGGGAGGAGATGGATCAGCTCGGCTGGGACTCGTGCGACATCATCATCGTCACCGGTGATGCCTATGTTGATCATCCGTCCTTCGGCATGGCGATCATCGGCCGTTTGCTCGAGGCCCAGGGCTTTCGCGTCGGCATCATCAGCCAGCCGGACTGGCAGAGCAAAGACGACTTCATGAAGCTCGGCGAGCCGAATCTGTTCTTCGGCGTCGCTGCCGGCAATATGGACTCGATGATCAATCGCTACACCGCCGATCGCAAGGTGCGTTCCGACGACGCCTATACCGCGGGCGGCCTGGCCGGCAAGCGACCGGATCGTGCCAGCCTGGTCTATAGCCAGCGCTGCAAGGAAGCCTACAAGCATGTGCCGGTGGTGCTTGGCGGCATCGAGGCCTCGCTGCGCCGCATAGCCCATTATGACTACTGGTCGGACAAGGTGCGCCGCTCGATCCTGATGGACGCCACCGCGGACATGCTGCTCTACGGCAACGCCGAGCGTGCCATCGTCGAGGTGGCGCAGCGCCTGGCGCGTGGCGAGACGATCGAGGCCATCACCGATGTGCGCGGCACCGCCTTCATCCGCAAGGACACCCCCGAAGGCTGGTTCGAGATCGACTCCACTCGCATCGACCGCCCGGGCAAGATCGACAAGATCATCAACCCCTACGTCAACACGCAGGACCTGTCCGCCTGCGCCATCGAGAAGGACAAGGGGCCGCAAGACGACCCGAACGAAGCACGGCCGGTGGAGCTGCTGCCGCACCCGAAGCTGGAGCGTGACCGCACGGTGATCCGTCTGCCGGCCTTCGAAAAGGTGCGCAACGATCCGGCGCTGTACGCCCACGCCAACCGGGTGCTGCACCTGGAAACCAACCCAGGCAACGCCCGCGCGCTGGTGCAGCGTCACGACGACCGTGAGCTGTGGCTCAATCCGCCGCCGATTCCGCTGACCACCGAGGAAATGGACTACGTGTTCGCCGCGCCCTATGCGCGCGTGCCGCACCCGGCATACAACGGCGCGAAGATTCCCGCCTACGAAATGATCCGCTTCTCGGTGAACATCATGCGCGGCTGCTTCGGTGGCTGCACCTTCTGCTCGATCACCGAGCACGAGGGGCGCATCATCCAGAGCCGCTCTCACGAGTCGATCCTGCACGAGATCGAGGAAATGAAGAACGTGCCGGGCTTCACCGGTGTGGTCTCCGATCTCGGCGGGCCGACTGCCAACATGTATCGCCTGGCCTGCAAGAGCCACGAAATCGAGAAGCACTGCCGCAAGCCGTCCTGTGTGTTCCCCGGCATCTGCGAGAACCTCAATACCGATCACAGCTCGCTGATCGAGCTGTACCGCAAGGCGCGTGCACTGCCGGGCGTGAAGAAGATCCTGATCGCCTCCGGCCTGCGTTACGACCTCGCCGTCGAGTCGCCGGAGTATGTCAAGGAGCTGGTCACCCACCATGTCGGCGGTTACCTGAAGATTGCGCCGGAGCACACCGAGCGTGGTCCGCTGGACAAGATGATGAAGCCGGGCATCGGCACCTATGACCGCTTCAAGCGCATGTTCGAGAAGTACTCGAAAGAGGCGGGCAAGGAGCAGTACCTGATCCCGTACTTCATTGCCGCGCATCCGGGCACCACCGACGAGGACATGCTCAACCTGGCACTGTGGCTCAAGGCCAACGGCTTCCGCGCCGACCAGGTGCAGGCCTTCTATCCCTCGCCAATGGCCACCGCCACCGCGATGTACCACAGCGGCAAGAACCCGCTGCGCAAGGTGACCTACAAGAGCGAGGGTGTGACCATCGTCAAGAGCGAGGAGCAGCGTCGCCTGCACAAGGCCTTCCTGCGCTATCACGACCCCAAGGGCTGGCCGCTCTTGCGCGAGGCTCTGATTCGCATGGGTCGCGCCGACCTGATCGGCAGCGGCAAGCACCAGCTGATTCCGGCGCACCAGCCGGCGGTGGACGGCTACCAGAGCGCGCGACGCAAGAACTCCACGCCGGTCGGCAGCAAGAAGGCCGGGCAGGGTGGCAAGATCCTCACCCAGCACAACGGCTTGCCGCCGCGCAGCCACGACGGCAACGCCTGGGACAAGCGCGAGCAGGCCAAGGCCGCCGCCGAGGCCCGGCGCAAGGCGCAGAAGAGCGGCAAACCGGCTGGCAAGGGTGGCAAGCCGCAGCGCCCGGTTGCACCCCGTTAGCGGTAGCGGTTCTTCGGCATAGGAAAACGGAGCGCCAGGCTCCGTTTTCTTTTTTAGAACCTGAACGCCTGGGTCGCACGATCCAGTTCGCTGCCCAGCTGCAGCATCTGCGCACTCTGCTCACGGCCCCGGCTGATGTGGTTCAGGTTGGCGTCGCCCAGTTGGTGGATGCGTTCGCTGTGCCCGCGAATCTCGCCCACCGCCTCGCCCTGTTGCGCGGTCGCCTGGGCGATCTGTTCGGCCATGCGACTGATGGTGGCGATGGTCGAGACGATCTCGTCCAGCGCCTGATCGGCACTCTGGGCGAGACTCGCGGTGCTTTCGGCATGCTCGACCTGGCTGCGCATCGCCTCGACCGATTGCCGTGCGGCCTGCTGCAGGCGGCCGATCAGCTGTTGGATCTCTTCGGTGGCGCCGCTGGTGCGCTGCGCCAGCGAGCGAACCTCGTCGGCCACCACGGCGAATCCGCGGCCATGCCCGCCGGCGCGGGCGGCCTCGATAGCTGCGTTCAGCGCGAGCAGATTGGTTTGCTCGGCGATGGCGCGGATCACCGTCAGCACGTTGCCGATGGTGGTGGTCTCGTCGGCGAGGCGCTCGATGGCAGCGGCATTGTCCTGCACTTCGCTGACCAGGCCATGCAGGCCGGTCAGGCTCTGGCCGATCACCTGCTGGCCGTGCTGCACCGCTCGGGCGGCAGCGCGACTCGCTTCAGCCGCTTCTCCAGCCCCATCGGCCACCCGCTGGATAGTCGCTTCCAGCTCGCCCAGAGAATCGCGAATCTGCGCCGTATCGCCGGTCTGGCGCTGGGCTCCGTCATGCAGATCGCTGCTCATCTCATCGAGGTTTCGGCTGCTGGCTGCAACCTGGGTTGCCTGCTGGCGCAGCGTTCCAACCAGCTCCAGCAGGTAGCTGCGCAGGCGATTGAGCGAGGTCTCGATGTCGGTGATTTCAGTTATTTTCGTCTCGATGCGCACCGCGCTGGCGAAATCGCCCTTCGCCCAGCTGGATAGGGCCGGCACCAGTTGGCCAAGGGCGCGGGTCAGCTGGCGTTGCAGGCGGTCGATCGCCAGGGCGATAAGCAGTATCAGCGCGATGATGCCCACCTGTATCAGGCGCACCTCGCCCTGGATGCGGCTGTGCTCGGCGCGCACGGCGGGCTCCAGTTCGGCCAGTGCCTGCTCGACGCTGGCGATCTTCTGCGTGCTGCTGTCGAGCAACGCACGGCGTTGGCGGATCAACTCGCGGGTGCGTTGCAGCTCGGCAGGGTAGCGCTTGATCAAGCTTGCGAGCTCGCGCTTGAGGGCGATGCCACGGTCTTCGCTGTGTTGGTCCGCGGCCTCGCCCAGCTCCAGCAGTGCGGCGAAACTGCTGGCGGCCGACTGCGTAGCGGCCTCGACGCCCAGCAAGGGCAGGGCTTCGAGCTTTGCGGCCTCCTGTTCCAGGTTGTGAAGCACCTGCTCCACCTCGCCAGCCAGATCGTCGCGACCACTGCTCACCAGCTTGCCCCGGGCGTGCCCCAGGCGCTGCAGCTGCTGGGCGGCTGCGAACAGCGGGCCCTGATACGCCTGTGCGCTCGGATGGCTGGCCTGGCTCCGGTATTCGTCCAGCTGCGAGAGGACGCCGCTCAGCTCCCGTTCCGCCTGCAATAGCAGGCCTTGCGGGTCACCTGCCAGCTTGCCGGCTGCAAGCAGGTCATCGGCACTGAAGCGGTTCAGTTCCTCTAGGCCGGGGCGAAGCTGATCTGCCAGTTCGCCGGGCAGTTGGCCGATGTCCTGCTCCAGCTCGACGAGGGCCTGCTGCGCCTGGGCATGGCGCAGGGCGTCGCCGCTGCCGAGGTAGGCGTGGATGTTCTCCGCGACCTGATGCTGGAACTGCTGGGACAGCCCCAGGTAGCGCGCCATCAGCAGATAGGGACGCTCCAGCGCTCGCTCCGACCACCAGAGCGTGGCTCCGAGCGCCAGGCAGACCGCTACGAGCAACAGAGTATTGAGAGTGGTGAGCGACTTCAGGCGCATCCTCGCCTCGCATAATGGATCGAGAGGCCTGAAAGGTATGGCAATTTAATGTCAGTCTTGTGACAGCGTTACCCGGGCCACTCCCCCGGGTGTTGCCGGCGAGCCCTGTCTCAGTAGCGTTCGACGCGGTTGCGACCACCGTGCTTGGCTCGATAGAGCGCTTCGTCCGCCTGTTGAGTGAGTGTCTTGACCTCGGCATCCGCGGTCAGCTCGGTCACGCCGCAGCTGAAGGTGCAGCTCAGGTCCTCCGGTTGCGCGGGGAAGTGGATCTCGGCGAAGCGCTGGCGGATATCGTCGAGTACCTTGCAGGCCGCGCTGGCGGGTGTGTCGGGCAGCACAACGGCGAACTCCTCACCACCGTAACGGCCGATGTGATCGGTCTTGCGCAGGCGTTGCTTGAGAAACAGCGCGAGGCTCTTGATGACACGGTCGCCCATGGGGTGGCCGAAGGTGTCGTTGACGCGCTTGAAGTGATCGATGTCGAGCATCGCGAAACTGAGCGGACGGTCGTCGCGCCGGGCACGAAAACGCGCGTCCTCGAGCAATTGCAGACTGTGGGTGTGGTTGTACAGGCCGGTCAGGCTGTCGCGCACGATGCGCGCCTTCAGGCTTCGCGCGCGTGTGGCGCGGGTGCGCACGGTTGCGATCAAGTGGCTTGGCTTGATCGGCTTGGTGAGAAAGTCGTCGCCGCCTTCGCCCATGGCGTCGAGCTGTTTGTCCAGATCGTCCTCGGCGGACAGGTAGATGATCGGGACGCTGACATAGCGCTCATGCTGGCGAATCACCTTGGCCAGTTCGGTACCCAGGCATTCGGGCATGTACATGTCGAGAATGATCAGGTCGGGCTGGAACTCGGCCAACGCGCCAATCGCCTGGATCGGTTCCAGCAGGGTGTGGGTGACGATGCCAGCGTTGTTCAGTACGCGCTCGGTATGCGTTGCCTGGGCTCGGGAATCGTCGACGATCAATACGCGGATCGGTTCGTAATGTGCCGTGCGGGTGAATATCTCGATCTTCTCCAGCAGACTGCTGGCATCCAGGGTGCCGGTGAAGAACTCCAGGCCGCCGGCACGAACGGCGGCAAGCCGGGTCGGCGTATCCGTTTCGCAGTGGCTGAAGAACAGCAATGGCAGCTTCGCCTCGAGTCCCTGCTGGATTTGCTCGGCCAGCCGCAGGCCTTCGCCTGGGCCGTTGAAATCGACTTCCATGACGATGGCGGAAGGGTGGCGGCGATGCATAGCGGCGCGAAACGCCGCGACATTGCCGAACGCCTGCGCAGACATACTGAAGAAGTCCAGCTGACGCACCAGATGCTCAGCGCGCTCCTGATCCTGCAGTGCGATGTACACCGGTTTGCTCAACGGTGGCAGGAAGGACTGGTTGTGCGGGTCGTTATGGCGCAGGCCGGTCCGCGCCAGGCGGTAGATCAGCTGGCTGAGCGTAGATATGGTGCTGCTGGACAGGCGGCCGCGGTTGTCCCTGATGTCGCCGAGGCAATCCTCGATGTTCAGCGCCAGCTCGGCATGCTCGGTCTGCTCGAAGCGGTCGGCAAATCGCCGAAGGCGGGAGGTCGCTTCGGTAAGGGCCGTATGGTAGCCATCGTTCCATTCGCTGCGCTGCAGTTGCTGCCAGACTTCGAGCACCTCGCGAGCCTGATGAATGACCCGTTGGGCAAAGTGCTGCTTGAGTTCTTCCTGATCCGACATGACGAAATTCCTGTGCACCCGGTGCGCTGCCTCGGTGCTTTGTAGTGGCGGCATGCTATCACCGCTCGTGCGCTTTGGAAGTGCGTCGCGCGGTAGTGGTTCTCAATTTGACACTGAGCACGGCGGGACGCTGCGTTATAGTAAGAAAACTCTCCGCAACGCCCCCGGCTGCCTGCGGTCGAACTCCCGAATCCGCGAGAAGGACACATAACACATGTTGGACTGGAAGAATCGTTTCGCCCGTATCGGTCGCACGAACGGCTCGGCCGGGACCGCCCGTCAGGGTGGTAACCCGCTTCTACTGGTCCTCGCCGCTCTGGTGGGCCTCTACTTGCTGGTGACCTTGCTCGTGGGCTGGTACTGGAGCCGCGAGCCCGACCTCTTCCCTGTGCAGCAGCATGCGCGCCAGAGCGCCGAGGCGGCACAGCTGCAGCTGGTCAGCGGCTACACCACTGTGGAAACGCTCAAGCGGGTGGCCAGCACGTTGCTGGACAAGCCCGGCGGTTATCTGAGCAACGATATTGCGCCGCCTGGACTGTGGCTGGACAACATGCCGAGCTGGGAGTACGGCGTGCTGGTGCAGGTTCGCGACCTGGCGCGTGCGTTGCGCAAGGACTTCGCTCGTTCGCAATCGCAGTCGACCGAGGATCCGGACCTGGCCAAGGCCGAGCCGCTGTTCAATTTCGATAACCGCAGCTGGACGCTGCCGGCGTCGGAATCCGAGTATCGCAACGGCATTCGCGCGCTCGATCGCTATCTGGCACGGCTGAGCGACCCGGCGCCAAAGGCCTTGTTCTATACCCGCGCCGATAATCTGAACAACTGGCTGGGCGACGCGGCGACGCGACTGGGCTCGCTGTCTCAACGTCTCTCGGCTTCCGTCGGCCGCGTGCGGCTGGATACCGACATCGCACCGGAACAGGAGCGGGCCGGCATCGTGCCGCAGGTCAAGGAGCAGGTGGTGGAGACCCCCTGGATGCAGATCGACAATGTCTTCTTCGAGGCGCGTGGTCAGGCCTGGGCGCTTTCGCATCTGCTGCGGGCGATCGAGGTGGACTTCGCCGACGTACTGGCCAAGAAGAACGCCACCATCAGCGTCCGGCAGATCATTCGCGAGCTGGAGGCAGCGCAGGAGCCGCTGTGGAGTCCGATGGTGCTCAATGGCAGCGGCTACGGCGTGCTGGCCAATCACTCGCTGGTGATGGCCAACTACATCTCCCGCGCCAACGCGGCGATCATCGATCTGCGCAACCTGCTGTCGCAGGGGTAAGTTGAGCTACAAGCGGTAAGCGGCAAGCTTCAGGTGAGCGTCGTGTCTGACTGATTCGATGCTGACTTGGGCTTGCGTTCAATCCAGGCCGAGCTTTTTCAGCCGGTAGCGCATTGAGCGGAAGGTCAGGCCAAGCCGCTGGGCCGCCGCGGTGCGGTTCCAGCGGGTTTCCTCAAGGGCCTGCATGATCAGCTTGCGCTCGATCTCTTCCAGGTGGTCTTCCAGATTATCGATCTGCGCCAGACTGGCTTCGCCGTTCTCCGACAGGCCCGGGCTGTCGGCTAGACGCAGGTCGCCGGCCTTGATCTCGTCGTCTTCACAGAGCGTGTAGGCCCGCTCGAGCATGTTCTCCAGCTCGCGCACGTTGCCCGGGAAACGATAGTTTTCCAGCTTCGCCAGGGCATCAGGATGCAGCCGAGCACTGCTGTCGCCGCATTCCTGTGCCAGCCGGCGCAGCATGGCATCGGCGAGCAGGCCGATGTCTTCACGGCGTTCGCGTAATGGCGGCACACGCAGTTCGATGACGTTTAGACGGTAATACAGGTCCTGGCGGAAGCGGCCTGCGGCCACTTCGCTGGCCAGATCCTTGTGGGTGGCACAGAGGATGCGGACGTCGACCATCACTTCCTGCGCACCGCCGACCGCGCGTACGGCCTTTTCCTGGATGGCGCGCAGCAGCTTGACCTGCATCGGCAGCGGCAGGTCCGCCACTTCGTCGAGGAACAGCGTGCCGCCATTGGCCGCCTGGAACAGTCCGGGTTTGTCCTCGATGGCGCCACTGAAGCTGCCCTTCTTGTGGCCGAAGAATTCGCTTTCCATCAGTTCCGAAGGGATCGCGCCGCAATTGACCGGCACGAAGGGCTTGTCGCTGCGTGGACCCTGTTCGTGAATCAGGCGGGCCACCAGTTCCTTGCCGCTGCCCGATTCGCCGCTAATGTAGACCGGTGCCTGGCTGCGGGCGAGCTTGCCGATCTGCTTGCGCAAGACCTTCATCGGCGGCGAACTGCCTAGCAGGCGATTGTCCACTGGCGATTCGGCCGCCGGTGCGCGCAGCCGCAAGGCGGTGCTGACGAGTTCGCGAAGGCGGTTGAGGTCCACAGGTTTGGTCAGAAAATCGAAAGCGCCAGCCTTCAGGGCGCCGATGGCGGTGTCGAGACTGCCATAGGCGGTGATCATCGCCACCGGCAGTTGCGGATGCTGCTGCTGGATGTACTGCACCAGGTCCAAGCCGCTGCCGTCGGGCAGGCGCATGTCGGTCAGGCACAGATCATAGTGCTCGCGTGCCAGGCACTCGCGCGCTTCCTTGAGGTTGCGGGCGCTGCGGGTATCGAGCTTCATCCGCCCGAGGGTGATCTCCAGCAACTCGCGGATATCGGGCTCGTCATCGATGATCAGTGCTTTCTGGCGCGCGGTCATGGTCTTGCTCTTGATTCGTGAAGCGGGTCTCCCCGGCTAAGGGGCAGGGCAGCATGTTAACCCCGCCGAGGGTCGCCGTGGCTGTCGCTTTGGTCGATGTGTGATGCGCTGCCGGCAAGCGGCGAGCTCAACTCAGCTTACGCGGGTGGGCGAAGACGATGCGGAAGCAGCTACCGCCTTCGGGCCGTTCGCGATAATCCAGTCGAGCCTGATTGCTCTCGCAAAGTTCTCGCGAGATGTAAAGCCCCAGGCCGGTGCCCTTGCTCTCGGTGGTAAAGAACGGCTCGAACACGTTGTGCAGTTGGTCGGCAGCAATGCCGGGGCCGTCATCGAGCACCTCGACGATCGGCAGATCGCTCTGCTCGTCGCGGAAAAGTCGCAGCCAGACCTGCGCCTGCGAATGCTGCTGCCCGCTGTAGCGCAGGCCGTTCTGCACCAGGTTGGTCAGCACCTGGGTCAGCTGATTGGGGTCCATGCGGGTCTGCAGCGAACTGCCGATCGTTTCCACATGCACCGTCTGTTGTGGGGTCAGGCCTTGGCGGAACTCGCTCGCGAAGCGATGCAGCCAGTACTTGAGGTCCAACAACTGTGGCTCGGCCTGTCGGCGCCGCGAGAGTTGCAGGACGTTCTCGATGACCAGATTCATGCGCCGAGAGTGGTCCTGAATGATCTGCGCCAGGCGACGGTCCGGGCCGTCCAGCTCCTCGGACTCCTGAAGCAGCTGTGCGGCATGGCTGATGGCGCCCAGCGGGTTGCGTATCTCGTGGGCAATGCTGGCGGTGAGTCGTCCGAGAGATGCGAGCTTGAGCTGCTGCGCTTTCTGCGCAATCTGCGAGATGTCCTCGAGAAAGACCAGGGTGTCGAGCTTGTTGCCATGTTGCAGGGCGGCGAAGCTCGGCTGGAGCGTCGGGCCACCCGGCGTTGCCTTGAGATTCTGCGGGCGCAGGGTGGGATTGCCGCGCCATTGTTGCAGGGCTTTGAGCAACTCCGGGCAGCGCGGGGCAAGACGCTCGCCGGTCAGCGATTCGTCCTGGCCGAGTAGCTGCAGCGCGCCCTGGTTGGCCAGCAGCACGCGTTCCTGGGGGCTCAGCACCATGATGCCGGTGCGCATGCGCTGCAGGATAAGCGCGTTGAGTGCTTCGAGGTTGGCGACGTCCTCGGCGCGCTGGCGTGCGAGATTTTCGCTCGCCTGCAGGCGCCGCGTGAGGCCTTGCACGAGAAACGCGGCAGCGAAACAGAGGGTGCCGAGCGCGGCGGCCTGGACATACTGGCTGCTGGCTTCAGGCCGGCTGATGCTGAGATAGAAGGTCAGGTAGATCAGGCCAATCGCTGCCACGGCGGCAACGAAGAACCCGATGCGCCCGCGCAGCAGGATGTTGGCGATCGCGACCGCAATGATCAGCAGGTTGCCGATTCCACTCGGCGTGCCTCCACCGAAATAGAACAGGCCGGACAGCAGGATCACGTCCATCAGTGCCAGGCCGAGCACAGGCAGGTCACGCGCAGGGTTCTGCACCAGCACGGCGACCACGATGTTCAGGATCAGATAGAGCCAGGCACCGTACTGGAACAGCTGCGGATTGCTCATCTGCAGCAGGTCGTTGTGCAGATCACTGCTTATCAGCAGTACCAGTGCCAGGCCGATGGTCAGGCGATAGAGGTGATACAGGCGGAGGATGCGTCGCCCCTGATCGCCGAGAAAAGCGAGGTTTTCAGTGCCCACCAGGCGTGCTGTCCTGCTCCAGGTGGGCCTGGCTGCAGTACCAGCGTCCCTGGGACTGCAGCGCCTGATCCTGCGGTACGTGCACGCCGCACTGGGCGCAGCGGACCATTGGCAGGCTGCCCTGTTGCTGTGTGGTGGGTGCTTTCTTCTGGGTCAGGCGCCGCCAGAGCCAGAAGGCGGCGGCGATCAGTGCGATCCAGAACAGCAGTCGAAACAGCCCCATATCGTTTCCTTCCCCTTTAAGCGTGACGACCGGCGATCGTTTGAGCCAGGGCCGATCCAGGCCCTTTGCGCCGCCGGTGACGTGCGCGGGGCTCGTCGGGGCGGCGCCAGGTCAGTCCAGTCAGTCGAACAGGCCGAAAGTCAGGCGGCTCCACCAGGAGCGCTTCGGCTCCTGCTGCTCCACTTCCTTGAGCACGGGACGCAGCTCATCGGGCAGGTCACGTGCGGCGTTCTCGTACTGGCGCAACACGTCGCGGTTGGCGCGGGAAGTGTCGGGGTGCGGCGCTTCGCCTTCGATCAGGCCGAGTGTGGCCTTGCTCAGCCAGCTGCGAGTGTCTTCTTCGCGCTCGACGGGAGTGAACTTGCCGTCTTCCAGAGTGGCGTGATCGGGGTAATTAAGTTGCAGGGTTTTCAGGCTGGACTCGGCGAGGTCATCCAGGCCCAGGCGCTGGTACGCCTCGGTCATCACTGCCAGGCCGTCGGCCACCGCGGGCGTCCCCTGGAAGTTCTCCACTACGTAGCGGCCGCGGTTGGCCGCCGCTACATAAGCCTGACGCTTGAGGTAGTAATGCGCGACATGGATTTCATTGGCCGCCAGCAGGTTGCGCAGATAGACCATGCGCGCCTTAGCGTCGGGGGAGTAGCGACTGTTGGGGTAGCGGCTGGTGAGCTGGGCGAACTCGTTGAACGAATCACGCGCGGCGCCGGGGTCGCGCTTGGTCATGTCCAGCGGCAGGAAGCGGGCGAGCAGGCCACGATCCTGATCGAACGAGGCCAGGCCCTTTAGGTAGTAGGCGTAATCCACATTCGGATGCTGCGGATGCAGGCGGATGAAGCGCTCTGCTGCCGAGCGCGCGGCCTCCGGCTCGACGTTGCGGTAGTAGGCGTAGATCAGCTCGAGCTGGGCCTGCTCGGCGAAGCGGCCGAAGGGATAGCGCGACTCCAACGCCTTGAGCTTGCTGATTGCGCTGGTATAGCTCTTGTTGTCCAGGTCGGCCTGTGCTTGCTGGTACAGCTCGACCTCACCCAGATTCTCATCGACGGTTTCGTTGGAGGAGCAGGCGGCGGTTAGGGCGAGAATGGCGATCAGCAGCAGGTGTTTCACTTGCATGGCGGCTTGCGTCCCTGTGACGGCTGGCTGTCTCGCGCGGAGCCGTCCTGTTATGATGAGCGCCCCGGTGCGCCGGGACAAAGACGCCGTATTTAAACACAAGCGTGTAGCCGAAACCAAAGGCCGCGCCGCCATCGGCGGTCCCCAGGCATCCATCAGCAGTGGATGCCGCTCGCCTCTCTCTGACGAATCTATCTCGCCGTATGTCCACGATCTCCAAACAGGCCATCCAACTCCGCGCCGAGGTGCCGTTCGACCTGGGCGGACAACGTCTCGATCAGGTCGCGGCGCAGCTCTTTTCCGAACATTCGCGTTCACGCCTTGCGGCCTGGATCAAGGATGGTCTGCTGACGGTGGATGGCGCCGTGCTGCGCCCCCGCGACACAGTGCATGCCGGTGCGGTGCTCGAGCTGAGCGCCGAACAGCAGGCGCAGGGCGAGTGGGTCGCGCAGGACATTCCGCTCGACATCGTCTACGAGGATGATCAGATTCTGGTGATCGACAAGCCGGCCGGGCTGGTGGTGCATCCCGCAGCCGGGCATGCCGACGGCACGCTGCTCAATGCGCTGCTGCATCACGTGCCAGATCTGATCAACGTGCCACGCGCCGGCATCGTGCATCGTCTGGACAAGGACACCACCGGCCTGATGGTGGTGGCCAAGACGCTGCAGGCACAGACCCGCCTGGTCGAGCAGCTGCAGGCGCGCAGTGTCAGCCGCATCTACGAGGCCATCGTCATCGGCGTGATCATCACCGGCGGCACGGTCGATGCGCCGATAGGTCGTCACGGCCAGCAGCGCCAGCGCATGGCGGTGGTGGAGGGGGGCAAGCCGGCGATCAGCCGCTATCGCGTACTCGAGCGCTTTCGTTCGCACACTCATGTGCGGGTCAAGCTGGAAACCGGGCGTACCCACCAGATTCGTGTGCACATGACCCACCTCGGCTACCCGCTGGTTGGCGATCCCCTGTACGCCGGGCGTTTCCGTATTCCGCCGGCGGCCAATCCGACGCTGGTGCAGACGCTGCGCGAGTTCCCGCGGCAGGCGCTGCACGCGCGCTTCCTCGAGCTGGATCATCCGGTGACCGGGCAGCGCATGAAGTGGGAGTCGCCATTGCCGGACGACTTCGTCTGGCTGCTGACGCTGCTGCAGCAGGATCGCGAGGCCTTCGTCGGGTGACCAGCTGGAACGCGGATTGGCTGCTGCCTGACTGGCCAGCACCGGCCCGCGTTCGCGCCTGCGTGACGACGCGCCAGGGTGGCGTCAGCGCGGCGCCGTTCGACAGTTTCAATCTCGGCGATCATGTCGGCGATGACCCGGCGGCGGTGGCCTGGAATCGCCAGCACCTGCGCGATGCGCTGGGCTGTCAGCCGGTCTGGCTGGAACAGGTGCATTCCAGCGTGGCGGTCAGGGCTGCGCCGGGTGCTTGCGCCACCGCCGATGCCAGCTGGACCGAGGCGCCTGGCGAGGCGTGCGCGGTGCTCACCGCAGACTGCCTGCCGGTGCTGTTCTGTGACCGCGCCGCCAGCCGTGTCGCGGCGGCGCACGCGGGCTGGCGCGGGCTGGCTGGCGGCGTGCTGGAAACAACGCTCGAGGCGCTGGCGCTTCGCCCCGATGACGTGCTGGTCTGGCTGGGGCCGGCGATCGGGCCCGCTGCCTTCGAAGTGGGAAGCGAAGTGCGCGAGGCATTCGTCGCGCAGCATCCCTCGGCTGCGGTGGCATTCCTGCCGAGCCGCAACGAGGGGCGCTTCATGGCCGATCTGTATCAGCTCGCGCGCATTCGCCTGGCCGCGGTCGGAGTCGAAGCTGTCTATGGCGGCGGCCTGTGCACCTTCAGCGATCCGCGTTTCTATTCCTATCGCCGTGCCTCACGCACGGGGCGCTTCGCCAGCCTGATCTGGCTGGAGCCTTAAGCCAGCGCTTGGTGGTTCGACAGGGGCCGTGACTCCGCGGTCCCGGCATGACCTGCATCAATGTCATCCGCCTTGAATCTCCAACAATCATCCTCATCTATGCTCCATCTCGCGGGTTATTTGTAAGGCGCAATTCATGGTGCCGGCCCGCTTTACCTGAGGATGAACATCCATGCGTATCGATCGATTGACCAGCAAGCTTCAGCTTGCGCTCTCCGATGCCCAATCCATTGCCGTTGGCCTGGATCACCCTTCCATCGAGCCGTTGCACCTGATGCAGGCCCTGCTGGAGCAGCAGGGCGGTTCGATCAAGCCCCTGCTGATGCAGGTCGGCTTCGACATCAACGCGCTGCGCCAGGCCCTGACCAAGGAGCTGGACCAGCTGCCCAAGCTGCAGAACCCCACCGGTGACATGAACCTGTCGCAGGACCTGGCACGGCTGCTCAACCAGGCCGATCGCCTCGCCCAGCAGAAGGGCGACCAGTACATCTCCAGCGAACTGGTGCTGCTCGCCGCGCTGGATAGCAATACTCGCCTCGGCAAGTTGCTGCTGGCCCAGGGCGTGAGCAAGAAGGCGCTGGAGAACGCTATCAGCAACCTGCGTGGCGGTGATGTGGTCAACGATCCCAATGCCGAAGAGGCACGTCAGGCATTGGACAAGTACACCGTCGACATGACCAAGCGCGCCGAGGAGGGCAAGCTCGATCCGGTGATCGGCCGTGACGACGAAATCCGCCGCACCATTCAGGTCCTGCAACGGCGCACCAAGAACAACCCGGTGCTGATCGGCGAGCCCGGTGTTGGCAAGACCGCCATCGTCGAAGGACTGGCCCAGCGCATCGTCAATGGCGAGGTGCCGGATGGCCTGAAGGACAAGCGTCTGCTCGCGCTGGACATGGGCTCGCTGATCGCCGGTGCCAAGTTCCGCGGCGAGTTCGAGGAGCGTCTCAAGGCCGTGCTCAACGAGCTGTCCAAGCAGGAAGGTCGCGTGATCCTGTTCATCGATGAGCTGCACACGATGGTCGGTGCCGGCAAGGCCGAGGGGGCCATGGATGCCGGCAACATGCTCAAGCCGGCCCTCGCCCGAGGCGAGTTGCACTGCGTGGGTGCCACCACGCTGGACGAGTACCGCCAGTACATCGAGAAGGATGCCGCGCTGGAGCGGCGCTTCCAGAAGGTGCTGGTGGACGAGCCGAGCGAGGAGGACACCATTGCCATCCTGCGCGGCCTCAAGGAGCGCTACGAGGTGCATCACGGTGTGACCATCACCGATGGCGCGATCATCGCCGCGGCCAAGCTCAGCCATCGCTACATCACTGATCGTCAGCTGCCGGACAAGGCCATCGACCTGATCGACGAGGCCGCCAGTCGCATCCGCATGGAGATCGACTCCAAGCCGGAAGAGCTGGATCGTCTGGACCGCCGGCTGATCCAGCTGAAGATCGAGCGCGAGGCGCTGAAGAAAGAGGATGACGAGGCCACCAAGAAGCGCCTGGCCAAGCTTGAGGACGATATCGCCAAGCTGGAGAAGGAATACTCGGATCTGGAGGAAATCTGGAAGTCGGAAAAGGCCGAGGTCCAGGGCTCCGCGCAGATCCAGCAGAAGATCGAGCAGGCCAAGGCCGACCTCGAGGCGGCGCGGCGCAAGGGCGACCTGGCGCGCATGGCCGAGCTGCAGTACGGCATCATTCCCGACCTCGAGCGCAGCCTGGAAATGGTCGACCAGCACGGCAAGAAGGAAAACCAGTTGCTGCGCAACAAGGTGACCGACGAGGAGATCGCCGAGGTGGTCTCCAAGTGGACCGGCATTCCTGTGTCGAAGATGCTCGAAGGCGAGCGCGACAAGCTGCTGCGCATGGAAGACATGCTGCACACCCGTGTCATCGGCCAGCACGAGGCGGTTGTGGCGGTGGCCAACGCCGTGCGCCGCTCGCGCGCCGGATTGGCTGACCCGAACCGGCCGAGCGGCTCCTTCCTCTTCCTCGGCCCGACCGGGGTAGGCAAGACCGAGCTGTGCAAGGCGCTGGCCGAATTCCTCTTCGATACCGAGGAGGCGATGATCCGCATCGACATGTCCGAGTTCATGGAGAAACATTCGGTCGCGCGTCTGATTGGCGCACCGCCGGGCTACGTCGGCTACGAGGAGGGCGGCTATCTGACCGAGGCAGTACGTCGCAAGCCCTATTCCGTGGTGCTGATGGACGAGGTGGAGAAGGCCCATCCGGACGTGTTCAACGTGCTGCTTCAGGTGCTCGAGGATGGTCGTCTGACCGACAGCCATGGGCGGACCGTAGACTTCAAGAACACCGTGATCGTCATGACCTCGAACCTGGGCTCGGCGCAGATCCAGGAGCTGGTCGGCGACCCCGATGCGCAGCGCGCTGCGGTGATGGATGCGGTGGCGCACCATTTCCGTCCGGAGTTCATCAACCGTATCGACGAGGTGGTGGTATTCGATCCGCTCGGTCACGAGCAGATCGCCGGCATCGCCGAGATCCAGTTGGGCCGGCTGCGCAAGCGCCTGGCCGAGCGCGAGCTGAGCCTGGAACTGAGCCAGGAGGCGATGGACAAGCTGATCGCCGTCGGCTACGACCCGGTTTACGGCGCGCGGCCGCTCAAGCGCGCCATTCAGCGCTGGATCGAGAACCCGCTGGCGCAGCAGATCCTGGCCGGGCAGTTCGCTCCGGGCAGCAGCGTCAAGGCGCGGGTAGAGGGCGAGCAGATCGTCTTCGATTGAGGCCAAGGGCAATCCGCATGGCATCGCGAATGCCATGCGGTTGTCCGATCAGCCGATCGCGGCCGCTAGCCGGACGCAAACTGTTGTCATGAATCGCATTTTTAGGGTTGACAGCAGGGTATGGAACCGTAAAATGGCGCGCCTCTGAGGCGGGAACGTAACGCCAAGGAGCTGGAATGTTAGTTGTTCCGCGATAGCTCAGTCGGTAGAGCAAATGACTGTTAATCATTGGGTCCCTGGTTCGAGTCCAGGTCGCGGAGCCAAATTCCAATCGGGGTATAGCGCAGTCCGGTAGCGCGCCTGCTTTGGGAGCAGGATGTCGGGAGTTCGAATCCCCCTACCCCGACCATTTTTGGGTCGTTAGCTCAGTTGGTAGAGCAGTTGGCTTTTAACCAATTGGTCGTAGGTTCGAATCCTACACGACCCACCATACGAGCTTGCTCGGCAAGCATGAAAAGCTGGATGTCCGCACGGGCATCCAGCTTTTTTATTGCCTGCAGTTTAGTGCTCGCCAGATGGCGCACCACGCGGGTGCGCCATCGATACATCAATGGAGTTTCAGGCGAGGTTCGGTACTGCGGCTGAGCTTGTCGCCCAGCATCATCAGCAGCGTGCGGGGCATGCCGTACAGCGCGATCTGGTGCATGCGGTACAGCGAGATGTAGAACATCCTTGCCAGCCAGCCCTCGAGCATGACATTGCCCGTCAGATTGCCCATCAGATTGCCCACGGCCGAGAAGGTCGAGAGCGATATCAGCGAACCGTAATCCTTGTAGCGGTAGCTCGGTAGTGGCTTGCCTTCCAGTCGATTGCGGATCGATCGCGCCAGCATCGAGGCCTGCTGGTGAGCCGCCTGGGCGCGAGGCGGCACATTGCGGTCGCTGTCCGGCTGCGGGCAGGCGGCGCAGTCGCCAAAGGCGAAGATGTTCTCGTCGCGGGTGCTCTGCAGGGTCGGGTCGACCACCAGCTGATTGATGCGGTTGGTTTCCAGGCCATCGAGCTCGTGCAGGAAGGCCGGTGCCTTGATGCCGGCTGCCCACACCTTGAGGCTGGCTGGAACAAACTCGCCCTGCTTGGTGTGCAGGCCGTCGGCGGTGACTTCGCTGACCGCTGCGCCGGTAAGCACCGTGACGCCCAGATCCAGCAGCGTCTGGTGCACGGGCTGGCTGATCCGCTCGGGCAGCGCCGGCAGAACTTTCGGTCCGGCCTCGATCAGGGTGATCTTCACGTCTTCCGGCTTGATTCCATCGAGACCGTAGGCGGCCAGTTCCTTGGCCGCATGCAGCAACTCGGCGGCGAGTTCGACGCCGGTGGCGCCAGCGCCGACGATTGCCATGTTGATGCCGCGCGGCCCGCTTTCGCCGGCGTGCGCCTTCATGTAGTGGCTGAGCAACTGACGGTGGAAGCGCTCGGCCTGCTCGCGGGTATCGAGGAAGATGCAGTGCTCCGCGGCCCCCGGGGTGCCGAAATCATTGGTCGTGCTGCCGACCGCAATCACCAGGGTGTCGTAGTTCAGTGCGCGCGAGGGCACCAACTCCACGCCGAATTCATCGCGCGTGGCTTCCAGGCGAATGCACTTGTTTGCGCGATCCAGACCGGCCATGCGACCCATCTGGAATTCGAAGTGATTCCACTTGGCTTGCGCTACGTAGTTGAGCTCGTCGGCCGATGAGTTCAGCGAGCCGGCTGCCACTTCATGCAGCAGCGGCTTCCAGATGTGGGTGAGGTTGGCGTCGACCAGGGTGACCCGGGCTTTGCCGCGCTTGCCCAAGGTCCTGCCCAGGCGGGTAGCAAGCTCTAGCCCGCCGGCACCGCCGCCGACGATTACGATTCGATGTGACATGGGAATGACTCATAGCTGCAAGGAAATCGGGGCGGTGCGCCGGTGTGTGCTCAAAGCACCAGGCGACTCAGGAGGCGGCTCAACAGTCCAAGGCCTATTACGATGGCCAGCACGACGAGCAACAGTAGCCAGGGGCGAAACGGCCGGCGTTCGACCTGATGCTGCGGTGCGCGGAGGTAGTCATCGACGCGCTGCTGGTCTTCGGGGTTAAGGCGGCTGGGCATGGGCACCTCGAATAGAATGCAGGCATTCTAGCTGTGCAGGGTCAAAAGCCAAGCGCGAAGTGCGGCGCTTTGCCGCGCGGAGGGATCGCAGGCATGCCGGGCGGCATGCCCGTTGGGACGATCAGGTGTTCTTCAGCTTGCGCAGGTTGCCGATAACCGATTCGAGGGCGCGGTCGAAGAGCAGGGTGTCGTTGAGCAGGCGAATGGCGCCGCGCTGAAACTCGCTCGCCAGCCCCATGCGGGTCTTTTCCAGTACCTTCATGCCAGTACGGTTGACGAAGATGTACTTGCCGGTGGGCTTGATCACCGCGGCCAGCTTGCAGCGCAGCTTGTGCTCTTCGTCCTCCTGGAACTCGACCCAGCTGCCGACCCGAAGATTGTCGACCTTGATCAGCGCTTCATCGTTGTCCGGAAGGCTGATCTCGGGCTCCTGCTCGCGGCTTTCGCCGGGTGCCAGCAGGACGATCTCATCGACCACCTCGACCATGGCCGGGGCGCGGTCTTCGACCGCGGCCGCGGCAGGCTCCGCTGGAACATCACTCGCCGCCCCGGCGTTGTCCGGGGAAGGCTGCGGCTGCTGGATGCGCTGTAGGGTCTGGACATGCAGCGCTTCGAGCTGGGTGAAGAAGTCTCCGGTGGAGAACGGGTCGAATGCTGCGCTAACCAGGCCCTCGCGCAAGGCCTTGAGAAGGCTGGGGACCAGTTCCAGCAGGCGTGCCCGCGACTCATCGTCCTCGTGTGGGGCCACACTCCAGACCAGATCGTCCATGGTGTCCAACGCTGCCTGCCATTCCTCGGACTGGGTGCCATGCTTCAGGCAGGTGAGCAGCAGCACCTTGCTCCAGGCCTCTTGCAGCAGGCGTACCACGACTTCCGGAAGCGTCTTGCCGAGCAGGCGCTGGTTCAGCGCGTACTCCACTTCCTGGCGTGCAATCTCCGCCTTGGCGCGGCCTTCCTCAGCGTCACGGGTGCGCTGCTCGAGTAGCTCGCTGCGGCGGCGCTCGTCGCCCACGAATGCCAGGAAGTCGGCCAGCAACTCGGAGAAGATCGCTGGATCGTCGACAAAATCGTTGAGCAGGCGAGCCACGATCTGCTCGATCTTCTGATACAGGCTGTCGCGCTGGGCTTCGTCCTGGTCGCCCCAGCCCATCGCTGCCGAAGCGATCTCGTTGAGCAGGCGGCGTGCCGGGTGGCTGCCGCGGCTGAAGAATGTCTTGTCCAGTACCGCGACCTTCAGCAGCGGGATCTGCAGGCGGCCAATCAGTGCCTTGAGCGAATCCGGCAGGGTTCGATCGTCGAGAATGAACTCGAAGAGCATGGAGACGAGGTTGATGACATCGTCATCGATCTCGCCGACCACGCGCGATTTTCCGGTCTTGGCGCTTACCCGGCTCAGCAGGCTGCCGAGCTGCTCCTGCAGATCGAAATCATCGACCGTCTGTGGTGCGCGGGCCTGCATATGCGACAGCAGGCGAAGCAGATCACTGCTGGAGATCGGGATGGCATCGCTGGGAACGTTGCGAGCCGGCAGCATGCTGCTGCCACGCAGCTCGGAAAGTAGATTGTGCAGGGCGCTGAACGCGGCCTCCTGCAGGCCCTCGTCGACCTGGACAGCCTGTCCGGACGGGGCGGCCGGTGCATGGCTGCCGGCCGGGACGCCTGGCCGCGGCTGGCGTCGCGGCAGAGCCGATTGGAGTTCGGGCAGGATACCGGCTGCCACCAGTGTCTGGTTGGCTTCTGCGTAGAGCTGGTCGAGATCGCCGAGTACGTATTTTTCGAATAGCTTGAAGATGATCAGCTTGACCTTGATTTCGACGCCCAGGCTGCTGCTCGCCTCGATGAAGTAGTCGCAAAGCGCGTGCGGGCCGAGCGGGTTGCTCTTGTCGTCGAGCTTCTTGCTGATCAGCGCATTCATGCGGGTGGTCAGATGGCCTAGCGGCTGCGCTGCCCGGCTCATGACCTTCGCTACCATGGTGTCGACGGCGACCGACTCCTCCAGTTCGTCATTCTGTACCAGCGACAGGCTGTCGAAGGAGACGGTTTCCGGCGTCGGTGGCTTGCCGATCTCGTACTGGTTCAGCTTGGAGAAAGCCTCGAACAGCTGCTGCAGGAAGCCGCGCTCGATGTTGCGGCGCTTCATGCGCAGGTCGCGCATGGCCTCGAAGAAAGCGTTCTGTTCGGAGTTGCTGGTCGCGCGATCGGCGATTTCGAAGAGCGAGTCGTCGGCATTGTCAAACAGCGATTGCAGAGCCTGGCGCAGCTGCTGGGCAGCCTTGTCGCGCACGCTGATGAGCGCCACCGGCAGGCGGCCGGCTGGCGAGGAAGGCTTGTGCTCAGGGGCGGCCTTGTTCAGGTGCACCACTTTCGCATCGGTTCGCATCGAGACTCTCCTGCGGTCGCCTGTTTGAGGCGGTCACACGCCAGATGTTGAGCAGCGTCTTATAAAGGTAACCAGGTTGGCAGGGCAAGGCGAAGGTACCGGTGAGCCCGCGTTAGGGCAGACTTATGTATCGAGCCGGATTCCAGCCGCAGCATAGCCGAGCGCTTTGGTTTTACAACGACGTCCCGTCAGCTGGATGTCGCCATTTACGTGACGTCAATTTTCAGGGGCATTATAAGCATCTAAGGCCGATGCCAAGGCCGGTATTTTGTTGGACATGATCTGGCTCACAGATACTCGCGGCTTTTCCGCCAGGAGGTAAGGAAAGCTCGATGAGGGGCTGTCATCGAGGGTGCGCTTGTCGCTGTGCAGCGGTCCGAGTCTTTATAATCCGGCAATTCAGAGGAGCCCGTCATGCCCAATCTCACGCTTGCCGATCTGTCGGCGGAAATCGACGCCAACGCACGCCGCGCGCTCGCCGAAGATGTCGGCAGTGGTGACATTACTGCCCAGCTGATCCCCGCTGAGCGCCTGGCTCACGCCTCGGTGATAACCCGCGAGGCTGCGGTGATCAGCGGAACCGCCTGGGTCGATGCGGTGTTCCGTCAGGTGGACCCGCGTGTCGCGGTCCACTGGCAGGTCGCCGACGGGGACAGGGTGGGTGCGGACAAAGTCCTTTTCCACCTCGAAGGGCCGGCACGGGCGCTGCTAACCGGCGAGCGTAGCGCACTGAACTTCCTGCAGATGCTCTCTGGGGTGGCCAGCCGTTGCCGGCACTATGCTGACATGGTCGAGGGCACCGGCGTCCGCCTGCTGGACACGCGCAAGACCATTCCGGGGCTGCGTCTGGCGCAGAAGTACGCGGTTACCTGCGGCGGCTGCCACAACCACCGGATCGGCCTGTACGACGCCTTTCTGATCAAGGAGAACCACATTGCTGCCTGTGGCGGGATCGCCGAAGCGGTAGCCGCTGCGCATCGCATCGCGCCGGGCAAGCCGGTGGAGATCGAAGTGGAAAGCCTCGAAGAGCTCGAGCAGGCGCTGGATGCGGGCGCGGATATCGTGATGCTCGACGAACTGACGCTCGATGACATGCGCACGGCTGTGGCGATCACGGCGGGCCGGGCCAAGCTCGAGGCATCGGGCGGCATCAGTGACGACACGTTGCGCAGTGTTGCGCAGACGGGGGTCGACTACATCTCGATCGGCGCGCTGACCAAGCATATACAGGCGGTGGACCTGTCGATGCGCTTGCGTCAGTAAGAGGGGGAGGGCCTGGCGCAGCGGCTGCGCCAGGCAGGTCGATCAGTGACGGCTCTTAAGGCCGAAGTTCTCGTGCAGAGTGCCAGGGGTATCGTCGCCTTTGGGGGCATAGTCCTTCGGCGGTTCGGTGAAGGCCGGCGAGGAGAGCCGCTCGCGCGAACCATGGTTCTCCTCGTGCAGCGCGGCCATCAGGCGCTGGCGGGTCTGCTCGTCGAGCGCCAGGCGGCTGGCACCATCGGACAGGTGTTCCTGGATGTCCTGGTAGTTTTGGGTGAGCTTGCGCAGCAGGCTGGCAGTGGTGTTGAAGTGGGTGACCACTTCGCTCTGATAGGTGTCGAAGCGCTCTTGCAGGTCGTCGACCTGACGCTGTGTGCGGTTGGGTGCGCTGCTGCGCGCCACCAGATAACCGATGGCGATGCCGGCGATCAGGCCGACAATCGGGAGCAACCAGGTCGCGAGGGTCTGTTCCACGAGTCCTTCCTCTATATAAACGGCTGTGCTTACGTTAACGTCTCGTCCCTGCTCTGTATACCGCAACACGAGGCGGCGGTTATCGGCAGCTAGTTAGCAAGACGAGTCGACTCGTCCCAAGGTCACGGAGTTCCTGTTTTGTTGAAACGCGAAAATCCCCTGTCTATCGACGGCCCCTGCGGAGCGCTGGAAGCGCTGTACTTCGATCAGCCGCAGGCCCGCGGCCTGGCGCTGATCTGCCATCCGAACCCGGTCAAGGGTGGCACCATGCTGAACAAGGTGGTCTCGACCCTGCAGCGCACCGCACGGGATGCCGGCTACAGTACGCTGCGCTTCAATTACCGTGGCGTCGGCGGCAGTGCCGGCGCGCACGACATGGTCGAGGGTGAGGTGGATGACGCCGAGGCCGCGCTGCGCTGGCTGCGTCAGCAGAACCCCGAGCTGCCGCTGACGTTGCTGGGATTCTCGTTCGGCGGATTCGTTGCCGGCAGTCTTGCTGGTCGCTTGAAGGCCGAGGGCGTGGCGGTGCAACGGCTGATAATGGTTGCACCGGCGGTGTTGCGTCTTGCGGAGCTGTCGTTGGCTGGCGACTGCCAGCTGACGATCATCCAGCCGGAACAGGACGAGGTGATCGACGCCGAGTCCGTGTACGCCTTTTCTGCGCAGTTGCAGCACCCCCACGAGCTGCTGAAAGTGGCAGAATGCGGCCACTTTTTTCACGGCAAGCTGGTGGAGCTGAAAGAGCTGGTCGCGCCACGCCTTTAACCGCTGCTTTCGTTCTTCAGTGCGCAACGATCGAGAAACGACCCGAATGACTACCCGCATCCTGACCGGTATCACCACCACCGGCACGCCGCACCTGGGCAACTACGCCGGCGCGATCCGCCCGGCGATCCTCGCCAGCCGCGACGCGGCAGCCGACTCCTTTTATTTCCTCGCCGACTACCATGCGCTGATCAAGTGCGATGACCCGCTGCGTATTCAGCGCTCGCGCCTGGAAATCGCCGCGACCTGGCTGGCCTGCGGCCTCGATGCCGAGCGCGTGACCTTCTACCGCCAGTCCGATGTGCCTGAGATACCCGAACTGACCTGGCTGCTGACCTGCGTTACCGCCAAGGGCCTGCTCAACCGCGCCCATGCCTACAAGGCGTCGGTGGACAAGAACGTGGAGAGCGGCGAAGACCCGGATGCCGGAGTGACCATGGGCCTGTACAGCTATCCGGTGCTGATGGCGGCGGACATCCTGATGTTCAACGCGCACAAGGTGCCGGTGGGGCGCGACCAGATCCAGCACGTGGAAATGGCCCGTGACATCGCCCAGCGCTTCAACCATCTGTTCGGAAACGGTCGCGAGTTCTTCACCCTGCCTGAAGCGGTGATCGAGGAAAGCGTCGCCACGCTGCCCGGTCTCGATGGACGCAAGATGTCCAAGAGCTACGACAACACCATTCCGCTGTTCGGCAGCGCCAAGGAGCTGAAGGCGGCGATCGCCCGTATCGTCACCGACTCGCGCCTGCCGGGCGAACCGAAGGATCCGGACAACTCCCACCTGTTCACGCTTTACCAGGCCTTTGCCACTGCGCAGCAGCAGGCTGACTTCCGCCAGGAGCTGCTCGATGGCCTGGCCTGGGGCGATGCCAAGCAGCGCCTGTTCGAGCTGCTCGACAACGAACTGGGCGATGCGCGCGAGCTGTATCACCAGCTCATCACCAAGCCTGCCGAGCTGGAAGACATCCTGCAGGCGGGAGCCGCCAAAGCACGCAAGATTGCTACCCCGTTCCTCGGCGAGCTGCGCGAGGCGGTGGGGCTGCGCAACTTCGCCAGCGAAGTGAAAAGCGCGGCGCCGACCAGGAAGAAGTCCAGCAAGACCGCTCGCTTCGCCAGCTTCCGCGAGGCCGATGGCGCCTTCCGTTTCCGCTTCTTCGCCGCTGATGGTGAGGAGCTGCTGCTGTCCCGTCCGCTGAGCAACCCGAAGGCCATCGGCAGCCTGACCCAGCGCCTGATCGCCGGCGGGCCCGACGCCCTGGAACTTCGCGAGGACGAAGGCGATCAATTCACCCTGTGGCTGGACGACGAATGCATCGCCGACAGCCCGCACTACGAGAGCGCCGAAGCGCTCGACGCCGCCATGTTGCGGGTGCGCGAGGCGCTGGCCACGCTTGTCGAGTAACGCTGCTGGCTGGCCGGGCGCCGCCGATGGGTGCGCTCGGCGACGCGGTGATTTCCAAGTACGGCTGTCCCAGGAGGGCTGACGCTTGAACGACCTGAGTAAATTGCCAACCACCGAGGGCGCCGCTAAAGTGTCGGCCCCGTTTCACTACCCAGACTCCGCCATGACTCCTCTTGAGCGCTATCAGGCCGACCTGAAACGTCCTGACTTCTTCCACGATGCCGCCCAGGAAAACGCCGTGCGTCACCTGCAGCGTCTGTACGACGACCTGGTCGCCGACGATCGCAACAAGAGCGGCCTGCTCGGCAAGCTGTTCGGCAAGAAGCAGCAGGGGCCGATCAAGGGCATCTACTTCTGGGGCGGCGTCGGCCGCGGCAAGACCTACCTGGTGGATACCTTCTTCGACGCGCTGCCCTTCGAGCAGAAGATGCGCACGCACTTCCACCGCTTCATGAAGCGCGTGCACGAGGAAATGAAGACCCTCAAGGGCGAGAAGAACCCGCTGACCATCATCGGCAAGCGCTTCGCCGACGAGGCCCGGGTGATCTGCTTCGACGAGTTCTTCGTCTCCGATATCACCGACGCGATGATCCTCGCCACGCTGCTCGACGAGCTGTTCAAGAACGGCGTGAGCCTGGTGGCGACGTCCAACATCGTGCCGGACGGCCTGTACAAGGACGGCCTGCAGCGCGCGCGCTTCCTGCCGGCGATCGACCTGCTGAAGAAGCACACCGAGATCGTCAACGTCGACAGCGGCATCGACTATCGCCTGCGTGCGCTGGAGCAGGCCGAACTGTTCCACTTCCCGCTCGATGCCGAGGCCGAGCAGAGCCTGGAACGCAGCTTCAAGAGCCTGCTGCCGGAGAACTGCCGGGTTGTGAACAACGACGCGCTGATGATCGAAAACCGTGAAATCCGCGCGGTGAAGACCGGCAACGACGTGGCCTGGTTCGAGTTCCGCGAGCTCTGCGACGGACCGCGCAGCCAGAACGACTACATCGAGCTGGGCAAGATCTTCGGCGCCATCCTGCTGGCCAACGTCGAGCAGATGAACGTCGCCAAGGATGACATGGCGCGTCGCTTCATCAACCTGGTGGACGAGTTCTACGACCGCAACGTCAAGCTCATCATCTCCGCCGAAGTGGAACTGAAGGATCTCTACACCGGCGGCCGCCTGGAGTTCGAATTCCAGCGCACCCTGAGCCGGCTGCTGGAGATGCAGTCCCACGAGTATCTGGCGCGTCCGCACAAGCCCTGACCGTGAACCGGTCGCGAAGACCTGTTCTTCGCGGCCGGGGGCGCCCGCACGATTACTGCGCTGTTGTCGGAGCGGTCTCCCTGCCAGGCCGCGCGCCGCAGTCGGCTGCCCGCTTCGGCACGCCATGGCTGTTTCCCTGTTTGCCCTAGGATGCCGGCCGGTACTTCTGCCGATAGTGGTTCGGCGATAGCTCCGTGTGCTGGCGGAACAGCCGGGCGAAGAAGCTGGCATCGTCGTAGCCCACTTCATAGCTGATCGTCTTGATGCTTTTGCCGGTTGTGGCCAGCAGGCTCTTGGCCGTCTCGATGCGCAGGCGTTGCAGGTAATGCAGCGGCTTGTCGCCGGTGGCGGCCTGAAAGCGACGCATGAAGTTGCGAATGCTCATGCCGTGCTGGCGGGCCACGTCCTCGAAGCGGAATTTCTCCGCGTAGTTGGTCTCCAGCCATTCCTGAATCTGCAGGATGCGGGTATCCAGATGCAGTTTCTGCCCGCCGAAGCCCAGCCGGCCGGGGCTGTAGCTACGCTGCAACTCGAACAGCACATCACGCGCCATGCCCTGCGCCACCTGCGCACCGCAGAAGCGTTCCACCAGATACATGTAGAGGTCGCAGGCCGATGTCGTGCCGCCGGCGCAGTACAGGTTGTCGCTGTCGGTCAGATGCTTGTCGGCGCTGAACTGTACGTCCGGAAACCGCTCGACGAACTCGTTTGCGAAGCGCCAATGGGTGGTCGCTTCCCGGCCATCCAGCAGTCCCGCCTGAGCCATCCAGAACGCCCCTGTGGCTTCACCGCAGATAACTGCGCCGGCGGCGTGCCGCTCGCGTAACCAGGGCGCAACCTCGGGGTACTGTGCGCAGAGCGCATCGAAGTCGCCCCAGAACGCCGGCAGAATGACCATGTCGGCAGCGTCCAGCGCGGCATCCACCGCAATGGACGTTCCGCTGAACGTGCTCACCGCCTGGCCGCCGGGGCTGACCAGGCGAGTTTCGAACGCCGGCGTCAGATCCATCCCGAGCTGTCGGCCGTAGCGCAGGCTGGCCATGTGAAAGAAGTCCTTGGCCTGCATGAGCGTCGAGGCGAAAACCCCTTCGGTGGCCAGTATGCTGATGTGCTGTATCGAGGCGAGGTTGGGCATGAGCGTTCTAATTATTGTCGCGGCTGAACAAGGCGAAACTGCCGTCTTGCGGCTGGAGCGTCCTATTTTTTGTGCCGTGTTGTCCAGCCCTCGAAGAGTCGAGACGGCTGAACCCCGGGTCCGACAGCACGTCGAAACGCAGAAGCCAATGGAGCCATGCATGAACGAATCCAGCCACTTTCCAGCGAATCCTTTTGGCGATTGGGATGGCAGCCCGGCCGCGGCGCGAGCGCTGCAGCAGACGCTGGCCGCGCAGTTGCGTCTGCAGGACGACTTTCCGCCGCCGCGCCTGATCGCCGGGGTGGACGTTGGCTTCGAAGAGGGCGGCAGCATCACCCGGGCGGCGGCGGTGCTGCTGGATGCCGATACCCTGGAGCTGGTGGGCAGCAGCCTGGCGCGAATCCCCACCAATATGCCCTATGTGCCCGGTCTGCTGTCGTTCCGCGAGTTGCCGGCGGTGCTTCAGGCGTTGGCGGAACTGCCGGCGGTTCCCGACCTGATCTTCTCCGACGGGCACGGTATCGCCCATCCGCGGCGCCTCGGCATCGCTGCTCACCTGGGCGTGGTAACCGGGCTGCCGACCATCGGTGTAGCGAAGAAGCTGCTCACCGGTGAACACGACGAACTCGATCTGCAGCGCGGCGCCCGGGTGGCGCTGCGCGACAAGAAGACCGGCGAGGTGATCGGCTGTGTGTTGCGCAGCAAGGACAAGGTGCGGCCGTTGATCATCTCGCCGGGCAACCGGGTCAGCATCGCCACGGCGCCGGAGCTGGTCATGCGCTACGTGACCCGCTACCGCCTGCCGGAACCGACACGGCTGGCCGACCGCCTTGCCTCCCGTCGCGAGGAGAAAGCCGCGGCACGGCGCCTGGGCGGTACGGCCGGGTAACGAATGGTTTGTAACGGCGAATGCCGGTGACAGCGGCAGCGCTTGCAGCGCCTGTCTCGCAAGCGCTAGCCTGCGGACCTGCCGTCAGCATGGACCTTCACGATGCATCTGGATACCGCCACCGGCTGGTGCCATGGCGTCCACCACTGCCCGTCACCCAACTTCAACCAGCGGCCAGCCGGCGAGATTTCGCTGCTGGTGATCCACAACATCAGCCTGCCGCCAGGCCAGTTCGGTACCGGCAGGGTCCAACAGTTCTTCCAGAACTGCCTACAGCGCGACGAACACCCTTTCTTCGAGGAAATCGCCGAACTGCAGGTCTCGGCGCATTTTCTTATCGAGCGTGATGGCGCCATCACCCAGTTCGTCTCCTGTCTGGACCGGGCCTGGCATGCCGGGGTGTCCTGCTTCGACGGTCGCGAGAGCTGCAACGATTTTTCCATCGGCATCGAGCTGGAGGGAACCGATGACCAGCCGTTCAGCGAGCCGCAGTACCAGGCGCTGATCGCGCTATGCCGGGTGCTGCAGAGCGGCTATCCGGGCATCACGCCGGAGCGGGTGTGCGGCCACAGCGACATCGCGCCGGGGCGCAAGACCGATCCCGGACCGGCCTTCGACTGGCAGCGCTTGCGTGCCGCCTCAATTACCTGCTGACGAAAGGAAACGGCGATGAGCTTTCTGGTGATTCTGCTCGTGCTGCTGGTGGAGAAATTCTCCGATTGGCGACCACGGCTGCAGTACGACCGCCCCTGGCTGGCGCGCCTGCGCCAGGCCGAGGCCAGCCCGCGCTTGCGCGGCGCTCCCTGGCTGGCGCTGGCCCTGCTGGTATTGATTCCCGTACTGCTGCTTGGCCTGCTGTTGGTCGCACTGGAACCATTGGCCTACGGCTGGTTGAGCCTGCCACTGCACTTGCTGGTGCTGCTCTACAGCCTCGGCCGCGGCCATGCCAAGGCTGAACTCGGCGCGTTCCGCGATGCCTGGCGTCGTGGTGATGAGGAGGCCGCCGCGCTGGCGGCCGAGCGTGACGCCGGCCTGCAGGCGCAGGACCCGCCGGGCCTGTTATCGGCGGTACAAACCTGGCTGCTGTGGCGCAGCTACGAGGGTTTCTTTGCGGTGATCTTCTGGTACCTGCTGCTCGGGCCGATGGCGGCACTGGCCTATCGACTGCTGGCGCTGTGCGCCGAGCACGCCGAACTCGAAGGGCTGCGCGAGCGGGCCGAGCAGCTGCGGCATGCCTTCGACTGGTTGCCGGTACGCGTATTGCTCGGCAGTTTCGCCCTGGTCGGCAACTTCGTTGCGGTCAACCGAGCGCTGCTGCATGAGCTGTTGAGCTGGGACATGCCGGCCCGGCGCCTGCTGGCCGATGCCGGTCCGCTGGCCGCCGATCTGCCGCCAGCGACCGAGGGTGAGGCGGGCATCGCGCGGCTCGACGGGATCGCGGCGTTGCTGGTGCGCACACGCGTGTTCTGGTACGCGGTGATTGCGGTCTGGACGATCCTCGTCTGAGCCTTATCCGCCAGCGGCGGCGCTGATGGACCTCCATAACGCCGCTGTATGAGGTTTGCCTGTCGAATCGCTGGAACCCTTGAGCCAGACGCCTCGCCGGGTGCCTATCCAATACAGAACTGCTGGCCATGATTTGGCCATTACCTTAAGTTACAAAAGCCCCTACCGATATCCCGTATAACCCGGGCAGATGCCACTCTCTGACGAGCCCTGCTGCGCGTTGCAATTGCGTGCAAGCCAATACCAATAAAATTGGGAGACGTCGTGTGAATAGCCTGTTGTATCCCGCCATCGCGTTCATGAACCGCCTGAGCTTCGGCATGAAGTTCAGCCTGGTCAGCGTCCTGTTCTTCGTTCCCATGCTGCTGAGCAACTACTACCTGGTGCGCGATTCGTACCGAGCGTATGTCGGTACCCGCAACGAGTTGCAGAGTCTCGAGCTGCTCGGCTCGACTCTGCAGGTGCGGCGCAGCATGGAGGACTGGAAAGACCTCGTGCACATCGAGTCGATCATCGGCCAGACCGGCAATGTCGAGGCGTTGCAGACGCGTCTGAACCGTGTCGAAAGCGAGCTGACGGCGCAGCTGCAGGCGCTGGCCCCCGTTGGCGATGCGCCCGAGCAGGTGGCCGAATTCAATGCCCGGCGCGACGAACTGGTGGCTGGCCTGCGGGCTGCCCAGGCCGAGCAATCGCTGCAGTCCAAGGCGGCCATGGCCGAGACGCTGCTGGGTCAGTCGCAGGTGATGATCAAGCTCGTCGCCGGTCAGTCCGGCCTCAGCCAGGATCTCGAGCGTGAGGTGCGTCAGCTGGCCGAGCTGCTGACCACGGTAACCCCGGCCATCAGCGCATCGCTCGGCGAAGGACGTGCGGTGGGCTCCTACACCTTCGGCCAGGGCTACCTGAACTCCGATGCCAGCAATACGCTGGACAACCTCGTGCTGGAACTGGAAAAGCAGCAGGCGCAGTACGCCGCACAGTTGCAGGACGCCCTCGGCGCGAGCCAGGCCGCGCGAGCCCGGCTCGACGCTTTCGCTACGGCCAGCCGCGAGTCCCTGCAGGCGAGCAGCGACATCCTGCAGGATGAGGTGATCATGGCCGACGCGCTGGACCAGCCATGGGAACAGTTCTACGAGCGCATCAGCGCCGAGATGGCCAAGACCTACGAGCTGAACGACGCCATCCTGGCATTTCTCGACGTGGAGCTCGCCGAACGGTTGGAACAGAAGCGCCTGCTGATGACGTTGCTGCTCTCGGCCCTGGCGGTGGTGTTGTGTCTGGTGGCCTACCTGTATGCCGGCTTCTACGCTTCGACGCGCGCCTCGTTGCACAGCCTCGGCAGGATCATGGACAAGGTCGCCGCCGGCGACATGACCGCGCGCTATCAGGTACAGAGCCGCGATGAGCTCGGCGAGCTGGGCCAGGTGTTCAACACTACCGTGGCGCAGATCCGTGAACTGATCGAGCGCGTCGGCCATACCGTTGCCGAGGTGGAGCGCCAGGCCGGGCGGGTGGAGAGCGTATCCGGCGAGAGCAACCAGACGGTATCCGAACAGCGTGGCCAGATCGAACAGGTGGCCACCGCGATGAACGAGATGTCAGCCACCGCCCAGGCGGTCGCCACCAGCGCCGAGGCCGCAGTGGGCAGCGCGCAGAGCGTCAACGAGGAAACCGTAAGCGGCCGTTCCCTGGTGGTCGCGCAGGTCGGCGGCATCCAGCGGCTTGCCAGCGAGATCGAGCAATCGGTGGAGGTGATCAATCAGCTGGCCGGCGACAGCAAGGCGATCAGCCAGGTCCTTGACGTGATCAAGGCGATCGCCGAACAGACCAACCTGCTGGCCCTTAATGCCGCGATCGAAGCGGCGCGGGCCGGCGAGCAGGGCCGCGGGTTCGCCGTGGTTGCCGACGAGGTGCGTGGCCTGGCGCAACGCACGCAGAAGTCCACCGCAGAAATCGAGCAGATGATCTCGCGCCTGCAGAACGGCGTCGGCGCGGCGGTGAAGACCATGCACGCCAGTCATGCCCTGGCCGAGGAAACGGTCGGGCAGTCGGCACAGGTGGAGCAGGCGCTGGAGAACATTCTCGGCGCGGTGGGGCTGATCGTCGATCAGAACCAGCAGATCGCCGCGGCTGCCGAGCAGCAGACGGCGGTGGCGCATGACATCGATCGCAACATCGTCGCCATCAACGAAGCCGGGCAGCGAACCGCCGAAGGTGCCGGGCATACCGAGCAGGCGAGCCGCGAACTGAGCCAGCTGGTTGGCCAGCTGCAGCAGCTGATCGCTGCCTTCCGCGTCTGACGGGCCGGCTCAGCGCCAGCCGAACAGTTCGCAGCTGTTGCGATAGCTGGCCGTGGCCAGCGTTTCGGGAGCGATGCCCTTGAGGTCGGCCAGGCGTTGGCAGATTTCCGGCAGCAATTCCGGGCTGTTGCGCTCGCCGGCATGCCCGGCCGGCGGGATGTCCGGCGCATCGGTTTCCAGCACGATGGCCTCCAGCGGCAGCTGTCGCAGCACCCGATGCATCCGCTGCGCCTGTGGCCAGGTGCCGGCGCCGCCGAGGCCGAGTCTGAAGCCCAGCCGCAGATACTCCTGTGCCTCTTCCCAGCTGCCGCTGAACGCGTGCACGACGCCGGCACGTTCGAGCCTGTAGCGCTTGAGCGTGGCGATCATCGGCGCATGGGCACGACGCACGTGCAGCAACACCGGCAACGAGAACTCCGCGGCCAGCGCCAGCTGCGCTTCGAGCAGCTGCTGTTGGCGCTCGACGTCCGGATTGTCGATGTAGTAATCCAGGCCGATCTCACCGATGGCGCAGAGCTTCGGCTCGCCGCGCAAGCGCTCCAGCCAGTCGCGCAGCTGTTCGACATGGGCATCCTGATGTTCGTCGAGGAACACCGGATGCAGGCCCAGCGCCGCGTATACCGATGGCTCGTCACCGGCCAGCTGCCAAACCCGCTGCCAGTTGGCGGCATGTACGCCGAGTACCACGATGCGCTCGACGCCGCCGGCCTGGCTGCGGGCGATCACCGCGGCGCGGTCCTCATCGAACGGATCGAAATCGAGATGGGTGTGGGTGTCGATCAGCTGCACGAGCAGACTCCGTACGGTCGGCGGTGAACGGGCGGCAATGCTACAGCCTCGTCAGCGGTTTTCCTCTTCGATCTGAACATCGCTGACGCCCAGTTCGCTCAGCCGGCTGGCTTCGCTGGGGTGCACCGGGTTCTCCCAGGGCGCATCGATCGCGGCGCGCGGCTCGCGGACATGGTGCAGGAGAATCTCCAGTTCGGCCTGTTCCAGGCTGGGCAGCTCGAACGAGCTCATCAGCAGCGAAGCGGGCTCGCCGTTGATGCGGTAGTGGATGCGGTAACGCTTCAGTTCGGTCATGGCAGGCTTCCGGCGGTCGGTACTGCAGTATCCGACCGCCGAAATCCGCTCAGGCTCCCGATTCGCCTTGCCCTTCGCGCTCGAGCAATGCCGCCTTGCGCGCCAGCCCCCAGCGGTAGCCGGTCAGCGCGTTCTGGTTACCAACTACGCGGTGACAGGGCACCAGCAGGCCGACCGGGTTGCTGGCGCAGGCGCGCGCCACCGCTCGGGCGTGGCTGCCGAGGCTTGCCGCCAGCTCGCCGTAGCGGCGTGTCTGGCCTGCTGGAATCTGCTGCAACGCCTGCCAGACGCGCTGCTGGAAGGCCGTGCCGCGTAGGTCAAGGGGCAGTTGGGCGGCGCGCTGCGGTTCCTCCAGCTGGCCGACGATCGCTTGCAACCAACTGCCCAGTCCGGCCTGGTCGCGCTGCAGCGTGGCGGCGGCGAAGCGTGAGCGCAGCTCCTGCTCCAGCGCGGCCTCGTCATCGCCGAACAACAGCGCGCAGAGACCCTTGTCGCTGGCGGCGATGAGCAGCAGGCCGAGCGGGCAGGGGGCCAGAGCGTAACGCAGGGTTTCGCCAGCGCCCTTTCGACGCCGCTGCGCCGGGCTCAGCGCCTGCGCCTCGGCATAGGGCCCACGGGTGCCGGAGTAGCCGACGGCAAGGGCGGCATCGAGTACCGAATCGGCTTTCGGCAGCTGGGCGTCGAGGCGTTCACGCCGGCGCGCGGCGGCCCAGGCATGCGGCGTCAGGCCGGTGCGCGCCTTGAACGCGCGTGACAGGTGCGCCGGTGACAGACCGATGCGTGCGGCCAGCTGCGGCAGCGTCAGCGGCGTTACGGCGTCATCGAGCAGGCGGCAGGCGGCGACGACCAGCGCGTCCAGTTGCTGGCTCGGACTCGGCCCCAGCGGCGAACAGCGTCGACACGGGCGAAAGCCGGCGACTCGCGCTGCTTCGCCATCGGCGTAGAACGCCACCCGCTCACGCGCCGGGCGCCGTGCCGGGCAGCTGGGGCGGCAGAAAATACCGGTCGAGCGCACGGCGAAAACGAAACGCCCATCGAAGGCGGCGTCGCGCTCGCACAGCGCCTGCCAGTAGCGGTCTTCATCGAGCATGGCGGTGCTCCAGGAGATGATGGCCCGATTGTCGGCTTTGCACGTGCTGTGCGCCAAGCCAAAGCGTGCTTTCAAACTCGATGGGAGGCATGGAAGCCGCTATGCGATTGCCGTAACCTGCAGCCCCGCCCCGCACTGAAGGACCTGCAAGCCGCTGATGAAAACGCCTAAACGACTCGAACCGCTGATCGAGGATGGCCTGATCGACGAGGTGCTGCGGCCGCTGATGAGCGGCAAGGAAGCAGCGGTGTATGTGGTGCGCTGCGGCGACGAGCTGCGCTGCGCCAAGGTCTACAAGGAAGCCAACAAGCGCAGCTTCAGGCAGGCCGTGAAATACCAGGAGGGGCGCAAGGTGCGCAGCAGTCGCGATGCGCGCGCCATGGCCAAGGGCTCCAAGCACGGGCGCAAGGAGAAGGAAGAGAACTGGCAGAACGCCGAGGTGGCGGCCCTGTTCCGCCTGGCCGACGCCGGCGTGCGGGTGCCCAAGCCCTACGACTTCCTCGACGGTGTGCTGCTGATGGAGATGATCGCCGGCGAGGATGGCGATGCGGCGCCGCGACTGAACGACGTCGACCTGCATCCGGACGATGCCCGCGAGTTCCATGCGTTCATGATCCATGAAGTGGTGAAGATGCTCTGCGCCGGGCTGGTGCATGGCGACCTGTCCGAGTTCAACGTGCTGCTCGACGAGCATGGCCCGGTGATCATCGATCTGCCGCAGGCGGTGGATGCAGCGGGCAACAACCATGCCTTCGAAATGCTCGAGCGGGACGTCGGCAACATGGCTGCTTATTTCGGCCGCTTCGCGCCGGAACTCAAGTTCACCCGTTACGCCAAGGAAATGTGGGCGCTGTACGAGCAGGGCAAACTGACGCCCGAGACGGAGCTGACCGGGGAGTTCGCCGAGCCGGAGGATGCCGCGGATATCGATGCGGTGATGCGCGAGATCAAGGCCACGCTGGCCGAGCAGGCGCGGCGGGAGGCCATGCGGGGCGCGGACGATGCGCCGGAGGATGAACCGCCGGAGCCGCCGTGGATGAAGGGCTGATTGGCAGTCTCCGGCGAGGGCCGGAGACTGTGGGCTCTGTTTTACTCACCGTGTCGTTTGGGGCTCGCCCGTACCCAAAAAGGTATTCAGTGCGTCGCTGTCTCTGAAGACGAGTCCGCAGCATGTGCGGACTCAGCATGCCAGCCGCCTCCCAACGCCACATACAACGCCACCTGCGCCGTCGCCAGTGCGGTCCGCCCTTCCAGCGCCCGCTGGCGGGCCTGCAGCGCACCGCGCTGGGCGTCCAGCACTTCACTCAGGTTCGCCTCACCCAGCTCGTAGCTGCGCTGCGCCAGCCGATGCGCCCGCTCACGGTGCTCGCGGGTGCGGCTGAGTGCTACGTGCCTGCGCTGCTGACCGGCCATCCTCGTCAGGCCCCGTTCGACTTCCTCCAGCGCGCGGGCCAGCGCCTGCTCGAAGGCAATGTAAGCCGTCTCGCCCTCGGCATCGGCCAGGTCGATGGCGGCGCCGCGGCGTGGATAGTCCAGCAACGGCAGGCCGAAGGTCGCGCCGACCCGGGCGAAGTTGGAGGCGCCGGATATCGCGTCTCCCAGGGCGAAGCCGGAGCGCCCCATCGCGGCCTGCACAGCCAGCTTGGGGAACAGGTCGCGGCGCGCGGCCAGCGATTGCAGTTCGGCAGCGTCCAGCCGTGCGGCTTCGGCGATCAGGTCCGGGCGGCGGCGCAGCAGGTCGATGGGCTGGCCGGGAGCGATGCTCTGCTCCGCCAGCGGGACCGGCGCGCTGGCGGCGAGCCGCGTGGCGGTGCTGCCCGGCGGCTCGGCGAGCAGGGTATCCAGCGCCAGCTGCGCTTCGGCCAGGTGGATGTCCAGCTCGTCCAGATCGGCTTCCAGCGATGCGCGTTCGGCGGATGTGGCTTCCACGTCCAGCCGGGTCACTTCGCCGGCGTAGAACAGCAGCCCGGCGATACGCTCCAGCTCGCGCGCCACTTCGATGCCTTCGACCAGCAACGCGCGCTGGCCCTGCAACGCGCGCAGCTGCAGATAGCCCTGGGCGGTATTCGAGGCCACGGCCAAGCGCGCGGCGATCGTCTGTGCCTCGGCCGAGCGCAGCTGCTGGGCCGCACTGTCACGCCGCGCGCGGGTGGCGCCGAACAGGTCGAGTTCCCAGGTCGCCTGCAGCGCCAGCTCCCAGGTATCGAAGCTGATCACGTCGTCGTCGGGGATGAAATCGGCCAGTGGGCTGTCGGGTTCGGCTTCCTGATCGTTCTCGTTCCACTGGCGGCTGGCCGAACCGGGCAGGTCGAAGCTCGGCAGCAGGCCGGCGCGCGACTGGCGCAGCTGGGCGCGGGCGCTGTCGACCCGCGCCATGGCCAGGCGCACGTCGTGGTTCTGCTGCATGGCGCGGCCGACCAGCGCGGTGAGCTGCGGGTCGTCGAACTGGCGCCACCAGGCGGCGAGCGTCTTGGCATCCGCCGCGTGGCTGCCGGCGGCGCTGAACCAGGTATCCGGCAGTTGCGGCGCCGGATGCTGCGGTGCGCTGGAGCAGGCGCTCAGGGCCAGGGCGAGCAGCAGCGGAGCGGCCAGGGCCTTGGCAGTCATGCGGTTTCCTCCGGGCGCACTTTCATCAGCAGCAGGTACAGGCAGGGCACGGCCAGCAGCGTCAGCAGCGTGGCGAAGCCCAGGCCGCCCATGATGGTCACCGCCATGTTGGCGAAGAACGGGTCGAACAGCAGCGGCACCATGCCCAGCACGGTGGTGCCGGCGGCCATCATCACCGGGCGCAGGCGCGACGCCGAGGCTTCGATGATGGCGGTCAGGCGCGGCACCTCGTCGTCGATCTGCCGGTCGATCTCGTCCACCAGCACCACGGCATTCTTGATCAGCATGCCGGTGAGGCTGAGCAGGCCGAGCAGTGCCATGAAGCCGAACGCCTGACCGGTGAGCAGCAGGCCGAAGCTCACGCCGCAGATGGCCATCGGCACCACCGCCCAGATCATCAGCGGTTGGCGCACCCTGGCGAACAGCAGCACGGTGACCAGCACCATTGCCAGGTAGGGCACCGCCAGCGTGCTCGCCAGCGCCTGCTGGGCCTCGGAGGACTGTTCGTAGTCGCCGCCCCATTTCAGGCTGTAGTTGACCGGCAGCTCGATGCCCTCGATCAGCGGGCGGATGCGCTCGTGCGCCGCGTTGGTGTTCTCGCCGTCGCGTGGTTCGGCGCGGATGGAGATGGTGCGCTCGCGGTCGTAGCGCACGATGATGCTGTCCTCGCTGACCGGCTCGACGCCATCGGCGACCTGCGCCAGTGGCACGTAGCCGGTGCCGGCGGGGCTCCAGATCAGCCGTTGCAGCAGCTCGCCGCTATCGATGCGATCCTCGGGCGCGGCGCGCAGCAATACCGGGATCAGCTCGTCACGCTCGCGCAGCAGGCTGACCCGCTGGCCCTCGCTGCCGGCGGCCAGGGCACGCGCCACGGCCTGGCGGGTCAGGCCGGCATCGGCGAGGCGATCCAGTGCCAGTTGCGGGCGCAGCACCAGCACCTGCTGGCGCCAGTCATCGCGCACGTTGAACACCTTGCCCTCGTCCTGCAGTCGCTTGCGACCCTCGGCTGATATGGCCCGCAGCACCTCGATGTCCGGGCCGCTGATGCGCGCTTCCAGCTTGGCCTCGGCATTGGGGCCGAACATGAACTGCGCGGCCGAGACGTCGGCCGAGGGATAGCGTTGCGGCAGCTGCTGGTTGATCTGCCGCACCAGCCCGGCGATCAGCTCGGCGTCCTCGGTGCGCACGAGGAAGTGCATCAGTGCCGAATTCGGCTGCTCCGGCATATAGGTCAGCATGAAGCGCGAGGCGCCAGCGCCGATGAAACTGGACACTTCGCTGACGCCCTCCAGCTCCGCCAGATACGCCTCCACGTCAGAGGCGGTCTCTGCGGTCTCGCGAATGTGCGTGCCCTGCGGCAGGAACAGGTTGACGTAGAACAGCGGCGTGCTCGAAGGCGGGAAGAAACTCTGCGGCAGGCGAGTGAAGATCACCGCGCTGATCACCGTCAGCACGACCAGCACGCCGATGGTCAGCCAGGGCCGGTGCAGCACGCCAACGGCCAGTCGCCGATAGCGGTTGTACCAGGGGCCGTCGTACGCCGCGTCGGGGTCCTCGTCGGTCTTGGCGTTGCGCAACAGGTAATGACCGAACAGCGGCACCAGCAGCAGCGCCAGCAGCCAGCTGAGCAGCAGCGACACGGCGATGACGAAGAACAGCGAGAAGAGGAACTCACCAGTGGTGTCCTGGGACAGACCGATGCCGGCAAAGGCGAGGATGCCGATGATGGTCGCGCCGAGCAGCGGCCACTGCGTCTGTTGCAGCGTTTCCTGCGAGGCTTCGAGGATGCTCTTGCCCTGGCGCTGGCGTACCAGCATGCCGTCACAGACCACCACCGCGTTGTCCACCAGCATGCCCATGGCGATGATCAGCGCGCCGAGGGAAATCCGCTCCAGCTCGATGCCCGCCAGCCACATCACCAGCAGCGTGCCGAGCACGGTGAGAAACAGCACCGCGCCGATGATGACGCCGGCGCGCAGTCCCATGGCGATGCACAGCACGCCGACCACGATGGCCACCGAGAGGAACACGTTGAGCGCGAAGCTGTTCACCGACTCGTCGACGATCCGGTGCTGCTCGTACAGCGGATGCAGTTCAGCGCCCAACGGCATGCGGTGTTCGATGGCCTGCAACGCCGCCTCGACGCTGTGCCCGACCTCGACGATGTTCGCGCCCGAGACGCCGCTGACTCCCAGGGTCAGTGCCGCCTGGCCGTTGTGGCGGATGATCTGCCGCGGCCGCTCGGCGTAGTCGCGCGACAGCTTGGCGATGGCGCCCAGCTCGACCCGCTGCGGGCCCTGGCCGACCGGCAATGCGCGCAGCTCGTCGAGCGAATCGAAGGCGCCGCTCGGGCGCAGGCGCACGAAAAACTCGCCGGCATGCACGCCGCCGGCATCCACTGCGGCATCGGTGTCGGCCAGCGCCGCGGCGATCTCGTCGGGGGCGATGCCCATCGCGGCCAGCTGCGCCTGGTCGACTTCCACGAGGACGCGCTCCTCCTGCACGCCGGCGATCTCGACCTTGCCGACGCCGTCGGCGGCCACCAGCGCGCGGCGCAGATCCTTGGCCGTCTCGTGCAGCTCCTTGAGCGTCAGGCCGTCGCCGGTCAGCGCGTAGAAGATGCCGTAGACGTCGCCGAAATCATCGTTGACCTGCGGCGGTTCGATCCCCGGCGGCAGGTCGCCCTGGGCATCGTTGATCTTGTTGCGCAGCTCGTCCCAGATCTGCGGCAGCGCATCGCCGTCGTAGCGGTCCTGCATCTCCACGCGAATCTCGGCGATGCCCGGCATCGAGCGCGAGCGGATCTCCTTGATCTGCGACATCTGCTGGATCGCGCTCTCCAGCGGTTCGGTCACCTGTTGCTCGACCTCCAGCGCTGTGGCGCCGGGGTACTGCACGTTGACGATGGCCTGCTTGATGGTGAATTCCGGGTCTTCCAGGCGGCCGATCTCGAAGAAGGCGAGGGTGCCGCCGAGCAGGCAGATCAGTACCAGAATCCAGATGTTTACCGGCCGGGTGATGGCGTAGCGGGCGAAATCCATCGGCTCAGTTCCGCTCCTGCGCTTCGATCGGCTGGTCCTCGTGCAGCTTGCTGCCACCAGCGACGATGATCGGCATCCGCGCCTGCAGGCCGTCACCGCGAATCAGTGCCTGATCGCCATCGACCTGCTCGAGTTGCACCGGTTGCCGTCGTGCGCGGCCATCGTCCGCCTGCCAAATGAAGTGCTGGCCGTCGCTGCCGGTCTGCAGCGCCGACAGCGGCAGGCGGAAGGCGTCGCGGGTTCTATGCGGCTGCGGCGGACGTTCGATGCTGACGCGCATGGCCATGCCCGGCAGCAGGTTGTACTCCTCCGGCGGCTCGCCCTGCAGCACCAGGCGGTAGGTCCGCGCGCCTTCACGCGGTTGGGTGCTGTGTTCCTTGTAGCGCAGCGGCAGGCGCACATCGGCGATCACCAGCTCGCCTTCGGCCTGCAGACCGGGGCCGAGCGGAATGCTCAAGGCGGCGGTTTCCGGCAGGTCGACGCTGACTTCGATATGACCGTTGTCCTGCATCTCGAAGACCGGCGTGCCCACCGCGACCACCATGTCCGGTTCGGCCAGACGGCGCGCCACCACGCCGTCGAACGGTGCATTCAGCGTGCTTTGATCGAGATCGCGCTGGGCGCTGTCGCGTGCCACCCGTGCCGCCACCGTGTTGGCTTGCAGCGCTTCGATGGCGGCGGGAGCGAGGATGCCTTCGGCGAGCAGGGTGCGCTTGCGCGCCAGATCCGCCTCCAGTTGACGCAGGCGCGCCTCGGCCTCGCGCAGCTGCAGGCGGTAGTCGGTACGATCCAGCTGCGCCAGCGGCTGTCCTCGGATCACGCGGGTACCTTCATCGACGAGGATGCGCTCGATACGCCCGGCCACCTCGAACGACAGCTGTGTGGACGTCACGCTCTGCACCACGCCGGAGAAGCGCAGCGCCTCGGCTTGCGGCTCGGCTGCCTGCAGCGGCTCGACCAGCGCCACCCGTGGTGGCTGGGGTGCTGGCTCGGCTTCCGAGGAACAGCCGCCGAGCAGTGGCAGTGCGCAGGCGAAGATCGTCAACCAGGCCAGGGTCACTGGAAATGCTCGTGTTGACGTCATCGGGGCTCCTGGCTGCTCGCGTTGCGGGCGCGCTGACGCCCGTTGGGACTGACAGTAGAGCCCTGCGTCGGCGCAGAAGTTCGGCGGCAAATTGTTGCCAACGGGGTGACCGGGTGGTCGATTTTCGCCAATGCTCTGCCACACTGACGCATGAGCGGCTGCGTCTTTGCAGCGCTTGACCGTCGTGAACTCAGCGGGGATGCTTGCCCGCTGTTGAAGGCGCATCACTCATGGGGAATACGCAATGCAAGGCCAGGCACCGGTAATCGACTATCTGAAGGAGCTGTTGCGCGGCGAACTGGCGGCGCGCGATCAGTATTTCCTGCATTCGCGGATGTACGCCGACTGGGGCTTCAGCAAGCTCTACGAGCGCATCAACCATGAGATGGAGGAGGAGACGCAGCATGCCGATGCCCTGCTCAAGCGCATCCTCTTTCTCGAGGGTACGCCGGACATGACGCCGGAACCGATCAACCCGGGGCACAGCGTCCCGGATATGCTGCGCAACGACCTGGCGCTGGAGTATAAGGTGCGCGCCGCGCTGGCCCAGGGCATCGCGCTGGCCGAACAGCACGGTGACTACCCGACCCGTGACATGCTGGCGCTGCAGCTGCACGACACCGAGGAAGATCACGCCTACTGGCTGGAGCAGCAGCTCGGCCTGATCGACCGCATCGGTCTGCAGAACTACCTGCAATCCCAGGCCAGCTGAGCCTTCCACCCCGCGAGACAGGGCGCCTCGCGGGGCGCTTCGACGTTCCGTCAGAGCCGGAAGCGGCTCACCATCGACTGCAACTGACCGCCCAGACGGGCCAGCTCGGTGCTCGACGCTGCGGTTTCCTCGCTGGCAGCGGCGGTCTGTTCCGACACGTCACGCACGTTCACCACACTGCGGCTGATCTCCTCGGCCACCGCGCTCTGCTCCTCGGCGGCTGCGGCGATCTGCTGGTTCATCGCCTGGATGTTCGACACGGTACGGGTGATGCTGCCCAGTGATGCACCGGCCCGGCGCGCCAGCTCGACCCCGCTGTCGGTCAGGTCGCGGCTGGTATGCATGATCGCGGCGACCTGCTGCGTGCCGTTCTGTAGCGCGGCGACCAGCCCTTCGATTTCCTCGGTGGATTTCTGCGTACGCTGCGCCAGCCCGCGCACCTCGTCGGCGACCACGGCGAAGCCGCGACCGGCCTCGCCGGCGCGGGCAGCTTCGATTGCGGCGTTGAGCGCCAGCAGGTTGGTCTGTTCGGCCACGGCGCGGATCACGTTCATCACACTGCCGATCTTGTCGCTTTCTTCCTGTAGCGCCGTCATCGCCTCGCTGGAGCGCACCACGGCGCTGGCCATGCGTTCGATCTGCGTGACCACCTCGGTGACCACGCGATCGCCTTCGCGGGCTTCGCCATCTGCTTCGGTGGCGGCCAGCGCGGCCTGCTCGGCATTGCGCGCCACCTCCTGAACGGTGGCCGACATCTCGTGCATGGCGGTGGCGACCTGGTCGGTTTCTTCCTTCTGGCTGTTTACGCCGGCGCTGGTCTGCTGGGTGACCGCCGAAAGCTACTCGGCGGCAGCGCTGATCTGGCTGACGCCATCGCGGATGCCGCCGATCAGTTCGCGCAGGGTCGCGCCCATCTGCTGGATGCCGCGCTGCAGCACGCCCAGCTCGTCGCGGCGCTGAACCTGTGCGGTGGCGCTGAGGTCGCCGGAGGCGATGCGCTCGACGTCGGCCAGGGTCGCACGCAGCGGCAGGATGATCTGCCGGGTGATCAGCCAGGCGGCCAGGATGCCCAGCACCAGCGCCAGCAAGGCGCTGACGATCAGGCGTGTACGCGCGGCGGCGCTTTCCACGGCGAGTAGGTCGAGCTGAAGCTGATAGAGCGAGTCGCTGATGCGGACGATTTCCTTCTGCTGATCGGTCATCTCCTGGCGCGCCTTGGCGATTGCCAGGGTGGCCTTCTCCAGCGATTCGATGGCGCCGCGGTACTCGCCGAGCACGGCACGGATCTGCTGCAGCGTCGCCGCGTGGTCGGCGTCGAGCGCGGCGGCATGGCGATCCAGCGTGGCCTGGGCAGCATCCAGTTGTGCGTAGACGGCCTTGGCCGCCTCGGCACCGGGAGTCGCCATGTAAACGCGCAGCAGGTATTGAGCGCGCTGCACGTCATCTTCGATGCGGGTGATGGCCTGGAATTGCGCGAAGCGCCCCTCGTCATACTCCGCCAGCTGCAGCACCTGGCGGGTTACCCCAGCGTTCAGCTCAGCCAGGCGCGCGGCGGCGCTGTCGATGGTGGTGCGCGCGGCGTTGGCCTGGGCGTAGCCCTTGCGCATGTCGTCCAGCGAGCTCTGGTACTGGGCGTTGTAGCCGGCCTGTTCCTTCAGCTGGGCGACGTCGTCCGGGTGCTCGAAGGTCTCCAGCAGCTTGGTCTGCTGGGAGAGGTAGATGCCCAGGTTGTTGTCCAGCCGCTTGGTGGACTCGTTGTCGCCACTGGCCAGCATGAATTGCAGGCGGGCAATGCGCAGGTCGGTGAGGGTCTTGTTCAGCTGGGATATTTCGGTCATCAGTCCGCTGCGCTGGATGACGCTGTCCAGGCTGCCCCAGCCGTTCCAGGCGAGGACGATGGTGAGTATCAGGACGGTGGCGAAGCCCAGCGTGAGCTTCCTGCTGACCCCGATGTTTGCAAACCAGTTGTTCATGTCACTCCAAGCGAAAGCGAAGTAGTCGGTCCGAGTCGACGCCGCAAGGCGAGGCTCGTATACCGCAGCGCTTTCGGCCGGATGCATACGAACTTGAATGTAAAGCGAGGGACGGTCGTAGCGCCGGATGATCGCTCCGCAACGCCGAACCAGACCTGTCCGATCGGTCAGGTCTGGTTGCGCTTGAGCGGCGACGGCGCCTGCTCAGGGCGGACGCAGCAGCCGCTCTCGATGCCCTGCAGAATTGGGCAGTCCGGGCGATCATCGCCCTGGCAGTGGTCGACCAGCTCCTGCAGCGTGTCGCGCAGGCCGACCAGTTCGGCGATCTTGCGGTTCAGCTCGTCGATATGCGCGCCGGCCAGGGCCTTCACGTCGGCGCTGGCACGCTGGCGGTCCTGCCACAGCGCCAACAGCTTGCCGACCTCTTCCAGCGAGAAGCCCAGGTCACGGGCGCGGCGGATGAAGGCCAGCTGGTGCAGGTCGCGCTCGTTGTAATGTCGGTAGCCATTGGCGCCGCGCCCGGCGGGCGTGAGCAGGCCGATGGATTCGTAGTAGCGGATCATCTTCGCCGTGAGGCCGCTGTGCTTGGCGGCCTGACCGATGTTCATGGCGTGCTCCCAATCATTCTTCCGGTTTCCAGGAACGCAGCAGCAGGGCGTTGCTCACCACGCTGACGCTCGACAGGGCCATCGCCGCACCAGCCACCACCGGACTGAGAAAGCCGAAGGCGGCGAGCGGAATGCCCACCAGGTTGTAGATAAAGGCCCAGAACAGGTTCTGCTGGATCTTGCGGTAGGTGCGCCGACTGATCTCCAGTGCGGCCGGCACCAGGCGCGGATCGCCGCGCATCAGAGTGATGCCGGCGGCGTGCATGGCCACGTCGGTGCCGCCGCCCATGGCGATGCCGACATCCGCCGCGGCCAGGGCAGGGGCATCGTTGATGCCGTCGCCGACCATCGCCACTACGGCGCCGCCCTTCTTCAGCTCCGCCACGGTGGCGGCCTTGTCCGCCGGCAGCACCTCGGCATGCACGTCATCGATGTGCAGCGCTTCGGCCACCACCCGCGCGCTGCCACGGTTGTCGCCGGTGATCAGGTGGCTGCGGATATGCCGCGCCGCGAGCCCGGCAATCGCCGCGGCGGCGCCGTCCTTGAGGCTGTCACCGAAAGCGAACAGACCGAGGATGCGCGGCTCGGGCGCTTGTTCCACCAGCCAGGAGAGGGTGCGGCCCTCGGCTTCCCAGCGCTGGGCGGTTTCCAGCAGCTCGCCCGGCTGCAGGCCGTACTCTTCGAGCATGCGCCGGTTGCCCAGCGCCAGCTGCTGGCCATTCAGCGTGCCCGCGATGCCGCGGCCGCTCAGGGCCTGGCTCTTCTGCACATCCGGCACCGTGATGCTGTCGGCTTCGCAGCGCTCCAGCACCGCACGCGCCAGCGGGTGTTCGCTGCCTCGCTGCAGGGCGCCGGCCAGGCGCAGGATCCGCGCTTCGTCGCCGTCCACGGCATGCAGGTGGATGATCTGCGGCTTGCCCGAGGTAAGCGTGCCGGTCTTGTCGAAGGCCACGGCATTCACCGCATGGGCGACTTCCAGCGCCTCGGCGTCCTTGATCAGGATGCCGTGCCGCGCCGCCACGCCAGTGCCGGCCATGATCGCCGCCGGCGTCGCCAGGCCGAGGGCGCAGGGGCAGGCGATGACCAGCACGGCCACGGCGTTGATCAGCGCGACCTCGACCGGCGCGCCAGTGAGCAGCCAGCCGATCAGGGTGAACACGGCGATCACCAGCACCGCCGGGACGAACACCTGGCTGACCTTGTCCACCAGCTTCTGGATCGGCGCCTTGGCCGCCTGGGCGTCTTCCACCAGGCGGATGATCCGCGCCAGCACGGTCTCGCCACCGAGTGCGGTGGTGCGCACCAGCAGGCGGCCTTCGCCATTGATCGCGCCACCGGTGATGCGGTCGCCCGGCGCCTTGTTCACTGGCAGGCTCTCGCCGCTGATCAGCGCTTCGTCGGCCTGGCTTTCTCCCTCGACCACTTCGCCATCCACCGGGAAACGCTCACCGGGGCGGACCAGTACCAGATCGCCGAGGCGCAGCGCGGCGATGGCAACATCTTCCTCGCGGCCGTCGACTACCCGTGTCGCGCGGTCCGGACGCAAGGCTTCCAGCGCCCGGATCGCCGCGCTGGTCTGGCGCTTGGCGCGGCTTTCCAGATACTTGCCCAGCAGCACCAGGGCGATCACTACCGCCGAGGCCTCGAAATACAGATGTGGCATCTGCCCGGCCGGCGTCGCCCACCATTGATAAAGGCTCAGGCCGTAACCGGCGCTGGTGCCGATGGCGACCAGCAGGTCCATGTTGCCGGCACCGGCGCGCACCGCCTTCCAGCCGGCGACGTAGAAGCGTGCGCCAAGGATGAACTGCACCGGCGTGGCAAGCAGGAACTGAATCCATGCAGGCAGCATCCAGTGGCCGCCGAACAGCTCGGCGAACATCGGCAGCACCAGCGGTGCGGCTAGCAGCAGGGCCGCGATCACCGCCCAGCGTTCGCGCTGCAGGCGTCGTTCGGCATCCTGTGCGGGTTGCTGCTGATCGCCGACGCTTGCCTGGTAGCCGGCAGCCTCGACTGCCTGGATTAGCACGGCAGGGTCGGGCGTGCCGATCACTTCGAGATGCGCGCGTTCGCTGGCCAGGTTCACCGCGGCGCTGCGTACACCGGGCACCTTGAGCAGGGCGCGTTCGACCCGGCCGACGCAGCTGGCGCAGGTCATGCCTTCGATGTTCAGCTCGATGCTCTGCACAGGCACGCCGTAGCCGGCCTTTTCCACGGCCTCGATCAGCGTTGCCACGCCCAGGTCATCGCCTTCGATACGCACCTGTTCGTTGGCCAGGTTGACGTTGGCCGCGGCGACGCCCGGTACCTTGAGCAGGGCGCGTTCGACGCGGCCGGCGCAGCTGGCGCAGGTCATACCGCTGACCGGCAGCGTATGGGTGGCGCTGGACATGGCTGTGACTCCTCGGGTTGCGATGGCTGCAGGATCGACCTTAACCCTGTGGCAAGGTCAACACCATGATCTGCGACAGCAGGTGCCTTGACCTTGCCCAGGTGGCAAGGTCGAGAATCCACGCATCTACCAGTCGAGGAGAGAGACGATGCAAGTATTCAACGTGAGCGGAATGACCTGCAGCCACTGCGAGCGTGCGGTTACCCAGGCCATTCAGGCGCTGGACCCGCAGGCTCGGGTGCAGGTGGATCTGGCGGCCGGAACCGTGCAGGTCGAGAGCAGCGCCAGCGAGCAGGCGATTCGCCAGGCGATCAGCGAAGAGGGTTATCAGGTGAGCTGATCGCTCACGCGGCAGGCTGGTCGGGATCTTCCGGCCAGTCGCGGACCAGACCGCGGAACAGTGGGTCGATCAGCGCCTTGGTATCGACCTGCGGCGCGAACAGCTCGGTGTCGCGCGTCCAGTCGGTGAACAGCCCGACCACCATGGCATGCAGCGACAGTGCGGCGAGCCGCGGCGTGACGCCGGGTCGCAGGCAGGCCGAGGCGTTGCGCAAGAGGTTTTCGCACAGATCGATGAATTGGTTGATGAAGGCGTGGTGACGTTCCTCGGCTTCGCGCAATTCGTCGGTGAATTCGCACTTGTGCAGCAAGATGGTGAAGATGCGACGCTTCTGCTCGTTGCTGGCCAGGGTGCTGATGGCCTCGACCGTCAGGTTGCGCAGGGCGATCAGGGATTGCAGCGGCTGCTGCTGGTCGCAGGTGCAGAGCCGCTCGTTCATCTGCTCCGGTGGCAGGCGAATCTGGTTGAGCATCTCGTGAAATAGGTGCGCCTTGTTCTGAAAGTGCCAGTACACCGCACCGCGTGTCACCCCGGCATCCCGGGCGATCTGGTCGAGGCTGGTGTGGGCCACGCCTTTGTCCAGAAACAGCCGCTCGGCGGAGGCGAGGATGGCGATGCGGGTCTTCTCGGCTTCTTCTTTGGTTCGGCGCATGGGACAGGTTCGGCAGATAGCGGCTGCTTCGGGCATCCAGCAGCGTTGGAGGCGACCAGTGTAGCGAGGCATCTCGTCGCGATGCATGTTTACAAGCGGCGGTGTATGTAACAGCATCTTGCACGCCGGTGCAAACCCTCGAACGAGGTAACGGTCCACCGAGTGGCCCTCGCGCCACCTTCTCTTTCCTGCTTGCGAGCTTCTGATGTCTCTGCGGATTCTCCTCATCCTGGGCGCGCTCAGTGCGTTCGGTCCCCTGGCCATCGACATGTACCTGCCGGCCTTTCCTTTGCTGGCGGAGTCCTTCGATACCAGCGTCGATCACGTACAGCTTTCGCTGGCTGCCTATTTCATCGGTCTGGCCATCGGTCAGCTGGTCTATGGCCCGCTGGCCGATCGCTACGGCCGGCGTGGGCCGCTGCTGATCGGCGTGACGCTGTTTACCCTGGCCTCGCTGGCCAGCGCCTTCGCGCCGTCCATGGACTGGCTGATCGGTGTGCGCTTCGTGCAGGCGCTGGGTGGCTGTGCCGGCATGGTGGTGGCGCGCGCCGTGGTGCGCGACCTGTGCGACCCGATGACCAGCGCCAAGGTGTTCTCGCAGCTGATGTTGGTGATGGGCCTGGCGCCGATCCTTGCGCCAGTGGCGGGCGGCGCGTTGCTGGCGACCTTCGGTTGGCCATCGATCTTCATCCTGCTGACGCTGTTCAGCGCGATCTGCCTGGTGGCGGTCACGCTCTGGCTACCGGAAACCTATCCGGCCGGGCTGCCGCGCCAGCCGATGTCCGGTGCGCTGGGACAGTACCTGCGGCTGTTCCGCGATCGCTTCTTCATGGGCCACGTGCTGACCGGCGCGCTGTGCATGGCCGGGATGTTCGCCTACATCACCGGTTCGCCCTTTGTCTTCATCGAGCTGTATGGCGTCAAGCCCGAGCATTTCGGCTGGCTGTTCGGCATCAATGCCGCGGGCTTCATTCTGATGGCGCAGGTGAACGTGCGGCTGGTGCGCTGGCGCGGACCGGAATTCTGGGTGCGGCGCTGGGTGTGGTTCTTCTTCGGCAGTGCGCTGGCGCTGCTGGCGGTCGCCGCCGCGCAGCCCGAATCGCTCTGGCCGTTGCTGATCCCGCTGTTCTGCTGCGTGTCCTGCCTGGGCTGTCTGTTGCCGAACGCCACGGCCTGCGCCATGGCCGACCAGCGTGCCAATGCCGGCAGTGCTTCGGCTCTGCTCGGCAGCCTGCAGTTTGCCATCGCGGCGATTGCCGCTTCAGCGATAGGCGCTTTGCACAACGGCACAGCGGTGCCGCTGGCGGCCATCATGAGCCTGTGCGGGCTGCTGGCGACGCTCGTCGCCTATGGCACGGCGCGCGCCAGCACGGAGTGAAGTATCAGGCGCTCAGTGGCAGGCGATGCGGCGCCTTCAGGCGTCGCTGCAGGGTTTCGACGAAGGCGCGTGCCTCGGCCTCGCTGCGGAAGGTGACGCGCTGGCGGTCCAGGCAGACCTGCCAGGCGGTGTCGGGATAGGGCGTCAGGCGGCGGACGAGAATGTTCATGGCGATCTCCTCGCAAGTTGGCGCCGCTCAGTCTAGGCGCAGCCATGGCTCGCGTGGCGAGCCATGGTGTCGCAGGTCGGCCTTGCGCCGACGAATGGCTCAGTAGGCCAGGCGCGCGTCCAGGCTGTTCTGCGCCAGGCGGCGAGCCTGCGCTTCGGTCATCCCCAGGCTCTCGTGCAGCGCGACGAAATTCTCCGTCACGTAGCCGCCGAAGTAGGCCGGGTCGTCGGAGTTCACCGTGACCTTCACACCCTGCTCCAGCAGCTCGAGGATGTTGTGCTGGCGCATGTCGGCGAACACCTTGAGCTTGGTGTTGGACAGCGGGCAGACCGTGAGCGGGATCTGCTCCTCGATCAGCCGGGCGATCAGCTTCGGATCTTCGGCGGCGCGCACGCCATGGTCGATGCGGCTGACCTTGAGCAGATCCAGAGCCTGCCAGATGTACTCGGGTGGGCCTTCCTCGCCGGCATGGGCAACGGTGAGCAAGCCTTCGCCACGCGCCTTGTCGAACACGCGCTGGAACTTGCTCGGCGGATGGCCGACCTCGGAGCTGTCGAGGCCCACGGCAAAGAACGCGTTGCGATAGGGCAGCGCCTGTTCCAGCGTCTTGAAGGCTTCTTCTTCCGGCAGATGGCGCAGGAAGCTGAGAATCAGCCCGCTGCTGATGCCCAGCAGCTCACGGCCATCGGCCAGCGCCGCGCTGATGCCATTGAGCGCTGCCTCGAACGGCACGCCGCGGTCGGTGTGGGTCTGCGGGTCGAAGAAGGGCTCGGTATGTACCACGTTCTGCTCTTCGCACTTCTGCAGGTAGGCCCAGGTCAGGTCGTAGAAGTCCTGCTCGGTGCGCAGCACGTCGGCGCCGGCATAGTAGAGGTCGAGGAATTCCTGCAGGTTGCCGAAGTTGTAGGCGCTGCGCAGCGCCTCGACGTCGTTCCAGGGCAGGGCGATCTTGTTGCGCTCGGCCAGGCGGAACATCAGTTCAGGCTCCAGCGAGCCCTCCAGGTGCAAGTGGAGTTCGGCCTTGGGCAGATTGTTGAGCCAGTCGTGCATCGCGAAATTCTCGTCTTGCGGGTGTGTGGGCATTCTAGCGACGGGTTGTCGCATCCGGATATGGCCATCGGCTGTTTGCCGTGCCTAGCAGGCGTCGATGACAGTGCGATAAAGCTTCCGTTTCATTTGGCGAATATTTGACCAGCGGTCTGCGAACCAAGCACGGCGCGGCCTGGCAAGGTTGTTCCCAATGTTATCCACATACTTCTCCACGCGAATCGGGCATAACTGGCAGCTGGCAGAACGCGATTGATGGCATTGCGTCATCGCGCGACTGCTCAGTCAAAAAACACTGCAATTCAAGCGTTTAACGTGATAGTGGCGGGTCTGCAAGGCGCTCTGGTTAAAAAATGTACAGATTTCTGTAGCCTCCGTGGCAGGCGCTTCGCAGCACGCCATACAAATGTTATCCACAATTGCTTCCACAGTATTTGTGGGCAACGCAGGCTCTAGTCCGACGTTTCCAACTGGCTACGACCGCGGGTGATATCGGCGAGCAATCTGCCCATCGGCTGCAGCTGAGCGGCGGGAAGGGCAATCTCCAGCGTCGCGCCTTCGGCATCGAAATGCTCGGCTTCCAGCAGCGCTTCGAAATCGCCCAGGCGCGCCTTGAGCAGCGCCAGTTCGGCGAAGCGGCAATGACAGCGGCAGCGCGAGCGCGAAACCAGCTCGCTGCGCTCACCGGCCTGCAGACATTTGGCGGTGGTGCCGCCGTAGGCACGGGCGAGGCCGCCGGTGCCTAGCTTGATGCCACCGAACCAGCGGATCACCACCACCGCAACCCGATCGAAATCCTGCCCTTCTATGGCCGTGAGCATTGGTCTCCCCGCCGTACCGCCGGGCTCGCCGTCATCGCTGAAGCGGTATTGATTGCCGATCTTCCACGCCCAGCAGTTATGCGTAGCGGTCGGATCGCTGACCGCCTGGATGAATGCCTGCGCGTCTTCCGGACTTTGCACCGGTGCGGCCTTGGCCAGGAAACGGCTCTTGCTGATGACTTCCAGCAGTTCGCACGGCGCGGACAGGGTGAAGGGCATGAGAAATGTAGCTTCCGGATAGCGCAACGGGGCGAGCATTGTAGCCGCGTCGGAGTCATCGCAAAGGCCGGGCGGCCATGACCATCCGGCCAACGGGCTGAACTTATGCGGCCACCTCGGACCCCTAGTTAGTAAGGCGTGGCTCGCGCCTGAAGTCAGTGGCACCTACCAGAGCCACTTCCTACCGGCTAGAGAAAAAGGAGGAAACACCATGCTCAACTCCAGTTACCAGTCATGCATCCAGGCCTGTTCCAATTGCGCCCTGGTCTGCGAGACCTGCGCGGCCTCCTGCCTGCGCGAGGACGACGTGAAGATGATGGCGCGCTGCATCGAGCTCGATCGTGACTGCGCCGACATGTGTGCGATCGCGGCGGTGCTGATGACCCGCGACAGCGCCTATGCCAAAGCCTTCTGCAAGCTCTGTGCGCAGGTCTGCCGCGACTGTGCCGAGGAGTGCGGCAAGCACCAGCACGACCATTGCCAGGCCTGCGCCGAAGCCTGTCGCAAGTGCGCTGAAGAGTGCGAAAAGATGGCGGCCTGATCGGTCGTCGATCTGGAGGGCCGCAGCTCCGGCTGTCGGCCCTTCTGCTTCAGGCCAGCCAGTCCAGCGTCAGGATCAGGCGGCGCTCGGTGCTGGTTGCCTGCGGCGAGCGGTGAATGATCCCGGCGCCTTCGTTACCCAGCCATTTCTCCCCCTTGAACAACGCCACGTCGCCAGCCCCGAGCTGCTCGATGGCGGCCGGGTCTGTCGGTTCGGCTGCCGGATCACCGAGACGGCGACGTGGCATGCCGTCCTCGCGAAGCCATTCGCTACCCGCGCCGGCATAGGTGGTGATCAGCCGCAGCGGTACATGATCGACGTGAAAGCGCGGGCACATGGGCTTGTCCAGCAGCCGCAGGCGCAGGCCGATGCGCCGCGCATCGACCAGACAGCTGAACGCCCGCACCAGCCAGGCCACGTCAGCAACGAAACCGGCATGCCCGGGAACGTCCCGATGGGCTGCCGCCAGGGTTGGCAGCTGCAGCTCGCCGTCGCCGCTCGGTTCGAGGGTCAGCGACTCCGCCAGCGGCTCGCTCAGCGCCAGAACTGTCTCGGCGAACTCGGCAATATGCAGCGGCAGCTGGCGCTGCCATACGCTGAGGTTGACGCCGTCGTTCAGCGCTTCGCCGAGTATCGCCGGAGAATCGCCCAGCAGCTGGCGTGGCTGTGGACGGATGATCCGCTGCGCCAGCATCAGGCGACCTGCTCGTGCCAGGGGCCGAACGGGTCCGGCAGGCGCAGCCAGCCGTCGACGCCCACGGCCCATTCGCTGTCGTTCAGCAGGCAGGCGTCCAGCTCGCGGCGCAGCCGGTTGAAGTCGATGTTCTGCCCGATGAATACCAGTTCCTGGCGGCAGTCGCCGAACTCGCCGCGGGACTTGCCGAGGATCGCCGTGCGGCTTTCGCGGTCGCTCGGCCAGGCCGACTCCGGGGTGAAGTGCCACCAGCGCCCGGCGTAGTCGTAGCGCATCAACCCACCGGCCTGCGACCAGCTGCCGGCTTCTTCGGGGCGGGTAGCGAGCCAGAAGAAGCCCTTGGAGCGTAGCAGGCGGCTGTTGCTCCACTCGCGGTTGAGGAAGTTGTAGAAACGCTGCGGATGGAACGGCCGGCGCGCCAGGTAGGCGGTGGAGGCGATGCCGTACTCCTCGGTTTCCGGCACATGCTCACCGCGCATTTCCTTGAGCCAGCCGGGCGCCTGGGCGGCGCGTTCGAAATCGAAACGGCCGGTGTCGAGGATTCGGTCAAGCGGCACCTGACCCATGCTCATCGGCAGGATCTCGGCGTGGGTATTGAGCCGGCCGAGGATAGCGCTCAGCTCCTCGCGGTCGGCCGCGGAGATCAGGTCGATCTTGCTGATCAGGATGACGTCGGCGAACTCCACCTGTTCGATCAGCAGCTCGGTGACCGAGCGTTCGTCGTCCTCGCCAAGGGTTTCGCCGTGACTGGCCAGGCTCTCGGCCTCGTGGAAGTCGCGCAGGAAGTTCACCCCGTCGACCACCGTGACCATGGTGTCCAGGCGAGCCAGATCGGCCAGGCTCTGGCCCTGTTCATCGCGGAAGGTGAAGGTTTCGGCCACCGGCAGCGGTTCGGAGATCCCGGTGGACTCGATCAGCAGGTAGTCGAAGCGGCCCTCGCGGGCGAGCTTGCCGACTTCCTCGAGCAGGTCTTCGCGCAGGGTGCAGCAGATGCAGCCGTTGCTCATCTCCACCAGCTTCTCTTCGGCGCGATTGAGGCTGACGCCGCGCTGCACCTCGTTGCCGTCGATGTTGATCTCGCTCATGTCGTTGACGATCACCGCCACGCGGCGGCCGTCGCGGTTCTTCAGGATTTGATTGAGCAGGGTGCTTTTGCCGGCGCCGAGGAAGCCGGACAGGACGGTTACAGGGAGGCGGTTCATGGCGGTCTCTCAGGCGGATCGTTGGTGTTTTTCTCGCTGTTCCTGGCGTTGCTTCGCCTCGATGGACAGCGTGGTGGTGGGGCGCAGCAGCAGGCGCTGCAGGCCGATGGGTTCGCCGGTTTCGGCGCACCAGCCGTACTCGCCGCGGGCGATGGCATCCAGCGCGGCGTCGATCTTGTCGAGCAGCTTTTTCTCCCGCTCCAGCACGCGCAGCTGCCAGTGGCGCTGTTCTTCGGCGCTGCCGACGTCGGCGGGATCGCTGCTCGGCTCCTGTTCGCGCAGCGCCTGGAATTCCTCCTCGATGCGCGCCTGCAAGTCGGCACGCTGGCGTAGCAGCAGGTCGCGGAAGAAGGCCTGTTGGTCGGCGTTCATGTATGCCTCGGCGGGCTGGGCGAGTAGTTCGGCTTCGGTCATGGGCGGGTGTTCGGAAAACATAGTGCGCATAGTTATAACATAACATTCAGTGTTGCGAGAGCTTATCGAGTGAGGTTGAGCGACAGTCAAAGGAGGTGCTGCGAGCGCCGGCGCTGATATGCGCGGTGCAGTACCGCCAGGGCACTTGCATGCATGGCCGATCACGTCTGTACTGGCTCGCTACCGGCGCCGGCCCGGTTTGTCGGCGTGCCAGTGGAGCGACCCATGAACCCGACTTTCCAGCCTGGTCGAAACATGGCGATGAAGGTGCCCGCCCATGAGTACGCGAGCACCGTTGCCTTCTACCGCGAGACCCTAAGGCTCAAGGAGCTGACGCCTAGCGATGCCGACGGCGAACAGACACCGCGCTTCGCGTTCGGCGACAAGGTGCTCTGGCTCGATCGCGTGGCGGGCATCAGCCAGGCGGAGATCTGGCTGGAGGTGGTGACGGACGATCTGGATGCCGCTGCCGACTTCCTACAGCACCGGCACTGCGCCCGTCGCGATGAAATCGAACCTCTGCCTGACGGATTCCGCGCGTTCTGGATATCCAGCCCGGCCAATATCATTCATCTGATTTCCGAGCAGAAACTGTCCTGAACGCGCGTCCGGCTGCGTAGCGTTACGCCGCCTGCCTTTGCCGATAGCCCTGCGCAACCTGCAGCAGTACCACCAGCGTCACGATGGGCAGCAGCCCGATGTTCACCGCCGCCCAGCCGGCCTGCGCGATCAAGGCGCCGGAGGCGAACGACATGGCTGCGGCGACGCTGCCGTTGCTCAGCTCCATCAGGCCCTGTGCCCGCGCGCGTTCGCTCGCGGCGTGGCCCTGGCCCAGCTGGGTGGTGCCGGCGACCAACATGAGGTTCCAGCCGATGCCGAGCAGGCAGCTGCTGAGCAGGAAGTGCCAGTGGCTGATGCCGAGCAGGGCGACCACTGCGCTGACGATCAGCAATCCTCCACCAAGGCAGGCGACCAGCCGGCAGCCGAAGCGATCCACCAGCGGTCCGGCGACGAACGCCGGGAGGAACATGCCGAGCATGTGCCACTGGATGACCTGGCCGCTGGCGTGCAGGTCCAGACCTTCGCCATGCATCGCCAGGGGCGTGGCGTTCATCACCAGGATCATCAGGCCGTGGCCGGCAGCGGTGGTCAGCACCGCGGCGCGAATGGTCGGCCGAGCCAGCAGTGCCTGCCAGCTGATCGTCGCCGCATCGGCACGGGCTGCCGGCACGCCCGAAGTCGCCGGCAACCCGGCCAAGACCATGAATCCCAGTGCCGCCAGACTGGCGATCAACAGATAGGTGCCGGCGAAGGGCACGCCAGCGAGATCGCGCGCCATATGGCCGAGCGTCGGCGCGATCAGCGCCGCCAGCACGCCGCCGCCGATCACGCAGGCCGTGGCGCGCCCCTTGAAGGTATCGCTCACCGCTTCCAGTGCGGCGAAGCGGTAATACATCGCCGAGGCCTGATAGGCGCCAATGGGCAGAGCGCCGGCACAGAGCAGGGTGAAGCTGTCGAGCCAGAGCGACAGCGCGCTGATCAGCCCGCCCAGCACGCCGGCCAACGCACCGATGAGAAAGCCGGCGCGGCGACCGCGGCGTTGCATCAGGCCCGCCAGTGGTTGCAGGGCGAGCAGGCCGCCGAGCATCAGCAGGGCCAGCGGCAGCGTGGCGAGACCCGCCGCCGGCGCCAGGCGCAGCCCGACGATGGCGGTGAAGATGATCCCGGTCATTGAGCAGGACCAGAACAGCGCCTGGGCGATGAACAGGCGCAGGACCTGGGGATTGCTGAGCAAAAGATGCATATGGGCGGCTCCTTGAGGGGGGCGAGCGGGCACAGCGCTGCCTGGCCAGATGCCGAGCGGGCTGGGAACGGTGAGTGAGGTCGGTTGCGTCAGCCGAAGCGCTGGTAGAAGTCCCGCGGGCTGACCGACAGATGCTTCTGGAAGCTGCGCCTGAGGTTTTCCGGATGGCCGAAGCCGGTCAGCCGCGCCACCGTCGCGATCGAGGCCTGGGCGTCGAGCAGCAGATTGCGCGCGGCCTCCAGACGCACTCGCTCGATGTACTGGCCCGGGCCCATGCCGGTTTCCTGGCTGAACAGGCGGCACAGGGTGCGTGGCGTCATGTGCGCCTGGGCGGCCAGCGCCTCGATGGACAGGTCGTCGCCGAGATGCCCTGGAATCCATTCCAGCAGCGCGGCGAGGCGCGCCACGTTGCCGCTCGGCGCCGCCAGCATCGGGCTGAACTGGGTCTGCCCGCCGGGACGGCGCAGGAACATCACCAGCCGCTGGGCGACTGCCAGCGCCAGTGCGCGGCCGAGATCGGCTTCCACCAGGGCCAGCGCCAGGTCGATGCCGGCGGTGACGCCCGCCGAGCTGAACAGGTGCGACGCCTCTGGATCGGTCGGGTCGTAGGTGTGCAACCGATCGCCCTGCACCTCGATGGTCGGGTACTCCCCCAGCGCAGCGAGGTCCGCCCAGTGCGTGGTCGCCTTGCGCCCGTCGAACAGTCCGGCCTCGGCCAGGATCAGCGCGCCGGAACAGACCGAGCCCAGGCGCCGCACCCGGGGTTCGGCGGCCCGCAGCCAGTCGAGCAGTCGTTGGTCGCGCCTTTGCGCATCCACGCCGACGCCACCGGGGATCAGCAGGGTATCCAGCGTGACGGGAGCGCATTCGGCCCAGCTGGCATCCGCCACCAGCTTCAGCCCCGCCGAGGTGGCGACCGGACCGGCCGTGGCGCCCAGCAGCACCAGCTCGTAATGACGGGGCAGACCCTGGCGCTGGCGCTCGACGTTGGCCGAGGCGAATACCTGCATCGGGCCGGTGACGTCCAGGCTCATCACTTCCGGGTAGATCAGGCAGGCGACGGTGCGGATGGCGTCCATGATGCAGCTCTCAGGGTGGATGGCTGCAGTCTGCTACCGGTACGCGCGTGTCGCAATGACAAGGTTCCCACGGATCTTGCCAATGCATGCCACGGCCTGGTCATCCGCGACCCGCATCGCTGCTGCAAATGGCCTCTGAGTGGCTACCTGGGCTTCAGGCGTTGCTGCTCTTGATCCGCGACCGATACTGCCCCGGCGTCATGCCGACGACCGTCTTGAAGTCATGAATGAGGTGCGCCTGGTCGCTGTAACCACAGCTCAATGCGGTATCGAGTAGCGGCTGGCCGGTGCGCAGTTGGTTGCGCACCAGCGCCACCCGCTGGATGCGACTGAACTGCTTGGGCGTCATTCCTACCTGGTGGCGGAACAGGCGCTCCAGCTGACGCTGGCCGAGCGGCACGCTCTGCAGCAGATCGGCCAGGCGGCCCCGGCCTTCGCTGGCGGCGATTCGGCTGAGCAGCTGCTGTACCGGGTTGCGGCGTGCCTGGGTTTCCTCGAGACGGCGGAGCAGTTCGCGTTCGATCAATGCCTGCTGCGCGCCGCGTTCCAGCTCGGCCAGCTGATCGACCAGGTGCGCGAGTCCGAGCCTGGGCCAGTCCGCGTCGTGGAATCCCGTCAGCTCGTCGAGGCCGATACCGAACATGGCGGCGCCCATGCCGGGCCGAAAACGCACGCCCATCATCCTGACCCGGCCGACCAGCTGCAGGCGCGTGCTGGCCAGCTGCGGCCCGGCGATCAGGGCCCGTCGGCCACGCTGGGTCCCATCGAAGTTCAGCGGATCGGCGAAGTTGAAGATCACGCCGCTGCCGCCGTCCGGGTGCAGCAGCTGCTCGTCGTAGGCCTGCGAGCCGTCGCCATCCATCCACCAGAAACGCTGCACGTACGCGGCTAGCGCCGGGATCGGCGGATGGGTGACGAAACCCTGCAGACAGGGCAGGCGGGCGTGGAGGGACTCGGTCATGACGGGCCGCTTGCAAGATGTCGAAAATCTACAATAGCGCAGCATGGCGGCTGCGTAGCCTTGGTTGCACATTCAAACCGAGGAGTGACCCCCATGCGCATGAACTACCAGGCCGCCGCCCCCGATGTGATGACCGCGATGATCGGGCTGGAAACCTACCTGGCGCGGCAGAGCCGCCGCGAGGATGGCGTCGACAAGCCGCTGATGGAATTGATCAAGATCCGCGTCTCGCAGATCAACCAGTGCGCCTACTGCCTCGACATGCACACCAAGGACGCCCGTGCCCTGGGTGAAACCGAGCAGCGCATCTATGCGCTAAGTGCCTGGCGCGAAACGCCGTTCTTCAGCGATCGCGAGCGTGCCGCGCTGGCCTGGGCCGAGGCCAACACCCTGCTGCCGCAGGGCGTGTCGCAGCAGCTGTTCGAGGACGTGCGCGAGTACTTTTCCGAAGCCCAGCTCGCCAACCTGACCCTGGCCATCGCCACCATCAACGCCTGGAACCGCTTCGGCGTGTCTTTCGCGCCGGTGCCGGACAGCTATCAGCCCGGCTGAGCCAAGCGTAACCGCCTGGCCTGTTGGCCGGGTGGTTCCGCTTCAGGGTTGCAGTTCCTGATTGCCCATGGCGCAGAAGCTCTGCACCTGCCGCGCCATCGGCAGCGCGCGCAGCTGGGACATGCACTGCGCCTGGCTGGGCGTGCGCACCACACGGAGCTTGGCGTCGTCGTTCACCTGGATCAGGTACGGCTTGTTGTAGCGTGGGCCGTCGTGCCAGCTGCTGAAGCGCTGCTCGCTGTAGGCGCAGTGATAGCGCATATGCCCGGAGAAGCCCTTGATCCGGTCGCGGCGGAAAATGTGATGGTATTGCTGCCAGTCACGCTTGCTCTGGCCGTCGCGCACGGCGTCGAGGCAGCCCTGCAACTCAGTGATGTCCGTTTCGTGGAGAAAGATGCTGTGTGCCAGGCTGGAGCCGTCCAGTTGCATCGTCGCCACCAAGTAGACCTGCCGCTCGGCCGCCTGAGCCGGAAGCGCCAGCGACAATCCCAGCGCCAACATCCCTGTTCTGATCACTCGCAGTACTCCTGAGGTCCGCTTATTCGAGGGCCGCACCCTAGCCGAGGTCAAACTGCGGAACAAGCCGATGGGCGAAAGTCACCCCGGGCGCGACCTGAACTCCGGCGGTAGCAGCAGTCAAATCGATGTATTCGGCAGATCATCGCGCGGGGAAATGAAATGTTGCATGCGCCTTCGTACTGGTCGGGCGGCTTTGCGGTAAATTGGCCTGCCTTTGGCAACGTAACCACCCTTACATGACCCTCCTGATAGCGTTCGCTGTCTTATCCATCCTCGTTTCATTCATCTGTTCGATCCTCGAAGCTGCCCTGCTTTCGCTGACGCCGAGCTTTATCGCGCACCAGAAGACGACCCGCCCGAAGCTGTACGAGCGCCTGAAAGAACTAAAAGACAAGGTCGACCAGCCGCTTGCGGCGATCCTCACGCTGAACACCGTCGCCCACACTGTCGGCGCCACCGGAGTCGGCGCCCAGGTCACCGTGGTCTTCGGCAACGGCTACGTCGGTATCGCCTCGGCGGTGATGACGGTGCTGATCCTGGTGCTCTCGGAAATCCTGCCCAAGACCATCGGAGCCCGTTACTGGCGCACGCTCGCGCCGTACCTGCCGCCGTTGCTGAACGGCATGATCCTGATGCTCAAACCGTTCATCTACCTGTCCGACCTGATCATGCGGGCGGTCGGCGGCAAGGAGCCGGAGCACGACATCCGTCAGGAGATCAAGGCGTTGACGGTGCTTGGCCGCGAGAACAAGAGCCTCGACGAGGACGAGCAGCGCGTTATCAGGAACATCCTCGACCTGCACGAGATCAAGGTCCGTGACGTGATGACACCACGCACGGTATGCGACTACACGTCGCCGGAGACCAGCATCGGTGCATTCAAGGCGCAGGTCGCCGACAGCCAGTTCTCGCGCTACCCGGTGATCGGCGAGAACGAGAGCCCGCTGGGTGTGGTGTTCCGCTATGACGCCCTGGCAGCGACCGACGACGAAGCGCCGGTGTCGACGATCATGAAATCGATGAAAGTCGCACCGGAAATGACCAGCGTCGAAAATCTCATGACCCAGCTGCTGCACGAGCGCCAGCACATGTGCCTGGTCTACGACGAGTTCGGCAGCTGGCGCGGCCTGGTGACGCTGGAAGACATCATGGAAACCATCATCGGCCAGCCGATCATGGATGAAACGGACGACATCCCGAACATGCGCCGCTTCGCCAAGCGCCGCTGGGATCATCGCATCAAGCGCGCCCGCGAGAGCTGAGCAGCAATGCGGAGCGGGCCTGCCGCTCCGCACGAGCCCTCTCGGTGGCCCAGGGCCTGGTCGTTCCGAGGCGCACGAAGCGCGTCGCATCAATCGTCGGAAGGGGCGGCCTCGTACAGTTCCAGCGGCAAGCCGTCCGGGTCCGCGAAGAAGGTGAACCGGCGGCCGGTGTATTCGTCTGTCCGAATCGGCTCCACCGCAACGCCCTGACGCTCCAGCCACGTCTTGCACTGCGCGACGTCATCCACCGCAAAGGCCAGATGCCGCAATCCTTGCGCTTCCGGGCGCGAGGGGCGAGGCGGGGCGTCGGGAAACGAGAACAGCTCGATCTGCCCACCGTCCGGCAAGGCCAGGTCGAGCTTGTAGGACTGTCGCGACTCCCGGTAGTGCTCGGCGACCACCGCAAGGCCCAGCGTCTCGGTATAGAAGCGCTTCGAGACGGCATAGTCGGAGCAGATGATCGCGACGTGATGGATGGAGCGGAGCATCGGCGGACCTGTGAGATGGTTGGATAGCAAGTCGGTTTTGCGGCGGTGCTTGAAGGTAAGGGACAGCGGTCTGTCTGCCTCTTTGAAACGGTCAGGCGACTGCCGAGCGGTGTCTATGCTGTCGCAGGAAACGGCCCGTTGCCATGGCCAGGAGAGCAAGTGCGGCCAAGACGCCTAAGCCGGCGCTGCGAGGATAGATATCGTCGACTCGCTTGATTCGGCCGATGTTCGGCGATGTCTGCGAAACCAGCGCTGTCACCGACTGCCCCTCGCGCCACGCCGGCACGCCGAAGAACTGGCTTTCGAATCGGAAGTGCTCGCCGTTCAAGTAGTACTCGACCACTGCATGGACATCGCTTGAATACTGGCGCCCATCGCCTCGACTGATGCGTTCGCTGCGAATGGCGACGATCTTCCCCTGCGCCTCGACGAAGCCTTCGACGAAGGCCTGTTCACGCATGAAGTTGTAAATGCTCGCCCCGAGCAGGAGCAGAACGAACGCAATAGGAAGGGTCTTGAGCATGCTCGATTCAGGGCTCGTGGTCGGGCTGTGTGTCGGGTACAACTGCCGACGGGAAATTATCATCAAGGGCCTGATCCATGCACCACGTCCGCCATATCAGCATCTTCATCGCCCGTGATCCGGGACAGGTGTATGCGTTCGCCGCCGATCCGCGCAATCTTCCGCAGTGGGCGGCGGGGCTGGCGCGTTCCGAGGTCACGCAGCAGGGCGATGCATGGGTGGCTGACGCGCCTTTTGGAAAAGTGAGGATTCGCTTCGCGCCGCCGAATGCGTTCGGGGTGATGGACCACGAGGTCGAACTGGAGTCGGGTTCGATAGTTCGCAACCCCATGCGGGTCATGCCGTATAGCGGCGGGTGTGAGTTCGTTTTCACGCTGTTCCGCCAACCGGACATGAGCGATGAGCAATTTGCGATGGACGCTCAGGCGGTGGCGGCGGACCTGCAGCGGCTCAAGAATCTGCTTGAGCAAGCGCGATAAGTTAATTCGGATTTCTCGAATGGACGCCCAGCGCCGTGACCGTCAGCAGAATCAGCGCCATGCCCAGGACCTGCATGGCGGCCAGGCTTTCATCTAGCACCACGACGCTGAAGAGCGAGGCGGTCACCGGTTCGACCATGGCCAGGATGGACGCTGCCGCGGGCGCGGTATGCTTGAGCCCGACGATGTACAAGACGAACGACAGCCCGCCACCGAGTACGCCTAATGTGACGAACAGCGGCCAGCTCGAGGTGCCCAGCACGGCCAAAGTCTGCTCCGCATCGCTCAGCCCGAGCAATATCGCCACCAGCACCGCGAAGGCGATCACCAGAATCGCCTGAGGGCTGCCATGGGGGGCCGCATACTTGAAGGCGAAGATGAAAACGGCGTACGACACGCCGGAAAGCAGTCCTGCACCCACCGCCAGCAGTGTGATGTCGCCCGCTCCGACGTCGTAGATGCCGGTCAGCAGAATGACGCCAAGCGTCACCAGCGCGATAGCCGTCCACTTGAATGCGCTGGGCCGCTCCAGTCGAAACGCGAACGAGACGAGATAGACGAACACCGGCGCGGAGTACATGAGTGTCGCCGCCACGGCCACGCTGCCCTCGGCGATGCTGAGAAAATAGAAAGAGAAATTGCCTGCCACGGCCGCCCCGGCGACTGCCGACCAGAGCCACAGTCGTCCGTTCACCAGACCGCTGCCAGCCGGGCGCAAGGCAAGCCAGAAAAGCACGACTAGCAGCCCGATCGCGCCGCGGGAGAGCGAGACCACGATCGGGCTCCAGCCCTCGGCGGTCAGAACACCGCCGATTCCGCCCGATAGCCCCCAGCACAGTGCTGCGAGTACGACGAATAGCCCCCCGAGGCTTTGCGTCTTGCTTGACGGGTGTTTCACGTTGGGTCGCGGCGGCTGCTGCGCCATTTGCCCCGCCCGTTATGCTTGCGACGTCGCTGGCCTTTCTTCATGAAGTCACCGCCGCCCGCCTGTTCCGCGCCTCTAGGGGCTGTCGAGCGAAGAACGGCCCACAGCCCTCCCAGCGGCTGTAGTCAAGCTGTCGGGAGGGTTGGGGCGCTGCTGGTCATTGGCTGCGTGTCACGCGCCAGACGATGTTGGCCAGATCATCCGCGACGATCAGCGCACCGCTGGGGTCGACGGTCACACCGACCGGGCGGCCGCGGGTCTTGCCGTCCTCGCGGAAGCCGGTCACGAAGTCGATGGGTTCGCCGGCCGGGCGGCCATCGCGGAACGGCACGAAGATCACCTTGTAGCCGGACGGATCTTCCCGGTTCCAGCTGCCGTGCTCGCCGACGAACGCGCCTTCGGCGAATTGCTCACCCATGACTTCCGAGGAGAAATCCAGGCCCAGCGCGGCGACGTGGGCGCCCAGTGCGTAGTCCGGCGTGATCGCCTGCTTGACCTTGTCCGGGTCCTGCGGACGCACGCGGTCGTCGACGTTCTGCCCCCAGTAGCTGTAGGGCCAGCCATAGAAGCCGCCTTCCTGCACCGAGGTCAGGTAGTCCGGCACCAGGTTTTCACCCAGTTCGTCGCGCTCGTTGACCACCGACCACAGCTGGTCCGTGCCGGGCAGTATCGCCAGTGCCGTGGGGTTGCGCAGGCCGGTTGCGTATGGCTTGTAGGCGCCGGTCTCGGTGTTGATCTGCCAGACCATGGCGCGGTCGACCTCGGCTTCCATACCGCGCTCGGTGATGTTGCTGTTCGAGCCGATGCCAACATAGAGGTACTGGCCGTCAGGGCTGATGGTCATCGCCTTGGTCCAGTGGTGATTGATCTCCGAGGGCAGGTCGACGACCTTGGTCGGCGGGCCGCTGGCTTCGGTCTGGCCTTCTTCGTATTCGAAGCGCACCAGTTCGTCCTGGTTGGCGACGTACAGATTGCCGTCGTGGAAGGCCAGCCCGTAAGGCGCGTTGAGGTCCTCGGCGAACACCTTTTGCAGCTCGTAGGTACCGTCGCGGTCGGCGTCGCGCAGGAGCGTCAGGCGATTGCCGCTTTCCACCGAGGTGACGCCTTTGGCCTTGATATAGCCGGCAATCACGTCCTTGGGTTTGAGCTTGGGCGCATTGCCGCCTCGGCCTTCCGCCACGATGATGTCACCGTTGGGTAGCACCAGCGTCTGCCGTGGAATCTGCAGGTCAGTGGCAATGGCGCTGACGCTGTAGCCGTCCGGTACCGTTGGCATCGCATCGCCCCAGGGAGCCGGGTCGGCGATCGTCATGCTCGGCAGCAGCCCGCGCTCGGGCTCCGGCAGTTTGGGGTTGGCGCCGTAGCGGCTGGCAGCGTCTTGTTCGTTGCCACCGCAGGCGCTCAGCAACACGGCGATGGTCAGTACGGAGAGGGCATGGGTGTGCTTCATGCTTCACCTCCGTCGCGCAGATTGGAAAGGCCAACCCATGCGGCGGCGCAGGCCAGCAGGGTGACGATCACCGATAGCACCAGGCCGGTCGGCATGACCGCCCAGGCATCCTTGGCGTGCTGCAGTGCGTTGATGAAACCAAGCACCCAGGCCACGGCGAGCAACAACAGATAAATCAAAGGTCGGCCTGTTCTATGCCTGGCCTTGACCAGATTGGCGATGGCGAACAGCACCGACAGCCCGCAGAACACCAGCGCGCCGGCGATCAGCCACGAGGCGAAGTTGGCCCACTGGATCTCATAGCTGCGGAAGTAGGCGATGTCGCTCAGCAGCGCGCCAAGAAACAGCGGGACGGTCCCGGCCAGCAGCGTCGCATGCAGCGGGCCGGGCACATGGCGGGAAACGCTGTGGGTGGTTTCGGTGGTGCGGTGGGTAATAACGGTCACGAGGCTCTCCTCATCGCTTCGGATCGGACCCGCCCAGCACGATGGTCTGGCTGCCCGGGTCGCTCTGACGGTGCTTAAGAGGGGATCGCATCATTGGCCTGTTAGTTCACCACCAATGGCCGAGCGGGCTCTGGTAGGACGGCGCGAGCAACCGCGCCAAGTGCTGCGGGATGCTTTCGTGGCGCGCTGATCGACGGCGAGCGGTGGCCGGTCAGATCGACGCTTCTTCCTTCCTCGCGCCCGCAAGGGCAACGCCGTTGCGGCCTTCTCGCTTGACGCGATACATGGCCTGATCCGCCGCGCTTAGCAACGCGTCGAAGGTGTTGCCGTGGTCCGGACAAAGCGCAACGCCGATGCTGCAGCCCATCTGCAGTTCGCCGGCATTGGTGGGAATAGGCGCGCTGGTGGCCAGGAGGATGGTCTGCGCGACCGCCGCGGCATCCGCGGAGCCGGCAACGTCCCGAATCAGTAGGATGAACTCGTCGCCGCCGTAGCGTGCAGCGGTGTCATACGCGCGCACGGCGTTGCGCAGCCGTTCGGCTATTGCTTGCAGAACCTGGTCGCCGATCTCGTGGCCCAGTCGGTCATTGATCGCCTTGAAGCGGTCCAGATCGAGCACCATCAGCGCGAAAGGCACGCCGTGCCTTCGCCAGTACGCATGCGCCTCGCCGAAGCGGTCAGCCAGCAGGTGGCGATTTGGCAGGCGCGTCAGTATGTCGTGGGTGGCAAGAAAGGTGGAGTGTTCATATTCGCGCTCGGCCGCTGCGACCGCGCGGAAGTGCCGTATCAGCACTGCTGGCAGGACCACCAGTGCTGCACCGATGATCAGCAGAACGGTCAGCGTTTCGACCGCCAGTACGTCGCTCAGACGCAGCTGCCGCTCGAAAAGCAATGTCGTTGGCTGCGAGCCGCTGTCGATGTGCACGCGCTCTGTCAGACGAGGCAGCAGCAACCGATCAAGCGCACTGGCAGGCTCGGGCTCCGCCGAGAAGAGCCGGCTCGGGGTTTCTGCGCCAGCGTCGAGAAAGGCCTCTATGGCCAGCAGCGGGTCCAGGTTCGCCGAGGGCAAGGCCGGTCGCATGGCATCGGTTCTGACCAGGATCAGCGCAACCATGGTGCTGCCGAAGAAGTTCGGGCCTTCGCTCCGACGTGGCGGCACGGGGCGGCTGACCGGTTGCAGCAAGATGTAGGCATCGCCGCCTTCGTACATGGTGAATACCGGCGACGCGACCGGCTTCCTGGTTCGCTGACCGCGCGCCAGTGCATGGGATAGATAACCGACTGTTTCCAGGCGAACACCATAGAGGGCACTGGCCTCTGGAAGCTGTGGGTACATGAACAGGACTGGCCACGTTTCTTCCAGCTGCAATGGGTTCGTAGGGGGCTGGTGGGTGAGGCTGGAGAAGTCCTTAAGCTGGAAGTCGGCCCGCCAGCCAAGGCGCAACAGCTCCTCGAACGCATGCTGTTCGTGGCGCGGAACGGCACGGGCCACTTCCAGCATGTAGATCTGCGGATAGGCTGCAACGATGGCTGCCGCGTAGCGGGCAGCGGCAGTTTCGTCTCCCTGGTCGACTGCCTGAAGAAACGCCGAGAACCCCGCCAGTACGGCCTCATTCGTATCTAGCTGGTTGCGTACCGCACCCGTGACAAGCTGCACGTGCTGCCTGAAACGGGCGTCCCAGCGCTGGATTTCGGACTGGATAAGGAGCTGCGCAGAGAAACCGACCAGCAACAAGGACAGGAAGATGAATCCCGCAAAGGAGCGCTTGCGTTTGGTCAGCATCGTGCTGTTCTCCCGACGACAGCAGACGGGACAAGTACCAGCGCTGTGTCAGCCTTCCTGGCTTGGCCCCAGCCCTTATGGCCGGTCAACCGATCGTTGTAGTTCGAAGTCGTGCAAGCCAGTCGGGCCGGCCGCACTGACTGTCAAGCTAGCAAAATGCCATTCTCCGGTCTAGCGCGGCGCCGTTATGCAAGGCATCGCTGAGCTGGTTGGCGTCACTGTGTCGGGGCGAGTTCGCTCGAGCGGCAGGTGATTTCCGCATAGGGCTCATCCGGTGAGTATTCGCCTGGAACCCGCTCGGTGCGCTGGGTATTTGGCGCGACAGTGAAAACCGGCGACGCCGAGGTATCCGAGCGCGCGTCATTCGGTACATGGAACTCGCAGGTAATCTGCCCGCCGGTACGGTTCATCACCTTCACCGCGCGTACGCCGAGCAGTTCACCTTCGACCCCTTCGGATTTGGCCGGCACGCCCATCGGACTGATCTCCACATCGAGACCGTTGAGGTGGCTGACCACTTCCGGCGGCGGCGTTTGGGCGAAGACCAGCGGGGCGAGGAGCGCCAGGCCGCCGGCGAGGAATGACTGCTTGCTCATGGGAACCTCCACTGACTGGAGCCCTTTAGAAGGGCGTGCCACGGGTCGGTTCGATCGCTGCGTCAGCCAATGGTTGCAAATGATTAAAGGCGTCAAAAAATTGGTTGGCACGATTTATGATGGCTCAAAGCCATGATCTGTATTGCCGCGCCGGTTGTGCCGTGTTGAACTCCAGCCGTGCCAAGGTTGCGTGCGGTCCTTGCGAGGGTGGCTCAAGTGACAAGGTTTCTGTGCATCGCGTTGTTCGCCCTGTCAGGCACGGTGTCGGCTTCGGTCGATGTGACGCTCGACCTGAGCGCTGTCGAGCGCGACTGGCTGGCCGACAACCGCTCGGTCAGCATCTGTGTCGATCCGGACTGGCTGCCGTTCGAGACGCTCAACGCCCGTGGTGAGCACGAAGGAATCGCCGCCGACCTGCTGCGTCTCGTGGCGCAACGGGCGGGTCTGCAACTTGATATCGTGGCGACCAGCGACTGGGGCCAATCGGTGGCGTTTTCCCAGGCCGGCCGCTGTCAGCTGCTCAGCTTTCTCAACCAGACGCCTGCGCGTGATGCCTGGCTGATCTTCACCCAGCCGTTGTTCACTGACGCCAATGTGGTGATCGCACGCGAAGACCATCCCTATGTGGCTGACCTGTCTGCCCTTGAAGATGTGACGGTCGCTTTGCCGGTGGGCACGTTCGTCGAGGAAAGCGTTCGGCGGGATTTCCCCCAGCTACGCGTCATCGTCACCGACACGGACGCCGAGGCGCTGGCGTTGGTGAACGAGCGCAAAGCCGATCTGACCATACGGTCGCTGACCGTGGCTGCCTACACCATGCGCCGCGAGGGCTGGTTCAATCTGAAAATCGCCGGACAGCTGGCGAGTCTCGATAACCAGTTTCGCATCGGTGTGCTGAAGAGCGAACCTTTGCTGCGCGGCATTCTGGACAAGGCGATCACGACCATTACGCCGTGGGAGCTGAACCAGATCGCCAACCGGCATGCGCCGATTCGCATCGAGTCGGGTACCGACTACCGGCTGGTCGTGCAGATCGTCGTGGTTTTCTCGGTGATGCTGCTGACCAGCCTGTACTGGATCGGGCGGCTACGGAGGCTGAACGAGCAGCTGCAGATCAAATCGCAGACCGATGCTCTCACCGGCTTGGCCAACCGCGCCGAACTCGACCGACGCTTCGCCAGGGCGCTGGAGCAGGCGCGGCGTTACAACCGACCGCTGTCGATCGTCATGCTGGATATCGATCACTTCAAGAGCATCAACGACGAGTTCGGTCATCAGACTGGGGACCGCGTTCTCAAGGAATTCGCCGACCTGCTGGTATCTGGTCTGCGCGGCAGTGACGCCGTGGGCCGCTGGGGTGGCGAGGAGTTCCTGCTGCTGTGTCCGGAAACCAATGGTCAGCAGGCGCTGGCGTTCGCCGAGCGCCTTTGTGAACAGTCGCGGGCATCCATGTTCAGCACCGGCCGCGGCCAGACCCTCAGCGCCGGGGTTGCCGAGCTAGGGCCGGTGGACACTGCCGATAGCCTGCTACGGCGTGCGGATGCTGCGCTCTACCGCGCCAAGCACGACGGTCGTGACCGTGTCTGCTGGCTGGCGTCGGACGAGTAGCCGGGCCGCTCCGCCGTTCAGTGCTTGCCGGCCTTGCGCAAGCGGACGTAGAGATCCTTGCCGCCGGTGGCGCTGCTGCCGCGTGACTCCAGGTCGAAGCGTTTGGGCTGCCCGGCGATCAGGTCACTGAGCTTCCGGCAGCCGTACAGGCGCGGATCGAAGGCCGGGCGCAGCTTGCTGATGTTCTGCCCAAGTGTGCCGAGCTGGATCCAGTCGTCTTCCTCGGTGAGGTCGTCGAGAATCTTGGCGATGAAGTCGACCGGCACCGCCTGGCGTTTGATGGTGTCGCCCTTGTCGCCTGTCTTCGGCGGCTTGCTGCTTTCTTCGACCTGTGCGGCGGCCGCCGCGAGCTTTTCCGGCGACGGCTCGACAGCGACCTTGGCGGCGTCGGCGCGCAGGATTTCGGTGTAGATGAACTTGTCGCAGGCGGAGACGAAGGGCGAGGGCGTCTTCTGTTCGCCGAAGCCGTACACCGTCAGGCCTTCCTCGCGGATGCGCGCGGCCAGGCGGGTGAAGTCGCTGTCGCTGGAGACCAGGCAGAAGCCGTCGAAGCGCCGGGTGTAGAGCAGGTCCATGGCGTCGATGATCAGCGAGCTGTCGGTGGCGTTCTTGCCGGAGGTGTAGGCGAACTGCTGGATCGGCTGGATCGAGTGGTCGAGCAGCACCTTCTTCCAGCTGCCGAGGTTGGGCTTGGTCCAGTCGCCATAGATGCGCTTGACGCTGGCGACGCCGTACTTGGCGATCTCCTCGAACAGCCCTTCGACGATGGCCGCCGGCGCGTTGTCGGCGTCGATCAGGACCGCGAGGTGTTTCTGCTTGTTCGCACTGCTGGGCTTGCTGGCCATGGTTCATCCCTGGGCTGTCGATCGTCCGACCATAACGCCGACCGCCATGCCCTGGCCATAGCGAGGTGCAGCCAACACTTACCCGGCTCGGTTAGCATGCGCGGCTTTGATCCCATGGATTTGAAGCATGGAACAGCGAGGCACGCTGAAAAGCTGGAACGACCAGAAGGGCTTCGGCTTCATTCGCCCGCAGCAGGGCGGTGAAGATGTCTTCGCGCATATCTCGGCCGTGCATGGTGAGCGTCGGCCGCTGGTTGGTGATCGTGTGCTCTACGTGTCGGGGCGCGATCCTCAGGGCCGGCTACGTGCCGAGCATCTGCGGCTGGATGCGCCGCTGACGCTGGACCAGCCAGCGATTCGCCAGCGCCCGGGCAGTCAGCGCAAGCCGGCCGAGCAACAGGCCCGTCCGCGCGCGACGGCGCGGGCCGCAGGCAAGCCTGCGCGCCAGTTGGTCGCCGGCAACATCCAGCAGCTTCCCCTCAAACTGGTGCTGTTCGGGCTGCTCTGTCTGCTGCCGTTGGCGGGCAGCCTCCTGCGCCTCGGTGCGGTGTTGCCGTTGGCGATCTATGCCGTCGCCAGCCTGCTGACCTTCGTCCTCTACTGGCGCGACAAGCACAGCGCGCTGAAGGATCGCTGGCGCACACCGGAAACCACACTGCATTTCTTCGAGCTGGCCGGCGGCTGGCCGGGTGCGCTGGTGGCGCAGCAGGTCTTTCGCCACAAGACCCGCAAGCTGAGCTATCAGCTGGCGTTCTGGCTGATCGTGGTGCTGCACCAGGCGTTCTGGATCGATCTGCTGTTCATCGGCAGCGGTTTCACCCGCGAGCGGCTGGACTGGTTGTTGCGCTTGATCTGAAACGCGAAAGCCCGGCGAATCAGACTGTGTGAAAACTACTGCGCTCGGCCAGGCCGCGTTAAAAACAGGCTCGGTTGCGAGCCCAGTCAAAATGCTCATTTACAACTCGTAAACTGCGCTTTTTCGCCTGTTTTAGCCTTGCCTGACCATCGCTCGCTACGTTTTCACACGGTCTGGAATGCCGGGCTTTCGGACGAGCATCGCGGCTCAGACTTTTCTGACGAACTCGGACTTCAGCTTCATCGCGCCGATGCCGTCGATCTTGCAGTCGATATCGTGGTCGCCGTCGACCAGGCGGATGTTCTTCACCTTGGTGCCGACCTTGACCACCAGCGACGAGCCCTTGACCTTGAGGTCCTTGATTACCGTGATGGTGTCGCCATCCTGCAGCGTGTTGCCTACCGAGTCCTTGATCACCTTGTCGCTTTCGCTCGCGGCAGCCGCGCCTTCGGTGGCGGACCACTCATGGGCGCACTCGGGGCAGACCAGCATCTGGCCGTCTTCGTAGGTGTATTCGGAGTTGCATTTGGGGCAGGGTGGCAGCGAGCTCACGGCAGATCCTCAGGGGGCGGGATGCGGAAAGCCGTGCATTGTATAAGGTTTTGTTACAAATTTGGGGCCGCCGTGGAATCCAGGCTGGCCGGATTCCACGTGGCTTCACGGAGTAGCGCTTACTTCACGGCGGTGAGGCGTTCGTTGCCAGCGCGTAGCTCGCTGTAGCGATGTTCCAGTTCGCGGCGGATTTCGCGGCGCTGGTAGGCCTGGGCGAAACGACGCTGCTGTTCAGGCGTCTTCGGGTTTAGCGGCGGTACCGGTACCGGTTTGCCGTCTTCGCCGAGGGCGACCATGGTGAAGAAGCAGCTGTTGGTGTGGCGTACGGTTTTCTCGCGAATGTCTTCGGTGACGACCTTGATGCCGATCTCCATCGAAGTGGTACCGGTGTAGTTGACCGAGGCGAGGAAGGTGACCAGTTCGCCAACATGCACCGGCTGGCGGAATACCACCTGATCCACCGAGAGGGTGACGACGTACTGCCCGGCGTAGCGGCTGGCGCAGGCGTAGGCGACCTCGTCGAGATATTTGAGCAGCGTGCCGCCATGTACGTTGCCGGAGAAATTGGCTTTGTCCGGCGTCATCAGCACGGTCATGGTCAGCTCTGCATGTCCATCTAGCATGGGGGTTACGGCTCCTCGGTGGTGAAGGGTTGCTACTTTAGTCGAATGCCTCCTTCCTGTCTGGTCTATCTGGCAAAACGCTTCATCGTTTTTTTCTATCGTCAATGCGGCAAAGGCGCGCACTGCTCGCATTTGGCCGATAAACCACTCATTACGGCGTCCATGTCCTGTCGGACCATGGGTCTCTGGTGCGCTGTGATGTGTGTCACGAAAGTTCGCGGCCTCGGTCGTCACGACCGCTTTCGTTGACCTGTGCCGGGGTCGGCGGGTGGTGGGCTGCCTATAGTCAAGCGCCCGCAAATACCCATCGGCTCAGTACGGATACCCCCATGCGTAAGCTCGTTCTCGCTCTGCTTGCCTGCTTCGTTCCGCTCTCCCATGCCAGCGAGGAGGCCATCGAGCGCTTCAACCAAATCATGGCCGACGAGCAGCGGCGCGAGCAGGCCAGCCTGGCCGGCCAGGAGCGCGCGGTATTCTGCGCTTACTGCCACGGTGAAACCGGTAACAGCAAGCGCAAGCACATCCCCAATCTGGCCGGGCAGAATCCGCAGTACCTGTTTTATGCCTTCGAGAAGTTCGCCAGCGGCGAGCGGACCGACTTCGTCATGTCCAAGCTGGCGCAAAACCTGAGCATGGAGGAGCGGGTGAACATCGCAGTGTTCTTCAGCCAGCAGAAAGTCAATCCGCCCGAGGGCCCGGTGAATGCTGCGTTGCGCGGAAGCGGTGAGAAGATCTTCCAGACCACCTGCACCGGTTGCCACGGGGCTCATGCCGAAGGCATGGAGACCATGCCGCGCCTGGCCGGGCAGCCCGACGAATACATCCGCAAGGCGCTGACGCGTTTCCGCGAGAACGACCCGAGCCGTGCAGGTTCGGTAATGATCGGCGTCGCCGCGCAGCTTTCCGCAGCGGACGTGGAGGCGCTGGCGGCCTATCTGTCGCAGCTGAAGCTGACGCCGGCCGAGGAAATGGCCAACATCAACCGTCTGCGCAAGACCACCGCCGCCGCTCAGTAACGCTGGATCTGCGCCGGCGTGCGGCGCATCAGCACCTCACCGTTGCGCACCGAGAGCAGGGCATGGCCTTGGGTGCGCAGCATCTCGTAGTCGTCCGGCGCCGACAGCACCAGCAGGCTGGCCGGTCGCCCCACCTCCAGCCCGTAGCGCTCGCCCAGGTTCAGGGTGCGTGCGCTGTTGTCGGTGATGAGGTCCAGGCCGCGCTGCAGGTCCTCGTAGCCGAGCATGTGGCAGATGTGCAGCCCCGCCTCGAGGATGCGCAGGATGTTGCCGTTGCCCAGCGGATACCAGGGGTCGACGATGGAATCCTGGCCGAAGCAGACGTTCATCCCGGCGCGGTCGATCTCGGCCACGCGGGTCAGGCCCCGGCGCTTGGGGTAGGTGTCGAAGCGGCCCTGCAGGTGGATGCTCTCGGTCGGGCAGGAAACGAAGTTGATCTGCGACAGCTTCAGCAGGCGGAACAGCTTGGAGCAGTAGGCGTTGTCATAGGAGCCCATCGCCGTGGTGTGGCTGGCGGTGACCCGCTCGCCCATCTCGCGTACCCGTGCCTCTTCGGCGAGCACTTCGAGAAAGCGCGACTGCGGGTCGTCGGTTTCGTCGCAGTGCACGTCCACCAGGCAGCCACTGCGCTCGGCCAGGTCCATGAGGAACTTGATCGAGCTGACGCCCTGGTCGCGGGTGTTCTCGAAGTGCGGAATGCCGCCGACCACATCGGCGCCCATGGCGATCGCCTCGGTCATCAGCTCGCGACCGCCCTTGAACGACTCGATGCCCTCCTGCGGGAAGGCGACGATCTGCAGGTCGATCAGGTGGCGGGTTTCCTCGCGCACCTCGAGCATGGATTTGAGCGCCGACAGCGTCGGATCGGTGACGTCGACATGGGTGCGCACATGCTGGATGCCGTGGTCGACCAGCATGTCGATGGTTTTCTTCGCCCGCGCCTTGGTGTCTTCGTGGGTCACCAGCGCCTTGCGCTCGCCCCAGCGTTCGATGCCTTCGAACAGCGTGCCGCTCATGTTCCAGGCCGGCTCGCCGGCGGTAAGGGTGGCGTCCAGGTGGATGTGCGGTTCGATGAAGGGCGGCACCACCAGATTGCTGGCGGCGTCGATATCGCCCTCGCTGGCTTCGGCCGGCGCCTGCTGCGCGCTGATGGCGGCGATGCGCGCGCCGTCCAGTTCGATGCGGTACAGGCCGCTGCGGCCGCGCAGGCGGGCGTTGAGGATGTTCATGGTGGCTCCTTGATCAGCGTGCGTCGGTTTGCGTCAGCACCGTGCGCGACAGGGCCAGGCGCTGGCCCTCGTACAGCACAATATAGGCTGCCGCGGCCACCAGTATGCCGACGATGGGCGCCACCCAGGGCGAGAAGTAGGCGCAGGCGGCGCCCAGCACATAGGCCGCCAGGCCCAGGCTGTTGTACCTGGGCAGGTGCGCTTCGGCCAGCTTCGGGTACTGTCCGCGATGGCGGTAGAAGTAGTCGGCCATGATCACGCCGCCGATGGGCGGGATGATCGAGCCGAGCAGGATCAGAAAGGGGATCAGCAACTCGTACATGCCGCCCAGCGCCAGCAGCGTGCCGACGAAGGCACCACCCAGGGTCACCAGGCGGCGGCGCTCGGTGCGCAGCAGGTTGCAGCCGGCCGCGGCGAAGTTGTAGATGGTGTTGTCCTGGGTGGTCCAGAGGTTGAGAAAGAGCATCACCACCGCGGCCATCGACAGACCCTGCAGCACCAGCACTTCGACGATGTCCGGCTGCTGGTAGACGATGGCCCCGTAGGCGCCGGCGACGATCATCAGGCCGTTGCCGATGAAGAAGCCGATCAGACTGGCCCATACCGCGACCTTGCTGCTGCGGGCGAAGCGCGTCCAGTTGGTGGCCTGGGTCGCGCCGCTGACGAAGGTGCCGAAGATCATGGTGATGGCCATGCCGAGGGTCAGGCTTTTGCCCGGCTGTACCGCGAGCAGGCCGTCCAGCCCGCCAATGTCGCGGGTGGCGGTCCACAGCGATGCGATCAACAGGATCAGCATCGCCGGCACCGCGATGCGCGAGAGCAGGTCGAGGCCCTTGTAGCCGACGAAGGCGGTCAGGCAGAAGCCGAAGCCGAACAGCACCATCAACGGCAGCGTCCAGCTTTCCGGCAACGCCAGCAGGCGCACCAGGACGATGGCGATGGTCGCCGTGCCCCAGGCATACCATCCGATCTGGGTGAAGCCGAGCAGGAAATCGGACAGCCGGCTGCCGACCTCGCCGAAGCAGAAGCGCCCCATCAGCACCGAGTTCAGCCCGCTGCGGCAGGCGATCAGCCCGAGCGCGGCGGCGTAGAGGCCGAGCAGCAGGTTGCCGATCACCGCGGCCCAGAGCATGGTCTTGAAGTCGAAGGCCAGGCCGATCTTGCCGCCGGCGAACATGGTGGCGGTGAAGAAGGTGAAGCCGAACAGCAGGATGGAGGTGGACCACAGCCCCTTGCGCGCGCCGGCGGGCACTTCGCTCAGGGGGTAGTCGGTATCGACGGGCTGTTTCATGTTGGATGCTCCGCAAGGTGGATGCGGCAGCGGTGCAGATGCCATGCCATTGCTGACCGATCGGCCAACTCGGCGCGCACGCGATGGCGCCGTCATCAAGGCTGGCTCGTGCTGGTGCAACGAGCTGGCTGCGCGCACCGGAATGACGCCCTAGCGCGAAGCTCGCACAAGCGGAGCGACATTCTCTCCCCAGCTGGCCACCGCGTGCGGTGCGGACCTGAACGCGGCGGACCCGTTGGGCAACAGCGTGGAAAGCCTGGCGCGCGGGGAGATCCGCACCCGCTGAACCCTCAGTAGCTCTTGTAGGGCAGGAACTTGCCGGACAGCACCACATTGACGCGGTCGCCCTTGGGGTCGCTCTGGCGCTGGATATCCATGGAGAAGTCGATGGCGCTCATGATGCCGTCACCGAATTCCTCGTGGATCAGCTCCTTGATGGTGGTGCCGTAGACGTTGACCAGCTCGTACCAGCGGTAGATCAGCGGATCGCTCGGCACCGCGGTGGGCAGCGAGCCCTTGTAGGGGGCGATCTGCAGCCAGGCGACGGCTTCGTCGGAGAGCTCGAAGAGCTGTCCCAGGGTTTCGGCCTGGGCCTTGTCGAAGGCCATCTGGCCGAGGCAACCGGCGGTGGTCCACTCCTTGGACATACCGATGCTTTCGGCGACATGCGCCCACTTCAGGCCCTTGCGCACCTTGGCGGCGACGATCATCTGGGTGACCTGTTCACGACTGCTGATCATGGCGAATCCTCATCTGGCGAATGCGAGTCAATGGCCGCGCGGGCGCGGCGGGCCTCGGTCGATGCAGGTTCGGTGCCAGGGGGTTCAGTCGTATTCGGCCGCCTCGTGCTCACCGAGCAGGCGGCGCTGGCGCGGTGTGGCGGCGGCCAGCACCTCGGGATTGAAACGAAAGTGCAGGTAGGGCGAGAACTTCTGCGCCACCATGCGCCGACCATAGTGGATCTGCAGCAGGTAGCGGCTGCGCTCGGCGCTGCGGTTGCGGCTGCCGGCGTGCCAGAGGTCGCTGCGAAACAGCAGCACGTCGCCGGCCTTGCACAGCACCGGCTCGGCCACGCGGCCGTGCCACTGGGTTTCACCCGGCTGCGGTTTACGCCCGGCGCGGTGGCTGCCGGGGATCACCAGCGTCGGGCAGAGGTCGGCGTCGATGTCGTCCAGATACAGGTGTGCGGTGCAGATCTGCATCGGCAGTTCGAAGGCCGGATCGGCCAGCAGGCTTTCCGGCAGCTCCATGGCCAGGTAGTCGGCATGCAGCTCGCCGCCGATAAAGCCCGGGCGGCTGCGCCAGGCGGTCTGGCCGATGATGTGGCAGTCCGTCCCGAGTGCCGCCTCGGCCAGTTCGATCACCCCGGGCAGATCGAGAAAGCGCAGCCAGAACGGCGAGCGATTGAAGACGCACTTGTAGTGGTCGTCGACCAGGCCCTGGTAATCCCAGTGGATGGGTTCGAGGCCATCGATGGCTTCGCGCAGCTCCGTGATCGTTGGCGGATCAATCACCGCAGGAAGCAGCACGAAGCCCTGCTGATGCAGGGCGGCGAGCTGTTGCTGGAGGTCGCTGGATTCAGGCATGGCGGCGCTGGCGGATGACTTTCGCTCAGCATAGGCAGCGCGAACGCCCGTTGAAAGCCGGTTGAAAGCTTGCGGCGCTACTGTGCCGGCGCTGCTGCGGCAGCCAGTCGCGTGGTCACGAGCCGCGCCTCTGCTCTCTCGCTCCGGCGCATCCGGCGGCGTCGCCAGAAGCGGCGTCACCGGCGCGCACCTTCACATCGTTCAGCCCTGCACCACCCGTGCAATGGCCCTGGCCAGATCGTCCAGGCGCTCGGCATCCAGCCCGGCGACGTTGGCGCGGCCACTTTCCACCAGATACACCGAATCTTCAGCGCGCAGCCGGCGTACTTGCTCGGCGGTCAGGCCGGTATAGGAGAACATCCCCCGCTGATGAGCGATGTGGGAGAAGCGCTCGGCCAGCCCATAGGGCGTCAGCGCCTCGACCAGCCCCTGCCGCAGGCTGGCGATGCGCCGGCGCATGCGCTCCACCTCGTCCTGCCAGATCTGCCGCAGGGGCTCATCGGCCAGGATCGTCGCCACCACCGCGGCGCCGTGGGCCGGTGGCGTCGACCAGAGGTTGCGGGCCAGCGACGCGAGCTGGCTGCGCACGTCGAGCAGGCGCTCGGCATCGCTGGTGACGGCGATCAGCGCGCCGGTACGCTCGCGGTAGAGGCCGAAGTTCTTCGAGCAGGAACTGGTGATGAGCATTTCCGGCAGCGTCTCGGCGAACAGCCGTACGGCCCAGGCGTCCTCTTCCAGTCCGTCGCCGAAGCCCTGGTAGGCGAAGTCGAACAGCGGCAGCAATTCGCGCGCGCGCACCACGTCCAGCACCCGCAGCCAGTCGTCGTGATTCAGGTCGAAGCCGGTGGGGTTGTGGCAGCAGGCGTGCAGCAGCACCACGTCGCCAGGCGGCACCTGTTGCAGCGTGGCGAGCATGCCGTCGACATCGAGGCGGTTGTCGGCACCGACGTAGGGATAGTGCTGCACGCGCAGGCCGGCGGCGGCGAACAGGGTTTCGTGGATCGGCCAGGTCGGATCGCTCAGCCAGATGCTGCGCCCCGGCAGGCATTTGGCGATGAACTCGCCGGCCAGGCGCAGTGCACCGGTGCCGCCCGGCGCCTGGGTACAGCCGGCACGCTGCTCGCCGAGGGCAATGGCGCGGCTGCCGAGCACCTGACGCAGCAAGAGGGCACCGAACTGGGCGTCGCCGTGGCCGCCGATGTAGCTCTTGGTCTGCTCACTGTCCACCAGGCGCTGCTCGGCCAGCTTCACCGCGCGCGGGATCGGCGTCAGGCCCTGGGCGTCCTTGTAGACGCCGACGCCGAGGTCGAGCTTGGCCGGGTTGGTGTCGGCGCGATACAGGTCCATCAGGCCGAGGATCGGGTCGCCGGGCACGCGGGGAATCTGGCCGAAGTGCATTACTTGCGGCCCTCCGCGCTGGCGGCGAGCTGGTCGGTGCGCGCGGCCATGATGAAGTCGTTGCGGTGCAGGCCGCGCATCTCGTGGCTCCACCAGGTGACGGTGACCTTGCCCCATTCGGTGAGCAGGGCCGGATGGTGGCCGACTTCCTCGGCAATGGCGCCGACTGCGTTGGTAAAGGCCAGGGCGTGGCGGAAGTTGCGGAACAGGAAGACACGTTCCAGCTCCATGTGGTCGCCGCGCACTTCGATGTTCCAGTCGGGGATTTCGCGGATCAGCTCGGCCAGTTCTTCATCGGACACCTTGGGTGCATCGGCGCGGCAGGCTTCGCATTGGGCTTGGGCGAGGGCGGTCATGGTGTAGGTCCCTTTCTTGATGATTGAAGTCGTTCGAAGGTTGAAGCTTAGGCAAGTGGTGGGCTGAAGCCCACCCTACAGAACAGATGGCGCCCGTAGGGTGGGCTTTAGCCCACCACGAGCATCACTCAGGGCCGAATCATGCCGCCTTCGGCGGAAACTTCGGCTGGTGCAGGCCCATGCGCATGGCCTCGCGCACCATCGCCATGATGTCCTGCTGGGCGAGGTCGAACAGCTGCTTGAGGTCTGGCAGGACGAAGTACAGCGGCTGCAGGATGTCGATGCGATAGGGCGTGCGCATCGCCTCCAGCGGGTCGAACGACTGGTGCTCGGGTTCGGCGGACAGGCTGTAGAGCGTTTCCTTCGGCGAGGAAAGGATGCCGCCGCCATAGATGCGCCGGCCGGCGGGCGTATCCACCAGGCCGAACTCGACGGTCATCCAGTACAGGCGGGCAAGGAACACCCGCTCCTCCTTGCTGGCCTCGAGGCCGAGCTGGCCGTAGGTGTGGGTGAATTCGGCGAACCAGGGGTTGGTCAGCAGCGGGCAGTGACCGAAGATCTCGTGGAAGATGTCCGGCTCCTGCAGGTAGTCCAGCTCTTCCGGGGTGCGGATAAAGGTCGCAACGGGAAAACGCTTGCTCGCCAGCAGTTCGAAAAAGCGTTGGAAGGGGATCAGCGCCGGCACGCGCTCGACCTGCCATCCCGTGGTGGCGGCCAGCACGCGGTTGATCTCGCCGAGCTGCGGGATGCGCTCGTGGGGCAGGGCGAGCTGGTCGAGGCCGTCGAGGTATTCCTGGCAGGCGCGCCCGTCGAGCAGTTTCAGCTGACGCTCGACCAGCGTCTGCCACACCGCGTGCTCGGCGTCGGGGTAATGAATATGCCCCTGCGCGTCCGGTTCGCGGGCTACGTAGTGGGTGGTCTTCATCGCTTCTCCTGGGCCGCTTGGGCATCTTGTTGTTGCCCTCATTCGAACGCGAAGGCGTGCCGCGGGGGAGAGGCGCTGTGGCGCAATGTCGCATGTGCACGGTGTTGCGCTGTAAGAAATCCATGACACATGGGCCCGCAGCCGGATCGGCGGCGTTGCCAAAGAACGAAACTGTCAAATAATCTTGACGATAATTTGCGCTGCACTGCAGCGCCGGCCCCACAACAAGACAACAGGGCTCCGCCATGCGTATCAAGATTCTCTGCCAGAACCGCGTCGGCATCCTGCGCGACATGCTCAACCTGCTGGTGGACTACGGCATCAACGTGGCCCGCGGCGAGGTGGGCGGCGAGCAGGGCAATGCCGTCTACCTGCACTGCCCCAACCTGATGAACCTGCAGTTGCAGGCGCTGCGGCCGAAGATCGAGGCGCTGCCCGGCGTGTTCGAGCTGCGCAAGGTCAGCCTGATGCCCAGCGAGCGGCATTCCCTGGAACTCAATGCACTGCTCGGCGCGCTGGAATTCCCCGTCCTTTCCATCGACATGAGCGGTGCCATCGTTGCCGCCAACCGTGCCGCTGCGCAGCTGCTCGGCGTGCGCGTCGACGAGGTCCCGGGCATGAGCCTGTCGCGCTACGCCGAGGACTTCGACCTGCCGGAACTGGTGCGCGCCAACAAGGCGCGGATCAACGGGCTGCGGGTGAAAATCAAGGGCGATGTGTTTCTCGCCGACATCGCCCCGCTGCAATCCGAACACGACGACAGCGAGGCGCTGGCCGGCGCGGTGCTGACCCTGCATCGCGCCGACCGGGTCGGTGAACGCATCTACCAGGTGCGCAAGCAGGAGCTGCGAGGCTTCGACAGCATCTTCCAGAGCTCGAAAGTGATGGCCGCGGTGGTGCGCGAGGCACGGCGCATGGCACCGCTGGATGCACCGCTGCTGATCGAGGGCGAGACCGGCACCGGCAAGGAACTGCTGGCGCGCGCCTGTCACCTGTCGAGCCCGCGTGGCCAGTCACCCTTCATGGCGCTCAACTGCGCCGGCCTGCCGGAGTCGATGGCCGAGACCGAGCTGTTCGGTTACGGCCCCGGCGCCTTCGAAGGCGCGCGGCCGGAAGGCAAGCTCGGCCTGCTGGAGCTGACCGCAGGCGGTACGCTGTTTCTCGATGGCGTCGGCGAGATGAGCCCGCGGCTGCAGGCCAAGCTGCTGCGCTTCCTGCAGGACGGCGGCTTCCGTCGGGTCGGCAGCGACGAAGAGGTCTATCTGGATGTGCGGGTGATCTGCGCGACCCAGGTGGACCTGTCCGAGCTCTGCGCCAGTGGACAGTTTCGCCAGGACCTCTATCACCGGCTCAACGTGTTGTCGCTGCACATTCCGCCGCTGCGCGATTGTCTGGACGGACTGCAGCCGCTGGCGCTGCACTTCATCGATCAGGCCAGTCGGCAGATCGGCTGTGCGCTGCCGGCGCTCTCGCCGCAGGCGCTGGAGCGCCTGGCCGGCTATCACTGGCCGGGCAACGTGCGACAGCTGGAGAACACCCTGTTCCAGGCGGTTTCGCTGTGCGAGGGCGGCATCATCAAGTCCGAGCACATCCGTCTGCCGGGCTACGGTGCGACGCAGCCATTGGGTGATTTCTCGCTGGAGGGCGATCTGGCCAGCATCGTCGGGCGCTTCGAGAAGGCCGTGCTGGAGGGGCTGTACAAGCAGTTTCCGAGCAGCCGTCAGCTGGGCAAGCGCCTTGGCGTGTCGCATACCACCATCGCCAACAAGCTGCGCGAGCATGGCGTGGGCAAGACGGAAAACTGAGCGCAGGCCGGGAGGAGCGCTCCGGTTCAGCACTCGATGATGTTTACCGCCAATCCGCCGCGAGCGGTTTCCTTGTATTTGCTTTTCATATCGGCGCCGGTCTGGCGCATGGTGCGGATCACCTTGTCCAGCGAGACGAAGTGCCGACCATCACCACGCAAGGCCATGCGCGCCGCGTTGATCGCCTTCACCGCGCCCATGGCGTTGCGCTCGATGCAGGGCACCTGGACCAGCCCGCCGATCGGATCGCAGGTCAGCCCGAGGTTGTGCTCCATGCCGATCTCGGCGGCGTTCTCGACCTGCTGCGGGGTGCCGCCGAGCACTTCGCACAGCGCGCCGGCGCCCATGGAGCAGGCCACGCCCACCTCGCCCTGGCAGCCGACTTCGGCCCCGGAAATCGAGGCGTTCTCCTTGTAGAGGATTCCGATCGCAGCGGCGGTGAGCAGGAAGCGCACCACGCCGTCCTCGTCTGCGCCCGGGACGAAGCGCATGTAGTAATGCAGCAGCGCCGGAATGATGCCTGCCGCGCCATTGGTCGGCGCGGTGACCACGCGGCCGCCGCTGGCATTCTCCTCGTTGACCGCCAGCGCATAGAGGTCGACCCAGTCGAGGACATTGAGCGCGTCGCGCAGGTTGGCCTCGGGATGCTCGCTGAGCTGGCGGTAAAGCCCGGCGGCGCGCCGGCGAACCTTGAGCCCGCCGGGCATCACGCCTTCGGTGCGGCAACCGGCATCGACGCAATCCTGCATCACCTGCCAGATGCGCAGCAGTCCGTCGCGGGTCTCTGCTTCCGGCCGCCAGGCGGCTTCGTTGGCCAGCATCAGCTGGCTGATGCTCATGTTTTGCGCGGCACAGTGATCGAGCAGTTCAGCTGCGCTGTGAAAGGGGTACGCCAGCGCGGTGGCATCCTCGACGATGCGGTCGCTGCCGGCGGCCTGCTCGTCGACGACGAAGCCGCCGCCCACCGAGTAGTACTCGCGGCTGCGCAGCTGCAGGCCGGCGGCGTCGAAGGCGCGGAACACCATGCCGTTGGGATGGAACGGCAGCGGCCTGCGGATGAAGGCGAGCTGAGCCTTGCTGTCGAAGGGAATCGGATGCCGGCCGAGCAGCTGAAGTTCGCCACGCTCGCGGATCGTCGCGAGGCGCGCAGGGATGCTGTCGGTATCCACCGACTCGGGCTGCTCGCCCTCCAGTCCGAGCAGCACGGCCTTGTCACTGCCGTGGCCCTTGCCGGTAGCGCCGAGCGAGCCGTACAGCTCGACCCTGAGGCTGGCAGTGGCGGCCAGCAGTTCGTCGCGCTGCAACCCGTCGGCGAAGCGCCATGCGGCGCGCATCGGGCCGACGGTGTGCGAGCTGGACGGGCCGATACCGATCTTGAACAGGTCGAAGACGCTGAGGGACATGGGGTGCTCCGAGGCAGGGCTTGTATCAGCCTAGACCGTTCCGCGGTCAACAAGGTTGATCGCGATCGGTCTGGCTCGCTGCTCATCGGCAGGCGTTGTGCCCGCCGGCGATGACCATTGCGCTGCTCACCGCGAACCGCCCCAGGGGTTGGCCTCCAGGCTGTTGTGCACGGCGGTCGCGGCCTGGGCAGCCTGGCCGATGGCGACACTGATCTGCTTCAGCCCCGGGGTCACGTCGCCGATCGCGTAGAGGCCGCGCAGCGAGGTCTGCAGGTGCTCGTCTACCTGCAGGGCGCCGCATTCGTCGCAGTCGATGCCGAGCTGGATGGCGAGTTCGGAGCGAAAGCGGGCGCCCAGGCTGGGATAGATGATGTCGAAATGATGCCGCTCGCCGCGGCAGGTCAGCAGTTCGATGCCGGTATCGCAGGGATGCAGCGATTCGACGCGGTCGCCGATTACCTGGATGGCGTAGTGCTCGGCGAGCGCGATGGCCTGGTCACAGGCATCCTGTTCGCCATGCACAACCACGGTGACCCGGTCGGTAAAGGTGCGCAGGAAGACCGCATGGGAAATGGCATTCTCCGCTTCGCCGTAGACCGCGACGTTATCGCCATCCACTTCGTAGCCATCGCATATCGCACAGAGCCTCAGCTTGCCATCGGCGATGGCGTCTTCGGCGCCCGGCATGTCCGGCAAGGTGTCTTCGATACCGGTGGCAAGAATGATGCGCCGTGCCGTGCAGGTGGTCGCGCCGAAGCGAACACTGAAACCCTCGGCACCGGGTTCGATATGTTCGACGCGGCCATGTTCGAGCCGTGCACCATAACCGCTGGCCTGTTCACGCAGTCTGGCCAGCAGGTCGTTGCCGGAGATACCCGGCGGAAAGCCCGGATAGTTGCGCGAGCGTGGGATCCAGGACGCCCGGCTCGAACCGGCATCCACCACCAGGCAGCTGCGGCGAAAACGCGCCAGGTACAGCGCGGCGGTCAGTCCGGCAGGGCCGCCGCCGACGATCAGGCAGTCGTAGCCGACGGCAGTGGGCGCGGGGGGTGTGCTGGTCATGGCAAAGGGCGTCGAGGTCTGGGACATGTCTGTTATGAAGAGCAACCAGGTCGTGAAGTTCGCCGGAATCGATGGCCGGCCACGGCAAGGGCTGAAATGCAGTGAGGGCAGATACGACAAAAGCGACGTCGATCGTGTCAGTGGCTTGCATGGTGCGGTGCGATATGGCTGCGAAACGACGACCTCCCGTAGCGATCTAGCGTGAAACAGTTGGCAAAAGGACCTCGCATGATGGCGTCGTGCTTGTAGCGCTCTGGCGGATGCCGAACGCTTCGCATCGCTGCCGCAGGCGACAGAGGGCGTTTGCGATGCAGTCGATTCCAATAAAGGCAGCCGCCGGCGAACAGCGCCGGAATGAGCTGCCCCTCCGCTCGATGGGGCTGGTGCACGCGCACCGCTTTGTGTCCCGAACACATCATGGTACGACCCGGCGGTGCTCACGAGGCGCCGGCCGGGCACTTGCATTTGGGGGTTACATGTTCAGGTCTTGCTTGGCTGCACTGGGTGCGGCGTTGTTCCTAACGGCCGCGCCGGCGATGGCCGCCGAAGAGGGTCCGATTGTCATCAAGTTCGCCCACGTGGTAGCGGACGACACGCCGAAGGGCAAAGGGGCGCTGCTGCTCAAGCAGTTGGTCGAGGAGCGCATGGCGGGCAAGATCAAGGTCGAGGTCTATCCGAACTCGACCCTGGTCGGGGACGCCGAAGAGATGCAGGCGCTGTTCGACAACAAGGTGCAGCTGCTGGCGCCGTCGATGTCCAAGTTCGCGCCGTACACCAAGAAACTGCAGGTGTTCGACCTGCCGTTCCTGTTCGATGACGCCGAGGCACTGCAGCGCTTCCAGAAGCGTGAAGCCGCACGCCAGTTGCTGCACTCGATGGCCGAGCACGGGGTGTACGGGCTTGCCTATTGGAACAACGGCTTGAAGCAGTTATCGGCTACCGCACCTCTGCGCAAGCCGAGCGATGCCGCAGGGCTGAAGTTTCGTATTCAGCCGTCGCCGGTGCTCGAGGCGCAGTTCGCCGCGGTTGGCGCCCAGTCCGTCGTGCTGCCTTTCGCCAAGGTCTATGAGTCGCTCAAGGGCGGTGTCGTGCAGGGCGCGGAAAACCCCTGGTCGAACATCCTCAGCCAGAACATGCACAGCGTTCAGCCCTATATCACCGAGAGCAACCATGGCGTGCTCGACTACATGCTGATCACCAACAACGAGTTCTGGCTGAGCATGCCGTTCGCCGTGCGTTCGGAGCTGGAGGGGATCATTCTCGAGGTGACCCAGGCGGTGAACCGCGAGGCTGCTGCGGTCAATCGCCGTGATCGCGAGCGAATCCTTGCCAGCGGTAGCAGCCAGCTGATCACCCTGACGCCGGACGAGCGTCAGGCCTGGCGCGAGCAGATGTTGCCGGTGTGGAAGTCCTACGAAGCGGATATCGGTGCCGACCTGATCCGCGCCGCCATGACGGTCAACCGTCGTCGTTGATCGTTCCGCCCAGCTCCCCGGCCAGGCAGGCCGGCGAGCTGGGGCGCCCCAGCCGCTGCATTTCATCCTCCAGCCATTCGGCCAACACCTGGGCATTGTTCTGCTGTTCGTCTCGTGCGGCGTAGAGCAGCGTCAATGGGCCGCGTTCGGCCATCTCCAGCAGCGGCCACCAGTGCTCGGGGCGGGCTGCCAGCTCCTTCTGGTAACGCCGACGGAACTCCGCATAGTCGAGCGTGCCGCCCTTGAAAGCCTGGCGTAGCGCGGTCGAAGGCGCGACGTCTGGCAGCCATGCCGCCAGCGCCAGGCTGTCCTTGCGACAGCCCCTGGGCCAAAGCCGGTCGACCAGCCCACGTTGGCCATCGGTCTCGCTTGCTGGCTCATATACGCGTCTGCAGCGAATCATCGGGAAGGGTCTCCGCAGCCTGATCCGTCAAGCATAGGTAAAAAATACGGATTGCTCAGGGTATAAAAAACTCTTGTGTAGGTTTTTAGGACCTAAATCTTTCGGGTTAAAAATACCCGAAACGCTTTATCTCTTTGATTTTATAGGCATTAAATGTCGGCACGCTTCGTGTAGAGAAGATGGGGTGGCAAAACCTATATCCGACAGGAGCGTGACATGAGAAAGGTAATGGTAGTGGTGGCGACCGTGGTAGTTCTGGGCAGCAGCCTGGTCAGGGCGGACGAGATTCTCGAAGTGCATCAGGACCGTGCCGTTGGTGGTGGTTTCGGTGGGCTCAGCGGTTTCATGCTCGGGGCGGCGGCGGGCGGCCCGATCGGTGCGCTGGTTGGCGGCGGCGTCGGTTACCTGCTGGGGCAGGGCGCACAGCAGGCGGCGGGGCTGGAGCAGACGCGCTATGTGGTCCGGCGTGAGGACGGCAGCGTCGCCCGGATTCGTACCTCCGATGACCGCTTCCTGCGCGGACAGCATATCGAGCGCGACGGCAGTCGGATCACCGCCTCGGCAGAATGATCGCCGGCGGGTAGTGCGTGGCGCGCTGTTTGCGGGATGATCGGGGCTGACATCCCCAGAGGAGGCACAGATGAGTTATTCCGTTCTGCACGTGGTGCACCTGCTGGCCGCGATCTTCTTCATCGGTACGCTGTTCTTTGAAGTGATGATTCTCGGCCGTATCCGCGAGCAGATCGGCGAGCCGACGATGCCGCTGGTCGAGCGCGCCGTCGGTGCGCGTTCGCGGGTGGTGCTGCACTGGGTCGTGCTGTTCGTCTACGGCGCGGGCATCGGCCTGGGCTGGTATCACCGCGAAGCGCTGGCCGACCCGCTGGCCAGCAGCTTCGCCACCTTGCTGACGCTGAAGATTGTGCTGGCGATTGGCGTGTTCTTCACCTTCGGCCTGGTCGCCATCCTGCTGCGCAAGGGGCGCATGACGCCGACCCGCTATCGGGCGATCCACTGGGCCATCTTTGTGCAGATGATCGGCATCGTGCTGTTGGCCAAGGGCATGTTCTACGTGCATTGGTGAGGCTGCGCTGCATACCCAGTTTCGTCGGTTGCGGTGATGACCACGGTCAATCCTGATGAGGCTTCGTTGCACGTTTATCGGGCCTGATTCAGTCATCGGAGCCTCGTTGCTTTAGCGGCTGCGGGAACTAAGGTGGCTGCATCGTTTCCCGATCAGCAGAGGTTGCCCATGGATTTCGCCTACAGCCCACGTGTCGAGGCGCTGCGTCAGCAGTTGCGCGCCTTCATGGACCAGTACATCGTGCCGCGAATAGGCGCCTGGCATGCCGAGGTTGCGGCCGGACAGTATCCCGTCTCCTTCATGGACGACCTCAAGGCGCTGGCGCGTTCGGAAGGGCTGTGGAACCTGTTCCTGCCGTCGCTCGGCGAGGATGAGCCGGGGATGGGCCTGAGCAATCTCGAGTACGCGCCGCTGGCGGAGATCATGGGGCGCGTGCACTGGGCCTCCGAGGTGTTCAACTGCAACGCGCCGGATACCGGCAACATGGAGCTGCTGCACATGTTCGCCACGCCCGAGCAGCGCGAGCGCTGGCTCAAGCCGCTATTGGAAGGTGAAATCCGCTCGGCCTTCGCCATGACCGAGCCGGACGTGCCGTCCTCCGATGCGACCAACATCCAGACGCTGATTCGCCGCGACGGCGACGACTACGTGATCAACGGCCGCAAGTGGTTCATCACCAACGCCTCGCATCCCAACTGCAAGCTGTTGATCGTCATGGGCAAGACCGACCCGGACGCCGAGACCCATCAGCAGCAGAGCATGATCCTGGTGCCGTTCGATACGCCCGGTGTCGAGCTGGTGCGCAACATTCCGGTGATGAACCACATCGCCCCGGAAGGCCACAGCGAACTGCTGCTGAAGAACGTGCGCGTGCCGGCGAGCAACCTGCTCGGCAGGGAAGGCGACGGCTTCATGATGGCCCAGGCGCGTTTGGGCCCAGGGCGCATCCACCACTGCATGCGCTCGATCGGCATGGCCGAGCTGGCCCTGGAGCTGATGGTCGAGCGCTGCCAGGAGCGCAAGGCGTTCGGCAAGTACCTACAGCAGTATTCCAATGTCGCCGACTGGATCGCCGAATCGCGCATCGAGATCGAGCAGGCGCGGCTGCTGGTACTCAAGACCGCCTGGATGATCGACGAGGTCGGTGCCAAGGCCGCACGCAAGGAGATCGCCATGATCAAGGCGCTGGTGCCGCGCATGCACACCAGCGTGGTCGATCGCGCCATCCAGGTCTACGGCGCCATGGGCCTCACGCCGGACACGCCGCTGGCCGGCATGTGGACCGGCGGCCGCGCGCTGCGCTTCGCCGACGGCCCGGATCAGGTGCATCTGCGCAGCATCGCAAAAATGGAAATCAAGGCCAGTGAAGCCAGCCGCGGCGCGACGGCGGCCTATCTCACCCCGCCCGGCCGCCACTGAGCGTGCCGCTTCTGCCGGCCGTATCACCATTGCGGTGTGCGGCCAGCCGCTTCTTTGATGCTTTACCCGCCGTTTCGCTCGCATTCTGGAGTGGCTGGCCTAGGCTGGTCATGAAAGCTTCGTAGGTTGCGTTCATGTTGTTTATTGACATGGGACAACGAAAGTGACGGCCGACCACGTCCTTGATTGCAGTCAAGGGGCGCCGACAGAGCGCTCCCCTACCATGCGAGCCACTTCAAGTAGTGCAAGCAGGTGATTCCGATGGCTTCCCGCGAGTTCTGGTCGCTGCCCGGTGCGCTGAGCGCCTGGGTCACGGGCCTTTTCATCGCCCTTGTTCTGGCAGTCTGCGCCGTGCCGGTGCAGGCCCGCGAGTACCCGGCCGAACAGCAGCGCCTGGAGAAGTTCTTCCCCGGTGCCAGCGTCTCGGCGGCCGAGGGCGATTACCAGGTCCGCACGATCACCAAGGGAGACGAGGTCCTCGGCTATGCCTTCCAGTCCATCAACGTGGTGGACATCCCCGCCTACTCCGGCAAGTCGATCAACATGCAGGTGCTGCTCGATCCCAAAGGCGTGATCGTTGATGCCTACGTGCTTGAGCACCATGAACCGATCCTGCTGATCGGCATTCCCGAAGAAGAGCTGCACGCCTTCAATGCCAAGTACCAGGGCATCCACGTTGACCAGCGCGTCGTGGTCGGCCGTTCGCGGGACGAGAATGCGGTCACCATCGATGCCGTCACCGGTGCCACCGTCACGGTGATGGTGGTTAACGAGATCGTCATGCGCGCCGCGCACGACGTCGCGGTGTCGCTGGGGCTGGTGGAGAGCAAGGCCGGCGTCGCGCAGAAGCCGGCCACCGTCCGCGCGGATTATTACGAGCCGGCGACCTGGAGCGACCTGACCGGCAACGGCGCGATCCGCCGGCTGCACCTGACCAAGGGCGAGATCGACGAGGCGTTCAAGGGCACCGAGGGCGAAGGCATCGACGAGGCGGCGGCAGATGAGGTGCAGGACACCTTCATCGACCTCTACGCCACGCACCTGAACCCGCCGACCATCGGCCGCGCGCTGCTCGGCGACGCGCACTACCGCACGCTGATGGACGAGCTCAAGCCAGGCGAGCATGCGGTCGCGGTGATGGGCAGCGGTGAGTACTCGTTCAAGGGCTCGGGTTATGTCCGCGGCGGCATTTTCGATCGGGTCCAGTTGCGCCAGTTCGGCAATGTGATCAGCTTCCGCGACATGGACTTCCAGCGGCTGGACGACGTCTATGCCGAAGGCATGCCCGACTTCAGGGAAATGGCGATCTTCATCGTCCGCGAGCATGCGGCGTTCGATCCCGGTTCACCCTGGACGCTGGAGCTGCTGGTGCGCCGCCAGACCGGCCCGATCAGCGGCATGTTCACCAGCTTCGAGCTGCCCTACCAGATGCCCGAGCAGTACATCGAGCGTCCGCAGCCGACCGCCGAGGAGCTGGCCGCCATCGAAGAGGCCAACCGGCCGATGTGGGTCAACATCTGGTACCAGAAGTCATTCCAGATTGGCGTGATCCTCGCGGCGCTGGGCCTGCTGACGGTCATCCTGTTCCTGCAGGACAAGTTCACTCAGCGGCCGCGGTTCCTGCACTGGCTGCGTCGCGGCTACCTGGTGTTCACCGTGGTGTTCATCGGTTGGTACGCGCTGGGGCAGCTGTCGGTGGTCAACGTGCTGACCTTCGTCCACGCGCTGTTCCAGGATTTCCGCTGGGAGCTGTTCCTCTCCGATCCGGTGATCTTCATCATCTGGACCTTCACCGCCGCCAGCATCCTGCTCTGGGGCCGTGGCGTGTTCTGCGGCTGGCTGTGCCCCTTCGGCGCGCTGCAGGAGCTGATCAACGAAGCCGCACGCAAGCTGAAGATTCCGCAGTACGAGCTGCCCTTCGCGGTGCACGAGCGGCTCTGGGCGATCAAGTACATCGTCCTGCTGGTGCTGTTCGGCATCTCTCTCGAGTCGATGATGATGGCCGAGAAGGCCGCCGAGGTTGAGCCGTTCAAGACCGCCATCACCCTCAAGTTCGACCGCCAGTGGTGGTTCGTCGCCTACGCGGTGTTCCTGCTGGTCATCAACATCTTCACACGCAAGGTGTACTGCCGCTACGTCTGCCCGCTGGGTGCGGCGCTGTCGATCAGCAGCAAGGTCCGCCTGTTCGACTGGCTCAAGCGGCGCCCGGAATGCGGCAGCCCCTGCCAGCTGTGCGCCAAGGAATGCGAGATCCAGGCCATCCATCCGGATGGGCACATCAACCACAACGAGTGCCATTACTGCCTGGACTGCCAGATGACTTATCACAACGAAAACAAGTGCCCGCCGCTGATCCTGAAGAACAAGCGCGCCAAGCGCGGCAAGAAGGCACCGGCCGACCCGTCGCTGATTCCCGTAGTGCAAGTAGTGGAACCCTGAGTCATCGCCGCAGGCGAAGTACTCGATCGATGTGTTTGAAGCAGATGTCCCAAAGGAGCGAAACCCCATGAGTGACAAGAGCAAGAACAATCCCGAGGTGCTGGAGAAGGGCGGCATGAGCCGTCGTGGCTTCCTCGGCGCCAGCGCGGTTACCGGCGCAGCCGTTGCGGCCACCGCCTTCGGTGGCGCAGTGATGAGCCGCGAGTCCTGGGCCGCAGCGGTCAAGGAAGCGCGGCAGAACATCTACGTCGCGCCAGGCGAACTGGACGACTACTACGGCTTCTGGAGCGGCGGCCACCAGGGCGAAGTGCGCGTGATGGGCGTCCCGTCGATGCGCGAACTGATGCGCATCCCGGTGTTCAACGTCGACTCCGCCACCGGCTGGGGCCTGACCAACGAAAGCCGCGCGATCATGGGCGACAGCGCCAAGTTCCTCAATGGCGACTGCCACCACCCGCACATCTCCATGACCGACGGCAAGTACGACGGCAAGTACCTGTTCATCAACGACAAGGCCAACACCCGCGTCGCTCGTATCCGCCTGGATATCATGAAGTGCGACAAGATGATCACCGTGCCGAACTGCCAGGCCATCCACGGCCTGCGTCTGCAGAAGGTGCCGCACACCAAGTACGTGTTCGCCAACGCCGAATTCGTCATCCCGCACCCGAACGACGGCAAGGTCTTCGATCTGCAGGATGAAAACAGCTACACCATGTACAACGTCATCGACGCCGAAAAGATGGAGATGGCCTTCCAGATCATCGTCGACGGCAACCTCGACAACACCGACGCCGACTACACCGGCCGCTTCACCGCTGCCACCTGCTACAACTCGGAAAAGGCCTACGACCTCGGCGGCATGATGCGCAACGAGCGCGACTGGGTCGTGGTATTCGATATCGAGGCGGCGGAGAAGGCGGTCAAGGCCGGCAAGTTCATCACCCTTGGCGACTCCAAGGTGCCGGTGCTCGACGGCCGCAAGAAGGCCGAGAAGGACAGCCAGTTCACCCGCTATATCCCGGTGCCGAAGAACCCGCACGGCCTGAACACCTCTTCCGATGGCAAGTACTTCATCGCCAACGGCAAGCTCTCGCCGACCGTGTCGATGATCGAAATCGCCAAACTGCCTGACCTGTTCGCCGACAAACTGGCCGATCCGCGTGACACCATCGCCGCCGAAGTGGAACTGGGCCTCGGCCCGCTGCACACCACCTTCGACGGTCGCGGCAACGCCTACACCACCGTGTTTATCGACAGCCAAGTGGTCAAGTGGAACATGGCCGATGCGGTTCGCGCCTACAAGGGCGAGAAGGTCAACTACATCAAGCAGAAGCTCGACGTGCACTACCAGCCGGGCCACATCCATGCCTCGCTCTGCGAAACCAGCGAAGCCGATGGCAAGTGGCTGGTCGCGCTGTGCAAGTTCGGCAAGGACCGCTTCCTGCCGACCGGCCCGCTGCATCCGGAAAACGACCAGCTGATCGACATCTCTGGCGAGGAAATGAAGCTGGTACATGACGGCCCGACCTATGCCGAGCCGCACGACTGCATCATGGCCCGTCGCGACCAGATCAAGCCGAAGAAGCTCTGGGACCGCAACGATCCGTTCTTCGCGCCGACCGTGGAAAGGGCGAAGAAGGATGGCATCAACCTGGAAACCGACAACAAGGTCATCCGCGACGGCAACAAGGTGCGCGTCTACATGACGTCCATGGCGCCGGCGTTCGGCGTGCAGGAGTTCACCGTCAAGCAGGGCGACGAAGTCACCGTGACCATCACCAACATTGACCAGATCGAAGACGTGTCCCACGGCTTCGTCATGGTCAATCACGGTGCGAGCATGGAGATCAGCCCGCAGCAGACCTCTTCCATCACCTTTATCGCAGACAAGCCAGGGCTGCACTGGTACTACTGCAGCTGGTTCTGCCACGCGCTGCACATGGAAATGGTCGGCCGCATGATGGTCGAGCCGGCGTAAGCTGCTCCAGCCATCGCCCGTTTGCGGTCGGGCGATGGTGTCGTGATTTCGCGAAGGGCTTCGGCGTGCTGCCGCGGCCCTTCCGGCAGCCGCATTTCGCCTGCAAGCTGAAGAAGGTCAAAACGCAGTGTTCAAAGCTCAGGCTGGTTTTTTTTCGCGATACCCCGCAGCAGTCACGCTGTTGCTTTTTTTGAGTGGTGCGGCTCAGGCGGCACCGCAATCCATCACAACCCTGCCGCTGCAGTCCGACGGTGAAAATCGCTGGCGCCTGCCTGCCGGGGAATATCAGGGTCAGTTCAGCATCGCGCAATCAATGCAGCTGCGTTGCGAACCGGGTGCCGTCATCCGGTCCCAAGGCCAGGGCAGCAGCCTGCTCATCAGCGCGCCCGACGTCGCCGTCGAAGGCTGCACGCTGCGCGACTGGGGCTCCGATCTCACCGCCATGGACTCGGCGGTGTTCGTCCTGCCGGCCGCGCCTCGAGCGCTGATTCGGAACAACCGCATGCAGGGGCCGGGCTTCGGCGTGTTCGTCGATGGTGCCGCCGACGTGCAGGTGATCGGCAACGAGATCGTCGGTGAGGTGGACATTCGCTCGCAGGACCGCGGCAACGGCATTCACCTGTTCGCGGTGAACGGTGCACGCATCATCGGCAATCGGGTACGTGACGTCCGCGATGGCATCTATATCGACACCTCCAACGGCAACCACCTGGAGGCCAACGTCCTCGAGGATCTGCGCTATGGCGTGCATTACATGTTCGCCAACGACAACAGCGTGATCGACAACGTCACCCGCCGTACCCGCACCGGCTACGCGCTGATGCAGAGCCGCAAGCTGATCGTCACGGGCAACCGCTCCGAGCAGGATCAGAACTACGGCATCCTGATGAACTACATCACCTATTCGACTATCACCGGCAACTTCGTCAGCGACGTGCAGCGTGGCGATACCGGTGGTGACAGCATGATCAGCGGCGGCGAGGGCAAGGCGCTGTTCATCTACAACTCGCTGTTCAACACCATCGAGAACAACCACTTCGAGAAGAGCTCGCTGGGCATCCACCTGACCGCCGGCTCCGAAGACAACCGCATTTCCGGCAACGCCTTCGTCGGCAACCAGCAGCAGGTCAAATACGTGGCGACCCGCACCCAGGAATGGTCGGTGGACGGCCGTGGCAACTACTGGAGCGATTACCTGGGCTGGGACCGCAACGACGACGGCCTGGGCGATGTCGCCTACGAACCCAACGACAACGTCGACCGCCTGCTCTGGCTCTACCCGCAGGTGCGCCTGCTGATGAACAGCCCGAGCATCGAAGTGCTGCGCTGGGTGCAGCGGGCCTTCCCGGTGGTCAAGTCGCCCGGCGTGCAGGACAGCCATCCGCTGATGAAGCTGCCGACTGAAGAACTCCTAACCGAAAAGCAGGAACCAACGTCATGAACGCCGTCGAGATCCAGGGCGTAAGCCAGCGTTACGGCAGTATGACCGTGCTGCACGATCTGAACCTGAACCTCGGTGAGGGCGAGGTGCTCGGGCTGTTCGGCCATAACGGCGCCGGCAAGACCACCAGCATGAAGCTGATTCTCGGCCTGCTCGCGCCGAGCGAGGGCCAGGTGAAAGTCCTCGGCCGCGCGCCGAACGATCCGCAGGTGCGCCGTCAGCTCGGCTATCTGCCGGAGAACGTCACCTTCTATCCGCAGTTGAGCGGCCGCGAAACCCTGCGCCATTTCGCCCGCCTGAAGGGCGCAGCCCTGAGCCAGGTAGGCGAGCTGCTCGAGCAGGTCGGCCTGGCGCATGCCGCCGACCGCCGGGTGAAGACCTATTCCAAGGGCATGCGCCAGCGTCTCGGCCTGGCCCAGGCACTGCTCGGCGAACCGCGCCTGCTGCTGCTCGACGAGCCGACCGTGGGCCTCGATCCGATCGCCACCCAGGATCTCTACCAGCTGATCGACCGCCTGCGTCAGCGCGGCACCAGCATCATCCTCTGCTCCCACGTACTGCCGGGCGTCGAGGCGCATATCAACCGCGCAGCGATCCTCGCCAAGGGTCGCTTGCAGGCGGTCGGCAGCCTGTCGCAACTGCGTGCCGAGGCCGGGCTGCCGGTGCGCATCCGCGCCAGCGGCATCAGCGAGCGCGACAGTTGGCTGCAGCGCTGGACCGATGCCGGGCACAGCGCCCGCGGCCTCAGCGAGACGAGTCTGGAAGTGGTTGCCATCAATGGCCACAAGCTGGTGCTGCTGCGCCAGCTGCTCGGCGAGAGCGAGCCGGAGGACATTGAGATCCACCAGCCGTCGCTGGAAGACCTCTACCGCTATTACATGGAGCGCGCCGGTGACGTACGCGCCCAGGAGGGTCGCCCATGAACCAAGTCTGGAACATCGCCCGCAAGGAACTCAGCGACGGCCTGCGCAACCGCTGGCTGCTCGCCATCAGCCTGCTCTTCGCCGTGCTCGCGGTGGGCATCGCCTGGCTCGGCGCTGCGGCGTCCGGCCAGCTCGGCTTCACCTCGATTCCGGCGACCATCGCCAGCCTGGCCAGTCTGGCCACCTTTCTGATGCCGCTGATCGCGCTGCTGCTGGCCTATGACGCCATCGTCGGCGAGGACGAGGGCGGCACGCTGATGCTGCTGCTGACCTATCCGCTGGGGCGCGGGCAGATCCTGCTCGGCAAGTTCGTCGGCCACGGGCTGATCCTCGCCCTGGCGGTGCTGATCGGCTTCGGCTGCGCGGCGCTGGCCATCGGGGTGCTGGTCGAGGGTGTCGAACTCGGCATGCTGTTCTGGGCGTTCGGCCGCTTCATGATCTCCTCGACGCTGCTCGGCTGGGTATTCCTCGCCTTCGCCTACGTGCTCAGCGGCAAGGTCAACGAGAAGTCCAGTGCCGCCGGGCTGGCGCTCGGCGTGTGGTTTCTTTTCGTGCTGGTGTTCGACCTGGTGCTGCTCGCGCTGCTGGTGCTCAGCGAGGGCAAGTTCAATCCCGAACTGCTGCCCTGGCTGCTGTTGCTCAACCCCACCGACATCTACCGGCTGATCAACCTGTCCGGCTTCGAGGGCAGCGGCAGCGCCATGGGCGTGCTCTCGCTCGGTGCCGACCTGCCGGTGCCGGGCGCGGTGCTCTGGCTCTGTTTGCTGGCCTGGGTTGGCGTTTCGCTGTTGCTGGCCTACGGCATCTTCCGCCGTCGGCTGGCCTGAATTCATGAATCAAAAAGGAAATCCTCTATGAACGCACTGCATCGCATCGGCGCCGGAACCTTCCTCGCTCTGCTGCTTGCTGTCGGCCTGGCCGGCTGCGGCGAGAAGGAAGAGGTCGAGCAGGCGCTGGACCCGGTGGCCTTCCACGACAGCGACGAATGCCATGTCTGCGGCATGATCATCAGCGACTTCCCCGGGCCCAAGGGGCAGGCGGTGGAGAAGGGTGGGGTAAAGAAGTTCTGCTCCACTGCCGAGATGCTCGGCTGGTGGTTGCAGCCGGAAAACCGCCTGCTCGACGCCAAGCTGTACGTGCACGACATGGGCCGTAGCGTTTGGGAAAAACCGGATGACAGTCACTTGATCGACGCAACCAGCGCCTACTATGTGGTCGGCACGTCGCTCAAGGGGGCCATGGGGGCATCGTTGGCGACCTTCGCCGACGAGCAGGCGGCCAAGCGTCTGGCCGAGGAACACGGTGGCCGCGTATTGCGTTTCGATCAGATCGATCAGGCGCTGCTGCAGGAAGCGGCGAGCATGCAGCATGGCGCCATGCACGAGCACATGCCGGCCGATCGACACAATGCACACGCGGGTCACTGAGCCGCGATCAATTCCGCTACATCCGAGGTAAGCACAAATGATGGGTATCAGCGTCTGGCAACTTCTGATCATTCTTCTGATCGTCGTCATGCTGTTCGGCACCAAGCGCCTGCGCGGTCTGGGCTCCGACCTGGGCAGCGCGATCAGCGGTTTTCGCAAGTCGGTGAGCGACGGTGAAACGACCGCGAGCAGTGAGACGGTGAAGCAGGAACTCAAGTAAGCGCGTCTGCCTCCTGCGGCGCCGGTTCACGTGCCGGTCGCCGCTCCGAGACCTGCCGGCGCCTGTCCGCGCTTGCAGGTCAGCTTCGCATCCCCGCACGGCCGCATGGCCGCCTTGCACCGCAACGGTGCATCTTTGAGCGGGTCTTCGGCGCCGCACGTCACTTTCCCGCCGCCTCGGAAAAAAGCTGATTGCAATCAAGTCTGCCGAGGGCTCCTACCCTGTAGAAAGTAACCCTGGCTCCCGCTTTCTGGAGCGCTCATCTGCCCGTTGCGCCCATGACTGTGCGCTACGGGACATGGCAATACTGGAGGCCTTCCGTGCAAGTTATCGACCGGCGAAAAGCCCTGAGTATCCCGCCTATCTGGCGGCTCGCGTTTCGCCCCTTCTTTCTCGCCGGCAGCGTCTATGCGCTGCTGGCGATTCCGCTCTGGGTCGCCGCCTGGACCGGGCTCTGGCCGGGCTTTCAGCCCACCGGCGGCTGGCTCGCCTGGCACCGTCACGAAATGCTGTTCGGCTTCGCCATGGCGATCGTCGCCGGCTTCCTGCTGACCGCGGTACAGACCTGGACCGGGCAGACCGCGCCCTCCGGCAACCGTCTGATGGGGCTGGCGCTGCTCTGGCTGGCGGCACGCCTGGGCTGGTTGTTCGGCCTACCAGCCGAGTGGCTGGCGCCGCTGGACCTGCTGTTCCTGCTGGCCCTGGCCTGGATGATGGCGCAGATGCTCTGGGCGGTGCGGCAGAAGCGCAACTACCCGATCGTGGTGGTGCTGAGCCTGATGTTCGGTGCCGACCTGCTGGTGCTGAGCGGCCTGCTGCAAGGCAGCGATGCCCTGCAGCGCCAGGGCGTGCTGGCCGGCCTCTGGCTGGTGGCCGCATTGATGGCGCTGATCGGCGGGCGGGTGATTCCGTTCTTCACCCAGCGCGGGCTGGGCAAGGTCGAGGCGCTCAAGCCCTGGGTATGGCTGGATGTCGCCCTGCTGGTGGGCACCGGTGTGATCGCCCTGTTGCATGCAGTTGGCATCGCCATGCAGCCACACCCTGTGCTGGGCCTGTTGTTCACGGCTATCGGAGCCGGCCATCTGCTGCGTCTGGCACGCTGGTATGACAAGGGCATCTGGAAGGTCGGCCTGCTCTGGTCGTTGCACCTGGCGATGCTCTGGCTGGTGGTCGCGGCGTTCGGCCTGGCGCTCTGGCATTTCGGTCTGCTGGCGCAGTCCAGCCCGTCGCTGCATGCACTGAGCGTCGGTTCGATGAGTGGCTTGATCCTGGCGATGATCGCTCGGGTGACCCTCGGCCACACCGGTCGGCCGCTGCAGTTGCCGGCGGGCATCGTCGGGGCCTTCGTGCTGTTCAACCTCGGCACGGCAGCGCGGGTATTCCTCTCGGTCATCTGGCCGGTCGCCGGGCTGTGGCTGGCAGCGGCCTGCTGGGCATTGGCCTTCGCACTCTACGTCTGGCGCTACGCGCCGATGTTGGTCGCGCCCCGTGTGGATGGACACCCGGGCTGACAGCGCAAGTCGCAATCGGCAGGTGCCGTCGCACCTGCCACACCTAACCAGCTTGAAAACCGCTGCCTCTGGCGAGGCGGCCTGTGACTCGACACGTGTCGAGCTCGGAGATGATGAATGAAAAGCGAGTTTCAGGATCGTCTTGCGGTCGTGACCGGTGCCAGCTCCGGAATCGGCCTGGCACTGTGTGCTGCCCTGTTGCAGCGGGGAGCCCAAGTGCTGGCGATGTCGCGCAGCCTGGGTGGTCTCGAGGCGCTGTTGGCGACGCATCCGGAGCAGCTGCAATGGCTGCGTGGCGATGTCACTTCGGCCGAAGACCTGGCCGAGCTGGGCCGGCGCGCGGCCCAGCTCGGCCCCGTGCATTACCTGGTGCCCAATGCGGGCATCGCCGAGCTGGCCGATGGCCTCGACATGGCGGCCTTCGACCGGCAGTGGGCAGTCAATGGCGCCGGTGCGCTGAATACCCTCGCGGTCATGCGTAACGAGCTGGCCAAGCCGGCTTCGGTGGTGTTCGTCGGCACCTTTCTGATCCGTTCGACCTTCCCCGGACTGGCCGCCTACATCGCCAGCAAGGCGGCGTTGGCGGCGCAGGCGCGTACGCTGGCGGTGGAGTTCGCGCCGCTGGATGTACGCATCAACATGGTCTCGCCGGGGCCGACCGCTACCGCGATCTGGGGCACGCTGGGACTGACCGACGACCAGCTCGAAGGCGTTGCCGATGGCGTTACCAAGCGCCTGCTGCCGGGGCATTTCCTCGAGTCCGCGGCGGTCGCCAACGTCATCCTGTTCCAGCTCTCGCAAGGCGCGCGCGGCGTGTTCGGTCAGGACTGGGTGGTGGATAACGGCTATACCATCAGCTGAGGGATACCCGCATGTGGTTCAAGTGGAAGAGCAGCGCGGTACGCCTGGAGCAGGAATTGCGCGCGTTGCAGGCCAGTCACGCCGAGCAGTCGGCGCGCGTCGCAGCACTGGAACAGCAGCTGCAGGTGGCCGAAGCCGCCAGTCAGCAACGCCAGCGGCAGCTCGACTATTACCGCGGCGTGTCGGAAAAGCTGATTCGCTTCAGCACGTCGGTGGCCCATCTCGGCGAGTCGTTCGAGTTTCTCACCGGGCAGCTGGGCGATAACAAGGCCCGTGCCGGCGAGGTCGCCGCCGCGGCGCTGAGCAACCAGAAGCATTTCGGCGAACTGCAGGGCAAGGCCGCCGAGATGGAGGCGGGCCTCGGCCTGGCTTCGCGCAAGGTCGATACCCTTGCCGAGCGCTCGCAGGAGATCAACGGCATCGTCGATCTCATCAGCGGCATCGCCAGCCAGACCAATCTGCTGGCGCTGAATGCCGCGATCGAGGCGGCGCGTGCCGGCGAGGCCGGGCGTGGTTTCGCGGTGGTCGCCGGGGAGATTCGCAGCCTGGCGGAAAAGACCGCGCTGGCGACCGATGACATCGTGCGCAAGATTGGCGAAGTGCAGGCCGAAATCCGCAATGTGCATGACTACATCCAGCTGCAGGGCAGCCACGCCAAGGGCTTCAGTCGAACCACCGAGGTGGCGGTCGAGGCGATGCGTACGCTCTACCAGCTGGCCGGGGCGATGCGTGCCAGCAGCGCCGCGTCTTCCTTCCGTGCCGGCATCGAGCTGGCCAATCTCGATGAGCTGTCACTGAAGTTCGTGGTGTACAACCACCTGCTGAGCGACCAGGCACAGCCGATTCCGCAGCTGCCGAGCGAGCGCGACTGTCGTTTCGGCCGCTGGTATTACGGCGAAGGCAACCGCGATATCCAGGCGCTGGACTGCTTCCGGCAGATCGAGCGGCCCCACACGGCGGTGCATGCCCAGGGGCAGGCGGCGCTGGATGCATTCGCTCAGGACGCCCTGGAAACCGCGCTGCGCCACCTGGGCCAGATGGAGGACGCCAATCTGGAGGTGATGCGTATCGTCACCGGAGTGGTCGATCAGTACGAGAAAGGGGCGAGTCGCGCGGCCTGATGATACAGACGCCCGCATTTTCGCTTGTGATGTCGTTGGTGCAAAAATATTGCGCTTATCGAGCAATACTATTCGTTAGATAACATTTAACCCGCCGCAGACAATGCGCACGCATTCCGTCTGCGCGGCAATCCGCCGCGCTCGATATGAACCGATCCCAGGAGGAGCGGCGAGCGGATGCGGCGTGCCGGTCCGTCGACCATTGCCAGCGCTGCGCTGGCAGATCTCGATGTTCGTTTCCTGGGCGCCCGCGTCGGCCGCCTGGCAAGCATGAGCGAACTGCACAACAGTCCCGAACCAATTGCCTACAACTACCGCGTGGTGCGCCAGTTCACCCTGATGACGCTGGTCTGGGGTGTGCTCGGCATGGGCCTCGGCGTCTTCATCGCCGCTCAGCTGGTATGGCCGCAGCTGAACTTCGATCTGCCCTGGACCAGCTTCGGCCGCCTACGGCCAATCCACACCAATCTGGTGATCTTCGCCTTCGGCGGCGGCGCGCTGTTCGCCTCGTCCTTCTACATCGTCCAGCGCACCAGCCATGCCCGACTGATTTCCGATCGGCTGGCCGCCGTGGTGTTCTGGGGCTGGCAGGCAGCCTGCGTGGCAATGCCGATCAGCTACGCGCTGGGCTACACCACGTCCAAGGAATACGCCGAGATGGAGTGGCCGATCGCACTCTGGGTGACGCTGATCTGGGTGCTCTACGCCTATCTGTTCTTCGGCACCATCGCGCGCCGGCGTATCCGGCATATCTACGTCGGCAACTGGTTCTTCGGCGCCTTCATCATCGTTACCGGCATGGTGCACATCATCAACCATGCCCTGATCCCGGTGAGCCTGCTCAAGTCCTATTCGATGTACTCGGGGGCCACCGATGCGATGGTGCAATGGTGGTACGGGCACAGCGTGGTGGGCTTCATCCTCTCGGTCGGCTTTCTCGGCATGATGTACTACTTCGTGCCCAAGCAGGCCGGGCGGCCGATCTACTCGTACCGCCTTTCCATCGTGCACTTCTGGGCGATCATCTCGATCTACATCTGGGCTGGCCCACATCACCTGCACTACACCGCGCTGCCGGACTGGGCGCAGAGCCTCGGCATGGTGATGTCGATCATCCTGCTGGCGCCGAGCTGGGGCGGCATGATCAACGGCATGATGACCCTCTCCGGTGCCTGGCATAAGTTGCGCACTGATCCGATCCTGCGCTTTCTGGTGGTCTCCCTGGCGTTCTACGGCATGTCGACCTTCGAAGGCCCGATGATGGCGATCAAGACGGTCAACGCGCTGTCGCACTACACCGACTGGACCATCGGCCACGTACACGCCGGGGCGCTGGGCTGGGTGGCGATGATCTCCATCGGCTCGCTGTACCACCTGATTCCACGGCTGTGGGGGCGCGAGCAGATGCACAGCATCGGCCTGATCAACGCGCACTTCTGGCTGGCGACCATCGGCACCGTGCTCTACATCGCCTCGATGTGGGTCAACGGCATCACCCAGGGCTTGATGTGGCGCGCGGTCAACGAAGACGGCACGCTGACCTATTCCTTCATCGAGGCGCTGGAAGCCAGCCATCCCGGCTACATCGTGCGCATGGCCGGCGGCGGCATTTTCGCCTGCGGCATGCTGCTGATGGCATTGAACACCTGGCTGACCGTGCGCCACGCGCGGCGCGCCCCGGCCCGGGACGCAGAGCTGACCGCTATGACCGCTTGATTTCCACTCGCTACCCTTGTAGCTCCTGAGGGTCCAGGGACGGACCTTTTTTACCCGGCTACGCTCCCATAGCCGGTGCTTCGTCTGACAAGAGCCTCCATGCAAGACAATCTGATCGACTGGTTCAAATCCTTCGTTCCCGCGCCCCTGAATGCGGCTCCCCGACACTGGCTGCGCGCCGCCATCGGCGTCGCCCTGGTCATGCCACTGGTGTTTCTCAGCGACCGCTGGCTGGTCGGCACCGGGCTGGCGCTGCAAGTGATCGCGCCGGTTGGCGCCTCCGCCGTGCTGGTGTTTGTCGCCTCGTCGAGCCCTTTCGCGCAGCCCTGGTCAGTCATCGGTGGCAACCTTTTCGCCGCGCTGATCGGCGTCTCCCTAGGGATCACCGGGCTGCCCAGCGTGCTCGCCGCGACGCTGGCCGGCGCGGCGACACTGCTGTGTCTCTTTGCGCTGCGCTGCCTGCACCCGCCGAGCATCGCGCTGGCGCTGGTGGCCGCAGTGGGTGGCCCCGACCTGCACCAGCTGCACTTCGGCCTGCTCTGGCCAGTGATGTTCAACTCGCTGTTGCTGGTGACCTTCGCGCTGCTGTTCAACAACCTCACGGGTAATCCCTACCCCAAGGCGCGCCTGCCGCGCGAAAACGAGCACCACACCCGGGATCCTCGCCCAGGCGAGCGAATGAGCTTTGTCCAGGATGACGTCGACCGGGCGCTGGCCGAATTCGGCGAGTACGTCGACATCACCCGCGACGACCTCGCCCGGCTGATCAAACAGACCGAGAAGCACGCCCTGCGCCGCAGCATGGGCGAGATCACCGCGGCGCACGTGATGTCGCGCGATCTCTACTGGCACACCCCGGATACCTTCATCGAACAGGCCTGGCAGACGCTGCAGCAGCATCGCCTGCGCTCGTTGCCGGTGGTCGAGGGCGATGATCACCGGCTGGTCGGCATCGTCACCCAGGTGGATCTGCTCAAGCACTTCCACCCACGCCCGGGGCGGCTCAGCTTCGGCCAGCTGAACTTCCTGCGCGGCACCAAGCTGCGCGCGATCATGAGCTCGCCGGTGGTTTCGGTGCCGGCCGATACGCACATGGTCGAGCTGGTCTACCTGCTCTCCGACCGCGGCCTGCATTGCCTGCCGGTGGTCGACGCGCAGCAGCGGCTGATCGGCATGATCACCCAGACCGATCTGATCGCCGCGCTGTACCGCAACTGGCTCAAGCAGCTGCCGGACTGACCCGCGCCGGTCAGATTTCGTAGTACCAGCGCGACCAGTCGTAGTCGTCGAGAGCGAGCTCGCGCAGCAGCTCGATGGCTTTGGCCAGCGCCGGCGACTCACTGGCGCGGGCACGCACCAGATAGACCGGGTAGGAAAACTCCGGTGCGTGCTCCACTCGCTTGAGAATGCCCTCTTCCAGGTAGCGCTGGACCACGCGGGTGCGGAAGTAGCCGCGCCCGCCGCATTGCACCAGATACTGCAGCGCCAGCGGGCCGAGGCTGAACGAAAGCGTGGCGCGGGTGCATTCGGGCAGCGCCTGGTTGTGCTGCTTGCGAAATGCCGGGCCCCAGTCGACATACAGGTACGGATCGGGATTGGCCGTCTGCACCACCTGGATCAGCTTCTCCTCCAGCAGCTGCTCGACCTGCAGGCCCGGCCAGTACTCCGGCTGGTGCACCAGCGCGGCGTCGAGCACACCCAGATCCAGCTTCTTCTGCAGCTCCTCGCCGCTGGCGATCTCCAGCCGCACCGCATGGCCCGGCAGCCCCTGGCGCAGGCGTTGCACCCAGGCCAGCATCAGCGGGTTGCACAGGCTCACCTCGGAGCCAAGGGTCAGCAGCTTGCCGCTGCCCTGCGACAGCGGCAGGTCGCGGCGCGCGGCTTCCCAGGTCTGCACCAGCTGGTTGGCGTAGGCGACGAAGCGTTCGCCGTCATGAGTCAGCCGAGCGCCGGCACGGTTGCGCACGAACAGGCGGCAACCGAGCTGGCTTTCGAGGTTATGCACCCGTGCGGTGACGGCCGTCTGGGTGATGTGCAGGCGTTCGGCGGTGGCGATGAAGCTGCCGCTGCGAATGATCTCGAGAAAGGTGCGGGCGAGATCGATGTCCATGGTCGAGCCTTGCAAGCCGGGTGGGCTGGCGATTGTAGCAACCGTGCCGGCATCCGGTGGCGCGCGGCGCCAGCCGGCCTCAGGAGCAGCTGCCGGTGTGCGTGCGCGATACGGTGACGCGGCCCGTGACCGAAAGCGTCAGCGCGCGCTCCTGACCACCGAGCGGCGAGGCACGGCAGATGGTCAGCGAGAGCGGCGTGGCGCCGAAGCCGCTGGGAAGGAAGGTCAGTTCGCGAACCGTCGAGGCGAGCAGATAGCCATCCTTCGCCGCCGGGTAGCTGCGGATCACCGTACTGCCGGCGCGCATTACCCAGCCCTGTTCCCAGCCAGCGGCGTCGTCGCAGTTGCTGCCGTCACTGGAGGTGCATAGCGTGATCGGCGTGTTGCGCTTCATCGCCTCGCTCCGGGCCAGCCGGGCGCTGGCCGCGAACTCGGTGGTGTAGGTGCGCAGCCTGCTGTTGAGCACCATGTTGTCGTAGCCCGGCACGGCGATCGCAGCCAGCACGGCCAGTACGCCGAGTGCCACCATCAGTTCGATCAGGGTGAACGCGGCCTGGCGAACACCCGCGGTGGCCTGCGGCCGAACGCGATACGGCATTTGGCGCTCCTACTGCTCGATATTCCAGAACACCCGCGAGGTCGGCTGCATGACCGATGCGGGATTGATCGGTGGGCTACCCTGCAGCGGCGAGGACGGGTCGGCACCGATGACGAACGGCACGGTGGTGACACCGTCGTCCAGGGTCACCATGCCGGCAACTGGCGAAGGGGGCAGGCCATCGCCGACCACGTCGTGATAGACGCCCTGGCCGGTCAGGTAGTTGACGGTATAGACGCGAGTCTCGCCGAGCCCGGAGCAGACGTTGGCCGACGGCACTCTCGGCTGATGGGTGCTGAAGGTCACATCGCCGAATACCGTGATCGCCGAGGTGACCACCTGTTCGGTGCTGTCGAGCTGCAGGTACCACCCCTTCTTCTGGCCGAGGCTGGTGGTGGTTGGTGCGCTCTGGGTGGTGATGCCCAGCAGCGAGTTCAGGCAGAGCAGGTTCGCGCCACAGTTGACGCCTTCGCTGGCAAGCCAGCCGGTGTCGTTCGGGCGATCACGCAGCATGAAGAAGTAGTTGGTGGTGGCCGCGGCGTCGTCGTAGTCGAGCAGCGGTTTCTCCCGATCACCGGAGCCGAGCAGCAGGACGAAATCGGCGCCATCGGCGACCACGTCCGGGGCGAACATGAACTTGCGATTGGCGGTGCAGGTCCCCGCCGTGCTGCAGCCGAGGGCTGCGATGCGGGTGATGCTCCAGTTTTCCGGCGCTGCTGCGCCCATGGTGATGCGGTAGACGTTACCGCCCAGATCGGCGAGATAGCCGTATAGCGCCAGACCGGCGCTGTTACGCACCAGCGTCACGTCGGAGACGACGCTGCGCTGGGTGTTGAAGGTCTTGAGCAGGGCGCCGCTGTCGGCGTCCAGCACATAGACCTTGTTGCCCTTGGTCGTACTGCTGCAGGCATGTGGATCGGCGTCCTCGCAGGTGTCGTAGCCGCCGCCCATGATCAGCATGGGCGCAGTGCCAGCCCCGTAGCCGCTCGCCTTGAGCAGCTTCGGTGGCGCCCAGGTTTGACCGATGCCGGCGAAGCCCTCGCTGCAGTTGCTGTCGCTGACTGTGCCACTGCTGGTGAAGTTGCTCGGGCAGCCGCGTTTCCACTTCAGCGCCGGCGCGGTCGGGTCAGTTACGTTGAAGGCGTACAGGGCGCGTCCGCCACGACGCATGGTGGCGTAGATCCAGGCGCTGGAGCCGTCCTGGTGGGCCACCACTGGGCCGTCCATGCCGTAGTCCTTGGGCTTGGGCGTGGTGGTTCCGCTGAAGCCAGGGAAGCTGATCGGAATGCTGTTGCCGTACAGCCGTTTGATCTTGCCGTAGAACTCCGGGGGCATGAACGACCAGAGCTCGCTGCCGGCCGCCTGGGTGCCGTATGCGCTGGTGCGGTTGCCGACCACTGCACGCAGCACGCCATCGTTGCCGCCGTAGAAGGTGACGATATCTGGACTGCCGGCGCTGCCGTAGTTGATTGCCACGGGGCGCGAATGCACCACGTCGCCATGCACCGAGGGGCGCATCTCGTTGAGGTTGCCGTCGCCGTCCTCGTCCTGCAGATCCTTGCCACGCGCCCAGTCGATCAGCGCGGTGCGCTCGGCATCATCGGCGGCGCCGAGTTGCGTTGCGGTGATCGCCGAATTGGCAGTGGAGAAGTTGGTGAGCGAGGTGCAGGCGCCGGCTGCACAGGTGAGCATGTTGCGCGTGCTGGAAGCCCGCAGCAGATAGCCCTGACCTCCCTTTTCGACGATGTTGCCATCCGGGGTGTTGGAGCCCGACGAATCCGCCCCGGTCAGGCAGCTGCCGCGGGCGCTGAAGCTCCAGTAGTTGTCGGCGGCGGTCGGCGTCCAGAAGCTGCGCGCGCATTCGGTGATGAAGCCGGTATTGGCGTTGATGGCGCTGACACCGTCGGCATCGAGCAGACGCAGGTCGGCGCCGATGTAGCCCAGCTTGTACTGCTTGAGATTGCCGTGCCAACGCGGAAATCCATCCGCGTCCGGACGGAACATGCCGATGAACACCTGGTTCAGATAGGTGCCCTGGGCATTCACGCTGACCGGCAGACTCACCGAGGCGAACACACTGTTGGTTGCCTGCACCTCGGAGAAGATTGCATTCAATGCATCGACGATCTGGGTGCCGCTGCTGGTAACGTCGAAGTATTTGCCATCGCTCGCGCGCGCCATGCTCTGCAGCAGCGCAGTCCAGCCGAGCCCCTGGCGGTTGGGGCCACGGTTGATGTCGATGGTGTAGGTGGTGATCTGCTGGGCGCTTTTCTTCATGAAGCGTGCCCACTCGTCGGCGACGTTGTCCTGCGAGTCGCTGGGGGTGATCGGGATGGCCGTGGTGGAGCCGCCGAGACCGGCCAGCGCGGTGGTCGCCTGAACGATATCGGAGCTGTTGTCCTGCGCCGGGCCGTTGCTGATGTAGATCACGTAGTTCTTGCCGCAGCCGGAGACGATGGGCGAGCGGTAGCTGGTAGCGCCTTTGCTCGCCAGGGCGTTGTTCGGCAAGGCGTAGATGGCATCGGAGGCGGTCGACACGCCGCGGTTGCCGGCAAAGTCGGTCTTGGCCTTGTCGTTACCCGCGTGCGGGGTGGCGCCGGCAAAATACAGGTACGCCTCTTCCATCGCCTTGCTGACCTTGCCGCCGTTGGACTTGTCGCCGAGCTTGTCGAAGCTGGTAACCAGATTCGCCATGGCCGTCTTGTTGGCGGCATCCATCGGCCGCAGGGCCGCGCGCACGTATGCGCCGTCCGGTCCCGAGTTTCCACCGCCGGTCTCGGTGAACATCATGATGCCCAAACGGAACTTGTCCTCCGGCAGGGCGCTGACCACCGAGCGCAGGGCGGCTATCTCGTTGGCGAATGCGTCGTTCCAGTTGGCGGTATTGTCGAGGATGATCAGCACGTTCGGCGCGCCGGTCGAATCGCTCGGCACGCCGACGAACAGGTCGATATCTTCGGCGTTCGCCGCTTGCGCCAGGCTGACGCTTAGCACCAGCAACATCCGGCTCAGATAGGTTTTCATGCGCTTACCTCGTGAGGCCGACTTCAGGGGCACAGCTGATTCTTGCGGGCGTCGGAAAGCAGCAACCGGATACCGGAACGCACCCTGACCGCTGCGCCAGTGCTGGGGTCTTGAACGCTGGCGAGCAGTTCCCATTCGGTGTTCCAGGTCGAGCTGGACATGCCTTCGAGGGTCAGGCTGCTGGGCGCGACGGCCGTAGCAAGGCTGACCCTGATGCACTGCGGCTGCGCCACGCCGACCTCGTAGTCGTCACTGCCGTCCCGGTTGATGTCGATGCCGATAGACTGGGCCGTTGGCGTGGTGCTCGCCATGGACTGGATAACCTGTTCAAGGGCGTTGTCCGCCGCGGCCAATGCCTCGTTGCGCCATTGCTGGTTGCCGACCACGTCCAGGTTGACCCGGCTCAGGGTGAAGGACGACGTCACCAGTACGGTCAACAGAAGCAGCATGATCAGCGCGGTGATCAGGGCGAAGCCCTGTTGGTGGCGGTGCTTCATGGTGTCTCCCGGCGGGCCGATACGTTGGTCAGGCGCACGGTGGTGGAGTAGACGTGACGCTGGAAGGCATCGTTGTATGGGCCGAAGGTCTCGCCACCGACGACGTAGGTCTTGTCTGACTGGTAGCCCGGGGTGGGCTCCAGATTGCGCACCAGCAGATGAACCTCGATCACCACGGTATTGGTCAGGTCCGCCAGGTTGCAGGGGGTACTGGAGGTACAGGTGGTGTCCGGCGCGCCATCGCCGCGGTTGGTCGGCGAGTTGCGGTTCAGCGCACTGGCCCACTGCACGGGCTGGCTGTAGTCGACTGCCGCACCGGTATCGCTGAGGTTGTCGACACCGAAGACGAAGCGCATGGCTTCGATTCCCTCGACCATGGCGACGGCATCCCGCTGGACGAGCGCGCCACCGGCCAGATCGAAGCTGGACTGCATCAACGTAGGGATGCCATCGCCGGCGCTCACCGCATAGTCGCGTACGTAGTACGCCGTGTTGAGGAAGCGGCGCTTATCGGCCGGGGTCGTGCAGTTGCGCCTGTGCAGAGTGAAGCCGCTGGTATCGAAAACGTAGCGCGGCTCACCTTCGCAGTACGAGGTCTGCCAGTAGAGCTTGCCGTTGCTATCGGCCTCGCAGTTCGCCGCGCCGGTCACGCAATTAGCCACATGGCGCACCAGCAGCACGTCGCTGCCCGCGCGGGGCGAAGGCATCATGCCGGTGCAGCCGCTCGGCACGGCGGCGTAGAGCTGCACCGGCACGCCGAGCAGGCGGGTCTTGTATGGCTCGTCCCAGTCCGAATAAGGCGCGCAGGGTGTCGGGAGAACCGTGGGATAGTCGGCTGGTGCCGAGGTGGCGGTCAGGTCGTCGAAATCCGGCAGGTAGCCATCGAGGAAGCCGGCATGCATGAGGTCGTCGCGCAGCAGACGAATCGCCAGGCGACCGTGCTCCATCTGGCTGTTGGTCTTGGCCAGCTCGCTGTTGCTGCGGCTCATGTTGAGGTACAGCGTCAGGGTGGCGGCGCTGAGAATCAGGGCGAGGGTCATCGCCACCATCAGTTCGATCAGGCCGAAGCCAGCGCTGACGGTACGGCCGTGGCTAGCACTGGCTCGTCTCATAGCGGCGCCACCCGCACCAACGTGGTGACGACCCGGCGGCAGCGGTCGCCACTGCACTGACTGCCGCTGGTGCCGTCGAAAGCATCCTTGCCACAGGCGACGCTGGAAGGCGGCGCTGTCAGCGGCAACAGGCCCTGCCAGGCGACCGTCAGCAGATACTGATTGTTGCCCAGAGCTTCGACACAGCCGCGCCCGCCGATGAGTCCGCCGGCAAGGCCGCTACTGGTGCTTTCGCTAGCGCCTTGCAGCGCAGCGCACCAGGCGGCGGTATCGCGCTGTTGCTGGGTTGCGCTGGAGGTAGGGCAGGTCATGCCTGCACCTAATGGGCTGGACGTACCGGTCACGTAACTGGCCGCTGCTGTGCGATTGGCCGTCATGCGCGCGGCGAGGTCATCAAGAAGCAGCAATGCTTGCGAGCGCTGGTAGGTTTCCATCTCCGATTGCTGCAAGCGCGCCTGCAGTGCCATCACGCCGAGCAGGCCGACGGCAAGGATCACCAGGGTGACCAGCACTTCGATCAGGCTCACGCCGGCCTGGCGGCGGTCTGCGTCAGGCACTCGTTCACCACTTGTCGCTGGGCGTCTTGACGCCCTCGTGGTTGAGGGTCAAATCGCCGTCGACGGCCTGGCTGCCGAGAGCCGTGAAGGTGATGAGAAACGATGGCACCGTTCCGCTGCCCACGGTCACGGCGAAGCTGTAGTGCGGGCTCACTTCAGTGGAAAGAGCGAAGCCGCTGGCAGTCAGGGCCGCGGTATCGGCGTAGCTGCGGTTGGCCAGGAGGAACTGCTGCTGGCGATTGGCGATCTCCAACATCTGCGCCTGGGCGGCGGTACGGTTGCTGCGGATGACGTACTGGCGATAGTTCGGCAGCGCAATGGCGGCGAGGATGCCGATGATGACCACGACGATCATGACTTCGATCAGGGTGAAACCACGCGCCTTATACCGAGCCACATTACTTCTCCAAGTGAGGCCGATCACATCGGGAGCGCGAACTCCCCGTCATTACGAGTCGACGAACTATGTCGAATCAGTAATGGCACACAAATATTATTGTGACATCGTGGTCAAAGATAGACCGGGCGGTCACAAAAGCCGATATTTTGTGTCGCAGTTCAAAATTTGGCTGGGGTCGGAGGCGACTTTTTTCGGCCGTGAACGCTGCCGTCAAGCAACGTTCACGCGGCCTGGAAGGGGGCTAGTGCGAGGTGCCTTCGGCGAACTTGATCTTGTTGCCGACGTTGTACTTACCGGAGGGCTTGTTCATCGGGATGCGTTTGACCTCCTCCAGCGTGTTGGCGTCGTAGACGAGGAGGGCGCCGTCGGTGTCCCAGACGCTGAGCAGGGCGTAGCGGCCGTCGTTGGTGAATTCGACGTGGGCGGCGTTCTTGCCCGGCATCGGGCGCAGGGTGTGGGCGACTTCCAGGGTCTGTTTGTCGATCAGGTGCACGGCGTCGTTGTTCGGGCCGAAGAATACGTCGGTCCAGGCGTAGGGCGAGTTGGCCTGGCTGCGCATGAAGAAGCCCGGGCCTTCGGTGGGAATCTCCTTGATCAGCTTCCAGGTTTGCAGATCGAGCACCGAGATCAGCCCCTTGCTGACGTTAGGCGTGGCGAACACCCACTTGCCGTCACTCTTCCAGTAGATGCCCGAGCCCAGGTGCGGCATGCCCGGCAGCGGGATATCGGTGACCGCCTTGCCGGTATCCAGGTCGATCACCTGGCCGCCGTGGGCCTTGCGCGAGGTGGCCAGCAGGTGGCGGTAGTCGGGGGTGAAGGAGAAGTCGTCGAGGAAGTCGGCGGCCTCGATGCGCCGCGGTTCGAAGGTCGGCTCGCCGGCGTAGGAGAGTTCCCAGGCCTCTTTCACGTCCTTCAGCGCGACCACGAAGCTGTCGCGCGGTGGCGCGGTATACACGGCGCTGACCCGTGACGGCGTGCCATCCTGGCCGACCGCGGGGATGTGCTTGACCAGCGACAGGTCGCGGGCATCGAGCAGCACCAGATTGCCCGGCAGGTAGTTGCCCACCAGCACCCAGCGGCCGTCGTTGCTCACCGCCAGGTTGCGCGTGTTCAGCCCGGCGCGGACCTCGGCGATCATGCTCAGGTTGTGCAAGTCGTAGACGCTTACCCAGCCGTCGCGGGAGGCAAAGTAGACGAAGCGGCCATCCGGCGAGAACTTCGGCCCGCCATGCAGGGCGAAGTGCGACTGGAAGTTCGCCAATTCCTCGAAACGATCACCGTCCAGCACCCGGACGTGGTGATTGCCGGCTTCCACCACGACGAACAGGTTGAGCGGGTCGGCGCCGTGCTGCGGGGTGGTCGGCAGAGTGGCGAGGTCCTTGAGAATGCGGTGGCTGGCGCGGATGTCGGCATCGCTCCAGGTCGGCGGCACGGCCGAGGGCTGATAGAGGTAATCGACCAGGCCGGCGATCTGCGCTTCGTTCAGCACATGGGAGTAGGCGGCCATCTGGCTCGCCGGGCGGCCGTCACGGATCACCGCGTGGGCTTCGGCCGGCTTGATGCGGCTGAGGCTCTCCGGCAACAGCGCCGGCCCGGCGCCGCCGAGGCGGTTGACGCCGTGACAGCTCTGGCAATGCGTTTGGTAGAGCGCCTGGGCGTCGGTCGGCGAGGGGGCCGCGACGGCCATGTCGAGGGCGACGAAGGTGGCGGCCGGCAACGCCGCCGCCAGCAGCAGGGCAGGAATCAGTTGCATGAGGCCTCCGCAATCTTGATCGGATCACCTTGCAGATGTGCCGGGTGCTGAACCTGACGATCTGCGAACAGACCCACCACCCGACCGATCACGGTCAGGGTCGGCGGGGTGAGATGCTGCTGGTCGGCCATGCCCGGCAGCTGGCGCAGCGTGCAGCGCACCACCTGCTGGTTCTCGCGGGTGCCGTTGCCGATCAGCGCGGCGGGGGTATCCACCGGCAGGCCGGCGGCGATCAGGTTGCGCGAGATCTCGCCGAGGCTGGCCAGGCCCATGTAGAACACCAGGGTCTGGCCGCCCTGTGCCAGTGCTTCCCACGGCAGGTGCAGTTCGCCGTTGCTCTGCAGGTGGCCGGTGATGAACTGGCAGGAATGCGCCAGGTCGCGATGGGTCAGCGGGATGCCGGCGTAGGCGCTGCAACCGGCCGCGGCGGTGATGCCTGGCACCACCTGGCAGTCGATGCCGCGCTGCAGAAGGAATTCGAGCTCCTCGGCGCCGCGACCGAAGATGAACGGGTCGCCGCCCTTGAGTCGTACCACGCGCTTGTTCTGCAGGGCCAGGTCGGCCAGCAGCTGGTTGATCTCCGGTTGCGGCAGGCTGTGGTAGCCGCTGGTCTTGCCGACGTAATGGCGACTGCAGGCGGTAGGCAGCAGGGCCATCAGGCCGTCGCTGACCAGGCGGTCGTAGACCACCGCGTCGGCCTGTTGCAGCAGGCTCCAGGCGCGCAAGGTGAGCAGCCCGGGATCGCCCGGACCGGCACCGACCAGAGCGACCTCGCCCGGGGCGAACGCCGCGCTCAGCGAGGCGGGAAGTGTGAGTGGCTGGTCCATGCGGTGCTCCTGAATTCTCATCGGGCTTACGGAGTGCGTTGCTGCGGCGCTTGGTCGGCCGCTTGATCGGTCAGATGGCGATGCTGGGAATGCGCTCGGCGGCGGGCAGGCCGATCTCCTCGTCGGAGAGGTAGCAGCCCGGGTCTTCGGCCCACAGATCGCCCTGCGCCCAGGCGCGGGTACGGGTGTTGCCGTTGCAGATCGCCAGCCAGCGGCAGTCGGCACAGCGACCGTGGACCGCGCGCGGATGCTGGCGCAGCTCCTGCAACAGCGGCGCCGGCTCGTTCAGCCAGATGTCGCTGAAGCGCTGGCGGCGCACGTTGCCGACGGTGTGCTGCCACCAGTAGGTGTCCGGGTGCACGTCGCCGATGTTGTCGATGTTGGCGATGCCGCTGCCCGAGGCGTTGCCGCCCCAGGCGCGCAGCATGCCCTCCAGGCGCTCGCGATGTTCCGGCAGGTGCTGCTCGACCCATTGCAGCAGCAGGACCGCGTCGGCGTCGTTGTTGCCGCTGACGAAATCGGTCTCGCGGCCGTGCTGGACGTCGTCCCAGGCCTGCTCAAAGAGCTGGCGCATGGCGTCGCGGGTCATCTGGTGATGAGCGTCGGCCTTGCGGCTGCGCTTGCCGCGGCCGCTGTAGTTGAGGTGCGAGAGGTAGAACTTCTGCACGTCGTGTTCGCGCATCAGCGCCAGCAGGGCCGGCAGCTGCGGGTAGTTGTTCTGCGTCAGGGTGGTGCGCAGGCCGACGCGGATGTCGCGCTGGCGGCACAGGTCGATGGCATGCATGGACGCGGCGAAGCTGCCCTTGAGCTGGCGCCACTCGTCGTGCACCGCCTCGAGACCGTCGATGCTGATGCCGACGTAGTCGAACTGCGCGGCGGCGATACGTTCGATGTTGCTCTCGTCGATCAGCGTGCCGTTGGTCGACAGCGCAACGAAGAGGCCCTTGTCGCGAGCGTAATCGGCGAGCTGGAAGATGTCGGCCCGCAGCAGCGGCTCGCCGCCGGAGAGGATCAGCACGCGCACACCGGCTTCGTGCAGGTCATCGATCACCTTCAGCGCCTCGACGGTATCCAGCTCGTCGCGGAACTCGCTGTCGGCGGAGGTGGCGTAGCAGTGCTTGCAGGTCAGGTTGCAACGGCGCAGCAGGTTCCAGATCACCACGGGTGGGCGCTTGCCGCTGGCGCTGCGGGCACCAAGTACGGGCGTGGCCGGCCGGGCCAGGGCGCGCAGGTAATGGCTGATTCTCAACATGGTCGGCTCCGCTTCGGCAGCGTGTGACACCGGGCGCGCCGTCTCGCGCGTCCAACTCTTGAGTGGCAGGATCACCGAGCGAGGTAGGGCTGACCTTGATCAGAAACAATAAAAGTTGCAGGGCTATTGGTGCCGGGCGGGCAGGCCGTACCGCTGGTCAGAGCAGCGTCAGCAGCACGCCGATGGCCATCAGCAACGGCCAGCCGAGCAGCAGCAGACGCCAGGCTGGCGGGGCATGGCGCAGTTCCATGAAACCATCGGTGATCAGCCAGGCCTTGCCGAATGCGGCCAGCAGAACGCCTGCCGTCAGTGCCAGGGTGGCGCCGGCACTGCCGAGCACGACGGTGGAGACCGAAAGCGCGGCCAGGCCGAGCCAGCAGGCGACCAGTAACTTGGAAGCGGACATGACGACCTCGTCAGTTCAGCACGTAGACCAGCGGGAACAGCAGCACCCAGACCAGATCCACCATGTGCCAGTAGAGCACCCCGGATTCCAGCCCGCTGTGCGTGTCCGTGCGGTAGGCACCGCGCCGGCAACGCTCGGCCAGCCAGCCGAGAATCACCATGCCCAGCAGTACGTGGAGGAAATGAAAGCCGGTGAGAATCCAGTACAGGGTGAAGAAGGTGTTGTGCTCCATTCCCAGGCCGAGCCCGGCCAGGTGGCCATACTCGTTGAGCTTGAGCACCACATAGATGCACGCCGAGGCCAGCGCCGCGAGCAGCAGCAACGCCGCACGACCCTGCCGCGCCTGACGGACCTGTTCCACCGCCAGCGCGGCGAGCAGGCCGGAGGTCAACAGGCTCAGCGTCAGTGCCAGGCCGATGGAGCTGTCCAGTGCCGCGCGGCTTTCGCCGAACAGCTGCGGGTTGAACATCTGGGTGACCGCGAACGCCAGGATGAGGATGGCGAACACCGTCAGCTCGGCGAGGATGAAGAACCACATCGCCAGGTCACCCGGCAGGCGCCGGGACGGCTGGGCGACGCGTTCAGCCGAAGTGGACATCGACCACATCCATCAGCGCGGCAACAGTCTGCGGATCATCTGACAGCGGTTCGGCGAGACAGGCCAGGCAGGCCTGCCGCGGCGTCATGCCGGAGCGGATCATGCGTGCGGTGAAGATCAGCAGGCGGGTCGAGGCGACTTCCTCCAGATCGTGCTGTTCCAGCCGACGCAGTGCCTGGCCAAGCTTGACCACCTGGGCGGCGAGCGCAGCATCGACCTGCGCCTCGTTGGCGACGATGCGCTCTTCCTCGGCGGCTGGCGGATAGTCGAAGCGCATCGCCACGAAGCGCTGGCGGGTGCTCGGCTTCATGCCCTTGAGCAGGTTCTGGTAACCGGGGTTGTAGGACACCACCAGCATGAAACCCGGCAGCGCCTTCAACGCCTCGCCGGTGCGCTCGATGAACAACTCGCGGCGATCATCGGCCAGCGGATGCAGCACCACGGCGGTGTCCTGGCGCGCCTCGACCACTTCGTCCAGGTAGCAGATGCCGCCTTCGCGCACCGCGCGGGTCAGCGGTCCGTCCTGCCACCAGGTGCCCTGGGCGCCGATCAGATGACGGCCGACCAGGTCGGCGGCGGAGAGGTCGTCATGACAGGCCACGGTGTACAGCGGCAGGTTCAGCCGGTGCGCCATGTGCTGCACGAAGCGCGTCTTGCCGCAGCCGGTCGGGCCCTTGATCAGCACCGGCATGCCGTGCTGCCAGGCCTGCTGGAACAGCTGCTCCTCGTTGCCCAGTGGTTGATAGAACGGGGCATCCGGTGTGCCGGCGGCGGTTGGGATCTCGAGCGCATTCACAGGCAATACCTCACGGCAGCGGTTGGTTATCTCGATCGCCACGCTACCGATCCGGGTCCGGCCGCTCAAGCAGTCTGCCGGCAAAGCTTGATTGCGATCAAGCCCGCTGCGGATGCGTGGCGGAGCGAGACCCAGCGCAAGGTTTGCCCGCGACAAGGCGTCACGCTCAGGGGGTGAGGAGGGATCTCTTGATTGTCGTCAAGCGGACCCGCAAAGCCGCTCTCATAGGATGCCAGTGCACCAACAACAACTGGATCTGCCGTACCGCCGTCACCTGAGCAGGAAGCGCATCCCGCGTTTCCAGAGGAGAAACAGCATGAAAAAACCACTACTGGCTGGATTCGTCGCCGGCTTCTCGTTACTCGCTCTGGGCATTGCTCAGGCACAGAACAATCCGGAAGACAAAGCCGAGGCTGCCTATAAGGGGCAAGCGTCGGCAGTCGATCCGGCCAGTGCACAGGTCGTGCATTCACCGGGCGCACCGGACCTCACCTCCGCCGAGTTCGAGCAGGCCAAGGAAATCTACTTCCAGCGCTGCGCCGGCTGTCACGGTGTGCTGCGCAAGGGCGCGACCGGCAAGCCGCTGACGCCTGACATCACCCAGGAGCGTGGCCAGGCCTATCTGGAAGCGCTGATCACCTATGGTTCGCCTGCCGGTATGCCGAACTGGGGGACGTCCAACGCGCTGACCAAGGACCAGATCACGCTGATGGCCAAGTACATCCAGCACACTCCGCCGACCCCGCCCGAGTGGGGGATGAAGGAGATGAAGAATTCCTGGAATGTGCTGGTCAAGCCGGAAGATCGGCCGAAAAAGCAGATGAACAAGCTGAACTTGCCGAACCTGTTCTCCGTCACCCTGCGTGACGACGGCAAGATCGCCCTCGTCGACGGTGACAGCAAGAAGATCGTCAAGACCATCGACACCGGTTATGCAGTGCATATCTCGCGCATGTCCGCTTCGGGTCGTTACCTGCTGGTCATCGGTCGCGATGCCAAAATCGACATGATCGACCTGTGGGGCAAGGAGCCGGTCAAGGTCGCCGAAATCAAGGTCGGCATCGAGGCCCGCTCGGTTGAAACTTCGAAGTACAAGGGCTACGAGGACAAGTACGTGATCGCTGGCGACTACTGGCCGCCACAGTTCACCATCATGGACGGCGAAACCCTGGAACCGCTGCAGATCGTCTCCACCCGTGGCATGACCGTCGGTACCCAGGAATACCACCCGGAACCGCGCGTCGCGGCGATCATCGCCTCCCACGAACATCCCGAGTTCATCGTCAACGTCAAGGAGACCGGCAAAGTCATGCTGGTCAACTACGAAGACATCAACAACCTGACCACCACCATGATCGGCACCGCGCCGTTCCTGCATGACGGCGGCTGGGACGTGAGCCACCGCTACTTCATGACGGCAGCGAACAACTCCAACAAAGTTGCGGTGATCGACTCGAAAGAGCGCAAGATGGCCGCGCTGGTCGATGTCGGCAAGATTCCGCACCCAGGCCGTGGCGCCAACTTCGTGCATCCGAAATTCGGACCGGTATGGGCAACCAGCCACCTGGGCGACGAGACCATCTCGCTGATTGGCACCGACCCCGACAAGCATCCGAAGAACGCCTGGAAAGTGGTCGAGACTCTGAAGGGCCAAGGTGGCGGTTCGCTGTTCATCAAGACCCATCCGAAGTCCAAGCACCTGTATCTGGATACCACCTTCCACCCGGATGCCAAGATCAGCCAGTCCGCTGCGGTCTTCGACATCAGCAATCTGGAGGGCGGCTACAAGGTGCTGCCCATCGGCGAGTGGTCCGGCCTGAAAGGCGGGGCCCAGCGCGTGGTGCAGCCGGAGTACAACGAGGCGGGCGACGAAGTCTGGTTCTCGGTCTGGAATGGTCAGGAAGAGGAGTCCGCGATTGTTGTCGTAGATGACAAGACGCTAGAACTCAAAACAGTGATCAAGGACAAAAGGTTGATTACCCCAACCGGTAAATTTAACGTCCACAACACTCAGTACGACGTTTACTGAGTCCACCTGGGGGCGGGCCTCAAGATCCGCCCCCGATTAGCCTTGAGGAAGTACTCATGAAAAAAATTCTGCTCCCATTGCTCGCCCTTGGCGGCGCGCTGGCCCTGCAGCCGGCGTTCGCACAGGACGGCGAAGCGCTGTTCAAGAGCAAGCCTTGCGCCGCGTGCCATAGCATCGACGCCAAGCTGGTAGGCCCGGCGTTCAAGGAAGTCGCCGCCAAGTACGCAGGGCAGGACGGCGCTGCCGATCTGCTGGCCGGCCACATCAAGAACGGCAGCCAGGGCGTATGGGGTCCGATCCCGATGCCGCCAAACCCTGTTACCGAAGAAGAAGCCAAGATCCTCGCCGAGTGGGTTCTTAGTCAGAAGTAAGCTGCACCGGAGGACGCCATGACAGTTGCCCGACACGCCGTAAAACGTCTGGGGCTGACCCTGGCGTCCTTCCTCCTGATTCCCGTCGCGCTGGCCGCTGCTCCTTCGGCAGAACGCCAGGCCCAGCTCGACAACCTGCTCCTGCAGGATTGCGGCTCCTGCCATGGCCTGCGCATGACCGGTGGGCTCGGCCCGCCACTGACGCGCGCGGCACTGGCCGACAAACCCCGTGAAAGCCTGATCGCCACCGTCACCCACGGACGGCCCGGCACCGCCATGCCCGGCTGGAAGGCGCTGCTCGACGAGCAGGACATCGCCTGGCTGGTCGACCAACTCCTGCAAGGATATCCAAAGCCATGATTCGCCCGATCCTGCTGTTCGCGGCTACCGCCATGCTCGGTGCCTGTGCGCAACAACCCCTGCGCGGTACCGGTGACCTCGGCGTGGTGGTCGAGCGCGCCACCGGCAGCCTGCAGATCATCGAGAGCAGCAACCAGAGCCAGCTGGCGCGCGTCGAAGGGCTGGGCGATCTGTCCCATGCCTCGGTGGTCTTCTCCCGTGATCAGCGTTACGCCTATGTGTTCGGGCGCGACGGTGGGCTGACCAAGGTCGACCTGTTGCGCCAGCGCATCGACCGCCGTGTGGTTCAGGGAGGCAACAGCATCGGCGGGGCGATCAGCCAAGATGGCCGGCTGATCGCGGTGGGCAACTACGAGCCGGGCGGCGTCAAGGTATTCGATGCCGAGACCCTTGAGCTGGTCGCCGACATCCCGGCCACGCCGCTGGCCGATGGCAGCCGTAATTCGCGGGTGGTCGGCGTGCTCGACGCCCCTGGCCGACGCTTCATCTACAGCCTGTTCGACACCAACGAGACCTGGCTGCTGGATTTCAGCCAGGGCGATACACCGACCGTCACGCGGTTCGAGAACGTCGGCAAGCAGCCCTACGATGCGCTGCTGACCCCTGACGGCCGCTACTACATTGCCGGCCTGTTCGGCGAGGACGGTATGGCCAAGATCGACCTCTGGCACACCGTCCGCGGTGTCGAGCGGATCATCGACGGTTACGGCCGCGGTCAGGAGAAACTGCCGGTCTACAAGATGCCCCACCTGGAGGGCTGGACGGTGGCCGGCGACCAGACCTTCGTTCCCGCCATCGGCCAGCATCGGGTGCTGGTGATGGATTCGAAGAGCTGGAAGCAGACCGACGCCATCGACGTCGCCGGCCAGCCGGTGTTCGTCATGGCGCGGCCGGATGCGCGGCAGATCTGGGTCAACTTCGCGCACCCGGACAACGGCAAGGTGCAGGTGATCGACAGCGAAAGCCACGAGATCATCGCTACCCTGGAGCCCGGTCCGGCCGTGCTGCATATGGAATTCACCGCCCGTGGCGACCAGCTCTGGCTGTCGGTGCGCGACGGCAACGAGGTCCAGGTGTGGGACCCCTACAGCCTGAAGCTGATCAAGCGCCTGCCGGCACAGAGCCCGAGCGGCATCTTCTTCAGCAGCCGCGCTCACGAGACGGGGTTGTGACATGCACATCGACGCTCTCAGTCGCCGCCTGATCGACCGTTTTCAGCACGGCATGCCGCTGTGTGCCGAACCCTACCGCGCCATGGCCGAGGAACTCGGCTGCAGCGAGGACGAGGTGCTGGACCGCCTCGAACAGCTGCAGGCCGCCGGCGGGCTTTCGCGCGTCGGCCCGGTGTTCGAACACAGCCGAGCCGGTGCGAGCACCCTGGTGGCACTGGCCGTGCCCGAAGCGCGGCTGGAGCAGGTTGCGGCACGCATCAGTGCCTTCTCCGAGGTCAATCACAACTATCTGCGCGAGCATCGCTACAACCTCTGGTTCGTGCTGACCGGGCCGGACCGTGCGCACATCGACCGAGTGCTCGCCGAGATCGAAGCCGACACCGGGCTGGTGCCCCTGGACCTGCCGATGCTCAACGCGTTTCGCATCGACCTGGGCTTTCCCTTGGGAGAACCGTCATGAACGACTGCCTCAACGATTTGCAGGCGATGCAGCTGCGCCGCCTGCTCGAGGCCGGCCTGCCACTGACGGCGAGGCCCTACCAGCGCCTTGCCGAGCAGATCGGCTGCAGCGAGCGCCAGGTGCTCGAACAGGTCGAGCAGTGGCAGGAGGCCGGGCTGTTCCGCCGCGTCGGGCTGGTGCTCAAACACCGGGCGCTGGGGTTTCGCGCCAATGCCATGCTGGTGATGGATATTCCCGACGAGCAGGTCGACGCGATCGGCCGCCGCCTGGGCCAGGCCGCCGGGGTCAATCTCTGTTACCAGCGGCCACGGCGCCTGCCACAGTGGCCCTACAACCTGTTCTGCATGGTTCACGGTCGCGAGCGTGAACAGGTCTGCGGACTGATCGAGCGGCTGCTGGCCGAGCACGGTCTGAGCGATGTGCCGCACCAGTTGCTGTTCAGCACGCGGGCCTTCAAACAGTGTGGCGGACGTTTCGCGCCGCCATTGCCGGACGTCGCCAATGGATGACTTCGATCGACTGCTGATCAATCGCCTGCAACACGGCTTGCCGCTGGTCCGCCAGCCCTGGGAAGCGCTGGCCACGGAGTTGGGCAGCAGCTCCGAGGCGCTGCGGCAGCGGGTCCAGGCCCTGCTCGAGGATGGCACCCTGACCCGCTTCGGCCCGATGTTCGATGTCGAGCGCCTCGGCGGCGCCTTCACCCTGGCCGCGCTGGCGGTACCGGAGGCGCGCTTCGACGAGGTCGCCGCGCAGCTCGAGGCGATGCCCGAGGTCGCCCACAACTACCGCCGTGAGCACCAGTGGAACATGTGGTTCGTGCTCGGTTGCGAGACGCCCGCGGGTGTCACCGAAGCCATCGCCCGCATCGAGGCGCAGACCGGCCTGACGGTGCTCAACCTGCCGAAGGAGAAAACCTATCATGTCGGTTTGCACTTCCCCGTCTGACGAAGCGCTGGTGCGTCGGTTGGTCGAGCTGACCGAGGCCAGACTGCCTCTGGTGGCCGATCCCTGGGCCTGGCTCGCCACCGAGCTGGGGCTCGAGGTGGACGACACCCTGGCGCTGCTGCAGCGCCTGCAGGCCGAGGGGGCGATCCGCCGGATCGCCGCGGTGCCCAACCACTACCGGCTGGGTTACCGGCACAACGGCATGACCGTGTGGGATGTCGACGATGCCGAGATCGACCGCCTGGGCGCGCTGATCGGCGCGCAGCCCTTCGTCAGCCACTGCTACCGACGGCCGCGCCGCGACGGCTGGCCTTACAACCTGTTCGCCATGGTGCACGGGCGCGATGCCAGTGACATCGAGGCCTACCGCAACCAGATCCGCGCCTTGCTCGGCAGCGCCTGCCGGGCGAACGAGATGCTGGTGTCCAGTCGCATCCTGAAGAAGACCGGCCTGCGCCTGGCCGCCCAGCGTCGCGCCTGAGCCTGCGCCGGTACTGCCGTTCGCCCTCGCCGACAGCCCCGGCTACCGGGTTCGCAAGCCCGTAGCGCAGCGGCCCGATGCCCGGCCGGTGCGCGTGAAAACCGCTGGAGCCCTTGCCTCGCAAGGGTTTGCGGCCTGCCTTCGATCCCCCTTGAAAGCCTGACTGTTGCGTTCGGGTTTTTCTTGATTGCCATCAAGCAGGTTTCGATAGCCCCCTTCTTAAACTGGCCACGCCAAGCCATGAGGAGGCGACCATGTCCGAGACCTTCACCAAAGGAATGGCCAGGAATATCTACTTCGGAGGAAGCGTGTTCTTCTTCCTTGTGTTCCTCGGCCTTACCTACCACACAGAGCAGACTTTCCCCGAACGTTCGAACGCATCGGAAATGACCGAAGCGGTCGTGCGTGGCAAGGCAGTCTGGGAAAACAACAACTGCATCGGCTGCCACAGCCTGCTGGGTGAAGGTGCCTACTTCGCACCGGAGCTAGGCAACGTGTTCGTCCGTCGGGGCGGTGACGAGGCCTTCAAGCCGTTCCTGCACGCCTGGATGAAAGCCCAGCCACTCGGCGCCCCCGGTCGCCGCGCGATGCCGCAATTCAATCTGACCGAGCAGCAAGTTGACGATATGGCGGAGTTCCTCAAGTGGACTTCGAAGATCGACACCAACAACTGGCCGCCAAACAAGGAAGGTTGAGTGATGAACGTCTTTGTTTCCGAATTCACTGGAGGGGCCACGAGATGAGCATTCTCAACCCGCATCTCAAATTCCAATCGCAGGCCGTTGCCAAACCCTACTTCGTGTTTGCGCTGATGCTGTTCGTCGGTCAGATCCTCTTCGGTCTGATCATGGGGCTGCAGTACGTGGTAGGTGACTTCCTGTTCCCGCTGCTGCCGTTCAACGTGGCGCGGATGGTTCACACCAACCTGCTGATCGTCTGGCTGCTGTTCGGCTTCATGGGCGCGGCCTACTACCTCATTCCCGAGGAAGCGGACCGCGAACTGCACAGTCCGAAACTGGCCATCATCCTGTTCTGGGTGTTCGCCGCGGCCGGCGTGCTGACCATTCTCGGTTACCTGTTCGTGCCCTATGCGGGCCTGGCGGAAATGACCAAGAACGAGCTGCTCCCGACCATGGGACGCGAGTTCCTCGAGCAGCCGACGATCACCAAGATCGGCATTGTGGTGGTGGCCCTGGGCTTCCTCTACAACATCGGCATGACCATGCTCAAGGGTCGCAAGACCGTGGTCAGTACGGTGATGATGACCGGTCTGATCGGCCTCGCGGTGTTCTTCCTGTTCTCCTTCTACAACCCCGAGAACCTGGCGCGCGACAAGTACTACTGGTGGTTCGTCGTGCACCTGTGGGTGGAAGGCGTGTGGGAACTGATCATGGGTTCGATGCTCGCCTTCGTCCTGATCAAGATCACCGGCGTTGACCGCGAAGTGGTCGAGAAGTGGCTCTACGTGATCATCGCCATGGCCCTGATCACCGGCATCATCGGCACCGGCCACCACTTCTTCTGGATCGGCGCACCGACCGTGTGGCTGTGGCTGGGCTCGATCTTCTCCGCCCTGGAACCGCTGCCGTTCTTCGCCATGGTGCTGTTCGCCCTGAACATGGTGAACCGTCGTCGCCGCGAGCATCCGAACAAGGCCGCCTCGCTGTGGGCCATCGGCACCACCGTGACTGCCTTCCTCGGCGCAGGTGTATGGGGCTTCCTGCACACCCTGGCTCCGGTGAACTACTACACCCACGGCTCGCAGATCACTGCCGCGCATGGTCACCTGGCCTTCTACGGCGCCTACGCGATGATCGTCATGACCATGATCAGCTACGCGATGCCGCGTCTGCGTGGCCTGGGTGAAGCGCCGGATGCACGGGCGCAGCGCATCGAGGTCTGGGGCTTCTGGCTGATGACCCTGTCGATGGTCGCCATCACCCTGTTCCTCACCGCCGCAGGCGTGGTGCAGGTCTGGCTGCAGCGGATCCCTGCCGATGGTGCCGCCATGTCCTTCATGGCAACCGCCGACCAGCTGGCCATCTTCTTCTGGCTGCGTCTGGTGGCCGGGGTGATCTTCCTGATCGGTCTGGTCTGCTACCTGTACAGCTTCCGCCAGCGCGGTCGGGTACCGGTCGCAGCAGCGGCAGCCGCCGCGGCCTGAGACGGTTCGCAATGAGCATCGACGGCCCGGCTGGTATTAGCGGGCCGTTTTGCGTTTCAACTGCCAGCACGGAGTAACCCGCCATGGCCTTTACCATCGAAGTGGAAGAGTGGGTCGGTAGTGTCTGGCACCGCTTCATCACCCGTCGCGCCAGCCCGGATTTCCCGGAAGCACGGGTCGATCTCGAGAGCATGCAGCGCCCGCTATCGCTGCTGTTCCGCGCCATGGGCGGCGCCAGCGGGGTCGGCGTCGAAGCCGCCAGCGCGCGTGATCTGCTGCTCCGGCGCAACCTGCTGCAACAGGTCGCCGGGACCTGCAAGCAACTGCCGGTGGCCTGGTGCGACTCCAGCAACCTGCGGCTGCCGCAGAGCCTAGCGGTCTACCCGGAAGTCTCGCTGAACCAGGATCTGTATCGCTGGCTGGCGCTGCTTGCCGCGCAGGCCGGGCCAATGCGCCACTGGGCGCGGGACAACCAGCGCTGGACCCAGGCAATCCTCGAGCAGTTTCCGGCCATGCGTGCGCGTTACCGGCGTCTGGTCGAAGCCCATCTGCAACTGCGCCCGGACCCCAGCCAGCTGCCCAAGGCCGAGGCTGCACTGGAAAGCGCGCTGTGCCAGGCACTGCGTGAACCGGGCAGCGTCAGCCAGTTCCCGCGTAGCGAGCGCGCGCCCTGGCCATTGCCGCTGTGGCTGTATCCGGCTGACAACCTCGGTGAACCCCAGGCCGCCCAGCGCGCCGAGGAAGGCGAGGGCAATCTGGAAACCCCGCCCGGCGGCGAGTCGCGCCAGCGCAAGCGGGCTCGGCGGGTCGAGGAAAGCTCGAGCAAGGGTGGCCTGCTGCTGTTCCGTCTGGAAAACCTGTTCAGCTGGTCCGAACACATCGAGCTGGACCGCTGCGGCGACGACACCGAAGACCTAGACGCGGCCCGTGTCGCCGAGGATCTCGACGAACTGGCTCTGTCGCGTCAGCGCATGCGCCAGGGCGGCGGGCTCAAGCTGGACCTGGATCTGCCGGCCGCGGACTTCGACGATGTGCCGCTGGGCGAGGGCATCAAGTTGCCCGAGTGGGATTATCGCAAGCAGCGTCTGCAGAAGGATTTCGTCAACCTGCAGCTGATGCTGCCGCGCGGCTCGGAAGCCAAGCCGTTGCCGCTGCACCTGTCGCCCCTGGCGCGGCGCCTGCGTCGGCAGTTCGAGCATCTGCGCAACGACCGCCAGTGGCTGCGCCAGCAACCCCAGGGTTCCGAGCTGGACATGCAGGCCTGGCTCGACTTCCACGTCGAGCGGCAGAACGGCCAGTGCGCCGAGCGCGGCCTGTTCATGGAGCAGCGGCAGAACCGCCGCGACCTGGCCTGCCTGCTGCTGGCCGACCTGTCGATGTCCACCGATGCGCACCTGGACAACGAGCACCGGGTGATCGATGTGGTCACCGACAGTCTGTTGCTGTTCGGCGAGGCGCTGTCGGCGGTGGGCGATCCCTTTGCGCTGTACGGTTTCTCCTCGTTGCGCCGCCAGCAGGTGCGCATGCAGGAGCTGAAGAGCTTCCGCCAGCCCTACGGCGACGAGACCCGCGGCCGTATCCAGGCGCTCAAGCCCGGCTATTACACGCGCATGGGCGCGGCCATCCGCCAGGCCACCGAACTGCTCGGCGCTTGCAAGCAGCGGCGCAAGCTGTTGCTGCTGGTGACCGACGGCAAGCCGAACGATCTGGATCTGTACGAAGGCCGCTACGGTGTCGAGGACACCCGCCAGGCGGTGATGGAGGCGCGCAAGCAGGGCCTGCTGCCGTTCTGCATCACCATCGACCGCGAGGCCGGCGATTACCTGCCGTACATGTTCGGCGCCAACGGCTACACCCTGATCAAGGAGCCGCAGCAGCTACCGTTCCGCCTGCCGCAGCTGTACAAGCAGCTGACCCAGTCGTAGGTGGGTAATGCAGACGAGGGCGGTTCGCTACAACCGCCGCGGTGCTGCATTGCTCGATCGTAGGGTGGATGTCGTTTTTCAGATCCACCGTGCACAGCGTGCGGTGGATGGCCATCCGGTGGATCGCTGAAGCGCGATCCACCCACGACAGGGGATTCGTTGGACGAGAGATCAGCGTGGCGCGGGGGCGCTTTCACATCCACCGTGCACAACGCTCGTGGATCGCCAGCTCATGGACGGTGAAGCGAAATCCATCCCAGGCTGCTGGCAGGTAATCAGAACAGATAGCGCGGCAGCCAGACGATCATCACCGCGCAGAAGACGCTGAGGGCGATGCAGAACCAGAGGAAGCGCCGCTGGCGGCGTTCCGGGGCGCTGTCGGCGTGCTCCGGCAGGGGCATGCCGCAGTTGCTGCATTCGGCTTCCCCCGGCGGATTGTCTTGCTGGCAGTACAGGCACTTGGGCATATGGTGCTCCTCCTCGCCAGCAAAGCCTGACACGCGGCCCGTGCCGCCGACTTTGATGGCGATCAACTCACTCGAACTGCTCGAGCCGCTGGCGATCGAGGATGGCGATCTGCCGACCTTCCTGGGTAATGATGCCCTCGTCGATCAGGCGGCGGATGATTCGCGAAAAGGTCTCCGGCTGGATCGACAGGTGCCCGGCCACCAGCTGCTTGGCCATCGGCAGTTCGAAGCTGTTGCTGTCGTCCTTGACCCGCGCCAGTTGCGTCAGCAGATAGCGCACCACGCGGTGCGTGGCGTTCTTCAGCGACAGGGTCTCGATCTCGTTGATGCGCTGGTGCAGGCGCACACAGAGCTTACCGAGCAGGGCGAAGGTCAGCCGCTGGTTGGCCTCCAGCAGACGCATGTAGGCCGCGTTGGAGAAGCGGTAGACCTGCGACGGGCAGACCGCCTGGGCCGAGGCCACGTAATTGGGGGTGTCCATCAGCATCATGGCTTCGGCGAAGGTCTGGCGGTTGCCGATGACCTCGAAGACCTTCTCCTGGCCGTCCGGCGTCAGGCGGTAGACCTTCACTGCGCCGGAGATGACGAAGTAGAAGTTGTGCGCCGGCTCGCCCTGGTGGAACAGGTTGTCGCCCTTGTCCAGGTTGAGCAGCTGGCTGGAGTTGAGCAGTTCTTCCATCTGCTCTTCGTTGAGCGGTTCGAACAGGTGATGGCTGCGGAGAATCTGGTGGTGTACGCGGTGAAGCACCATGCAAGGCGTCCTGTTTCAGTGGAACGATTACTACAACGTCGGCCTCAGCCTAGCGCATGTGGTGTCGGTGGCGCATGTCGGACGTTGACCAACGTCAAGGTTCGGCGTGCGAGTGAACGCCGCCGCCCGGTGCGATCAATACAGGCGGGCGACGAAACCGTCACGCCAGAGCGGCGCGGCGAACAGCTGCGGGTAGCGCTCGAGTGCGTCGACCAGGCGCTGCAGGCCCTGCTCGCGCTGGTCGGCTTCGGACAGCGCCTCGGCGCCGCGGAGCAGGTCGATCAGCAAACCGTGCAGCGCGGCATCAGCAGCTTCCGGCAGCTTGCAGTTGGCAATGAGGTAGCTGGTCGCTGCCTCGATGTCGCGCTGCAGCTCGGCGGCCGCCTGGTCACCGATCGATTCGCCCGGGGCATCCGGCAGGCTGCGCTGGACCGCTTGGTGAATGCGCGTCATGCCCTCGCGCAGGGCCTCGTCAGTGCTCCAGCGGACACCCGGCCGAGGCTCGATCACTGCCGCTTGGTCGTGCTGGCCATGATCGTGGGCCGTTGCCGCCTGGGCGGTGCCGGCCACCATGCTGAGGGCGAAGCCGCTGGCCATGGCGACCATGGAGGCCATGGCCACACCCCAGGCGAGCGGTTGCAGGTACTGTTTCATGGCTGTGTCACCCCGATGCGTTGAGCCTCGTCCGCGCTGGCGGCGAGCGGCGCTTCGGCGTTGCGGAACAGCACGTTGTTTTCGAGGTGGATGTGCTGCATCAGATCGTCACGCAGCTCCTCCAGCCCGCGATAAAGCGCTCGCCAGGTGTTGCAGGCGTTGCCCGGTGGGGTGATGTCGTTGGTCAGCAGTGCCAGTCGTTGCAACGCGTTGCCGTGCTCCTGATGCTCGTAGCGCATCACCGAAATCGGCCCCTGGGCCTGTGGAAAGCCCATGCCGCGCTGCAGCATCGGGAAGAGGATCTGTTCTTCCTTGAGCATGTGGCTTTCCAATTCCTGCTGCATGTTCCACAGGTGCTCGGCCAGGCCGTTGGGGCAGCCCGGCTTGCTGCCGTGGACCTGCTCGACGCGGCTGGCCAGGCGGATCAGCTCCGGTAGCTGATCGCGGTGACGCTCGTGGAAGCGCGCAAGGATGTATTCGATCAGCTGCCCGGCGGGCATGCTGCGCCAGTCCCTGTCTTCGGCGTCGGGTTCCAGGGCGAGCAACGCATCGGCGATATGTTGCGGATCGGCTTCGATGCGCTGAGCAGCCTCGCGCAGCGACAGATCACCGCCGCAGCAGAAATCCAGGCGGTACTGGCGGAACACGCGGGTGGCGCCCGGCACTGAACAGGCGAGATTGCCGAGGGTCTGGTCGAGTAGGTCGGTCATGGCAGCGATCCTGATGCGTGCTGATAAACATGCACGGGTCATCGCAACAGGCGTGCCAGAAGCCGGGCCGGCGCCAGCCGGCGCTTTGCGGCGTCCGCTGGTGAAATCTACCCGGAGTGGTTATGGTGTCCAAAACCCGGAGGGTAATTGGAACCATGATGGCTGACGCACTGCTTGCCGACCTGACCACCGAGCTGCCCAACGCCGTGCGCTTGCAGCGCCTCGTGCATACCTTGCAGCAGCATTTCAATTGCGGCGCGGTGGTGCTGTTGCGCCTGGACGAGGATAGCCTGCGTCCGCTGGCCGCGGTCGGGCTGGTGCAGGAAGCGCTCGGCCGGCGCTTCGTCGTCGCCCAGCATCCGCGGTTGGCCGCGATCCTCTCGCAACGCGAGCCGACCTGGTTCGAGCCGGACAGCCGCCTGCCCGATCCTTACGACGGGTTGCTCGACGCGCACGTCGGCGAGCCCTTGCCGGTGCACGACTGCATGGGCGTCAGCCTTTACGTCGAAGGCAAGCTCTGGGGCGCGCTGACCCTCGATGCCCTGCACGCCGGCACCTTCGGCGACGACGCCCGCTGCGACCTGCAGCGCTATACGCTGATCATCGAGGCCGCCGTGCGGGTCACCCGACTGGAGCACGAGAACCGCGGCCTGCGCCTGGCCCGCAGTGATGTGCTGGAGTCGTCGCAGGAGCACGGCGAAGGCGAAATTCTCGGTCAGAGCGACGCGATTCGCGAGCTGTTGCGCGAGTTGCAGGTAGTCGCCGATTCCGAGCTGCCGGTGCTGCTGCTGGGCGAAACCGGGGTCGGCAAGGAGCTGTTCGCGCGCTGGCTGCATCGCCATTCGCGGCGGCGCAACAAGCCGCTGGTGCATGTGAACTGCGCGGCGCTGCCGGAATCACTGGCTGAAAGCGAGTTGTTCGGCCACGTCAAAGGCGCCTTCTCGGGCGCCACTACCGATCGTCCGGGTCGTTTCGATGCAGCCAACGGCGGCACGCTGCTGCTCGACGAGGTCGGCGAGCTGCCGCTGACGGTGCAGGCCAAGCTGCTGCGTACCCTGCAGAACGGCGAGATCCAGCGCCTCGGTGCAGACAAGCCGCGGCAGGTGGACGTGCGCATTATCGCCGCGACCAACCGCAACCTGCGCGACAGCGTGCGTGACGGGCATTTCCGTGCCGATCTCTATCACCGCCTGTCGGTCTATCCGGCGCCGATCCCGCCATTGCGCGAGCGTGGTAACGACGTGCTGATCCTCGCCGGGCACTTCCTCGAACTCAACCGCGCGCGCCTCGGGCTGCGCAGCATGCGTCTGTCGCCAGCGGCCGAGCGCGCGCTGCTGGCTTATTCTTGGCCGGGCAACGTGCGCGAACTGGAGCATGTGGTCAGTCGCGCCGCCCTGCGCCTGCTCAGCCGCGGCCCCTCGCGCAGCGAAATCCTCACCCTGGAGCCCGACTTGCTGGATCTGGATAGCCACGCCGCGGGCACGGAAGCGCCGGCGTTGGCCGAGCAGCCGGTGGCCGAGCAGCCGGTGGCGGTCGACGAGATACTGTCGCTGCGCCAGACGGTGGATGCAGCGCAGCGCCGGGCCATCGTCTACGCCCTGGAAGCCTCCGCCGAAAACTGGGCGCAGGCGGCGCGACTGCTGGATGTCGACCCGAGCAACCTGCACAAACTGGCGCGGCGGCTGAAGCTCAAGTAGCGCCTGTCGGGCAGCCAGAGTCGTCGCCGGCGCGCCATGGTCTAACCTCACAGCACAACCTCGAGGAGATGCCAATGGCCCTGGACCAGAACGAATTCGAAGCGCTGCTGAACGAAGCGCAAGCCTTTGCCGAGCGCGCCGCCAGCGAGAGCAATCCAGTGCATTACCGCGACGCGTTCGCTGCCAGTCTCAAGGCCATGCGCCTGCTCGGCGAGGAATCCGGCGCCTGGCGGCAGATGGTGGCGCGGGCGACCGAGGAATTTGAGGGTGACGAGGGCATCTGACAGCGACTGCCTGCGCTTGGCACCCACCGCGATGCTGGCCGATCCGCTGCATTTCGTCGCATTGGTCACGTCCGAGCAATCTTGACCCCTATCAATGCTGGCCACTGGTCAGCTGCCTAGACTGCCGGCTGTTTTCCGTTCAGCCGAACGACCGCCGCGCCGCCTGTGCGTGGCGCGCATGTACCCGAATGTCTAGGAGTTGTCATGCACCTGGTCTGCCCGGCAGGAAGCCTGCCCGCGCTCAAGGCCGCCGTCCAGCAGGGCGCCGATGCCATTTATGTCGGTTTTCGCGACGACACCAACGCCCGCCATTTCGCCGGCCTCAATCTCGATGAAAAGCAGCTCGACAAGGGCCTGCAGCTGATCCGCGAAAAGGGCCGGCAGCTATACATTGCCGTCAATACCTATGCCCAGCCGGACGGCTGGAATCGCTGGCAGCGCGCCGTCGACCAGGCTGCCGACATGGGCGTCGATGCGCTGATCGCCGCCGACCCAGGCGTGCTCGGCTATGCCAGCAAGCGCCATCCCAAGCTCAAGCTGCACCTGTCGGTACAGGGCTCGGCGACCAATGCCGCGGCGCTGGGCTTCTATCAGCAGCGCTACGGCATCAGCCGTGCGGTGCTGCCGCGGGTGCTTTCGCTCAAGCAGGTCAAGCAGGTCGCGGCGAGCAGCCCGGTGCCGATCGAGGTATTCGCTTTCGGCAGCCTGTGCATCATGGCCGAGGGCCGTTGCCACCTGTCTTCGTACCTCACCGGCGAGTCGCCGAACCTCTGTGGCGTCTGCTCGCCGGCCAAGGCGGTGCGCTGGAGCGAGGAGCCTGAGGGACTGACCTCGCGCCTGAACAACGTGCTGATCGACCGCTACGCCGAAGGCGAATCGGCCGGTTACCCGACGCTGTGCAAGGGCCGCTTCATGGTCAACGGCCAGCGCTTCCATGCGCTGGAGGAACCGACCAGCCTGAACACCCTGGACCTGATCCCGGAGCTTTCCGCCATCGGCGTCACCGCGATGAAGATCGAAGGTCGTCAGCGCAGCCCGGCCTATGTCGAGCAGGTCACCCGGGTCTGGCGCGCCGCGCTGGACAGCTACCTCAAGGCGCCGCAGCGCTATGCGGTCGAACCCGGCTGGCGGCAGGTGCTGGATGGCCTTTCCGAAGGCTCGCAGACCACCCTGGGTGCCTACCACCGCGCCTGGCAATGAACGAGGAGCCACGCATGAAACTCTCTCTCGGCCCGGTGCTGTTCTACTGGGATCGCCAGCAAACGCTGGATTTCTACGCAAACATGGCGGAGCAGCCGCTGGACGTGATCTATCTCGGCGAAACGGTCTGCTCCAAGCGCCGCGCCATGATGCTCGACGACTGGCTGGGGCTGGCCCGCGACCTGGCCGAGGCCTCCTCGGCGCAATTGGTCCTGTCCGGCCTGACACTGGTCGAGGCGGCTTCAGAACTGTCCAGCCTGCGTCGCCTGTGCGACAACGGCGAGCTGCTGGTCGAAGCCAACGACATGGGCGCTGTGCAGCTGATGTCCGAGCGCAAGCTGCCCTTCGTCGGCGGTCCGGCACTCAACCTCTACAACGGCCATGCCCTGGCCGAGCTGGTGGCCAGCGGCATGAGCCGTTGGGTGCCGCCGGTGGAAGCCTCCGGCAAGCTGATCAAGAGCGCCCGCGCGCAACTGCAGGAACTGGGCGTGGCGCTGCCGGAAATCGAAATCTTCGCCTACGGGCACTTGCCGCTGGCCTATTCGGCGCGCTGCTTCACCGCGCGTGCCGAGAACCGGCCCAAGGACGATTGCCAGTTCTGCTGCCAGAACTACCCCGAGGGCATCCCGCTGCTCAGCCAGGAAGGCGAGGCGCTGTTCACCATCAACGGTATCCAGACCATGTCCGCTTCGGTCAGCAACCTGCTCGCCGACTACCAGGGGCTGGTGGAAAGCGGTGCCGACCTGCTGCGCCTGAGCCCGCGGGCCGCCGGCATGGAAGAGGTGATCGGCGCCTTCGATGCGGTGCGCAAGGGCGCGCTGCCGCCGCTGGCGGTGGATGGTTGCAATGGTTATTGGCATGGCCAGCCGGGCATGCTGCGTGCCGAGGAGGCCGGTTTATGCTGAAGCCGCGAGCCCATCTGGTGAATCTCGGTGGCCGCCTGCTGCCGCTGGCGGCGAAGACGCCATTCCTGCTCCAGCGCCTGGCGCTGGAGCGCAGTCTCAATCAGGTATTCGCCGAAGCCCTGGATGATGGTGCGTTCGACGTGCTCGATGGCCACTGGATGAAGCTCGAGGTCGCAGACCTCGGACTCGCCTGGTGCCTGACCTGCGAGCGCGGCAAGCTGCGCATCGCCGCACAAGCGCCGGTTGAGGTGACCATCCGCGGCAACTGGCGCGAGTTCCTCTTGCTGGCCAGCCGTCAGGAAGACCCGGATACCCTGTTCTTCCGCCGCCGGTTGGTCATCGAAGGTGATACCGAACTGGGCCTGGCGATCAAGAACCTGATCGACAGCCTCGACCCCGACACTCTGCCGAGCTGGCTGTGGAAGCTGCTGCAGGGCGCGGGAGAGGAGGTGGCCGCGGCCAATCGGGCGCAGGCCGCCAACGCCTGATCGTGGAGCGCTGAGCGCGCCGGTGACTATCCCGGTGCGCTATTGGCGTCGCTTCGCGTAGCAGGCCAACCCTGCGGAATCTCACCCCGCGCGCAGCTGCATGCGGTCGCTGGCGATGATCGCCTTCATGTCTTCCAACAGCGCCATGATCTCATCCTCGCTGCAGTCTTCCCGGTAGCGCTTGCGCAGGCCGTAGCTGCTAAGGGTGATGTGCACGTCGGGCGTCACTCCGTGCTGCGCCAGGCAGGCACGCGCGCAATGCATCGGACAGCCGTCGATGGCCAGGATCGGCCGGCCGGAATTGGCCTTTTTTACCAGCGCCGCGACACGACCACCGACGCCGGCTATGCAGGACATTTCCGCGAGTCCGGCGCGATCGAGTCGCACCGCCAGGGTGTTGGCCAGCTGGGCGACGTTCGAGCATCCCGAGCAGGAGTAGACCAGCGGCAGGGGCGTGGTGACAGTCATGGCATGTTCCCGGCAGCGTCTTGACGCTGGCCATTTTCCAAGCCGAATGCCTGGCTGGCTTTGACAGTAGTCAAGAACGCTGAGGCGCTCTGTCGCAGGTCATTCGTCATAGGCCGCCAGCTTGCGGTGGTCGAGGATCTCGATGCGTCGGCGCTGGACGGAGATGGTCCCGGCGTCGATCAGGCGATGCAGGATGCGCGAAAAGGTTTCGGGCTGGATGCCCAGCTTCGAGGCGATCAACCGCTTCGGCACGTCGAGCATCACCACGCCGCTGTCGTCCTGCTGCGACTGGGCGAGAAAGCGCACCACCCGATGACTGGCGTTGGCCAGGGTGAGGGTGTCGATCTCGGTCATGCGCTGGTGCAGGCGGATGCTCAGGGTGGCGAGGATGTCGAGGCAGATATCCGGCTGCTGCTCGAGAATGCGCCGGTAGTGCGGCCCGTTCAGGCTGGCGACCAGGCTGGCCTTGAGCGCCGTGGCGCTGACCGGATAGCTGGGCGTGCCCTTGAACAGCAGCGCTTCGGCGAAGGACTCACCGGCGCGCATCACTTCCACCAGCTTCTCCTGGCCGTCGCAGACCACTCGATGCAGCTTGATCTGGCCGCTGAAGAGGAAATAGAAGCGGTCAGCCCTGTCGCCCTGATGAAACAGCGAGGCACCGGTCGGCAGGCGCTTCAGGTTGGCCGAGGCGCAGACTTCCTGCAGCGCGGCATCCGGCAGCCGGCTGAACAGATGATGGCGGCGCAATTCGGCGATCAGCGATTGTTCGGTGAGCATGTGTCCTCCCCCGGACGAACCGGGTTTACCAGGCTGCATCCTAGGAGGCGGCACGCGGAGAGTTCCTTGACGCTGGACAAGTCTGCCGGCCATGGCGATGCGACCGCTCGGCAATCGCTTGAGCTGGCTTGACGATGGTCAATTCGGTAACAGGGTTCCGCCTCTAAAGTCGCACCATATTGTGTTTCAACACAGAAACAACACTACATATGGTATGGAGGCGTGGATGCCCAGGCAGGCAGAAGTGACAAAACCGGTTTCACTGCGCAAGCGCGACGGCCGCCTGGCGGCGTTCGACATGGCGAAGATCGAGCGTGCAATCGCGGCCGCCGGCGCGGCGACGGGCGAATTCGGTGCGTCGGAGGCTCATGCCCTGGCCGAGGCAGTCTGCCTGCAGCTGGCCCATCGCACGGCGGTGGAGGTGGAGCAGGTACAGGATGGTGTCGAGCGCACGCTGATGGCTGCCGGCCACTTCGACACGGCGCGCGCCTACATCGTCTACCGCGAGCGCCACGCGCGCCTGCGCCGCGATCGCAAGGCGGTGGTGGATGTCGCGGCCTCGATGAACGAATACCTCTCGCGCGAAGACTGGCGCGTACGGGCCAACGCCAACCAGGGCTATTCACTCGGTGGGTTGATCCTCAACGTGTCGGGCAAGGTCACCGCCAACTACTGGCTGGACGAGGTCTACAGCCCGGAGATCGGCACGGCGCACCGCGAAGGCGATCTGCATATCCACGACCTGGACATGCTCGCCGGCTACTGCGCCGGCTGGTCGCTGCGCACGCTGTTGAACGAGGGCTTCAACGGCATTCCCGGGCGAGTCGAGGCGGGCCCGCCGAAGCACCTGTCCAGCGCCCTGGGGCAGATGGTCAACTTCCTCGGCACGCTGCAGAACGAGTGGGCCGGCGCCCAGGCGTTCAGCAGCTTCGATACCTACCTGGCGCCCTTCGTGCGCAAGGACCGGCTGGGTTTCGATGAGGTGCGTCAGGCGATCCAGGAGTTCATCTACAACCTCAACGTGCCGTCGCGCTGGGGCACGCAAACGCCGTTCACCAACCTGACCTTCGACTGGGTCTGCCCGGAAGACCTGCGCGAGCAGATCCCCTACATCGGCGGCGAGGAAATGCCCTTCGCCTACGGCGAGCTGCAGGCCGAGATGGAACTGATCAACCGCGCCTACATCGAAGTCATGCAGGCCGGCGACGGCCTCGGCCGCGTGTTCACCTTCCCGATCCCGACCTACAACATCACCCACGACTTCCCCTGGGACAGCGACAACGCCGAGCGCCTGTTCGAGATGACCGCGCGCTACGGGCTGCCGTACTTCCAGAACTTCCTCAACTCGGACATGCAGCCCAATCAGGTGCGTTCCATGTGCTGCCGCCTGCAGCTGGACGTGCGCGAGCTGCTCAAGCGTGGCGGCGGATTGTTCGGCTCGGCCGAGCAAACCGGTTCGCTGGGCGTGGTGACGATCAACTGTGCGCGGCTGGGTTACCTCTACCGAGGCGACAAGGCGGCCCTGCTGGCGCAGCTGGATCGCCTGCTGGAGATGGCTCGGCAGAGTTTGGAGGTCAAGCGCAAGGTCATCCAGCAGCATATGGATGCCGGGCTCTACCCTTACACCAAGCGTTACCTCGGCACCCTGCGCAATCACTTCTCAACCATCGGCGTAAACGGCCTGCACGAAATGCTGCGCAACTTCACCGATGACGCCGAGGGGCTGCACAGCGAAGCCGGTCGCGCGCTGGCGATCGAGGTGCTCGACCATGTGCGGGCGCGGCTGGTGCAGTTTCAGGAAGACACCGGGCACCTCTACAACCTCGAGGCAACGCCGGCCGAGGGCACCACCTATCGCTTCGCCAAGGAAGACCGCAAACGTTTCCCGGACATCCTACAGGCGGGTACGGCCGAGGCGCCGTACTACACCAACTCGTCGCAGCTGCCGGTGGGTTTCACCGACGATCCCTTCGAGGCCCTGGCATTGCAGGACGAACTGCAGTGCAAGTACACCGGCGGCACGGTGCTGCACCTGTACATGGCCGAGCAGATTTCCTCGGCCGAAGCCTGCAAGAAGCTGGTACGCAATGCGCTGTCGCGCTTCCGCCTGCCCTACCTGACGGTGACGCCGACCTTCTCGATCTGTCCGGTGCACGGCTATCTCGCCGGCGAGCACGAGTTCTGCCCGAAATGCGATGAGGCGCTGCTGCAGCAGGCCGAAGCGGCCCGGGCCGTCTGAGCTGCGACCCCATGCCCCGCAGCTCCGCACAGTGCGGCGCTGCATACTCACACCCCAGCAAGTAAGGAGAAGCAACATGAGCCAAGCCAGCCAACTGCCCCAGGACCAGCGCCAGCGTTGCGAAGTCTGGACCCGCGTGATGGGCTATCACCGCCCGGTCGCTGCCTTCAATCCTGGCAAGCAGTCCGAGCACCGCGAGCGCCTGCATTTCACTGAAGCGGCGGCGCGGTGACCGCAGCACTTCGCGTCGGGGGGCTGGTCCCCCTGACCACGCTGGACTTTCCCGACCATCTGGCCTGCGTGCTGTTCTGCCAGGGCTGCGGCTGGCGCTGTCGCTACTGCCACAACCCGCAGCTGATTCCTGCCTGTGGCAATGAGGAGAAGCCCTGGTCGGAGATTCTGGCGTTCCTCGAGCAACGCGTCGGCCTGCTCGAGGCGGTGGTGTTCAGCGGTGGCGAGCCGACCCTACAGACCGCGCTGCCCGACGCCATCGCCCAGGTGCGGGCGCTGGGCTACAAGGTCGGCCTGCACAGCGCCGGCATCAAGCCGAAGCTGTTCGCCAACATCCTGCCGCTGGTGGATTGGGTCGGTTTCGACATCAAGGCGCTACCCGAGCACAGCACGGCGATCACCGGCGTGGATGGCAGCGGCAAGGCCAACTGGAAGAGTCTCGAACACCTGCTTGAAAGTGGCGTCGAGCACGAATGCCGGACCACCTTGCACTGGCAGCTGTTCGATGCCGATAGCCTGTGGGACATGGCCCAGCGCCTGCGCCGGCTGGGTGTCGAACGCTTCGCCGTGCAATGCGTGCGCACCGCGCGCATGCTCGACGCCAACCTTGCCGAGAGCCGCGCACCCTACGACCAGCAGCGGCTGTGGGAACGCCTGGATCGGCTGTTTCCGTCCTTCGTGCTGCGCGGTTAGTCGCAGGCGTACCCTGCACCCCCTGGTCGTGCATGCGGTGCGGGGAAGGGGAGCGCAGGCCTCTACCGTGATGGCCCTCCACGCTCTGTAGGGTGGGCTTCAGCCCACCTAGAACAGGCGACTCACCAGCCCCAGAACTGCAACCACCAGCCATAGCCCACCAGCGCGCAGCCGGCGTTGACGCAGGCGAATGCCAGTAGCCGGCGCAGGCCATTGCCGCCGTGACGGCTGATCACATTCCACGCCAGGTACAGACTCCAAGCCACGGCGCCGACGAGCAGCGCGGCGCGAGCCGGTTGTGCCCAGGCCAGCAGAAAGCCCTCGTAACGCAGCAGCTTCACCGTGGTGGCGGAAAGGCCGAGAAACAGCCCGGCGCCACCCAGCGGTACCAGCGCCAACGCCAGGTGCTGGAACACATTGTCGCCACGCCGCAGCACGCGTACAGCGGCACGCAGCAGCAGCCACAGCGCACCGCCGATCAGCAGCGAGGCACCGAAGATGTAGGTGAGGATCATGGTGCCATCGAGCCAGGTGAAGGCGTCGTTGGCCTGCGGGTAATGGGTCAGCAGCCACCAGGGCGCGTTGGCTTCCAGCGGCCAGAAGATATCGCGATCCACCAGCCATTCCGCCGCGGCCTGCTTCAAGGCGATGAACCAGGGGCTGACCGTCCACTGGAATGCGCCCATGGCCAGGCCGATCATGCCGAACAGCAGCAGGGTGCTGTCCCAGTGATCATCTTGGTGCTGGCCGCCGACAATGAGGATTTCCGCGTTTGGTGAGCGGGCGCTCAGCTGCACTGCGCCGCGCTGTCCGCTGCAGCGGCCGCAGGCATGGCAGTCGGCGTTGCCCTGCATGCGGCGAATGTCGATCAACGGCGCACAGTTGGGCGTCGGCAGGTGCGGTTCGCGGTTTTCCAGCCAGCGCTGCTCATCGACCTTGTAGTGCACCGGCGCCAGCCGGGCGAGCAGGGCGAACACGCCGCTGACCGGGCACAGATGGCGGCACCAGACGCGCTTGCCGCGGCCGTAGAGAAAGCCCACCAGCATCGCCGCGACGGTGGAGCCTCCGAGAATCAGCAGCGCCGCCTGGGCGTAGTCGTAGACGCTGATCAGCTGGCCATAGACGGTGGTGAGGATGAAGGCAATGGTCGGCCAGCCGCTCCAGCGCACCCAGCGCGGCGTGCGCTTGTTCAGCCCACGCCAGCTGATCCACTCGCTGAGCGAGCCTTCCGGGCAGAGCACGCCGCACCACAGGCGGCCGAAGAAGATCATCGACAGCAGCACGAAGGGCCACCACAGCCCCCAGAAGATGAACTGCGCCAGTACCGTCAGGTTGTCGAGCATGCCGGCCTGGGCCGGCGGCAGATCGAGGAAGGCGGGAATCACCAGCAGCGTCAGGTAGAATCCCACCACCAGCCACTGCAGTGTGCGGATGGCCTTGGCATGCTGGCGCAGCAGATCACCGAGTCGCGCCAGCCACGGCGCCTGGCTGATCATGCCGGCCTCGCAGCGAGCTGCACCTGCGCCCGGGGTTTGAGCCAGGCCCATGCGGCGAGCCAGTACAGGCCGAGTGTCACCACCGCGGCCAGTGACGGCATGGCGCGATAGCCGGTGAGGCCGGCGAGGGTGCCGCCCAGCGCGCCGCCGTCATCCAGCAGCGCGGAGGTGTCCCAGAGCGGATCGCCGAACACGGTGTAGAGCACTTCCGGTACATCCATGCCCATCAGCTGGCCGCTGAAGCGATCCAGCGCGGCCATCAGCAGGGCGCCACCGAGCAGCAGCAACATCACCTCGCTGACCTGGAAGAAACGCCGCCAGCTGAAGTAGCGGCTGCCAGCCTGCAGCGCGGCATAGCTGAGCAGGGCGAGGACAAAGCCCAGGACCCCGCCGATGACGAAGCCGGTGAGGTCCTGGCCCTGCTGCTGGTTGCCGATGCCGTAGAGGAACACCACCGTCTCGCTGCCTTCGCGCCCGACGGCGAGCATGGCCAGCACCAGCAGGCCGAAGCCGCTGCCCTGACTGAGCTTGTCCGCCGCGCTGTTCTGCAGACTGCTCTTCAGCGTGCGGCCGTGCTGATGCATCCAGCCGACCATGTGCAGGATCAGCAGACTGGCTACCAGCAGCATCGCGCACTGGAACCATTCGCCGCCGCTGCCGGCCAGCCAGTCGCCGGCGCGCAGCACGCCCCAGCCCAGCGCGACGGCCAGGCCGAGCCCGGCAGCAACGCCGGCCCAGAGCATGCGCAGCGCATTGCCCGCGCCCGGTTGCTGGCGTAGCCAGGCATGCAGGATGCCGATGACCAGCAGGGCCTCGACGCTTTCGCGCCAGACGATGAACATGGATTGGCCCATGGATGTGCTCCTTAACTACTTGGCGACGATCTCGCCCTCGGGAAGATCCATATGGAATTCGTCGAAGAACGGATAGCGGCCCGGCTTCAACGGGTGGATCACGACGAAGGAGGTCACGCCGGGTGACAGCACCTTCTCGACGCGCAGCGGCGTGCTCTCGAACTCGGTCGGCCCGCTGCCGGCGTTGTGCACGATGATCTTGAAACGCTGACGAGCCGGCACCTCCAGGGTCGCCGGCTCGAAGTGGCCGTCACGGATGGTCAGCTCGTAGGTCGGCAGCGCGGCCTGCACCGGGCCCGCGAGCCCGGCCAGCAGGGGCAGCGCGCCGAGCAGTGAGCGCCCGGCGCGGTCCATCAGTAACCCCCTTTCTTGCCGATGCCGGCGTAGGTGAACTCGTAGTTCAGCTCGCAGCCTTCGAACCAGGGGGCGACGCCGGTTTCCTTGTCGGTGTGGCGACCGAACATGTTGTGCCCCGAGCCTGGCGGCAGGATCTTGTAGGTCAGCTGGTACTTGCCGGGGCCGAGCAGCTTGACGTTGTCTCCATAATGCGGCCCGTCGTTGGCGACCATCGGGTGGAAGTCGCCTTCGACGACCTCGTCGGAACCCTTCTTGCGCAGCGTGTAGTGAATGCTCAGGTAGGGCACGAAGCTGCCTTCCTGCCAGCCGTTGCGGTTGTCCTCGGTAGCGCTGATGTCAGCTTCCAGATGCACGTCGGACTCGGCGGCGGCGCGCATCATGCCCGGCGGGTCCATTTCGACCGGCTGCAGGTACACTGCGCCGACCTCCATGCCACCGCATTGCTGCGGTTCGCCGATGGGATATTCCTTCGCCTGGGCGAGCGGGGTGAGCAGCAGGGACGTGATGGCGAGTGTGGCGGGGATGCGCATTGGGGAAGCCTCCGGAAAAGCAGAAAAGGACGGAGTGAAGATTGCATCTGCGCTTCCGAATGATAATGATTCGCGTCAATTTCCCAAGAAATATTTTGTTACCGGTAGTCGTATGCAAGCCCGTATGCGGTTGCAGACCGCTTTCCGCGGGCGTCGGCGGACTGCTGCGACCGGTCGTCACAGGGGCGTCGCGGCACTGGTTCCTGCCGTGTCGAAGCCCTGGCGGCGCGAACCGTCACCGGGGGAATCCTCTAAGATGGTGCACCTTTCGTTTCCGGGGACTTCATGCAACCGCCCGTAGCTCTCGATGCCCGTACCGCGCGAATCCTGCCGTGGCTGGTGGCCATCGCGTTTTTCATGCAGACGCTGGACGGCACCATTCTCAATACCGCGCTGCCGGCGATGGCCCGCGACCTGGCCGAGAACCCTTTGCGCATGCAGGGTGTGGTGATCGCCTACATGCTCACGGTGGCGTTGCTGATTCCGGCATCGGGCTGGATTGCCGATCGCTTCGGCAGCCGGCGGATCTTCGTCGCAGCCATCGTGCTGTTCTCCCTGGGTTCGCTGCTCTGCGCGCTGTCCACCAGCTTCAACCAGCTCGTCGCATCCCGCGTGCTGCAGGCGCTGGGCGGAGCGCTGATGCTGCCGGTTGGGCGGCTGGTGGTGCTGCGCGCCTTTCCGCGCAGCGAATTCGTGCGGATCATGGCCTTCATCGCGTTGCCGGGGCTGGTCGGGCCGTTGCTCGGGCCGACCCTGGGCGGCTGGCTGGTGGAGTACGCCTCCTGGCACTGGATCTTCCTGATCAATCTGCCGGTGGGTGTGATCGGCTGTATTGCCGCGTTGCGCTTCATGCCGGATCTCAAGGGGCCGGAGCGGGTGCGTTTCGATACCCTGGGTTTCGTGCTGTTCGGTGCCGCGATGGTGCTGATCACCATTGCCCTGGAAGGGCTCGGTGAGATGCACATGCCGCATGCGCGGGTGACGTTACTGCTGTTCGGAGGTGCCGCCTGCATGGCTGCCTACTGGCTGCGTGCCGGGCGCATCGAGGCGCCACTGTTCAGCCCCAAGCTGTTCCATACCCGCAGCTTCGCGGTCGGCATCTTCGGCAACCTGTTCGCGCGCCTGGGCGGCGGCGCTCTGCCATTCCTGGTACCGCTGCTGCTACAGGTGGCGTTGGGCTATTCGCCGGCGCAGGCGGGCATGAGCATGATCCCGCTGGCGCTCGGCGCGATGGCGGTGAAATCCCTGGCCAAGCCGATCATCGACCGCCTCGGTTATCGCCGCCTGCTGATCGGCAACACCTTGCTGCTCGGCTGCCTGATCGCCAGCCTGGCAACCATCGGCACGCAGACGCCGACCTGGCTGCTGCTGGTGCATCTCGGGCTGATCGGCATGGTCAACTCCATGCAGTTCACCGCGATGAACACCGTCACCCTGATCGGCCTCAGCCATGCCGATGCCAGCAGCGGCAACAGCCTGCTGTCGGTGGTGGTGCAGCTGTCGATGAGCCTTGGCGTCGCCACCGCCGGCGCGCTGCTCGGCGGCTTCACCGTGGAGGGTGCGGCGGGCAGCGAGGTGCTGCACGCCTTCCAGCTGACCTTCCTCTGCGTGGGCGCCATGGCCATGCTCGCGGCCGCGCTGTTCCTGCAGCTGGAGCCTCGCGACCCCGGCCACGACGATGACTCGCAGCGCGCGGTTGACGTGGGCGAATAGGTCCGCCCGTTTGCGCTGATATGTAAGGTTTCAGGTCATGTCGTTCGGCTTTCTCATCTCGCGTCCAGCGCGGGCTTGATCGCGATGGCCATTGCGCCACCGCGAACCCGCTGCATTTGTTTACATGTTCAAGTAAACATTATCGACCTGTCGTATAAGGCTACATATCGTTGCGGCTCTGGACTGGCATTCTGCCGTTATGGAAGGAGCGAAGGAATGAACGGGATGAGCCTGGCCTGGCTGCTGATTGGAGGATCGCTGTGCAGCGTGATGGTGCTTCTGGTTCTGCTATGGCTGCTGTGGCTGGAACGCAAGAGCCAGCGCTGCGAGCTGACGGTGTTGCGTGAACTGCTCGACGGCTTAGGGCAGGTGATCGTGCGGCTGGAGAAGGACAAGGCCGAGCTGACATCGGGGTTGCGCGCGGAAAAGGCCCACGTCGCCCAGTTGTGTCGGCAGATCGAGTTGCTGCGGCGCTGAATTTGTTGTTTGTACGAACATATTGCTTCGAATAGCTGGTGTGTGCGGCTATGATGCGCTCTGGTTTGTTATAAAAACTACAATCTTGGAGGTTCCATGCATCCCCGGGTCGTCGAAGTCACCGAGCGCCTGATTGAGCGCAGCCGTCCGACGCGCGAGGCCTATCTCGCCATGATTCGTGCCGCCGCGAGCGCCGGGCCGGCCCGCAACGGGGCGCAGTGCGCAAACTTCGCCCATGGTGTAGCCGGTTGTGGCGCCCAGGACAAGCAGCGCCTGCGGCTGCCTGATGCGGCCAACGTCGCCATCGTCACCGCCTACAACGACATGCTCTCGGCGCACCAACCCTACGAGGACTACCCGGAGCGCCTGCGCCAGGCGCTGCGCGAGATCGGCTCGGTGGGCCAGGTGGCCGGTGGCGTGCCGGCGATGTGTGATGGCGTGACCCAGGGCGAGCCTGGCATGGAGCTGGCCATCGCCAGCCGCGAGGTGATCGCCATGAGCACGGCGGTGGCGCTGTCGCACAACCTGTTCGACGCCGCGCTGCTGCTCGGCATCTGCGACAAGATTGTCCCCGGGCTGCTGATCGGTGCGTTGCGCTTCGGTCATCTGCCCGCCGTCTTCGTGCCGGCCGGGCCGATGCCCTCCGGCCTGGCCAACAAGGACAAGGCCGCGGTGCGCCAGCGTTACGCCGAAGGCAAGGCTGGCCGCGACGAGCTGCTCGCTGCCGAGATGCAGGCCTATCACAGCCCCGGCACCTGCACCTTCTACGGCACCGCCAACACCAATCAGATGCTGATGGAAGTGATGGGCCTGCACCTGCCGGGCTCGTCCTTCGTCAATCCGGGTACGCCGCTGCGCGATGCGCTGACCATCGAGGCGGCGCGCCAGGTCACGCGGCTCACGCCTCAGGGGGGCTGCCACACGCCCCTCGGCGAGCTGGTCGACGAGCGCGTGCTGGTCAACGCCGTGGTCGCGCTGCATGCCACCGGCGGCTCGACCAACCACACCCTGCACATGCCGGCCATCGCCCAGGCGGCGGGCATTCAGCTGACCTGGCAGGACATGGCCGACCTCTCCGAAGTGGTGCCGACGCTGGCGCGCGTCTATCCCAATGGCTCGGCGGACATCAATCACTTTCATGCCGCTGGCGGTGTCGCGCTGCTGGTGCGCGAACTGCTCGACGCCGGCCTGCTGCACGAGGATGTGCATACCGTGATGGGGCGAGGCCTGCATCGCTATACCCAGGAACCCTTCCTTGAGGATGGTCGGCTGACCTGGCGTGAAGGGGCTGCGCAAAGCCTTGACGACAGCATCCTGCGCCCCGTGGCGCGGCCATTCTCTGCCGAGGGCGGATTGCGGCTGATGAGCGGCAACCTCGGGCGCGGCGTGATGAAGGTGTCCGCCGTGGCGCCCGAGCACCGCGTCGTGGAGGCGCCGGCGCGGATCTTCTCCGATCAGCTGGAGCTGGTGGAGGCGTTCAAGGCGGGCGAGCTGGAGCGTGATTTCGTCGCCGTGGTGCGTTTCCAGGGGCCGCGCGCCAATGGCATGCCCGAACTGCACAAGCTGACGCCCTATCTCGGCGTGCTGCAGGATCGCGGCTTCAAGGTCGCGCTGGTCACCGATGGGCGCATGTCCGGTGCGTCGGGCAAGGTGCCGGCGGCGATCCATGTCTGCCCCGAGGCGGTTGATGGTGGGCCGCTGGCGCGGCTGCGCGATGGCGATCTGTTGCGCGTTGACGGTCAGGGCGGCGTGCTCGAGGTGCTGGTGGATGCCGCCGAGCTGGCCGATCGCTTGCCGGTAGCGGCGCCGGCGGCGGGCGTACAAGGTTGTGGCCGCGAGCTGTTCGGCTTCATGCGGGCGGCGTTCAGCTCCGCCGAGCAGGGCGCCAGCGTGTTCACCGCCGGGCTGGAGGTGCTGCGATGAGGCTGGCGCTGGTCGGTGACATCGGTGGCACCAACGCGCGCTTCGCGCTGTGGCGCGACTCGCGGCTGGAGTCGGTGCGGGTACTGGCGACGGCGGATTTCGCCACGCCCGAGCTGGCGGTCGAGTACTACCTGGCATCGCTCGGCCTCGCGCCAGGAAGTGTCGGCGCAGCCTGCCTGGCCTGTGCCGGGCCGGTCAAGGGCGAGCAGTTCACCTTCACCAACAATCACTGGCGGTTGACGCGAAGCGACTTCTGCGGCGCTCTGCAGCTGGATGAGCTGCTGCTGATCAACGACTTCGCCGCGATGGCGCTAGGCATGACGCGAGTAGGTGAAGCGGGGCGGCGCGCGATCTGTGCGGGCGAGGCAGAACCGGATGCGCCGGCGCTGGTGATCGGGCCGGGCACCGGGCTTGGCGTCGCCGCGTTGATGCCCTTGGGCAGTGGCAACTGGCGTGCATTGCCGGGGGAGGGCGGGCACGTCGATCTGCCGGTGGCGGATGCGCACGAGGTGGCGCTGTGGCAGATGCTGTTTGCGCAGCTTGGCCATGTGCGTGCCGAGGATGTGCTCAGTGGCGGTGGCCTGTTGCTGCTCTACCGTGCGGCCTGCGCCCTGGCCGGTTTGACGCCGCGACTGGGGTCGCCGGCCGAGGTCACCGCGGCCGCGCTCGCGGGCGATCATGTGGCGGTGGCGACCCTGGAGCAGTTCTGCGTGTGGCTCGGGCGGGTTGCCGGCAACAACGTACTGACCCTGGGCGCACGCGGTGGGGTGTATATCGTCGGTGGTGTGGTGCCGCGTTTCGCCGATTTCTTCGCGGCCAGTGGTTTCGCCCGCGGCTTTACCAGCAAGGGCTGCATGAGCGGCTATCTCGCCGATGTGCCGGTGTGGCTGGTTACCGCGGACTATCCGGGGCTGGAGGGTGCCGGTGTGGCGTTGGAGCAGGCGCTGGTGCGCTGATCTGGTGGTTCGGGTGTGTGATGGCGGGATGTTGTTATAGCAACATCCCGCGTTCGTGCTGGTTTCGTCAGCTCGGCTCTTCATCCGCCGGGTAGCGGCTGGCGTTCAGGCTTTCCTTCACCTTGCGCAGGTGCGGCTGGAAATCCACGCCGCGGCGCAGGGTCATGCCGGTGGCGAGCACGTCGAGCACGGTGAGCTGGATGATGCGCGAGGTCATCGGCATGTAGATGTCGGTGTCCTCGGGCAGCGGAATGTTCAGGCTCAGCGTGCTGGCCTGCGCCAGCGGCGAGCCGGCGGCGGTCAGGCCGAGTACCGAGGCGCCGTTCTGCCGGGCGATGCGCGCCACTTCCACCAGCTCGCGGGTGCGCCCGGTGTAGGAAATGATCACGAACAGCTCGCCGGTATGCGCCACCGAGGCCAGCATGCGCTGCATCAGCACGTCCGAATGGGCGGTCACCGCCAGGTTGAAGCGGAAGAACTTGTGCTGCGCATCCAGTGCCACCGAGGCCGAGGCGCCGAGGCCGAAGAAGTGGATCTGGCGGGCCTGGATCATCAGGTCCACGGCGCGGCTGACCAGCTGCGGATCGAGGCTCTGGCAGGCGCTGTCCAGCGAGGAGATGGCCGAGCCGAAGATCTTGCGTGTGTATTCCGCCGGGCCGTCGTCGGGCTCTACCGCCTGGCTGACATAGGCGGCGCCGCTGGCCAGGCTCTGCGCCAGCTGCATCTTCAGTTCCGGGTAGCCGCTGACGCCGAACGAGCGGCAGAAGCGATTCACCGTCGGCTCGCTGACCTGTGCGGTCTGCGCCAGGGCGGCGATGCTGAAGCGGGTGGCCTGCTGAGGGTTGCGCAGGATGACTTCGGCCACCTTGCGCTCGGCCTTGTTGAGGTCTTCGATGCGACGCTGGATCTGCTCGAGCAGGTTGTGTACGCGGTCCATGACGATCCTGATGCGGCGGGTCAGAGGTGCCCTATGCTACTGAGCGGGCTGCGGAGCGACTACCGGAATCTCCTTTTCTGGCTAAATGTTGTTTTTATTACTACATCATCCTTGAATAAACGCGGCTTCGCGTGTATTCATAGTGCAGTGTTAGTAGAAGAACAAACATCATGACGCCATTATCTGTCGAACCCTGCACCCTGGCGCTGTTCGGCGCCCTCGGTGACCTGGCCCTGCGCAAGCTGTTTCCCGCGCTCTATCAGCTCGACCGTGCCGGCCTGCTGCCGGCGGATACCCGCATTCTCGGCCTCGCCCGCGACGGCGGCGAGCCGGCTTCGCATCTGGCGCTGATCGCCGAGCACCTGCGTCGCCATGTGGCCGAGCGCGAACTCGAGGAAAGCGTTCTGCAGCGTTTCCTGGCCCGTCTGGACTACCTGAGCATGGAGTTCGGCCGCCGCGAGGATTACGCCGCGCTGGCGGACAAGGCCGGGCAGGCCGAACGTATCGTCGCCTTCTTCGCCACGCCGGCTTCCGTCTACGGCGCGATCTGCGCCGGGCTGGCCGAGGCCGGGCTGGCCGAGCGCACCCGCGTGGTGCTGGAAAAGCCCATCGGCCATGACCTGGGGTCGTCCCGCGAGGTGAATGACGCGGTGGCGCGCTTCTTCCCGGAAGACCGCACCTACCGCATCGATCACTACCTGGGCAAGGACACGGTGCAGAACCTGATCGCCCTGCGTTTCGCCAACAGCCTGTTCGAGACGCAGTGGAACCAGAACCACATCTCCCACGTGGAGATCACCGTCGCCGAAACCGTCGGCATCGAGGGCCGCTGGGGCTACTTCGACCAGGCCGGCCAGCTGCGCGACATGATCCAGAACCACCTGCTGCAGCTGCTCTGCCTGATCGCCATGGACCCGCCCAGCGACCTCTCGGCCGACAGCATCCGCGACGAGAAGGTCAAGGTGCTCAAGGCGCTGGCGCCCATCGCGCCGGAGCAGCTCGGTCAGCAGCTGGTGCGCGGCCAGTACGTGGCCGGCAGCATCCTTGGCCGTCACGTGCCGGGTTATCTGGAGGAAGAAAACTCCAACACCCAGAGCGACACCGAGACCTTCGTTGCCCTGCGCGCGGAGATCTGCAACTGGCGCTGGGCCGGCGTGCCGTTCTACCTGCGGACCGGCAAGCGCATGCCGCAGAAGCTGTCGCAGATCGTCATCCACTTCAAGGCGCCGCCGCATTACATCTTCGCCCCGGAGCAGCGCCAGCTGATCGGCAACAAGCTGATCATCCGCCTGCAGCCGCAGGAGGGCATCTCGCTGCTGGTGATGACCAAGGACCAGGGCCTGGACAAGGGCATGCAGCTGCGCAGCGGCCCGCTGCAGCTGAACTTCTCGGAAACCTACAAGAGCCCGCGCATCCCCGACGCCTACGAGCGTCTGCTGCTGGAAGTGATGAAGGGCAACCAGAACCTCTTCGTGCGCAAGGACGAAATCGAATACGCCTGGAAGTGGTGCGACCAGCTGATCGACGGCTGGCAACGCGTCGGCGCGCCTCCCAAACCCTACGCAGCAGGCAGCTGGGGACCGGCTGCCTCGATTGCTCTGATCAGCCGTGACGGCAGGAGTTGGTATGACGATCTCTAATCTCGATCTGCCTGTGCAGACCCTCGGTTTCAGCCTCGGCAACGCCGATCAGCTGGCCGGCGAACTGGCGCTGACGGTGAGCAACGCCCTGCGCAGTGCGATCGCCGAGCGCGGTGCGGCGACCCTGGTGGTATCCGGCGGCCGCAGCCCGATCGCGTTCTTCGAGCGCCTGGCGCACCAGGAACTGGACTGGGCCAAGGTCACCATCAGCCTCGCCGACGAGCGCTGGGTGCCGGTCAGCCATCCCGACAGCAACGAAGGTCTGTTGCGCCGCCATCTGCTGCAGGGGCCGGCCGCTGCGGCGCGCCTGGTTGGCCTGTACCAGAGCGCGGCGAGCCTGGAAGAGGCCGCCGAACGCGCCGACGCCAAATTGGCCGAACTGCCGCCGATCGACGTGCTGGTGCTGGGCATGGGCGAGGACGGCCACACCGCCTCGCTGTTCCCCGACAGCCCGAACCTGGAAGCGGCGCTCGACCCGGGTGGTGCGCGGCGCTGCCTGCCGATGCAGGCGCCGAGCGTACCGCGCCAGCGCCTGAGCATGTCCCTGGCGCTGCTGGCCAGCGCCCGGCTGACCCTGCTCGCCCTGCACGGCCCGGGCAAGCTGGCCACGCTCAACCAGGCCCTGGCCGGCGAATCCTACGAAGCGATGCCGATCCGCGCCTTCCTCGCCCGTCCCCTCGAAATCTACTGGTGCCCCTGAGGCCGCAAGGAATCTTCCATGACATCTATCCAAACCAGCGCTGACGCCATGAACGACAAGATCGCCCTGATCGACCAGTGGTGCAGTGCCGCGCGCATCCTTCCGGTGATCACCATCGAGCGCGAGGCGGACATCCTGCCGCTGGCCGACGCCCTGGCCGCCGGTGGCCTCAAGGTGCTGGAAATCACCCTGCGCTCGGCGCTGGGGCTGAGCGCCATCCGCCTGCTGCGCGAGCAGCGCCCCGAGCTGATCGTCGGTGCCGGCACCGTGCTGGATGCCGCCATGCTGGCCGAGGCCGAGGCCGCTGGTGCGCAGTTCATCGTCTCTCCGGGCAGCACCGCCGAGCTGCTGGATGCCGCTCTACAGAGTCCATTGCCGCTGCTGCCGGGCGTGGCCAGCGCTTCGGAAATCATGCTCGGCTACGCCCGCGGTTATCGCCGCTTCAAGCTGTTCCCGGCCGAAGTCTGTGGCGGCGTCGCCGCGCTCAAGGCGCTGGGCGGGCCGTTCGGCAATATCCGTTTCTGCCCGACCGGTGGCATCAACGCGCGCAACGCCAGGGACTATCTGGCGCAGTCCAACGTGATGTGTGTCGGTGGCACCTGGATGGTCGACGCCAAGGCCGTGCGTGCCGGCGACTGGGCCGCCATCGAAAGCGCCACGCGCCAGGCCCTGCAGTCGCTGGACGCAGCGCCGCCTGCCGAATTGCCGCGCGACTTCGATCTGCGCGCCGAGCGCGCCGAACAGCGCGAGCTGTAATCCGTCCGACCCCGTCGCGGTGGGCGTGGGGCCTGCCGCGATCATCCCGATTCGCTACCTGGAGGTTCCATGACTACCGCGCGCCCGCTTGCCGAGCTGTTTCCCCGTCTCGATGAGATTCCCGCTGCCTACCAACCGGATGCTCCGGTCGAGCAGCGCGACTATCTGCTCGATGGCGAGCTGCGGCAGTGGCACGGCCCGCTGGCCGAAGTGCGCAGTCCGGTGTTCCTGCGCGAGGCGGACGGCAACGAGCGCCAGGTCGTGCTAGGCAGCACGCCGCTGCTGGATGCCGACGCCGCGCTCTCGGCGCTGGATGCGGCGGTCGCGGCCTACGACAACGGCCGCGGCGCCTGGCCGACCATGCGTGTGGCCGAGCGTATCGCCCATGTCGAGGCGTTCCTGGCGCGTATGCGCGAGCAGCGCGAGGCGGTGGTCAAATTGCTGATGTGGGAGATCGGCAAGAACCTCAAGGATTCGGAGAAGGAATTCGACCGCACCTGCGACTACATCGTCGACACCATCCATGCGCTGAAGGAACTGGACCGCAGCTCCAGCCGCTTCGAGCTGGAGCAGGGCACCCTCGGACAGATCCGCCGCGTGCCCATGGGCGTGGCGCTATGCATGGGGCCGTACAACTACCCGCTGAACGAAACCTTCACCACGCTCATCCCGGCGCTGATCATGGGCAACACCGTGGTGTTCAAGCCGGCCAAGTTCGGCGTGCTGCTGATCCGTCCGCTGCTCGAGGCCTTCCGCGACAGCTTCCCGGCCGGAGTCATCAACGTCATCTACGGTCGCGGTCGCGAGACGGTCAGCGCGCTGATGGCCAGCGGCAAGATCGACGTGTTCGCCTTCATCGGCACGCACAAGGGCGCCGCCGATTTGAAGAAACTGCACCCGCGTCCGCACCGTCTGCGCGCCGCGCTGGGACTGGACGCGAAGAACCCGGGCATCGTCCTGCCGCAGGTCGATCTCGACAATGCCGTGGAGGAGGCGGTGACCGGCGCGCTGTCGTTCAACGGCCAGCGCTGCACCGCGCTGAAGATTCTCTTCGTGCACGAAACGGTGCTCGATGATTTCCTCGAACGCCTTGCCGCGCGGGTCAATGCACTCAAGCCGGGCATGCCCTGGGAGCCGGGCGTGGCGCTGACGCCGCTACCGGAGCCGGGCAAGACCGATTACCTGCATGCGGTGCTGGAAGACGCCGTGGCCAAGGGCGCGCGGGTGATCAACGCCGGCGGTGGCGAGTCGCACCAGAGCTTCTTCCAGCCGGCCGTGCTGAGCCCGGTGGATTCGTCCATGCGTGTCTACCACGAGGAGCAGTTCGGCCCGCTGGTGCCGGTGGTGCCGTATCGCGAGCTGCAGGAGGTGATCGATTACGTCACCGCCTCCGACTACGGCCAGCAGTTGTCGATCTTCGGCAACGACCCGGCGCAGGTGGGCCGGCTGGTGGATGCCTTCGTCAACCAGGTCGGGCGCATCAACATCAACGCCCAGTGCCAGCGCGGGCCGGACAGCTACCCGTTCAACGGTCGCAAGAATTCCGCCGAGGGCACGCTGTCGGTACATGACGCCCTGCGTGTGTTCTCCATCCGCACTCTGGTGGCGACGCGCTTCAACGAAGGCAACAAGGAGCTGGTCGACCGGATCATTCGTGACCGCCAGTCGAGCTTCCTGACCACCGACTACATCTTCTGACGGAGCGCCACGATGGCCGCACCCGTGCTCGCCCAGCCGCTGTTGCTGGGCATGATGCGCCTGCTGGAATACCCCGAGCTGGGCGAACCCCAGGCGTTGCTGGGCTTTATCGAACGCTGTGTCGAGCGCGGGCTGAACGGCTTCGACCATGCCGACATCTATGCCGGCGGGCGCTCTGAGGCGCACTTCGGTGCGGCCCTGCGCCAGGCACCTGGGTTGCGCCAGCGCCTGCAGATCATCGGCAAGGCCGATATCGTGCCGGCGGGACAGGACTGCTCGCGCTGGCGGGTCAAGCACTACGACTCCAGTGCCCGCTACCTGCGCCAGGCGGTTGAAGGCAGCCTGGCTCGACTGGGCGTGGAACGACTCGATGGTTTCCTGCTGCATCGCCCGGACCCGCTGCTGCAGGTCGACGAGGTGACCGAGACGCTGAACGCACTGGTCGCCAGCGGCAAGGTCGGCTGGGTGGGGCTGTCCAACGCCGGCATCCTGCATTGCCAGGCACTGGCCCAGTGCGTGCCGCTGCGCTGCAACCAGATCGAGCTGTCACTGCAGGCCCAGCACTGGGTATGGGATGGCAGCCTGCATGCGTTGCAGGCGGCCGGCCTGCAGGTGCTGGCCTGGTCGCCCATGGGCGGAGGACGCTTCGGTGAGCGCCTGTGCAGCGCACTCGATGAAGTCGCCTCAGATCTGGGCGCCACGCCCAATCAGGTGGCGCTGGCCTGGCTGCGCCAGCTGCCCGGCCGGCCGTTGCCGATCCTCGGCAGCCTGCGCTGGGAGCGGATCGAGGAGGCGCTGTTGGGCGCCGAACTGGAGCTGGAGCGTCCCGCCTGGTTCTACCTGAGCGAAGCGGCCCGCGGGCATGAGGTGGCCTGAGGCAGGGGCATCTGTCCACTATTCAAGGTGGAAAATGCTTCGCAGTTTTCCACCCTGCGCGGGACTCGTAGGGTGGATGACGCTTCACCCATCCACCGCGTGACTTCCCGATGGGAACACGGCCCTTTCAAGGTGGAAAATGCTTCGCAGTTTTCCACCCTACGGGGGCTCGTAGGGTGGATGACGCTTCATCCAACCACCGCTGGCATCTGCGATGGTTCGGCATATCCCCCGCTTAGGAACGCTATTCATCAACGGGCGCTGTGAGTGGTCCAAAACGGTGCGCGGCTGTGCTAGGGTCGCATCCGCCGCGGGACGACCCGGGGCGTGTCGAATCATGCGGGGACGGCCCTGCCGTTGCTGGAGTCATCGTCATGCATTCGGCCTGGATCATGCTGATCATCGCCGGCCTGCTCGAAGTGGGCTGGGCCATTGGCCTCAAGGCTTCCGAAGGTTTCACCCGCCCGCTGCCGAGCGTGCTCACCCTGGTGGCCATGGCCGCCAGCTTCTTCCTCCTCGCCCGCGCCATGCAGGTTCTGCCGGTGGGTACCGCCTATGCGATATGGGTCGGTATCGGTGCGCTGGGCACCGTGGCGCTGGGCATCGTCATCTTTGGCGAAAGCGCCTCGCCGGCGCGGTTGCTCAGCGTGGTGCTGCTGCTGGCCGGGCTGGTGGGGTTGAAGCTGACCGCCTGAGGCGGTGCGCATCGGTCCGCTGTGCCCAGGAGCCGGTTCGGCCACCGGGCCCCGCATCCGGTGGACTGAAGCGCCACCCGACGTTTGCAGCAGGGATCGTCGGATGGATGACGCTCCACCCATCCACCGCAGTGTCCAGGCGTGCAAGTCGCCTCGTTCGCGCGTCGGCGACTTGCGTCTTTCTGCATCGGGTGGGCTGAAGCCCAGCCGATGCGCTTGGCCCTCTCGTCAGCACTGTGACTGCGGTTATCGCTGCTCGGCCAGATTGGGGCTCAGCGGATAATGCCGGCGGCGCCAGGATTGCATCTGCGAGCCCTTGGCCAAGCGCTCGGCGATGTAGTCGAGGGTATCCGCGATGGGCTTGCGGCCGCTCAGCATGGGTTCCATGCGGGGCGTGATCAGCGCCCAGAGGCGCTTCATTTCCGGAATGTCCGGCATGATTTCGCCCGCCTGTGCCGAAGCATAGGTGTGGGCGATCAACGGATCGTGCCGCAGGCGTTCCATCAAGGCCAGGTTGGCCACTGCGCCGAGGGGTTTCTCTGCATTGATCCGTGCCAGGCCGTCGGCGTTGGTCAGGTAATCCTCGATGAAGCGCTGGGCTGCGGCCTTGTTCGGGCTGTTGCTGTTGATCGCGGCGGCGAGCACGCCAACGAAAGGCTTGCCTTGGCGCGCCGGGTCGGCGGTGGGAATGTCGCCGACCGCGAAGCGGATACCGGCCTGGCGTACCTCGTTCCAGGCCCAGGGCCCATTGATGATCATGGCCGTGCGCCCGTCCTTGAAGCCTTCCATCATGCTCTGATAGGTCGCGGCGGGATCGAGTAGCCCGTCGTCGAGCAGGCGCTTGATCGACTCCATGCCTTCGATGGCGCCCGGCGTATTGAGGCCGATGTCCGTGAGGTCATAGATGCCGTTGTTCTTCCTCAGGCTATAGCCGCCGCTGCCGGCAATGATCGGCCAGGAGAAATAGAGGTTGCGGTAGTCCCATTCGATGGCGCGCTTGCCCTCGGCACGCAGGCGGCGATCCAGCGTCGCCACTTCCGCCAGGCTGCGTGGCGGCACGGGTACCAGGTCCAGGTTATAGATCAGGCTGACCGCCTCGGTGGCCAGCGGATAACCGTAGTAGCGCGCACCGATGGTCACCGCCTCCCAGGCGAACGCCGGCGCCCGCGCCAGGGCTTGCGCGCTGGGCTCCACCGGTTCGAGCAGCCCGTTGTTGATCCAGGAGCCGAAGCGATCATGGGCGAAGATGACGATGTCCGGGCCCCGGCTGGTCGTGGCGAGGCGGTCGAACTGGACCGCCAGGTCGTCAGGGGTGTCGACGGTTACCGGCATGCCGGTGGCCCTGGTGAAATCCTTGCCGATTTCGCCCAGGGCCTTGTAGCCCTTGTCCTGGTTGATCCAGATCGTCAGGGCATCACGCTCGAGCGCCAGTACCGGCGTGCTGAGCAGAAGCAGAAGGCTCAAGGCAGATCTTGTTATTTTCATGGCTGCATCCTGCGTATGAAATCGGGGCGTTCACGGCGCCCCGTACGGGTCATTTGATCTGGATACGCTCCAGCAAATGGCGTTTGGCCGTGGTATCGCCCACCCGCGCCGCCTCGTCGGCCAGGCGCAGCGCGCGTTCCAGGTCCTTCTCGGCCAGCGCGGCATCGATCGCCTGGCGGTAGTAGGCCGAGGTTTCCGGCAGCACCGCGGGGGCCGGCGCGACGGGCAGTTCGTTGCCCATCTCCTGGCCGATGCTGTAGCCCGGCACGTAGCCCTTGGCGGTCGAGCCGGCGGCGCTGTCGGGGATCATCACCAGCTTGATCACACCCACCGGGGAGTGCTGCGCCACCGGATCGGGAATGCTTGGCGGCTCGTTGCCCAGCGCCTTGGCGTAGGCCTTGGCCGGGTGCTGCAGAACGGTCTGCCCGGCCATCTGCGCCTCGCTGGTGTAGAGGATCAGATAGCGCTCGTTGCCCGGGTGCTCCGGCTGCGAGCGGTCGATGCGCAGGCGCGCGTCCAGGCTGTCACCCTTGAGCCCGGTCGGCGGAACGTAGACGAAATCGTCGGCATCCAGCAGGCGGGTCGGGCGCATGCGGCTGTCCAGCAGCATGGCGTTGGGTGCCAGCACGCTGCTGCCGGCCTGGCTGTACAGGCGTAGCTCGAACGACGGGCCGTCGGCCGGCAGCTTGAAGGCGCGCAAGAAGCTCTTGCCGGTTTCGAATACATAGGCCGGGGCCTGGCTGTCGATCACGACATTGCCGCTGAAGCCCGGCTCCAGCGGCTGGTACGGCAGCTGGTCGAGACCGCTGCAGCAGGACGGTGCGGCCGCCAGCGCGGCACGGGCCTGTTCGACCGAGCCTTGCAGCGGCGCCGGGCTGGCGGCAAGGGCGTCGACCCGACGCAGCGGTTCGCTACTGCAGCCGGCCAGCGCCAGGGCGATCAGCCCGGCGGCGAGAAGGGATAGAGGATGCATGGCGGTTCTCCGGATAAAAAATGCCCCGACCTGCCAGAGTCGGGGCAAAAGGCACCGTCTGGACGGTGGGAGCGGAAAGGCTGCCGTTGCGTGCAACGGCGTTCAGCCGGCGCGGTTTACCACCAGGCCTCGGCCTGGATACCGAAGGTGAGGCCGTCGTCGTCGCCGGCATCGATGGACTCGCTGGCCGCCTGGTAACGGCCGCCGTCCCACTGGGCGTAGGTGGCGAACACGCGGATCTGCGGGCGCGCCCAGAAGCTGTTGCCGGCTGACCACTGCTGGGCCAGGGTGAGCTTCTTCAGGTCGCGGCTGCGTTCGCCGTCGGCCTGTGGATCGACGCGGTCGTAGCCGAACTCCAGCGCGGTGCTCATCACGTCGCTCCACTTGTATACCGGGCGCACGCCGAAGCTGGCCCAGGTCTGCCCGGAGTCGTTGTCGAAGTCGCGGTCCTCGTAGATCTGCACGTACATCATCTCGATGTTGTCGGTCAGGCCGACCACGCCCTGGTTGACCAGGCGGAACATCTTGCCGTCGCTGTTGCCGGTGCTGTTGCGCCCGCTGCTACCGATGATGCCGTCGGTGCCGTACTGCAGGGCGAGCTTGTTGTAGCCGCCGAACCAGTTGCTCTGGGTGTGCTCGAGGGTGACCAGATGACCCTTCTGGTCCTGGTAGCCGGGGTCGCGTTCCTGCTCGTCGGTGAGGTTGGCCTTGCCGTAGTCGTAGCCGATCTCCAGCTTGCCGCCCGGGTTGACGTCGATCTCGGCGAGGCGGAAGTCGAGGGTGTCGTTGGCCAGGTTGGTGCCGGTGCCCGAGCCCTGGTAGACCCAGTCGCCGTCGGTGTTGCGAATCCACGCGACGCTGGCCTTGGCGAAGCCCAGGTCGATGTCTTCGATACCGGCGCCGGGGCCGGAGACATCCCAGTAGTAGTAGTCGTTGATGTGCACGTCGTGGCGCTTGTAGTAGCGCTTGCCGGCCCAGATCGCCGCGCCCGGCAGGCTCGGGATGAGGTTCTTGCCGACCACGTTGAACTGGCGGATGGAGGTGGTGCCGGCCTCGTCGAAGGGGTTGTTCTCGCCGCCGTTGGTGTCGGTGCCGGTGGCTTCCCAGTCGTTACCCTGGTCGGAGCGGTAGGCGATCATGCTGTCGACGTAGAAGCTGCGGTTGCCTTCGCTCCACACCTCCTGGCCGAGGCCGATCTCGGCGTAGGTTTCGCATTCGTTGCCCAGGCGATATTTCGCCGGTGCGCCAGCGGCCTGGAAGCAGGCCTGATCGCCGCCGCCGGCCGTGGCGCCGACGCCCGAACGCAGGTAACCGTGGAAATCGACCGCCAGGGCCGGGCCGCCGACCAGCAGGGCGGCGAGCAGGCAGGCGGGTTTGAGAACAAAGCTGGGGTGCGCGGTGTGCTTCATGACGAGGTCCTTGTTTTTCTTGTTAATGCCGAACGTTCACGCCTTCGCTGTCGGCCGGTGGCGGTGCAGCGCGGTGGCGAAAGCCTCGGGGATGGCACCGGGGGCGGCATCCTCCGCGGCGCGGATTTCGCTGGCGCAGCGCCAGGGCGTAATCAGGATGAGAGCGGCGTAATCCCCGGGGCGGGGCTGGGACGAGAGGGGCGCAGATGATTGCCAGCCGCCATCGGCCTGGCCACTACGCCGCCGGCAACTGGGCGGGGGAGGTTGGTGACGGTGGCGTGCAGGAGCAGCCTGCGGGTGCCGGTCGAAGACCCGGCCGGCGTTCATCCTCGTCCGGCGGCTCTGCCGTCGGCTACCCGTACAAGCACAAGAACCGGAGTATTGCGATGAGCCACATCCTGCGTGCCGCCGTATTGGCGGCAATCCTGCTGCCGTTGCCGGCAATGGCCGATCAGGCCGGCAAAAGCCCCAACGCCGTGCGCTACCACGGCGGCGACGAAATCATCCTCCAGGGCTTCCACTGGAACGTCGTCCGCGAGGCGCCCAACGACTGGTACAACATCCTCCGCCAGCAGGCCTCGACGATCGCCGCCGACGGCTTCTCGGCGATCTGGATGCCGGTGCCCTGGCGCGACTTCTCCAGCTGGAGCGACGGCAGCAAGTCCGGCGGCGGTGAAGGCTACTTCTGGCACGACTTCAACAAGAACGGCCGCTATGGCAGTGACGCCCAGTTGCGTCAGGCCGCCAGCGCGCTCGGTGGCGCCGGCGTGAAGGTGCTTTACGACGTGGTGCCCAACCACATGAACCGCGGCTATCCGGACAAGGAGATCAACCTCCCGGCCGGCCAGGGCTTCTGGCGCAACGACTGCGCCGACCCGGGCAACTACCCCAACGACTGCGATGACGGTGACCGCTTCATCGGCGGCGAGTCGGACCTGAACACCGGCCATCCGCAAATCTACGGCATGTTTCGCGACGAGCTTGCCAACCTGCGCAGCGGCTACGGCGCCGGCGGCTTCCGCTTCGACTTCGTTCGCGGCTATGCGCCGGAGCGGGTCGACAGCTGGATGAGCGACAGCGCCGACAGCAGTTTCTGCGTTGGCGAGCTGTGGAAAAGCCCGTCCGAGTACCCGAGCTGGGACTGGCGCAACACGGCGAGCTGGCAGCAGATCATCAAGGACTGGTCGGACCGGGCCAAGTGCCCGGTGTTCGACTTCGCTCTCAAGGAGCGCATGCAGAACGGCTCGGTCGCCGACTGGAAACATGGCCTCAATGGCAACCCCGACCCGCGCTGGCGCGAGGTGGCGGTGACCTTCGTCGACAACCACGACACCGGCTATTCGCCCGGGCAGAACGGCGGCCAGCACCACTGGGCGTTGCAGGACGGGCTGATCCGCCAGGCCTACGCCTACATCCTCACCAGCCCGGGCACGCCGGTGGTGTACTGGTCGCACATGTACGACTGGGGCTACGGCGACTTCATCCGCCAGCTGATCCAGGTGCGGCGCACCGCCGGCGTGCGCGCCGATTCGGCGATCAGCTTCCATAGCGGCTACAGCGGTCTGGTCGCTACCGTCAGCGGCAGCCAGCAGACCCTGGTGGTGGCGCTCAACTCCGATCTGGCCAACCCCGGCCAGGTTGCCAGCGGCAGCTTTAGCGAGGCGGTCAACGCCAGCAACGGCCAGGTGCGCGTCTGGCGCAGCGGTAGCGGCGATGGCGGCGGGAATGACGGCGGCGAGGGTGGCTTGGTCAATGTGAACTTTCGCTGCGACAACGGCGTGACGCAGATGGGCGACAGCGTCTACGCGGTGGGCAACGTCAGCCAGCTCGGCAACTGGAGCCCGGCCTCCGCGGTACGGCTGACCGACACCAGCAGCTATCCGACCTGGAAGGGCAGCATCGCCCTGCCTGACGGTCAGAACGTGGAATGGAAGTGCCTGATCCGCAACGAGGCGGACGCGACGCTGGTGCGTCAGTGGCAATCGGGCGGCAACAATCAGGTCCAGGCCGCCGCCGGCGCGAGCACCAGCGGCTCGTTCTGACGACATGCCCGCCCGGCCTCGGCTACGCCTACGCCGGGCGGCTCCTCCCGACCCAGGGTGGGCAGGGAGGAGGCCGGCGACGGGCCGGGCCGCCGATGCTGGCACGACAACCATAAAAGCCTTCGCGCTGCGCTGTCGTATCAGGAGCTGTTCATGTTGGCCCAGACCCGCTCGACCCCTTTCCGGCTTGGCTTCCTGGCCCGGCTGTACCTGCTGATCGCCGCACTGGTGGCCTTGCTGATGCTGGTAGCCGGCACCAGCCTGGTTGCCATCGGCCGCCTGCAAGGCAATGCCGAGCAAATCTCGTCGACCGCGTCGCGTCTGCTGGTCAGCGAGAGCTTCTTCGGTACGTTGCAGAGCCTGACGCAGAACCTGTCCGACGCCCTGGCCGAGGACCGGCCTGACCAGCTCGACGGCTATGTCGGCCGGCATCGCACGCTGCAGGACCAGGCCCTCGAGCTGTTCGCCCAGCTGGAGCGGGTGACGCCAGCACATGCCGAGACCAAGCAACGCCTGGCGGCGCTGTTGCCGGAGCTCGACCGCCGCAGCCTGGCGCTGATCGATGCGCAGCGCGACCTGCTCGCGCGCGTGGGGCGCAACGCCGTCGCGCTGCGAGACCTGCAGCTGCAGTTCTCGCGGCTCAAGCAGGACCTGCTGCAGGCGCAGTTCGTGACTGGCGACGAGCTGGTCGCCTATTCCATCAAGCAGTTCATCATCCCGCTCGAGCAGGTCGAGGCGCTGCTGTTCGATGCCATCGGCGTGTCTTCGATCAAGGCACTCGACGAAGCCGGTGCGCAGATCGCGCAGCGGCTGCCGGCCCTGCAGAAGAAGCTGGACAACGTTCTCCTCGATCTGGAACCGCACCAGGACAGCCGTACCGACTACGCGCACAGCTTCCAGGCGCCGTTCGCCGCCATCGAGCAGCAACTGGCTGTGCCCGGCAATGGCGCGGTGGCGCAGTACTACGCCTGGCTGTCCGACCAGCAGGCCAACCGCGAGCAGAAACTGCAGCTCGGTCGCCTGCAGCGCCAGGCACGCGAGGACATCGGCACGCTCATCGCCAGCGCCCAGGAGGCCAGCGACAGGCAACTGGGCCTGGCCGCGCAGACCTATCGTCAGGGTGTGGCCGGCCTCTTGGCGATGGCCGGGCTGTCGATCGCGGTGGCGCTGGCCATGGGCCTGTGGCTGGGGCGCACCATGCGCATGGCCCTGGCCGCCGTCAGCGGCAGCCTGCAGCACCTGGCCGACGGTGATTTGCGCGGCGGCTGCGAGTACCAGCGCGCGGACGAGTTCGGGCGTGTCGGCGATTGGGTCAACCGGGTCGCCGGTAGCCTGCGCGACGCACTGGCCCAGCTCGGGCGCAACGCCGACGAACAGGACCAGATCGCCCGCCGCAATGCCCAGGCCTGCAGCCAGGCGCGTGCCGGGCTGGAGAAGCAGCGCAGCAGCATAGGGGCGCTCGCCGTCAGCCTGGCCGAGCTGGAGACCAGTTTTGGCGAGGTGGCGCAGCATGCCGGCGAGACGGCCACGCGGGTCGGCAGTGTCGAGGCACTGACCCTGCAGGGCAGCCAGCGGATGGCCGCGACCCGCATCGGCACGCAAGCCCTGGCCGAACAGCTGGAAACCAGCGTGGCCGAGATCGCCAACGTGGAGGCGGTGAGCGAGCAGATCGGGCAGATTCTCGATGTGATCCGTGCGATTGCCGAGCAGACCAACCTGCTGGCGCTCAATGCGGCGATCGAAGCGGCGCGCGCCGGTGATCAGGGGCGGGGCTTCGCGGTGGTCGCCGACGAGGTGCGCGGCCTGGCCCGGCGCACGGCGCAATCGACCGGCGAGATCCAGCAGCGCATCGAACGCCTGGCCCAGGGCATTGGCTCGGCGGTGCGTTCGGTGGAGGCCAGTCGCGCGCAGATGCAGGGCACCCTCGATCAGGTCGGGCAGGCCGATCGGCTGATGCAGGAGATCCGCAGCCAGGTCGAGCACATCGCCGCCATGTCGCGGGAAATCGATTCGGCCACGGGCCAGCAACGGCTCGCCGCCGAAGAGGTGTCGCGCGGCATGCATGCGATCGATGCCGCGGCCGAGCTGCACATGGACAGCGTCGTGGCGATCAGCGACAGCAGCGAACGCCAGGCGCGCATGTCCGCCGAGCAGCAGGCGCTCTGCGCGCGCTACCGCACCTGAACCCGACCGGGCGGCGGCGACGGTCCGGTCGTCCCCGTCTGGCCTAGGCGCGTGGGACCTGCCAGCCGATGGCCTGCGCTTCGGCGCGGCGCAGCTCGTCGAGCAGGGCGGCGCGTTGCGGGGCCCGCTCGTGGGCCAGGGCGTCGGCGGCGAGCAGGTCGGCGTGGCGTGCGCCAACCGTTTCCCTGAGCCAGGCCAGGCGCTGCAGGGTTTGCGGCGTGCAGGTCTGGCCGTCGAGATCGTCGGCCAGATCGAGGCGATGCGAGCGCCAGGCCTCGCGCAGGTAGAGCGCCTCGGCCGAGCCGGCAAGGGCGGTGCGCCAGCTGTCGATCAGCCGGTCCAGCCGTTCGAGCACGGCCGGACTGGCGCCGCGGCCGGCCAGTTCGGCCCGCCAGCGCCGGTAGCGGTCCAGGGCGATCGCCTTCTCCAGGCGGAACGCCGCCAGCGCACGGGCGCTGCCGAGTGCCTCCTGGCCGAGCAGCCAGGCGAAGAACTGCCTCGTTTCGAAACGCTCGACCGGGTGGAAGCCCGGGCAGGCGAGGCCATCGCTGTTGAACTCGCGCAGCGGATCGAAGCGGTACAGGTAGCCGAAGTCGAACAGCCGGATGCGGCCGTCGTCGAGCACGTTGCCGGGGCACAGGTCCCACTCGAACAGGCCGGCGGAGGCGAGCGTGATGATGCAGTCGAACAGGTCTGCCAGGCGCGTTTCATCCCAGTCGCCGACGACCTCGCCGTCGATCCAGGGCGACAGCAGCACGCCGTGACGAAAACTCGCATAGCAGGTATCGACGATCCCGGCGAGCGGCTCGGCCAGCTCGGGCCGGGCCTTCAGCGCACGCAGGTCGGCACGCCGCTGGACCTCGTTGAGAAACGAGGTCTGGCCATCGGCGTTCTGCACCAGGCAGCGCTCGCGGGCGCGCTTGAGCGTCCAGCTACGGCCTGCCGCTTCGATCCTGTAGACGTGGGCGGTGAGCCCGCCGGACAGCGTGCGACTGACATAGGGTTCGCTGCCGTCGGTGGCGACCAGCGTGGCCAGCGGCAACGGGCAGTCCTGCGGCTGGCCGACTTGCAGTTCCGCGCCGCTGGCGACAAAGGCCAGCTGCGCCTGCTGGCGCGGGTTCAGGGTTGCGTTCATTGCGGGCTCCAGGCAGGGGGCGGCTGCGTCCCGGGCGATCCGGGACGGGCCATTCAGGGGGTGAGCGATGCACCGGCCTGCACGACGACGATGCGGTCGTCGCCCAGCGTGCGGGCGAAGGCATAGGGCTGGCCGGACGACAGCAGTCGATGCGTACCCGCGCCGATCGCCGGGTGGCGCGCGCGGAACTGGCCGACCCGCTGCCAGTAATCGATCAGTCCGGCGATCTCCGGGCGCTCGTGCTCGTCCCAGTTCATCGGGCTGCGCGTGCCCTGGAAGGGGTCCGAACCTGTGGGCCCGAAGGCGCGGGCGCTTTCGTCGCCGTAATAGACCTGCACCGCGCCGGGCGCCAGCAGCAGGGCGGCGGCGAGCCCGCGCTGATGCGCCAGGTCGCCCTTGGCCAGCTGGTTGAACAGCGCGGTGTCATGCGACGAGGCATAGCTCAGCAGGTTGTGCCCGGGCGTTTCGGCCAGGCGCCGGGCATAGTCGGCGTAACTGGGCTCGGCGGCAGCCAGGCAGTCGCTGGCGGCCAGCGCCTGATCCTGGAAGGCGAAGTTGATCAGCGCGTCGAAACCCTGGTCCAGATAGTCACTGGTCTCGGGGCCGTGACCGAACACTTCGCCGACCATCCAGAACGGTTCGTCGGCCATGGGATCGTCCGGGTTGGCGCGGGCCCAGTCGGCGCGGGCGCGCTCGGCCGCCACGCGCAGCTCGGCCCAGGTCGACGGCTCGACGTGCTTGACGGTGTCGGCACGGAAGCCGTCGACGCCGAACTCGCGCACCCAGCCGGTCAGCCATTCGATCAGGTAGTCGCGCACCCGGTAGCCCTCGCGCGGCTCGGCGCGGGTCTGCGCCTTACGCGCGAGAAACTCCGGCAGCGCGACGACCGCCTCGGATTCGGTGCGGAAATCCGGCAGGAAGGCCAGCGAGCCCTTGAGCGGATCGACGGTGCTGCTGGGTGGCGTGTCGTAGTCGGCGATGCCCGCCCGTACCCAGTCGCGGCCCCACCAGGCGGCCCAGCTCGGGTGCTCGTAATCCACCAGGTTGTGGTAGGCGTGCAGATTCTCGTGGGCTTCCGGCTGCCAGGTTGTCCACTGCTCGGGCAGATACTCGGCCATGCCGTCGCGCAGCGCGCCGAAGCCGAGCTGCTGCATGTCCTGCAGGGTCGAGTAGCCGGGATGGTTGAGCACCACATCGAACAGTACGCGGATGCCGCGGGCATGGGCCGCGCTGATGAGCGCGCGCAGGTCGTCTTCGCTGCCCATGTTGGCGTCGAGCTGAGTGAAGTCGAGCGCGTAGTAGCCGTGGTAACCGTAGTGGCGGAAGTCGCCGCGCTCGCCGCCGCCGACCCAGCCGTGGATCTGCTCGTAGGGCGCGCTGATCCACAGCGCGTCGACACCGAGGCTGGCGATATGGTCGAGGCGTTCGGTCAGTCCCTTGAGGTCGCCGCCGTGGAAGGTGCCGATCTCCTCGGCGCCATCCGGTGCGCGGCCATAGCTGCGGTCGTTGCCTGGATCACCGTTGGCGAAGCGGTCGGTGAGCACGAAGTAGACGATCGCGTTGCGCCAGTCGCGTGCGACCGGCTGCTCGGGCACTTCGGCGCGTTCGAGCAGCAGCAGGCCGTCACTGCCAGCGGCGGGTTGCAGCCTGACCCGGCCGTCGCGGACCACCGCCGTGGCGCCGGACAGCGCGTCGCGCAGGGTTTCGCCCTCGCCGAAGACCTCGCCAACCGCCAGTTCCACCGCGCCACCCTCCCACGGCTTGCAGACCGCGGTGGCTGCTTCCGGCTCGGCGGCCTTGATCGGCAGCAGGCGCAGGGCCGGCGCGGCGCCGGTCTCGACGATCAGCCGATAGCGTCCGGCTTCAGGCACTTCGTAGCGGTAAATGCTGTCTGTGCCAAGCGGCTGACGGCGAAAGGGCGCAAGCGCCACGGCCTCGCCGCTGGCCTGGGGCATGCGCAACTGCAGCTGGCCGGGCGCGAGGCTGAGCTCGATGTCGTAGCGGTCGCTGGCCAGGGCATTCCAGCTCAGCGGCAGCGGCTGGCCATCCAGCCGGGCGGCCAGCTCGGGATCGGCCAGTACGGGCAGCGCTAGGGTGAGTCCGAGCAGCAGCGACATGGCGGGTAGGCGGTGGGCACGCATCGAAGTGGCTCCATTATGCTTTTTCGCCACATTTGACTGCGCGTTGGCTGCCAGGTATAGGCGTAAGCGCTACGCTGATGGCGTATTTTGCGCGCTTGCGGGCCACTGCCTACGCCCCACATCTACGCCCTCCGCCTCCTGAAAGGGGAGGATGTAGATGGCACGGGAGGCGCCGAGGATGGAACGACTGTCAGAGCCTCAGGCCGGCAGCAGGTGGAACAACTAATAAGAAGCCACGAGGAAAGCGAAGCATGAACAAGAAATTCTGGTGTATCGCCACTGTCGGCCTGGCGGCCACCTTCAGCCTGCCGCTGCCGGCGCTGGCAGCGATCGAAGAAGGCAAGCTGGTCGTCTGGATCAACGGCGACAAGGGCTACAAGGGCCTGGCAGAGGTTGGCAAGCGGTTCACCGCCGAGACCGGTATTCCCGTGGAAGTGGCCCACCCGGACAGCGCCACCGACAAGTTCCAGCAGGCGGCGGCCACCGGCAACGGCCCGGACATCTTCATCTGGGCCCATGACCGCATCGGCGAATGGGCCAAGAGCGGCCTGCTCACCCCCGTCACTCCCAGCGCCGAGACCAAGTCCGGCATCGCCGACTTCTCCTGGCAGGCGGTGACCTACGACAACAAGCTGTGGGGCTATCCGATCTCGGTGGAAACCATCGGCCTGATCTACAACAAAGCCCTGGTCGACACCCCGCCGAAGAGCTTCGACGACGTCCTGGCGCTGAACGAGAAGCTCGCCCCGCAGGGCAAGCGCGCCATCCTATGGGACTACAACAACACCTACTTCACCTGGCCGCTGCTCTCGGCCAAGGGCGGCTACGTGTTCGAGCAGACCGACGGCGGTTACGATGTCAAGTCCACCGGGGTCAACAACGCCGGCGCCAAGGCCGGTGCCAAGGTGCTGCGCGAGCTGATCGACAAGGACGTGATGCCCAAGGGCGCCGACTACAGCGTGGCCGAGGCGGCTTTCAACAAGGGTGACTCGGCGATGATGATCAGCGGTCCCTGGGCCTGGTCAAACATCGAGAAGAGCGGCATCGACTTCGGCGTGGCACCGATTCCCGCCATCGATGGCGAACCGGGCAAGCCCTTCGTCGGCGTCGCCGCCGCGCTGCTCAACGCCGCCAGCCCGAACAAGGACCTGGCCGTGGAGTTTCTCGAGAACTACCTGCTCGAGGTCGACGGCCTGAAGACGGTGAACGCCGACGTGCCGCTGGGTGCGGTCGCCAACACCGCCTACATGGAAGAGCTGTCCAGCAATCCGCACATCAAGGCGACGTTCGAGAACGCGCAGATGGGCGAGCCGATGCCCAACGTGCCGGAGATGGGTGCGTTCTGGTCGTCCATGGCCGCCGCGCTGACCAACATCACCTCCGGCCGGCAGGATGTCGACGCCGCCCTGGACGATGCCGCCAAGCGCATCACCCGATGAACCCGTCGCCGGCCGCCGCCTCGGGCGCGCCGGCGGACTATGCTCCGTTCTCAAAGGTTCCGCTCCCGTGAATGCCCGTGCCGAGTTGCCCAGCCCAGCCATGACCCGTACGACCTCCCGGGGCTTGCCCCGCTCCCTGACCAACGGCCTGCGCTGGCTGGCGTGGCTGACCTTCAATGCCTTCGCGCTGTACCTGGTGGTCGCGCTCTACGTGCAGGGGCAGATGGCCTTCGCCCTGCTCGGGCTGGTGGTGACCGGAATCGCCAGCTACCTGTTCATCAACCGGCGGATGTACGCGCAGCGCTACATCTTTCCATCGGTGGCCGGGATGCTGGTGTTCGTCATCTTTCCGCTGCTGTACACGGTGGGCATCGGCTTTACCAACTACAGCGGCAGCAACCTGCTGAGCCTGGCCCAGGTGGAGCAGTATCACCTGAGCCAGACCTACTTGGCCGGCGAGCGTTTTCGCTTCACCCTGCACCCCAGCCCCGATGGCGAGCGGCTGCGGGTGGACAAGGGCGAGCAGGGCGTGTTCGTCAGCTCGCCGCTGACCGGCGAGCCGGATGCGGAAGCTCCGCTGACGCTGCAGCCGGCCGAGGACGTCGAAGGGCTGGGCGAGGCGCTGCCGCTGCGCGAGGTGATTCAGCGGCGCAAGGCGCTGGAACAATGGGTCATGCACGGGCCGGACGGCAGCCTGCTGCGGCTGTATGGATTGCGTGAAGTCGCCGCCGTCGAACCCGTCTACCGTCAGGATGGCCCCGGCGTGCTGGTCGATACCCGCAGCGGTACTCGTCTGACCGCCGACATGGAGCGCGGCTTCTATGTCGACGAGACGGGCAAGGCGGTGCCGCCGGGCTTCACCGTGTTCGCCGGCTTCGCCAACTTCACCCGGGTGCTGAGCGAGCCGAGCATCCGTGAACCCTTCGTGCAGATCTTCGCCTGGACCTTCGCCTTCGCCGGGCTCACCGTGGTCTTCACCCTCGCCGTGGGGCTGGTGCTGGCCAGCCTGCTGCAATGGGAACTGGTGCGCGGCAAGGCCTTCTACCGGCTGATGCTGATCCTGCCGTATGCGGTGCCGGGGTTCATTTCCATCCTGGTGTTCCGCGGCCTGTTCAACCAGAACTTCGGCGAGATCAACCTGCTGCTCGAGGGGTTGTTCGGCATCCGTCCGGACTGGTTCAGCGACCCGACCCTGGCACGCACGATGATCCTCATCGTCAACACCTGGCTCGGCTACCCCTACATGCTGCTGCTGTGCATGGGCCTGCTGCAGGCCATCCCGCGGGACCAGTACGAGGCCTCGGCCATCGATGGCGCCAGTCCGCTGGACAACCTGCTGCGCATTACCCTGCCGCAGCTGATCAAGCCGCTGATGCCGCTGTTGATCGCCTGCTTCGCCTTCAACTTCAACAACTTCGTGCTGATCACCCTGCTGACCCGCGGTGGCCCGGACATCATCGGTGCGACCACGCCGGCCGGCACCACGGATCTCTTGGTCAGCTACACCTACCGCATCGCCTTCCAGGATTCCGGGCAGGACTTCGCCCTGGCCGCGGCCATCGCCACGATGATCTTCATCCTCGTCGGTGCCATGGCGCTGCTGAATCTCAAACTCTCGAAAGTGAAGGTATAAGGAGACGGTCATGGCCATGGTGCAACCGAAATCCGCGCGTTACCGGCTCTGGGCGACCCACGCGGCGCTGCTGGCCTTCGTCGCGGCAATCCTCTTCCCGCTGCTGATGGTGGTGTCGATCTCCTTTCGCGAAGGCAACTTCGCCACCGGCAGCCTGTTTCCCGAGAACCCGACGCTGGAACACTGGTCGCTGGCCCTCGGCATTCCCTACACCCACGAGGACGGCAGCGTGACCAACCCGCCGTTCCCGGTGCTGCTGTGGCTGTGGAACTCGGTGAAGATCGCCCTGGTCAGTTCGGCGCTGATCCTGCTCCTCTCGACCACCAGTGCCTACGCCTTCGCGCGCATGCGCTTCGGCGGCAAGGCGCCGATCCTCAAAGGCATGCTGATCTTCCAGATGTTTCCGCCGGTGCTCTCGCTGGTGGCCATCTACGCGCTGTTCGACCAGCTCGGCCAGCACGTCAGCTGGCTCGGGGTGAACAGCCACGGCGCGGTGATCGTCGCCTCGCTGGGCGGCATGGCACTGCACATCTGGACCATCAAGGGCTACTTCGAGAGCATCGACGCCTCGCTGGAGGAGGCTGCCATCGTCGATGGGGCGACCACCTGGCAGGCGTTCTTCCATATCCTGCTGCCGATGAGCGTGCCGATCCTGGCGGTGGTGTTCATCCTCGCCTTCATCACCAGCGTCACCGAATACCCCATCGCCTCGGTGCTGCTGATGGACGTGGACAAGCTCACCCTCTCGGTCGGCGCGCAGCAGTACCTCTATCCGCAGAACTACCTGTGGGGCGACTTCGCCGCCGCCGCGGTACTCTCCGGGCTGCCCATCACCGCCGTGTTCCTCTACTGCCAGAAGTGGATCGTCGGTGGCCTCACCGCCGGCGGGGTGAAGGGCTGACCACCTGAGTTGAACGAGGCGCGAGACCGGGGAGCGGGAGCGGTGCGAACCGGTGCGCCAGACCACGACAAGAACAAGAACAGGGAACCGTCCATGAATGCCGCGATGCCGCCTTTACTGCCATTGATCCCCACCAAGCTGGCGATCCCCATGCTGCCGCCGGGCCTGCTCGAACGGCCGCGCCTGGACGAGTGGCAGCAGCGCCTGCCGCAGGTGCGCCTGGCGGTGCTGCATGCCGCCAGCGGTTTCGGCAAGACCACCCTGGCGGCGCAGTGGGCGCGGGCCTTCGACGGCCGCATCGCCTGGTTCCAGCTGCATGCCAGCGACAACCTGGGGCTGCAGTTCGGTCGATACCTGACCCAGGCGCTGGACCGCCAGCTGGACGCCGGCTGTCCGCTGGCAGTGGCGCTGGCCGAGCAGGGCCGGGTATCGCTGGATGCGTTGTTCACCCAGTTGCTGGCCGAACTGCCGGGCGAGCACGAAGCGATCCTGATCGTGCTCGACGAGTTCGAGGTGCTGCACGACGCCGAGTTGATCGCCGGCCTGCGCTTCTTCCTGCGCCATATGCCGAGCTGGATGACCCTGCTGGTATGCAGCCGGCGCCTGCCCGAACTGGGTGTCGCCGAGCTGCGGGTCAAGCATCAGCTGCTGCTGCTCGACGCGCGCCAGCTGGCCTTCGAGGATGACGAAGTGCAGGCGCTGCTGGAGCTGGGCGTGCCGGTCAGCATCAATCGCGAGCAGGTCGAGCGTCTCAACCGCCGCATCGGTGGCTGGCCCTGCGCGCTGCAGCTGGCCTTGCAGGAGGTGCAGACCAGCCGTGGCATGGACCTGTTCCTGGAGAACCTGCAGCTCGGCCACCCGGACATCCGCGACTACATGCGCGAACAGGTGATCGAGGGGCTGCCCGAGGACCTGCGCGGTTTTCTCGAGGCGACCTGCCTGCTCGACCGCTTCGACGCCGCCCTGGCCGATCGCCTGACCGAAGCCTGTCACGGCCGCGAGATGCTCGAACGGCTCGAGCGTGGCGGCCTGTTCATCCAGCCGCTGGACAGCCTGCGCCGCTGGTACAGCTATCACCCGTTGTTCGCCGTGTTCCTCCAGGGCGAGCTGCGCACCCACCAGCCGCAGCGGGTCAACCAGTTGCACCTGCGTGCGGCCTCCGCGCTGCTGGCCGAGAACATGCCCGAGGAAGCGGCGCGCCATGCCGTGCAGGCCGGCGATCCGCAGCAGGTCGACGAGATCCTGCAGCGCCACGGGCGGGCGTTCTATCGCCAGGGTCGTCTCGGGTTGCTGCAACAGTGCCTGGAAACCCTGCCGGAAGCGGTGATCGCCGGCTCGCCACTGCTCACCCTGCTGCAGGCCTGGGTGTCGCAGAACTCCTATCAGTTCGATCACGTCGAGCGCTGGTTCAAGGCCGGCGAGCTGGCGCTGCAGCGCAGCTGCTCCGAGCAGGACTGGGCGCGCATCGTCTGCGAATTCAATGCCGTCCGCGCGCAGGTCGCGATGAACCAGGGCGACGAGCAGCGCGCCGTCGCCCTGGCGCAGGAGGCGCTGACCCGCGAGCCGCTGATCATGCGCACCTCGCGGGTGGCGGCGATGTCGGGTCTGGCCGAGGCGCATTTCGTCCAGGGCGAACTGCCGCAGGCGCAGAAACAATACGAGGAAGCAGAGCGCCGCGCGCGGGAGATCAATGCCTCGCACCTGGTGGTCTGGAGCCTCGGCCAGCTGTCGGAAATCGCCATCGCCCAAGGCCATCTGCAGAAGGCCTATACCCTGCAGGAGCGCGCCATCCAGTACATCGAGCAGCAGAACCTGCAGGCCACGCCCATCGTCGAGTTCATCTACCGGGTGCGCGGCCAGGTGCTGCTGGAGTGGCACCAGCTGGACGCTGCCGAGCAGTGCGCGCTGCAGGGTATCCAGATACTCGACGAACTGGACGACCCACGCTGGCGCCTGCAGAGTTACGCGCTGCTGGCCGGCGTCGCCTACGCCCGCGGCCAGCAGCACGCCTGCGCCGACTACATCGCCCAGTTGCAGGCGATGCTCGCCGACGACCGCTACCACATCGACTGGCTGGCCAATGCCCACGCGATCATGCTCGCCTACTGGGACTCCAGCCAGGACCGCGAGGCGATCCGCCAGTGGCTGCTCAGCGCGCCGCCGGTGAGCGGCGGCGCCAACCACTTCGCCCAGCTCAATGCGCGCAACCACGCCCGTGCCCACCTGGCGCTGGGGCAACTGGAGCGCGCCCTGCCGATCCTGCGCCAGCTGCTGACCGATGCCGAGCGCCACGGCCTGGAGATGGACCGCAACCGCAACCACATCCTCCTGGCGCAGCTGCACTGGTTGCGCGAGGAGCGCCAGCAGGCGCTGGATCACCTGCAGCGGGCCATGACCCTGGCCAGCGGCAGCGGCGCCATCGGCAGCTTCCTGCGCGTCGGCAAGCCGATCATCGGCATGCTCAAGTGCCTGCTGCACGAGCGCAGCCTCGATGAAGCCGAGGCCCAGCGCGCCGCGCGCTTGATCCAGCTGGCGCAGCAGCAGCGCGATTTCAGCCGCGCCATTCGCATCACCCTGGACGAGGCGGTGATCCAGGACATCATCAACCGCCCCGACGTGCCCGAGCTGATCCGCCGCTCACCGCTGACCCGGCGCGAATGGCAGGTGCTGAGCCTGATCCACGCCGGGCAGTCCAACGAGCAGATCGCCGATCACCTGAATGTCGCGCCGACCACCATCAAGACGCACATCCGCAGCCTCTACCAGAAGCTCAACATCACCCACCGCAGCGAAGCGGTGCAGCTGGCGCGCGACCTGCTGAGCAAGATTCAGGGCGAGTAGAGGTCAGCCCTTCCACTGGGTCTGAGCGAAGGCGGGCAGGGCGTTGGCGCGCTGAGACGCTGAGGCCAGGTGGGGGAATGCCCCGTCCGGTGCCAGCGTGTCGGGCAGGGTGAGGCGGGCGAAGTCATAGGCGACCACCGCGCTGATATCCACCTGGCTCATGCGTTCGCCCAGCAAGGGCCGCTCGCCGCGCTCGGCCTGGCGTGCATCCAGCATGGCCAGCGCGCCACGCGCCTGGTCTTCGCAATGGCGGTACCAATCGTCCCACACCAGTCCTTCCGGCCTGCGATCGCGTTCGTAGTACGCCGCCACGGTTTTCTCGCAGGCACCGACGGCGAAGGCCAGCAGGCTCATCGCCTCGCTACGCTCGGCGCCGGACAGCGGCAGCAGCGCTCGCTCGGCGCCCGCCTGCTGATCGAAATGGTCGAGGATGGCGTTGCTGTCGATCAGCACCCGGCCATCGTCCAGCACCAAGGCGGGCACTCGACCCAGCGGCGAGTACTCGCGGATCTTCAGACTATCCGTCAGAACGCTGAGGGGCTCGTTGGCGAACGGTATGTCCAACAGGTGCAGGCTGATGCCGACGCGGCGGACGAAAGGCGACATATAGCGACCGATCAGTTTCACAGGCAGTGCTCCGGACGGGGTAGGGGAGCAACAACCCTAGCCGAGCCGGTCGGTTAATGCGAAGGCGCGGCCGCCGATCGCCTCGTCCGCTCGCGACCACCGTGGAGGAGCAAGGTGAGGCGTGCGCTATGGCACCCTCGGTGCTTTAGCGAAGGAGGCTCCACTATGACGATGAGCGAGAAACAGAAAATGCTGGCCGGCGAGCTGTACCACCCCGGCGACCCGGAAATCCTCGCCGACCAGGCCGCGGCCAAGGCCTGGATGGTGCGCTACAACGCAGCGCTGGCAGCCTCGCCGGACGAGCGCCGGGCGCTGCTGGCCGAGCGGCTGGCCTCGGTCGGTGCCGGTGCGGTGATCCGGCCGCCGTTCCACTGCGACTACGGCTACAACATCCATCTGGGCGAGGGGGCTTTCCTCAACTTCAACTGCGTGATTCTCGATGTGGTCGAGGTGCATATCGGCGCCGGTACGCAGATCGGGCCGGCGGTGCAGCTCTACACCGCCGACCATCCGCGTGATCCAGAGGCGCGCCGTTCGGGTGTGGAGTTCGGCCGGCCGATCCATATCGGCCGTAATGTCTGGGTCGGTGGCGGGGCGATCATCCTCCCGGGTGTGACGGTGGGCGACGATGCGCTGATCGGTGCCGGCAGCGTGGTCACCCGCGACGTGCCGGCCGGCGCCACCGTGGTCGGCAACCCGGCGCGGGTGCGCTGACCGGCTCGCTGGGCCGCTCTACGCCCTCGGCCAGCGGGCGGTCTACGCCCGGCCCTTACGCCTGCAAGAGCCCGCCGCCGGAGGATGTTGCGACCGCTTGCCGCACCTAGAGTGGCCCCGTCTTCACGCTCACTCAAGGTACGTGGTATGTCCGAGCAACTTCAGAACTGGTGGCGCGGTGGGGTGATCTATCAGGTCTACCCGCGCAGCTTCTTCGACAGCAACGGCGATGGCGTGGGCGACCTGCCCGGCGTGCTGCACAAGCTGGACTACATCGCCAGCCTCAACGTCGACGCCATCTGGCTGTCGCCCTTCTTCACCTCGCCGATGAAGGATTTCGGCTACGACGTGGCCGACTACCGCGGCGTCGACCCGCTGTTCGGCACGCTGGACGACTTCGTCCGCCTGGTCGAGGCCTGCCACGAGCGCGGCATGCGCGTGCTGATCGACCAGGTGCTCAACCATTCCTCGGACCAGCACCCCTGGTTCGTGGAGAGCCGCTCCAGCCGCGACAACGACAAGGCCGACTGGTACGTCTGGGCCGACCCCAAGCCGGACGGCAGCGTGCCGAACAACTGGCTCTCGGTTTTCGGCGGCCCCGCGTGGAGTTGGGACAGCCGGCGCCGGCAGTACTACCTGCACAACTTCCTCTCCAGCCAGCCGGACCTGAATTTCCACTGCCCGGCCGTGCAGGATCAGTTGCTCGATGACATGGAGTTCTGGCTCAAGCTCGGGGTAGACGGTTTCCGCCTGGACGCGGCGAACTTCTACTTCCATGACGCCGAGCTGCGCGACAACCCGCCGAATCTGGAGATTCGCGAAGGCAGCATCGGCGTGCGCATCGACAACCCCTACGCCTACCAGCGGCATATCTACGACAAGACGCGGCCGGAGAACCTGGAATTCCTCCGTCGTTTGCGTGCGCTGCTGCAGCGCTACCCCGGCGCTTCTTCGGTGGCCGAGATCGGCTGCGACGAATCGCTGCGCACCATGGCCGCCTACACCAGCGGCGGCGACACCCTGCACATGGCCTATTCGTTCGACCTGCTGACCGAACAGTGCAGCCCGGAATACATCCGCCGCACGGTGGAGGGCATCGAGCGCGAACTGGCCGATGGCTGGTCGTGCTGGTCCATGGGCAACCACGACGTCGTGCGGGTGATGACCCGCTGGGCCCTCAATGGTCGGCCCGACCCAGAACGCGGCCGGCTGCTGATGGCGCTGCTGCTGTCCCTGCGTGGCAGCGTCTGCCTCTATCAGGGCGAGGAGTTGGGGCTGCCGGAAGCGGAACTGCGCTACGAGGATCTGGTCGATCCGTACGGCATCACCTTCTGGCCGGAATTCAAGGGCCGCGACGGTTGCCGCACGCCGATGCCGTGGCAGAGCGAGGCACATCACGCCGGCTTTACCGGCAGCCAGCCGTGGTTGCCGGTGGATGATTCGCACCGCTCGCTGTCGGTGGCCGCGCAGGATGCCGACCCGCATTCGATGCTCAACTGCTACCGGCGCTTCCTCGGCTGGCGGCGCGAACAGCCCCTGCTGATCGAGGGCGACATCCGCATGGTCTACCATGACGACGCCCTGCTGGTGTTCGAGCGCCGGCTGGGCGGGGAAGCCTGGCTCTGCCTGTTCAACCTCGGCGACCTGCCGCGCAGCTACGAGTTGCCGGCGCAAGCGGTGCCGCTGGTGGACGTGCCGGCGAGCTTCGCCGAGTACGACGGTCATTGGGCGCGGCTGCCTGCGCATGGCTTCGGCTATGTGCGGCTCGCGGATTGACGGCGTGCCGGCAGCGGTGGGCATGACCCGCCGCTGCCATCGAAACGAGTGCATCGCAGCAACGGAGAACAACAACGATGGCCAGTGTCACGCTGCGCGACATCTGCAAGAGTTATGACGGTACGCCGATCACCCGGCATATCGACCTGGATATCGAAGACGGTGAGTTCGTCGTCTTCGTCGGCCCGTCCGGCTGCGGCAAGTCCACGCTGCTGCGATTGATCGCCGGGCTGGAGGACATCACTTCGGGCGATCTGCTGATCGGCGACCAGCGCGTCAACGACCTGCCGCCGAAGGATCGTTCGGTGGGCATGGTGTTCCAGTCCTATGCGCTCTACCCGCACATGACGGTAGCGGAGAACATGGCCTTCGGCCTCAAGCTCGCCAGCGTCGACAAGCGCGAGATCGCGCGCCGCGTCGAGGCGGCCGCGGCGATCCTGCAGCTGGACAAGCTGCTCGAACGCAAGCCCAAGGATCTTTCCGGTGGCCAGCGCCAGCGCGTCGCCATCGGCCGCACCATGGTCCGCGAGCCGAAGGTTTTCCTGTTCGACGAACCGTTGTCGAACCTCGACGCCTTCCTCCGCGTGCAGATGCGCATCGAGATCGCCCGCCTGCACCAGCGCATCCGCTCCACCATGATCTACGTGACCCACGACCAGGTCGAAGCGATGACCCTGGCCGACAAGATCGTCGTGCTCAACGCCGGCGAGATCGCCCAGGTCGGCCAGCCGCTGCACCTTTATCACTATCCGAAGAACCGCTTCGTCGCCGGCTTCCTCGGCTCGCCGCAGATGAACTTCGTCGAGGTGCGCGCCATTTCCGCCAGCCCCGAGGCGGTCACCATCGAACTGCCCAGCGGCTACCCTCTGACCCTGCCGGTGGACGGCAGCGCCGTCAGCCCCGGCGACCCGCTCACCCTCGGCATCCGCCCCGAGCACTTCGTCATGCCGGAAGAAGCCGACTTCACCTTCCACGGCCAGATCGCCGTCGCCGAGCGCCTGGGCCAGTACAACCTGCTCTACCTCACCCTCGAGCGCCTGCAGGACGTCATCACCCTCTGCGTCGACGGCAACCTGCGCGTCACCGAGGGCGAGACCTTCGCCGCCGGCTTGAAGGCCGACAAGTGCCACCTGTTCCGCGAGAACGGCGAGGCCTGCACTCGGCACTATCGGGAGCCGGCGATCTACGGGTGAGTGCGTCCGAGTGATTCCGACGGTAAGCAAAGGAACCGTCGGGATCACAGCACCTTGGGCGGGCGCTTATGGCTCGGGCGTGTTCGAGTCGAGGATTTCCGCCAGGGTCTCGGCGAGGGCCTGGTGGCTGAACGGTTTCGCCAGCACGCGAAACGCTGACGCAGCCGTGAGCCGCGTGGTGTAGCCGGTCGCCAGCACGACTGGAATCGATGGGTACAGCCGCTGCACTTCTTCGGCGAGACCGACACCGTCCAGCCGACCCGGCATGACCACGTCCGACAGCAGGATGTCGATGGTCGGCTGACGCCGGTCGGCCAGCCTCGCCAGTGCTTCATCTGCCGAGGGCGCCTCATCGACCTGATAACCCAGCTCGTCGAGCATCGCGACCATCGCCTCGCGCACCTCGGCGTCATCATCGACCACCAGCACCCGCGCCGGGCGCCCGGCGCGCACGGATACTTGCTGATCCTCTAGCGCGGCGGCGGCTTCGTGTTCCATGCGCGGCAGCAGCAGGGAGACGCGGGTGCCCTTGCCGACCTCGCTCTGGAGCGACACCGTCCCGCCGGATTGGCGGGCGAAACCATAGACCTGGGCCAGACCCAGCCCCGTCCCTTCGCCGACCGGCTTGGTGGTGAAGAACGGTTCGAACACGTGTGCCTGGACGTTCGGGCTCATGCCGCAGCCGGAATCCTCCACATCCACGCACAGATAGGCCCCCGGCACCAGGCCGAACGGATTGTCCTGCACCAGGGTGAGCTTATGCAGGGCAATGACCAGCGGGCCACCTTCCGGCATCGCATCACGGGCGTTGATCGCAAGGTTGAGGATGGCCAGCTCGCATTGCACCGGATCGAGTACCGCCGGCCACGCCCCTTCTGGCAGCTCCAGCGTCAGCGTCACGCGATTGGGAAGGGCACCGGTGAGCAGCTCGTGCATGCCCAGGATCAACAGGCGCAGGTCGACCTGCTCGGCGTCGGCGGTGCGGCTTCTGCTGAAGGTCATCAGATGTCGTGTCAGCCGCGTAGCGCGGTTCGCGGAGCGCTGGCAGCCCTCGATGGCACGCTTGGCGCGCGGGTGCGAGGTCAGCATTTCGGCCAGCTGCAGGCCCATGGTCATGCTTTGCAGCAGGTTGTTGAACTCGTGGGAGATGCCCGCCGTCAGGTTGCCCAGTGCTTCGAGCTTCTGCCCCTGCAGCAGCGCCTGATGCGAGCGCTCGGCCTGTGCAACCGCATCCTTGACCCTGCGGGCCATCTCTTGGCTGGAGCGGTGGATCGTCACGCTGGCCTGGGCCATCACCTGCGCGGTTCGGTCGGTTTCATTCATTCCGGTGTTGGGCGGATCGAACACCTCGCCTCGCGCCAGGGCGCTGGCGGCGTCATCGAGCTGCGCCAGCGGTCGCGTGATGGTTCGACCGACGGCAATCGCCAGTATGATCGCCAACGCCAGAACGACCAGAATGCCCGGCACGACAGTGCCCAGCGGCGCGAGCGCGCTGGCCAGCAAATCATCGCGCGGAATGGCGATCAACGCCGTCCAACCGGACGCTGGTGCCTGGCTGAAGAAGGTGGTCACCGGCACGTCGTCGCGAGTGACGGACTGCACTTTCCCATCGACGCCTGACGAGGCGTGCAGCTGACTGACGAAATCGGCACTGGCATGCCGGCCTACGTGTTTGTCGGGTTCACGTGTGCGTGCCACGACGGTGTGGTCCTGATCCAGGATGACGCCGAGCCACTTCTCCGGCAGCGCTTGTTGCGCCAACAGCGCACCGATGCCTGCAACCGGAAAGTCCATGGTCAGGTAGTAAACGACCTCGCCGCCGCGGATCACCGGGTGGCGGATAGCGATGCTCTGCGCCCCCGTCACCGGGTCGCGGAACGCCGGGCTGACGTCGGCCTGCGTGGTGGTTATGAAGGTTCGAAAGTCCGGCAGGCTTGGCAGGGGTGCGCCAAACGGATGATCCTTGTCAGCCAAGGGGGTGCCTTGCGGATCGTAAATCACCACGCTGGCGCCCACCGCATGTTCGGTCTGCTGAAGGCGCTCGTGGAAGGTCCGCACGTCACCTTTGACGATCGTTGGGGACGCCGCGAGCGTCGAGACGATGGTGGCATACCGACTCAGCTCGCGATCGACGGCCAGCGCGACGGCTCGCGAAACTTCCTTCATGCCCTGATCGACTTGCGCCGATTGCGCACGATAGACCGCATAGGTGCCATACAGCGCAAACGCGAATGCCGGGGCTATAACGGCAATGACCAGCCAAACCAGACGGGAGCGAATCGACACGGCGCAAGGGTTCCTGATGGAAGCGCAACGCTTGGAGCGCTGGGCGTGCCGCAGCATAACTCAGGTCACGCATTAGAAGCGCGGGCCGGCCTCATCGCCGATGATCGAGGCGCTGGCCCAGGGTTTCGGACTGCTGTACTCGGTCGGCTTTAGCCGCCCCGGGCGTTCATCGGTCGGCCAGCGCGAGGTTTGCACCGAGTCCGGCAAAGGACGCCGCAAACCCGCGACGGAGCCAGGCCTGAACCTGCTGCGACTCGACGACCGCCTTGCGAAAAGCATGGGCCAGCAAGCCGTAGATGGCAAAGATGACAAAGGTCATCAGCATAAAGGTCGCGCTGAGCCCGAGCAGTTGCGCAAGCTCGTCACCGGCGCCGGGCCGGACGAACTGCGGCAGGAAGGCCAGGAAGAAGATGGTCAGCTTCGGGTTCAGCAGATTGACCAGCAGCGCCTTGGCAACCAGCGATCGAATGTCGAGTGTCGAGCCATCGCCACCCACCGCCAGCGCGGAACGGTCGCGCCAGGTCGCGTAGGCGAGATAGAGCAGGTACGCAGCACCGGCGTAGCGCAGCGTCTCGAAAACCAGCGCACTGGAATGCAGGATCGCGGCGACACCGAGAATGGTCGCCAACAGATGCGGCACGATCCCCAGCGTACAGGCCAGCGCGGCCAGGATACCGGCGCGACGCCCATGCACCAGCGCGATCGAAACCGTGTAGATCACTCCCGCGCCAGGTATCAGCACGACAACCAGGCAGGTAATCAGGTATTCGAGGCTGGGCATGGAGACTCCTTGCTACGGGGCGGCTGGAATGAACCAGCATAGAGCATTCATCGAAGCTGCCCAGGCCAGGCGTTGATTGAACTGCATATGGACGGGGTGGAGAGGCATTGAAACAGCACTGCCCGGAGGTCGGCGGCTGTAGCGTGCCTACGGGTTGGGGCGGGCCAGTCCGAACGCCGCTCCGTTCTGCGGCGGCGTTCCGCGAAGCACCTGCGCGGTGATCCGGACCTGTGGGTAACCTGCGCCACAACGTTCTAATTCGCTCCGCTGCGCCACCGAAACACCGTTGCCCAGCCAAACGTGCAAGAGATGCTTGCCAGGAGCCGCGGCCATCTCCCGACACCACCAAGAAAAAACCCCGAGAGTCTTGAAATTCTCGGGGCTTTGTTTGGCCGGGGGGATTTGAATCCCAAACTTCAATATCCCGGCCAAATCAAGGCTTCAGCGCATTATGCAAGAAACCTTGATTTGTTGGATTGCTCACAGTGAGCGCGAGTATATGAACCTTTCGAGCCTTGTCAAGCATCGCAGTCACCTATCTGTGAGAGTGGCTTTGCGTGCGTTGGCGAGTAGAGCTGCCCGCAGTCGGTTGGGTTTAGGCTGCGTTGAAGCCAAACGCTCCTGAGTTTGAAGTTACCAATGATCTAGGGAGGCGTCTTGGGTTTCTAAGGTGTTCCCGTTGGCACCCGATCATAATCACCTCAACTCAATTTACGGTCTTATTTTGACTGCGGTTTGAGGTTCATGGAGCAGGATTGCCGTAAGCGTTCATTCCACGACGTACTGGACTTACTTTACGTCCCGAAGGGGCCTTAGCAATTCCGGTGAGACCTTGTACTGTTTCGTGCCGTTCTCGGCCAGGACGATCACGCTCTTGCGGTTGATCTTGGTGACGATCCCCATAGTCAAGCCAGTTCGGCTTTCGAAGGTCACCTTCAGCCCCACGTGCAGCCGACTCAGCGCCTGCAGGTTTTCTTGATCTTGCAGTTCATCAATGCGCCGGCAGATCATTCGGTTCAGCTCCAATAGCTGATCGATGCTCATGTCTTCAATGCGCATGGAGGGTGCCCTTTGGCTGTGCGGTCTGTCGATCAGAATGGCGCGGATCGATCAGCGAGCGTAACGGATTATCGGCGAACCGGGTCTTCCAGAGCCGAGGCGTCAGGTCAGCGACCTTGCTGGCCGGGTGCTGACTGATGCGCTGCAGCACGTCCACCAGATAGGTGTACGGGTTGATGTCGTGCAGTTTGCACGTAGTGATCAGGCTCTGGATGATGCCCACGTGTTCCGCGCCGAGTTCAGTCCAGCAGAACAGCCAGTTCTTGCGTCCCATGGGAATGGGGCGCAGGGCCCGTTCCAGGTGGTTGGTGTCTGGCTGGACGTCTGGGTCTTCCAGGAAGACGGTCAGGCTGGCTTCACGGCTGAGCACGTAGTTCAGTGCTTTGGTCAATAAATCACTGGGCAGCAGACCGCCCTGTGCCAGTTGATCCCGGCACCATTGGAAGAAGTCGCTGACCACCGGCTTTGAGTGGAGCAGCCGGTACTGGCGTTTCTTTTCGCCGGTCAGTTGCTGGACGCGGATCTCTTCTTCGTTGGTGTATAGCTTGGCAATCTGCTGAAGGGCTTCGGTGGCAGTTATCGGGTGGTCCTTCTGCGCCTCAATGAAGTAACGACGACTGTGCACCCAGCACTGCGCGTGGATGATGTTCTGCTGTGCGGCGGCATAGCGGGCATAAGCAGCATAGCCGTCACTGATCAGAGTTCCGCTGAACTGTTCGTTCAGTACCTGCTCGATATGGGCTCGGCCTCGACTGTTCGAGTAAGTGAACACCACTTCATCGGCATCGCCGTATAACGGCCAGAACCAGCCGGATTTCATCTTGCCTTTTTGTGGGCCTGCCCGACCCTGGTGGCCAGCTTTAATCGGCGTCTCATCCATCGCCAACACCCGGCTGCGCAGAACATTGTCGGTCTGGGCATCCACGATCGGCCGCAGCAGATCAATAGATCGCTTGATCAGATTGGTGAGGGTGCTGCGGCTGAGGGTAATACCCGCTTGCTGGATGCGTTGGTGTTGGCGATACAGCGGTAGGTGAAACTGGAACTTGTCGACCATCAGACCCGCCAACAAGCTGACGTCGGCCAGGCTGTTGTCCAGTACGTTGGACGGGGCCGGCGTGGTCACGGGCTTGTCGCTGCCCTTGCGCCGAAATACGGGGCGTTCCACTTGCAACACCACGTAACTGGACGTCCGCTGGGCCAGCCGATAGGTCGTTTTGGTGCCAAGGATGTCGTACTGGTCGGCGTCGGGGCCGCTTAGCTCCGGCGGCAGGTGTTCAACAACTTCCACTGGCACGTCCGCTGTAAAACGCAGACCCGTATCGTTCAGGCAGTCGTCGTCCCGCTGTTTCTTTCCGGTGCCTCGCTGATAAGCCCGAACCGGGCGTTTCTCCGCATCGAGAGGCTTCTCCGGGCTAGCCGCATCATTCGATTGGAACAGGCCGCCCTGCTCCGGGAGGTCATACACCTGCTTCTCGGACTTGGGGCCGAACAGCTGCTTCTTGAACCAGTCCAACTGCCGCTGCATGACCTGTAGCTGCTCACGCAACAGGGCATTCTCCTCGGCCAGTACCGAGTAGGAAGGGGCGTTGGAATAGGACGCGGAAGCCATTGAATTCATGGCCGATATTATACCGGAACACAACCCGCTACGTGCCCCGAAAACGCTTGAACTGACGGTACTTTTGCACCTCGATACCGTCAATCAGCAACTGGAGTGTTGGCGCTGATGGAAAATTGACCCACCCTGCCGATTGAAATTTGACCCAGGGCGGATTGCTGATTTTGTTACCAGCAACTGTGGATAAGTTTACCAGCGCAGCTGCTGTTGCCCCCACTCCTTCGCTAGCCCAGTTCAGTTGTTTAAGACCTGCCACACGCAGCCATGTAGCAGGCCGTCGTCGCCATGAAATCAGAACGGCTCATCGTCCTCCGGTT